>Ga0105049_10008102_pt1 | contig 12187 bp, 7 predicted proteins | sample MAT06_FD_78087 | JGI IMG/M metagenome (GOLD analysis project Ga0105049, IMG submission 78087) | Freshwater microbial communities from Lake Fryxell liftoff mats and glacier meltwater in Antarctica - MAT-06 | ecosystem: Environmental > Aquatic > Freshwater > Ice > Liftoff microbial mat | place...
GAGGCCGTGATGATTCGTTACACCCTGGCGGCGTGCGATCTGGGGCGGGTGTTGCTCGCGGCCACCGAACGCGGCGTGTGCTGGCTCAGTTTCAACGATGCGGACGCCGGAGCGTTGGCCGCGTTGCGGGCGGAGTTCCCAACGTCCGATCTTCACTGCGACGATGCCGGGTTGGCCCCGAGCGTCGCGGCTCTCAAGAATCACCTCGCCGATAACAGCCAGACTCTCGACTTACCTTTGGATGTGCATGCCACCGCGTTCCAACAGAGTGTATGGGACAAACTGCGACAAATTCCGCGTGGCGAAACCCGCACCTACCAGCAAGTTGCGATAGCAATTGGGAAGCCGACAGCCGCCCGTGCCGTGGCCCGCGCGTGTGCGACGAACCCCGTTTCGGTCGTGATCCCGTGCCATCGCGTCGTCGGGACCGATGGGGAACTTCGTGGCTACCGCTGGGGGCTGTGGCGGAAGAAGTCGCTCTTGGCGGCGTAAAGTTGACAGCGGTTAACTACGAAATTTGCGCGAAATAGAGGCCAAGTCACGGTTTGCGCGCGGTGTGCGGGAATATAGGGGGACACTCGAAACAGCTTGGATTCCCGTGCATTTCTTCGCGGCTCGGCCCTTGGGTCTCAAGAATGGCGCTCGTCCTAAGTTATTACGAGGCAATGAATTGCCACAATCCGATTGAGTGCCGGTTGTCATGGTTCGCAATCCGCGACTTGGCCTCTCTCTGTCCTCAGCCCTCAGCCCTCAGCCCTTAGCCCTCTCCACTCAGGCCCCATACTTCCCGAGGCGGCCCGCGTGGGCCATTGCCAGCAGCATCAGGTGCATGGCCTGGAACTGACCCAGCCCGCCACGCAGGCACGCTTCTTCGCCGAATGTGGTCACGCCGTCGGGGCGGGCGTTTTCGGCAACGAGCAGCGTTGGCACGGGGTGCCAGGAGTGGCTTTTCATCTTGCTCGGCGTGCTGTGATCGCCCGTCACGATGAAAACATCCGGCTTCAACGCCCGGATTTGCGGTACAACCTCATCCAATTTCTCGATCATTTGCACTTTTGCGGGGAAGTTCCCGTCTTCCCCTGTGCTATCTGTGTACTTGTAGTGGAGGAAGAAGAAGTCGTATTTGTCCCACACCGATTTGAGGGTGTCGATTTGTCCCTGGAGCGTCACGCCGGGATCGAGGATGTCCATGCCCACAAGGCGAGCGAGGCCTTTGTACATGGGGTAAACGGCGATTGCAGCGGCTTTGAGGCCGTAAACGCCCTCGAAGGAATCGATCTTCGGGAATGTAGCGAATCCGCGGAGTGTGACGCCGTTAACCGGGGCTTGCGCTGCCAACACTTTGGTAGCCTCGGCCACGAACTTGTTGACGACGCCGGCGGTCTTCTCACTCGCGGCATCTCGGCCTTTGGCCGTTAATGGGGTGACACCCACGACTTGCGGGTCGGTGTCGTTCACGCGGTCGCCGAGGCCGTCGCCGCGAATCACGAGTACGAAGCGGTGTTCCTTCACGGGTTCGACAAACAACTCGACCCCAGGGATCGAGATCGTCCGTAACTTCTCGACAGCAGCCTTGTTCGCCTCGTTCGTGGGGCGGCCGGCGCGGCGGTCGGAGATTTTGCCATCGGAAGCCAGCGTGCAGAAGTTACCGCGGATGGCGACATCTCGGTTGCCGACGTTAAAGTTGATGCCGAGGGCTTCCAGGATGCCGCGGCCGATGCGGTATTCCAGAGGATCGTAGCCGAAAAGGCCCAGGTGCCCAGGGCCGCTGCCCGGCGTGATACCAGGCAGAACGGGCACCGAAAGCCCGGTCACACCGGCGCGGGCGGCGGCGTCCAGGTTGGGCGTGGCGGCCGTTTCCAGTTCGGTTTTCCCGCCGGGTTCCAGGGCCAGTCCGCCGAGGCCGTCGGCCACCAGCAGGACGATCTTGGATTTCGCGGGTTCGCGGAGTTCGCGGACAAGGTCGTGGATGTTCATAGTGGAAAGTTTACGTAACGCGGTAAATGAAGTACAGTAGCGGTTAGTCCTTAGTCTTTGGTTCTGGAAGTGTGTGCTGTGGTTCTGGGCTTGAACACTCAGTAGCCGAAGGTTCACAATCCAGCGACCATAGGCCACCGATCATTGACCCGGGATTCACCCGATGCAACTGCCTGACGAGAACATTGAGTACAACTTCCAGCGACTCCTCGCGCCGCCTTCCGAGGCGTGGACGCCGCTTGCGGAACTCCAGAGTCAGCATCTGGTATCGGCGGACCGCTTGGAGCAAGCGAAGAAACTCGCCACGGACATCCGCGGTCAGGTCGGGGCCGAGCGCGAGTTGCTCAACCCGCCGGCCAAACTGCGCCCACTCCAGGCGGGGTTCATCAACCTGCCGCAGTATTTGCTCGACCAGTTCAAGCGGAAGCAGGACGCGAGCGAAGTCGGCAAGATACTTCGCATCTCGCACCGCATGCGGGAAGACGTTGACCGCGTTATCGTTCTCGGCACAGGTGGCAGTTATCTGGGAGCCAAGGCACTCTTCGATGCATTGTGCCACACGCACCACAACGAGATGCCTGCCAAGCTCCGGATGCAGAAGCCGCGATTCTACTTCCACGGCAACGACTTCGACAACGACGTTCTGCAAGACCTCTTTGAACTGCTAGAAGAAACGTGCGTGGAGCCAGAAATCTTCGAGGAACGCTGGGGTGCGGTTGTCGTCAGCAAGTCTGGGGGAACGCTTGAGACGGCCGCCGCGTACCGGGCCGTGAAGACCGAAGCCGCGAAGTTCTATGGCCCGAAGTCGGCGATGCTCCGCAACGCGATTGTGCCGGTCACGGGTCCGAAGGGCAAACTCCGCGACCTGTGCCGCGCCGAAGGCTACACCGACGACGAGATTCTCAATATCCCGGACGAAGTCGGCGGGCGCTACAGTGTCTTCACGGCAGCCGGGTTGCTGCCGGCCGCCGTGATGGGCCTCGACATTCGTGCCATGTTGCTCGGGGCCGCAACCATGACGCGGCGGTTCCTCGAAGAGCCATTCGATCGCAACCCCGTGCTTCAGTTCGCCGCGATCAATTACTTGATGACCGAGGAACTCAAGAAAACAACCCGCGTGATGGCGGTGTGGAGCCGGAAACTCGAAGCCGTCGGTTGGTGGTACGACCAACTGCTGAGCGAATCGCTGGGCAAGCACGGTCGCGGAGCCACCCCGCTGACGGTGGTTCAACCGCGTGATTTGCACAGTCGCGGCCAACAGCACCAGGAAGGCACGCGGGACAAACTCATCAACAACCTTCTGGTGAAGAGCGTGCGGCACCCGGCGCTGATGGTCGGCATGTCGGACCGCAATGAGGACGACCTGAACCAGTTCAGCCGGAAGGGCTTCCCCGACCTGCTCGACGCATCCTTCAAGGGCGTGACCGAAGCCTACGCGGATGTCGCCCGACCCACGGCCGACATCATCCTGCCGGCCATCACCGAGCACACCATCGGGCAACTGCTGCAAATGTTGATGCTGGCAACGGTCGTCGAGGGCCGCTTGATGGGCGAGAACCCCTACGGGCAACCCGGCGTGGAAGTGTACAAGTCGAACATGGCCCGTCAGTTGAAGGCAACGCCGAACCTGCCCAAGGGCGAAGTCCGTGACGCCGCCAAGGGCGTCTGATTGGTCGAGTCGAGTATTCGTTTAGCGTTGTCCCCAACGGGGACAACCTCTCCGCGCGAGCCCCCGTTGGGGACAACGCTAAACGAACGGTTATTTGTTGTCCCCGTACTTCGCGGCCCAAGTGCCCAGCAGCTTGCACAATTCGGTGGTGCCCATGTCTTTGCCGATGTAACCCTCGAAATCGGTCCTTTGCGGTGCTTCAACACGCTTTTCTCGTCTGTGTACGCGGCCAGGTTCACGCTGCCCTTCTGGGCTTTCTCCCCGTGGCAGCGAGCACAATTCGCATCAAGGAACTGACGGACCTCGGCGAACGTCGTAGGGTTGCTGCGCCTGTGGCGTGGACGTGGCAGCGAGAACTGCGAGAAGCAGGAGCGGCAAGAAGGTGATGGTGCGAATTCGCATGAGCAGTGCAACATTGTAGTTGGGGCAGGCGTATTGGCTGTTATACTTCACGCCGCCGAAACTGACACACAGTTAGAGTTTACCGGCGACCTTACGGTGCGCCGCTCACCACAATCTCTGCGGGCCAAGGCTATCGTGAGCGGCGCACCGTAAGGTCGCCGGTTTGCCACGAGCAGGGCAGACCGGCTATGCGTCATTCTCGGCCGCGTGGAGTATATACGGCAAACCCCGCGAGTTGAGTCGGCGTGGCCGCGTGGATTCCTCGGCGGTGTAAAGTCCCATGATCGATCCCATCGCTATGTTGCGACCACGTCGGAAGATCACGGGCATTTCCGCGATTCTTCTGCCGTTCACGGAAGCGGGCGACATCGACTGGGCGGGATTCGCCCGGCACTGCGTTCGCACGGCTGACGCGGGGTTGACACCCGCCGTGAACATGGACACGGGGTTCGTGAACCTGCTGAGCGAAGCGGAACGCGCTTCCGTGTTGGACGCGACACGCTCCGCCCTCGGTGGCCGGCCGTTTGTTGCCGGAATTTTTGTCCGGGATGCGCCGGGGGCTGCGTTTAACCGTGAAGGGTACTTGCGTGCGATGGCGGCCGCAGTGGAACGCGGTGGAACGCCGGTTATTTTCCAGAGCTTCGGCCTCACCTCGCTTCCCGACGCCGAATTGCTCGCGGTTTACGAAGAACTGGGGACCGCGTGCGACGGCTTCATCGGCTTTGAACTTGGCACAATGTTCGCACCATTCGGGAAGATATACTCGCTCGACGTGTATCGCGGATTGCTCGGAATCCAGAAGTGCCTCGGGGCGAAGCATTCGTCCTTGCGCCGCGAACCGGAGTGGGAACGCCTGCTGCTCCGCGATCAGATTCGTCCCGATTTTCGCGTGTACACCGGAAACGATCTAGCCATTGATATGATCATATACGGAAGCGACTACTTGCTTGGCCTGAGTACCTGCGCTCCCGATGTGTTCGCCCGCCGCGATCGCCTGTGGGAAGCCGGCGACCCCGCGTTCCACGAACTGAACGATACGCTGCAACACCTGGGTTGCGTCCTCTTCCGCGATCCCGTGCCGGCTTATAAGCACGCTGCGGCGATGTTCCTGAAGTTGCGCGGGTGGATCGACTGCGACCACACACACCCCGCAAGCCCCACCCGCCCTGAGTTCGACCGGGCCTTGCTCAGCCAGATCGCTACCCGCCTCGGCCTGACGCCGAACTTGTGACACTCCCGCCGGAAACTGCTCATGACTGATCCGATGCTACCACAAACCGTACTCGTTGTCGAAGACGAGCCGATGATCCGCATGATTGCCCGGGTAGGGCTAACGGGGGCCGGGTACGCCATCACGGAAGCCGCGAACTCCGTGGAATCGCTGGCGGCACTGCTGCGGACGGCCAAACCCTTCGACGTGATCCTGCTCGACCTTGGCCTTGCTGGCGAAGATGGTGCCGCACTCATCCCCGAGTTCCGGACGCGAACGCCCAGCACCCGCATTCTCGTGGTCAGCGGCGCACCGCAGGACGACCTCGACACCGATGGCGTGCTTGGCAAACCGTTCACCCGCGTCCAACTCCTTGAGGCTGTGGCCCGCGTTTTAAGGCCGCCTCAGAATTAGCTATCAGCTATCAGCCGTCAGCTACACTCCACGCGGCCGAAGCCGCGTGAAGGCAAACCGGCGACCTTACGGTGCGCCGCTCACCGTGACCTTGGCCCGCCGCGTTCGTGGTGAGCGGCGCACCGTAAGGTCGCCGGTAGACTCAAACTGTGTGTCAGCTTTGGTTGCGTGAAGTATATCAGCCTGCGAAGAAGTCACGCAGGCACATGGTGCGGACTGACCTGCTTGGTCTTTTTCTGGCTGATAGCTGAAAGCTTGCGGCCAAAGGCCGCAAACACGCTTTTCACATTTCTCCTTCATAGACTCGACACGGGCCGCCTTCTTGCTCTATGCTAATCGTTGGCGGTCATCTCACGCCGCCCCCCACATCCTCTCCGGTGACGTCAGGCCATGCCAATTGCCCCGTCGTCGTCTGCCGAACTCATCGATCTACTCCGCAAAAGCGGAGTCGTGACCGCGGACAAACTCGCTGGACTTGCTGAATTAGGTCTCCCACCCGAGCCGCAGAAGGCCGCCGCGATTCTAGTCGCACGGGGGACCATCACCCGGTTCCAGGCGCAGCAACTGCTCGCCGGCCGGCACAAGGGCTTCCGCCTCGGTGCCTACGCCATTCTCGATCTGCTCGGCCGTGGAGGCATGGGCGCGGTTTATCTTGGGGAACACCTCGAGTTGCACCGCAAGGTGGCCATCAAGATACTCGTGCCGGGCAAGGACGACGACCAGAAACTCGCCGTGGAACGCTTCCAGCGTGAAGCCCGGGCCGTCGCCGCGCTCGATCACCCGAACATCGTCCGTATTTTCGATGTGTCGCGGCACGGCGAGACGCCCTATTTGGTGATGGAATACGTCGAAGGCGAGACTCTTCAACAGATTCTCGACCGCGATGGTTCCGTTCCGTACACCGCCGCGACCGAATACGTCGCCCAGGCAGCGGCCGGCCTTCAACACGCCTACGAGAAGGGCTTCGTTCACCGCGACATCAAACCCGCCAACATGATCCGCGACAAGAGCGGCGTCGTTAAAATCCTCGATATGGGCTTGGCCCGTTCGTCGGCCGCGAGCGACAAACTCACGGAACAACTCGATAAAGGGGCGGTCGTCGGCACCGCGGATTTCATCGCCCCCGAACAGGGGCTGAACCAACCCAACGTCGATATCCGCGCCGACATCTATTCCCTTGGGGCGGCGTTCTTCGCGCTCGTCATCGGCAAGCCGCCGTTCGAGGGGAACACCACGCAGAAGTTGCTTCAGCATCAACTCAAGAACGCCCCGACGATGGCCTCGCTGGACACGACGCTTCCCAAAGGTCTCAGCGCGGTGGTCGCCAAGATGCTCGCCAAGAAGCCCAGTGATCGGTTTCAAACTCCCGGCGAAGTAATCGCCGCGCTCGCACCCTGGATGGGGAACAGTTCCCGCATCGTCGCCGGGTTGTCGCGGACGAACCTCGGCCAGAGTGCGGAACTGCAAACCGCGCTTGCCGAAATCGGTCGAAGTGGCAGTTCCCGCCGGCTCAGCAGCGCCGCCACAAGACAGCAAACTCAAGCCGACAATAACGTGGAGGATTCGGGGGAAGTCGATGCTTCAAACGCCGCGCAGGAGACCGGGGCCGTCACGGGAGCCGTCACCACACGCGAGCCGAATCGCAAGAAGAAGCCTGCCCCCGTCGTTGCATCCGGGAAACGCTGGGTGCTGATCGCTGGTCTTGGTGTCGCCATGCTCGCTGCCGGCGCAATCGCGGGCTGGCTCGCCTTCGGCCCCAGCCAAAAAGCCGCCGAGACAACCAACAGCGATACCCGCCCCCGCTCCGACCAGGAGAAGCCGAAACCCGACGACACGAAGAAAGACCCGCTCGTCATTCCCAAGGTTGAGCCGAAACTCGAGACGCCCGCCGGGGAAAAGGTCGCCTTCCACGCCGACTTCGCCGAGCAAAAGCCTTTCACGGTTCGCTCCGGGTTGCGGCCTGACGCCAACGATGCGAAAAAGTCTACCTTCCGCCTCGTCTCGCAAAGCGGCGCGGAACCGCCGAAAGACTGGCAAGCCCGGTGTTGGAACGCGGCTTCCGAGATGGAATTCTTCTCGGATGATTTGGACGGGAAGCCGACACTGGGCATTCGCAACGTGAAAGCGCCAGCGTCGGCCATGCTGTTCACCCCGACGTTCGAGTGCCCGAGCGGTTCGTGTCGGCTGAAGTTCGAGTATCAGGCGGCCGTGCATGAGAAACGGTTCACGGTGAAGTTCAAGACCAACGACAACCGTGGAGCCTGGGTCATCGCGACTCCCGCCGTAACCGGCGACGTGTGGCGATCCGAAGACCTCATCGTGGACATGAAGGGCGCGACCGGCGGTCTGTTCGAGTTCCACCAGACGGACGAAAAGCCCGACGCGGCGTTGCGGATTCGATCCTTGGTTATCACCGAACTGAAGGCCAGCAAATCGATTCCCGTCCAACCCGAGAAGGTGGTATTCAAGCTCGACGCCGCCGACGTGAAGCCTTTCAAGAACACCCGTGAGGGCTTCCAGAAAACCGATGGCGACGACTCGCCACCCATCAAGGGTGTGTACTTCGGGGCGTGGAAAAAGGACACCATCAACGCCTGGGAGTGCGGCACCATTGATGGCGTGAAGGCCATTGGGTTCACGAACCTCAACGAAGTGAACTCAGCCCAAATCGGCATCGAATTGGAGAGCGCCACCGGGCTGGGGCTGAAGTTTGAACCGGGCCAACTCATCCGCTTGCGGGTCACCTACAAGACGGCCGAGAAGGGCCGCGGTGCCATGTATTTCCAGTCGATGATTGATTACAAAGTGCCTGCCCGCGTCGAACTGCCCAACTCGAACGCCGAGTGGAAGACCGTGGAACTCTTCATCACCCGCGAAGATCAACCGCTGCGATGTGTCATCGACACACTCGAAAACGGCGCGGGCAACACGTTCTACGTCCGCAGTGCCACCATCATCACCGGCGGGAAAAGGGTCTCGCCCGTGGCGACGCCACCCAAAGAGAAACCTGCGGACGACTTCGCCAACTGGACTGAGGCCACCACAATCTATTCGCTCGACATCGCCAAGATCGCGGCGTTCCGCATCCAGAAGGAGCAGTTCACCCGCCTTGCTGGCGAAGCCGAAACGCTACCCGCCGGCATCGGTTGCCAGTGCTGGCGAGAGAAAGCCGTCAGCGATTTCCGCTGCGAAAAGGTCGATGACGTGCCCGCACTCAGTGTAACCAACCTGAACGATGCGATGTCCGGTCAGTTCGTGTTCCAACTGGAAGGCGGTATGAAACTCGCACTTCAACCTGGGAAAACTTACCGCGTGAAGGTTAGTTACGCCACGAAGAATGACGCCGCCGGGACCATGACCGTGCAGGTCACCCCGGGCTACAAAGACCTGGCGCAGACCACGTTGCCAGGCTCAGAAGGCAAGTGGAAGACCGCCACGATGTCGTTCGTCCGCCCAAGCGCCGACGACAAGGTCGAAGTCCGCATGACCATCGACAACACCACCGTCGGCGAAGGCAACGCCCTGTGCTTCCGCTCGTTGGAGATCGTCGAGTTGCTGCCGCCGAAGAAGTGACGTTGGCCCGATCTTCATCTTCAATCTTCCTCTTCATATAGCCCCCGGCTTGCCGGGAGTCTTGTTGTTTAAGAACCCACAGGCATCAAGTTAAGCGTTTCGCCCTGGTATGGGGTGATTTCGGGCGTTTTGGGGCGTTGTCTACCTCACCACATCTGTGTATACTTTGCGCGGCCTGGATTGACACATAGCCGGTCTGCCCTGCTCGTGGCAAACCGGCGACCTTACGGTGCGCCGCTCACGATAGCCTTGGCCCACCACGCTCTTGGCGAGCGGCGCACCGTAAGGTCGCCGGTAGACTCTAACCGCGTGTCAGTCTCGGCCGCGCGAAGTATAACTCACCCCCCACCCGGCGACCAAGGCGTCGCCGACCTCCCCCGCAACGGGGGGAGGTAAAGCCATGAGACACTTCGCCATAACTGAAACCTGCGGAAACTATCGCACAGCCACACCTTCCCCCGTTGCGGGGGAGGTCGGGCCGGGTGGGGGTTAGCTCAAACTTGCAATGGCGTCTGCGGAACATCCCCTACCGCAAATCGCCTCAAATACAACACAAAACGCTTAACTTGATGCCTATGATGTCCGCCTCTCGGGGCGCACTTTCCACGTCGTCGCGTGTTGAGACGTGCGTTGATCCCCGCTATGGATGCCGTCGATTGTTGTCCTTCTCGCCCCTTTCACACCCATCCGCCCCTACGCCGGTGTGGCGGACGCGGGCGGCTCCACCTCGGCCGTGGGGTTCTTTCCAGACCACCGGGAACTGTCACTCAGGCTGTTGCTATTACGCCCCTGGGTTACACGTCTGGTTCCGCGGGTCGTACTCGCCACTCATCGGGAAGGCCGCTTCACACTGGCTCCTGGTTCGCGTATGCTCATTGCATCCGCCCGCCTGGAGCCAATTCCATGATTCGCATTCGCATCGTCGCCCTGACTGCCACCGTCGCCGCGTTCACGGCGGTCGCCCTGATCGCGCAGGCCGACCCCAAGCACACCGCCGGCAAGATGCAAGTCGCCGCCGAGAAGTTCGTCACGAGCCTGACGCCCGAACTCAAGACCAAAGCCTCGTTCGGCTACGACGACAAACACCGCGTGAAGTGGTTCTTCACCCCACAACAGGACAAGGAAAAGAAGTTCACCCGCAAGGGCGCTCGGCTCGAAGAGATGACCGCCGAGCAGAAGACCGCCTCGTTGAACTTGCTCAAGACAGGGCTTTCCGCGAAGGGTTACGAAACGGCTTCCGCCATCATGGGCCTGGAAGCGACACTCGCGGAACTCGAAGGCACCAAGGGCGCGATGACCCGCAATACCGGGTGGTATTTCGTCAGCGTGTTCGGGGAACCGTCGGCCACGGGCAAATGGGGCTGGCGGTTCGAGGGTCACCACTTGTCGGTGAACTACACGCTCGACAAGGGCGAAGTGGTGAGCGCCACGCCGTTGCTGTTCGCGTCGAACCCCGCCGAGGTGAAAGACGGCGACAAGAAGGGTCTTCGCCCGCTGCCCGGAATCGAAGACCACGCCCGCGCGCTCATCAAGTCGCTGACCGCAGAACAGGACAAGATCGCCAAGCAAACCATGCCCGAGAAGCTCGAAGCGTTGGAGATCAAGGAAGGCTACGCAAACGCGGGGGTTGGCGACCCTGTCGGTATTCCGGTGGCCAAGCTGACCGAGAAGCAGCAGGACACGCTTCGGGCGCTCGAACTTGCGTACCTCGAGCGGATGCCCGACGACCTCGCCGCGGCCGAGAAGAAGAACACCGATGCGCCCACGGATAAGGTTCAATTCGCTTATTGGGGCAGCCCGGAAGTCGGGAAGCCGTATGCGTACCGCGTGTACGCTCCGAAGTTCGTCATCGAGTTTCTGAACGTGCAGGCCGATGCCGCGAAGAACCCCGCTAACCACATCCACAGCGCCTGGCGTCGGCTCCCCGCCGACTTCGGCTTGGCGGAGTAGCGTTGAAGAAGACCCTCGGCAAGCCGGGGGCTAAATGGAGGCTCGCACAACAACACATCGTGCGGTAATCTGAAGTAGATGCCCCGACGATGCCACCGTAGACGCACTCTATGAACCGGGTTTGCCGCCTTGCCACGATCACCTTGCTCTTCCTCGCGCTGCCGACCGCGGCGCAGCAATCGTTGCCCGATCCGGCCAACCTCCGGGGCGATGCGCCCCAAACTCGGAAACGGCTTACCGAAGCCGACCAGAAGCTCGCCGCGGGCCAACCCGCCGACGCCATCGACGCCCTTCAGAAGGTTCTCGATGAAGCCGGCGACGACCTCGTTTCCCTTGATGGCAAGCAATACCGCCCGGCTCGCTGGGTCGCGCATCAGGTTCTCGCTCGCCTGCCCGCCAACGCCCTTAAAGGCTACCAGGACCGCATCGACGACCCCGCCCGCCGGCTCCTCGACTCGGCGAAGCGAACGCGATCCGTGGCACCCCTCTGGGAGTTGCTCGACCGCTATTTCGTCTCGCGGCCCGCAGATGAGGGGTTGTTGCTTCTTGGAGATTTGCTCTTCGAGAAAGGCGAATTCCGGAGCGCCGAACGCATTTGGCGGCGACTGCTCCCCGATGGCGGCGCGGACGCAACTTACCCCAATTCCAAAGCCGACTTGGCGGCAGTGCGGGCACGGGTCGTTCTGGCTGTGATCTTCGCGGGCGAAACGGAGCGGGCGAAAGCCGAACTCGCCGCGTTCAAGGTGAAACACCCCAGCGAGAAGGGCGTGTTTGCTGGCAAGGATGCGGTTTACGCGGACACCTTGCAGGCGACTCTTAGCGCGCCACCGGCGTTAAGTCCGGCCGCGAACTCGGGCAACGACTGGCCGACGTTCGGCGGAAGTCCGGATCGCACGAGCCGTGTTGGCGTCCGGCTTCCCGCCGCGTGGCCCGGCCGCCCGACCTGGACGGCGACTCCCGTACTTCAACCCCGCCACCCGAGCGCCGCGACC
>Ga0105049_10008103_pt1 | contig 12187 bp, 12 predicted proteins | sample MAT06_FD_78087 | JGI IMG/M metagenome (GOLD analysis project Ga0105049, IMG submission 78087) | Freshwater microbial communities from Lake Fryxell liftoff mats and glacier meltwater in Antarctica - MAT-06 | ecosystem: Environmental > Aquatic > Freshwater > Ice > Liftoff microbial mat | place...
ATCGCTGGCGCGCCTGCTGGAGCTGGAAAGCCCCGAGCGGGAAGCGGGCGGCACCAGCTTCGTCGTCGTCACCCAGGTTGGCAGGCAGGTCTTCGGGATCGTCGTCGATCGTGTCTTCGACACCGAGGAGATCGTGGTCAAGCCGGTGGCGCCCATCCTGCGCGACGTGACGATGTTCTCCGGCAACACCATCCTGGGCGACGGTTCGGTGATCATGATCCTTGACCCGAACGGCATCGCGCGTGCCACCGGCCTGAGCGTGGATGGCGGCGACGAGAACACGCCCGCCCAGGCAAAGACGCCGCGCGGCGCCCGTGGCGGGGAGAAAACGGCACTGCTGCTTTTCCGTGCTGGTGAGGGCGCGCCGAAGGCGGTGCCGCTTGGCCTCATCGCCCGGCTGGAGGACCTGCCGGGCGAACGGATCGAATATGCCGGCGAGAAGCTGGTGGTGCAGTATCGCGGCAGCCTGATGCCGCTGGTGGCACTTTCGGGCTACGCCCAGGCCCCCGAGGCCGGCCGCCAGCAAGCGGTCCTGGTCTTTGGCGACGGCGCGCATTCCATGGGCCTGATGGTGGACGAAATCCTCGACGTGGTGGAGGCCACACTGCAGATCGACCGCGGCGGCGAACGCCCGGGATTCCTGGGTAGCGCGGTGATCGCCGAGCGCGTTACCGAAATCCTCGACTGTGCCTATTGGCTGCGCCAGGGCGGCGAGGATTGGTTCGCCAACGCCGCCGCCAAGACGTCGACGCCCCCGCGCGTGCTGCTGGTGGAGGATAGCGCCTTCTTCCGCAACCTGGTGGTGCCCGGGCTCGCCGCCGCGGGCTACGACATCCTGGGCGTCGCGCATGGGCGTGAGGCGCTGCGGCTGCGTGAGGCGGGCGAGATGTTCGACGCCATCATCTCCGACATCAACATGCCCGAGATGGACGGCTTCCAGCTGGTCCGCGCCATCCGCGATGGCGGGCCGTGGCAGGATCTGCCGGTGATCGCGCTCTCCGGCCGGGCGGAGCCGGCCGATGTCGAGAACGGCCGCGCCGCCGGCTTCACCGACTACATCGCCAAGTTCGACCGCCATGCGCTTGGCATCAGCCTGGCCCAGGCGCTGGAACTGCGCGGCATCGCGGCACCCGTAGACAGCCCGCTCTGAGACCCGGTTCCACCAAAAGGATTTCTTCATGCAGACCGACAGCCAATCGATGGGCCGTGCCGCGGGGAACGCAGCCGCCCTGGGACTGGGCACCGACGCCGCGCAGATGGTGCTGACCCTGACCGTCGCCAGCCAGCTTTGCGGCGTGCCGGTGCTGGCGGTGCGCGACGTGCTGGGGCCGCAGACCATCACCCGCATTCCACTGGCACCGCCGGAGGTGGCGGGCAGTCTCAACCTGCGCGGCCGCATCGTCACCGCGGTCGATCTGCGGCGGCGGCTGATGCTCGCGCCGCGCCCGGCCGGGCAGCGCCCGATGTCGGTCGTCGTGGAACATCAGGGCGAACTCTACTCCCTGCTGGCCGACCAGGTGGGTGAGGTGCTGAACCTCAGCCCGGCCGAACGGGCCGCCAACCCGCCCACGCTCGACCCCGAATGGAAGGAGGTCTCGCTGGGCGTCCACCGGTTGGGTGACAACCTTCTCGTGGTGCTCGACGTCGAACGCCTGATGCAGATCGGTTGAGGGGCCACACCATGAGCACATCCTGCCTGGTCGTCGATGACAGCGCCGTGGTCCGCAAGGTCGCCCGTCGTATCCTGGAAAAGCACGGCTTTTCCGTGCGCGAGGCCGCCGATGGAAAGCAGGCGCTGGACGCGGTGGGCATTGCCATGCCGCGCCTGGTGCTGCTGGACCGCAACATGCCGGTGATGGACGGCATCGAATTCCTCAAGGCGCTGCGGGCCGAATACGGCCCGTCCGACCCCACGGTGGTGATGTGCACCACCGAGGCTGCGTCGGAGAAGATCTTGGAAGGTCTGGAAGCCGGCGCCGACGAATACGTCATGAAGCCATTCGACGAGGCGATCCTGATGGACAAGCTGGCAATGGTGGGTTTCGGGCCTGAAGAAACGCCCGAGGGATGAGCGCCAACCCACTGCGTGTCATGCTGTGCGACGACAGCGCCGTCGTGCGTGCCGCGCTGGCCCGCATTCTGGAGAGCGATCCCGGCATTCGCGTCGTCGCCCGGGTGGGCGATGGCCAGGCCGCGCTGAAAGCGCTGGAAGCGGCCACCGCGGCCGAGCGACCGCAGGTGATCCTGCTCGACCTGGAAATGCCGGTGATGGATGGCATGACGGCGCTGCCGCTGCTGCTCAAGCGTGAGCCGCGGCCGGTCGTCATCGTCGCCAGCGCGCTGACCCAGCGCGGCGCCAGCCAGACGATGGCGGCGATGCAGGCCGGCGCCTCGGACTATATCCCCAAGCCCACCGCGGCGCTGGGCGGCATGGCCGACCCTGGCTTCCGGGCGGAACTGCTGGCCAAGGTGAAGGGCTGGGCCCGCATGGGCAGTCGCCCCGCGCCGGCCGCCGCCCGCCCGGCCGGTCGCCCCGCTGGTCGCGCCGCCAGCCTGGGCATCGTGCCGCGTGCCATCGCCATCGGCTCCTCCACCGGCGGGCCGCAGGCGCTGGCCGCGCTGGTGCGCCGGCTGCCGCGGGGCTTGCGCGTGCCCATCCTGCTCACCCAGCACATGCCGCCCGGCTTCACCGCCATGCTGGCCCAGCATCTGGACACGCTGGGCGGCCCGCGCTGCGCGGAGGCCGTGGATGGCGAGGTGGTGGAGCCCGGCCGCCTGTATGTAGCGCCGGGTGACCGGCACATGCTGCTGACCAAACGCGATGCCGGGCCGCCGCGCATCGCGCTGAATACCGATCCGCCCGAGAATTTCTGCCGCCCGGCGGTGGACCCGATGCTGCGCTCCATGGTGCCGATCTATGGCCGCGACCTGCTGGCCATCATCCTCACCGGCATGGGCCAGGATGGCCTGCTGGGTTGCCAGGCCGTGGCCCGCGCCGGCGGCATCATCATCGCCCAGGATGAGGCGAGCAGCGTGGTCTGGGGCATGCCCGGCGCCGTGGCCAAGGCCGGGTTGCCCAAGGTCCAGGCCCCGCCGGAGGCATTGGCCGACCACGTCATGGCCGCCCTTCAAGCCACGCCATCCCACGCTCCGCTGAGGCATTCCGCATGAACCCCGCCACCTTCCAGTTCCTCGCCGGCATCGTGAAGCAGCGCTCCGGCGGCGTGCTCACCGCCGATCAGGACTACATGCTCGACACCCGCCTCGCACCGCTCCTCAAGCGTGAGGGCATGGCCAGCCTGGACGCGCTGGCGATGCGCCTGCGCACCCCGGGCGCCGACAAGCTGGCGCAGGAAATGACCGAGCTTCTCACCACCAATGAGAGCCACTTCTTCCGCGACGGCAAACCCTTCGACCATCTGAAGGAGCTGCTGCCGGGGCTGCACCGCGCCCGCCCGCCCGGCGTGCCCATCCGCATCTGGTCCGCCGCCTGCAGCACGGGGCAGGAGGCGTATTCGATCGCCATGCTGCTGGCCGAGGCACAGGAAGTCGGCGCGGCCGACCTCAAGGCACGCCGCTTCGAGATCATCGGCACCGACCTTACCACCGCCGTGCTCGACCGCGCGCGTGAGGCGGTCTTCACCCAGTTCGAGGTGCAGCGCGGCCTGCCCGTGCGCCAGTTGATGAAGCATTTCACCCAGATCGAGGGCCGCTGGAAGGCGAAGGATCACCTGCGCGCCTATACCCGCTTCCAGCAGGCCAATTTGCTGACGGACTTACGGTCGTTCGGCAGGTTCGACGTGATCTTCTGCCGCAACGTGCTGATCTATTTCGATATGCCGACCAAGTCGCGGGTGCTGGGCGGGCTGGCCGCACAATTGGTGCCCGATGGCGCGCTCTATCTCGGGGCGGCGGAAACCGCGCTGGGCATCACCGACAGGCTGGAACCCATCCTGGGCCAGCGCGCCGTCTATCGGCCGGCCACGGCCGAGCCGGTGCGTGCCAGGGCGTAGCGCAGGGCGAAAAGCCTCAGCCGGCTGGCCAGGGGCTCGCCGGTTTCGCCACGCGCCTCGTCCTGCGCCGCCACCAGGGCGGCCAGGGATGTGCCCGCGGCCGCCTGTTCCAGCACCACCCAGAATTCCGGCTCCAGCGCCACCGAGGTGCGGTGGCCGGCCAGGCTCAGGCTGCGCTTCTCAAGCGGCATGCGGCCCCAGCATGTCGGTGGGCCGCACCCAGCGGTCGAAATCCTCGGGCGTGACGAAGCCCAGGCGGGCCGCCGCATCGCGCAGCGTCAGCCCCTCGGCCAGGGCCAACTTGCCGATCGCAACCGCTCGGTCGTAGCCGATATGCGGGTTCAGCGCCGTCACGAGCATCAGCGACCTGGCCAGGTTTTCCGCGATGCGCGGCAGGTTCGGCATCAGCTTCGCCACCATGTGCCGAGAAAAACTTTCGGCCGCATCGGCCAGCAGGCCGGCCGATTGCAGCACCGCGAAAATGATCACGGGCTTGAAGACATTCAGCTCCAGATGCCCCTGTGCGCCGGCCACCGTCACCGTCGCGGTATTGCCCATCACCTGGACGCAGACCATGGTCAGCGCCTCGGCCTGGGTCGGGTTGGTCTTGCCCGGCATGATGCTGCTCGACAGGCCATCGGCGGGGATCACCAGTTCCGCGATGCCCGATGAAGGCCCGCTGCCAAGCAGGCGGATGTCATTGCCGCATTTGTTCAGCGACACCGCCAGCACGTTCAAGACACCCTGCAATTCCACGAAGACGTCATGCGCCGACATCCCCTCCCCCGGCATGTCGTTGGGTGCGAATGCAAGGCCGGTGCGCGTGGCCAGCTCGGCACAAAATCGCGCCGCGAAATCGGGATGGGTGTTCAGCCCGGTGCCCGCCGCGGTGCCGCCCTGCGGCAGCACCAGCAGGCGCGGCAGCACATCGCGCAGCCGCGCCATCCCAAGCTCGACCTGGCGCGCCCAGATGGCGAATTCGCTTCCCAGCGTCACTGGCACCGCGTCCATCATGTGCGTGCGGCCCAGTTTCACCACGCCCGCCCATTCGGCGGCACGGGCTGCCAGCGCGGCGCGCAGCACCTCCAGCGCAGGCAGCAGGCGGCCTGTCACCGCCTCGGCCGCCGCGATGTGCATCATGGCTGGGAAGCTGTCATTGGAGCTTTGCCCCATGTTCACATGGTCATTCGGGTGCACGGGCGAGCGTGCGCCCAGTGCCGCGCCCAGCATCTGGTTGGCGCGGTTCGCCAGCACCTCATTGGCATTCATGTTGGTCTGCGTGCCGCTGCCGGTCTGCCAGATGGGCAGCGGGAAATCCGCATCCCGCTCGCCCCCGATGATCTCGCCGGCCGCCGCCGCAATCGCGTCGGACAGTTGCGCGGGCAACAATCCCAGCGCCGCATTGGCCCGTGCAGCCGCCCATTTCTGCAACCCCACGGCGCGGATCAGGACGGGCGGGAAACGCTCGGTCCCGATGCGGAAGAGTTGCCGCGCGCGCTCCGTCTGCGGCCCCCACAGCCGGTCAGCGGGGATCTCCACGCTGCCCAGGCTGTCGGTCTCGGTTCTCATTTCGGCGGGTGTTCGCGCAGCCAGTGGCGGGCAATCTCCTCGCGCGTTGCCACCCACACATCGGGGCAGCCGGCGGCGTGGTCCAGGAAGCGCGCCAGCGCCGCGGCGCGGGCCGGGCGGCCCACCAGCCTGCAATGCATCCCCACGCTCATCATCCGCCCGCCCTCGCGGCGCAGCATGTCCAGGGCGTCGCGCAAATGCTGCTCATAGCCGTCATTGCTGGTGAAGCCCGGCGGAACCGCGAATTTCATGTCGTTGTTGTCGAGCGTGTAGGGCAGGATGAGCCGCGGCTTGCCCGCCACATCCACATAATGCGGCAGGTCGTCATCATAGGCGTCGCTGTCATAGAGAAAGCCGCCCTGCTCGGCCACCAGCCTGCGTGTGCGCGGGCTGATGCGCCCGGTATACCAGCCCACCGGCGGGCGGCCGCAAAGCTTCGTGATGGTCGCCACGCAGGCGGCGATCGAGGCCCGCTCCTCCTCCTCCGACACGCCGTGATAGTCAATCCAGCGCCAGCCATGGCTAGCCACCTCATGTCCCTGGGTGGTGAACGCGCCAGCCAGTGCGGGGTTGAGCTCCAGCGCCCGGCCCACGCCATAGACCGTCAGTTTCAGCCCACGCTCGGCGAACAGGCGCAGCACCCGCCACGCCCCGGCCCGCGCGCCGTAGTCGAACTGGCTTTCCACCGTGCGGTTGCGATCGCCCAGCACGGGCGACCCGCCCGGCATCTCATGCAGATAAAGCTCGCTGCCGGCATCGCCGTTCAACACGGTGTTCTCCGCCCCCTCCTCGTAGTTCAGCACGAAGCTGAGTGCCACGCGGGCGCCGCCGGGCCAGCGCGGGTCGGGCGGGTTGGCGCCGTAGCCGACGAAATTGCGGGGATAGGGGTCTTGCGCGTCGAGGATCGTCATGGCGGGCAGGCTACACCGGAACCGAACGGTCCGCCTCTCCCAAAGGCCGCTGCATCGTCACCACATCCACCCAGCGGTTGAATTTCAGCCCCACCGCCCGCATCACGCCGACCTGGCGGAAGCCCAGCGACAGATGCAGCCCGATGGAGCCCACATTCTCGCTGTCGCCGATCACCGCAATCATCTGCCGGAAGCCCTGCCGCGCCGCATGGTCCAGCAGTGCTGCCACCAGCGCCTTGCCCACGCCCTGCCCGCGCACATCGTCGCGGACATAGATGCTGTCCTCGGCCGCGAAGCGATAGGCACTGCGGTCCCGATACTGCGAATAGTAGCCAAAGCCGGTGATGACGCCCTCATTCTCGGTGACCAGCCAGGCACAGCCGGCATTCTGGACCATTTCCATGCGCTGGCCCATCTCGGCCACGGTGGGCGCGTGCTCCTCGAAAGTGCCGGTGCCGTGCTGCACGTGATGGGCATAGATCGCGGTGATCGTCGGCAGGTCAGCGGCGGTGGCGTCGCGCAGCTTCACAGGCCAAGTTCCCCGGCCACTTCCTCGGCCAGGCGCAGCAATTGGCGATCCCGCCCAGGCGCCGCGACCAGCGAGAAGCCCACCGGCGCGCCATCCACCATCGCCGCCGGAATGCTCACCTCGGGCAGGCCGCCCAGGCCGGCGATGGCCGTCACGCCCATTGTCCGCTCGCGCACCGCGTTCTGCTCCTGCTGGCTCAAATCCAGCGGCGGCGCGGGGATGGGCGAGGTCGGAAAGGCCAGCACCGCGCCGCCGGCCAGCAGGCTGCGGATGCGGAACTGGAAACGCTTGTGGAAGCGCCGCCCGGCGGCGGCCTTCTCCGGCGGCATGTCGCGCGCGGCGGCGAAGCGTTCGCGCACGCCAGGGCCGAAGGCCGGGTTGGTATGGGTCACCCAGGTGCCCAGCGTCGCCCAGGCCTCCTGCGCCTGCATGCAGCGGAAATTCTCATACAGCTCGCCCAGCCCGTCGGGCATCAGCTCCACCCGGATGGCGCTGCCCATCACCCGTTCCGTGGCCGCCAGTGCGCGCTGCATGGCAAGGACCACACGCGGGTCGGCGTTCATCCAGACATCGTCGGGCTTGAGCAGCGGGCCCGCCGGCAGGCAGCCGGGTCCGCCAGGTTCCAGTGGCAGCAACTCCTGGCCAACCCGCGCCAGCATGGCGGCGGTGCCGGCGAACCAGCCCGGCGTGTCGAAGCTGGGCCCCAGCGCACAACAGCCGGCCAGGCTGATCGCCCCCCAGCTCGGCCTTATGCCAAAGACACCGCAATAGCTGGCCGGAATGCGCACCGAACCGCCGGTATCGCTGCCCATGGCGAAATCCACCAGCCCCGCGGCCACCGCGGCCGCGCTGCCGCATGATGAGCCGCCGGGGAAACGGTCGGGTGCCTTGGGGTTGAGGGGGGTGCCGTGCCAGACATTCTCGCCGGTCAGGCCGAAGGCAAGTTCCACCGTCTTGGTCTTGCCGACCAGCTCTGCCCCGGCTTCGAGCAGCGCCGAGACGATGGGCGCAGTGGTCGCGGCCACGCCATGGGTTCGGCCCCAATCGGGATTGCCGTAGGACGTGACCTCACCGGCCACGTCGTAAAGGTCCTTCACCGCGAAGCGAAGGCCAGCCAGCGGGCCATCGGCCAGGCCCGCCAGGGTAATGCGCGGGCCAGGGATGAAAGGCCCGTCCCGCTCTGCCTCAGTCAAACTCATCTTTCACCCGCCCCATCACCAGCCTGCATGGTAGGGCAGAAATGCCGGAAGTGAAGCGGCCCAGTCGCAACTCTCAACGGGCGCGGAGAAGTTCCGGCACCCGCAGCAGCACCAGCTCGTTGTTGTCCGGCGCATTCGGATGGCGGCCGGCCGAGAACGGGTAGTTGTTGTCATTGCCGACTATGATGTGGTCGGCATCGACCATCGCGACTTTCTCGATGGTGAAGAAGGGGAAGGTGAAGCGGCCGGCGGGGGCATCGGCCGGCAGCGCGCCGCGGTCACGCGCCAGGCCCTGGGGGTCCTGCATCGCCATCAGGTCGATATGGCCGATCTTGCGCACGAAGCCATCGGCATCGGGCGCGCCCAGGTCGATCAGATAGACGCGCTTGAAACGCGCGGGCAGTGGGAAGCAGGGGGCGGCGGCGGTCGGCGCCACGCCCCGGGCGCAGGCCAGGCCGGGGTCGCCCTCGCCATTGTCGCGCTCGATCACCAGGGCGCGACGCTCGTCGATCATGTTGAAATCGCCGATGGCCGTGGCACCGGCCTCCAGCCGGTAGCGCAGGCTGCGGCCGGTCCAGGCGTTGCGCGCGGTGCTGAACTCGATCAGGCGCAGGAACTGGCCTTCCGCCTGGTCGGAATTGGGCGCGAAGATCGGCTGCTCCAGCATTGCCCACAATGTCTGGCCATCGGGGGTCATCGCCATGCCTTCATAGCCGCCCGAGCGGCGGGCGCGGAAGGCCACGGCGGCGGTCGGCGTCGCTGCCACCTGCAAGGCGTGGTTGTCCGGGCTGCGCAGCGGCTGGCCATCCAGCATGGTCTCGAAGAAGCGCAGCACCCGGCCTTGCGCATCGGTCTGGAAGATGTAGGGGCCGAACTCCTCGCCGAACCAGAAGGTGCCGTCGGGGGCATTCTGGATGCTCTCGATGTCCAGATCGGCGCCCGTCAGGTAGCGCCGGCCGGAGGGTTCGGTGACGATGGGGAAGGGCAGCACGCGGTTCGGGTCGGAGAGGAAGATGGTGCGCTCGACCGTCATGGCGCCGGTCTGAAAATTTGGCCGCACCTGGTGGAACATCAGCAGCGCGTCGGCACTGTTGCGACGGGTGCCGAAGCCATTGTCGGTGGTCACCCAGTAGCTGCCGTCGCCAACCGGGCGGATCCCTGAAAAGCCCTGCACCGGCTGGCCCTCCAGCGGCAGCGAGGTGCCTGTCCGGCGGTTGCCATGCATCGCGCCGGTATCGGCGGGGATGGTGCCGCGGGCCTCGATACGGGCGTTGCCCGGGGCGGTGAAGCGGCCGGAGGTGGCGAAGCCCGGGGGCGCGTCGGCGGGCGGCGCGATCAGCGTGGCGGCGGGCAGCACGGCATGGCCGACCACGCGAGCCTCGAAGCGCTCATCGGCGCGAGCGCCAGGGGTAGGCACACTGGTCAGGGCGATGGCCGCGATGCCGGCGAGAAGCAGGTTGCGCATGGGGTTCCTCCAGATGGAGGCGTCGCTTTACCCAAGAATTGTTGCACCTGCCCGACAGTGATGTGACGGATGGGCGGTTTTGGGCGGCGCCGGCTTCCATGCCATGAGCCGCCGATGTCCGCATCCGCCCCACAACCCCAGAGCACCGGCTTGGCCAGCCAATTCGGTCGTTTCCTGGCAGTCGGGGCCACCGCGGCGGCGGTCAACATCGCCAGCCGGGCCGCGTTCTCGCGCGCCTTGCCCTTCGATGCCGCCATCGTGCTGGCCTATCTGCTGGGCATGGCCACCGCCTTCATGCTCAACCGGCGCTATGTGTTCCAGGCGAGCGGGGCGCGCGCGGCGCCACAACTGCTGCGATTCGCGCTGGTCAACCTGGCGGCGCTGGCGCAGGTCTGGCTGGTGACGCAGGCGATGCTGCTCTGGCTGCTGCCGGCACTGGGCTGGGGCTGGAACAACGCGCTGGTGGCGCATGCCGTGGGCGTGGCCTCACCCGTCTTCACCAGCTTCGCGGCGCACAGGTTGTGGTCTTTCAGGCTGCCTCAATAGGCCTTGTCGTCGTACAGCACGATGCGGATGGTGCGCAGCAGAATCCAAAGGTCGAAGGCCAGCGACCAGTTCTCGATATAGGCCAGGTCGTATTCCACCCGCTGGCGCAGGTGTTCGATGCTCGCCACCTCGCCGCGCAACCCATTGACCTGTGCCCAGCCGGTCATGCCCGGCTTGATGCGGTGGCGCGCGGCGTAATCCTCCACGATCTGGTCCAGTTCCAGCCCCAGCGTGCGCATGCCCAGCGCGTGCGGGCGCGGCCCCACCAGCGACATCTGGCCCATGATGACATTGAGCAGCTGCGGCAATTCGTCGATGCTCGTCCGGCGCAGGAAGCGGCCCACGCGCGTCACCCGCGGATCACGGCGGCTGGTCTGCCTGCGCGCGCCCTCGTCACACATCACGTGGTGCATGCTGCGGAATTTCCAGATCTCGAAGACCTGGCCGCCGAAGCCCGCGCGCCGCTGCCGAAACAGGATGGGCCCCGCGCTGTCCAGCCGGATGGCCAGGGCGACAAGCAGCAACAGGGGCGAGAGCGCCAGCAGCACGCAGCCGGCCAGCACCAGGTCCTCGGTCCGTTTGACCAGGACATCGAAGCCGCGCAGCGGCTGGTCGGAGACCACCAGCGCCGGCACGCCGCCGACCTTCTCGAAGCGAATACTGGCCGAGACCAGCCACTCCTGCGGCCGCACGACCGAGGCGCGCACGACAATGCGCCGCAGCCGGCCGAGCATGGCCTGGATGGCCGGGACCTGCGCCGGATCCTCGGCGATGATCACATGTTCCAGACTGCCCTCGCGCACCATGGCCTCGATCGCGGCGGCATCCGCATCGGCCAGGATCTGCAGGCCCACGATGCGGATCTGCCCCTTGCTGCCATGCTCGATCTGCCGGGCCAGGCGCTGTGCCTCCACCCGATCGCGGCCGATGACGAGCACGCGCTCCAGGCAATAGGTGGCGGCGAGCATGCGCTGCATCACCTCATCCCAGACCAGCCGCACCACGCCCACCCAAAGCGCCACGGACAGCGCCCAGGCGAACAGCCAGACGCGTGAGAAGCCGGCGATCACGCTCAGGCCGAAGGCGACCAGCAGCAACAGGCCAAACGCCAGCAGCCAGGTGCGAAGCGCCGCACCCAGGCCGAGCCGGGCATCGACCGTCGCCGCCTCGCCGTAAAGCGACGTTGCCTGGGCGGCCAGCAGCCAGGCCACCATGTAGATGCTCAGGCCGAAATAGACCTGTTCCACCGGATAGTCGCGCACATCGCCATAGGCGCGGAAGATCAACGCCGAGAGCAGGATGGCGCCCACCATGTCCAGCACCAGCATGGTGGCACGCACCACGCCCAGCGGAATGCGCCGGCGCGGTGTGACGCTGAAGCCCGCCTCCTGCGCATCATCGGGCGCGGTGCCGGGCAGCATCTTGTTCATGATGCGACGTCAAGGCCGCGGGCGCGGCGCTGCGCGGCCATCATGCCGCGAAGCAGGCCGGCCGCCATGGGGTCCAGCTCCGCGGCACGTTGCAGCACCATGGCCTCCAGCACCGGCCCGGCGGCGACCGCGGCATCGGCCAGGCGGCGGAGGATCTCGGCATGGTGCCGATGGTCCGCCATCAGGGCGATCTCAAGCGCCACCTGGCGCTGCATCGCTGGCGGCATGGCGGCATGCAGGGCCAGGCCGAGATAGATACGCTGCACGCTGATGACGAGTTCGAACCGGCCGAGCGTATAGGATTGCCGCAGCGCCTCGAAGACGGCCGGCACCGGACCCAGGCGTTGCTGGCGCAGCCACGCCAGCACCATCCAGGCATGGCCGTCGCTCGGCGCACGTGCCAGATGCGCCGCCATATCGGCGATTCCGGCATCGAGCCAGGCCAGCCGTGCCGCCGGCTCCATTTCGTGCAGCGGCCGCAGCCAGGCAGCCTGCGTGGCGAAGCGGCGGGCATTCATCGGCGTC
>Ga0105049_10008104_pt1 | contig 12187 bp, 9 predicted proteins | sample MAT06_FD_78087 | JGI IMG/M metagenome (GOLD analysis project Ga0105049, IMG submission 78087) | Freshwater microbial communities from Lake Fryxell liftoff mats and glacier meltwater in Antarctica - MAT-06 | ecosystem: Environmental > Aquatic > Freshwater > Ice > Liftoff microbial mat | place...
ATTGAGGAACCTCTTTGATACCGATCGCAATTTTTGCGGTGATCGCATTGATTGCGCCAGCGATTTGAGCGATAAGTACTTCCTTGGAAGGTAGGTCGGCGATTGCTTGCAAGTCTTTCGCAGTCAGAGCGCGACCTTCTAAGACACCGCCACGGAGTTCGGTTTTCTTAGACTCTTTTTGGAAGGCTTGATATGCCTTAACAGCCGCACCAATGTCATCTTTAACAAATAGGCAAGCTGAAGGTCCAGTTAGAAAGCCTTCGAGAGACTTCCATTCAGGCACATCCGAAATTGCTTGCTTCAGCAAAGTGTTTTTGGTGGTTCTGCACACCGTACCTGTCGGACGGAGTGAGCGGCGAAGCTTGGTAATTTCAGCTACGGACAAAGTTGAATAATCGATTACCATGACCATCTGAGTTCCTTCAAACTCTTTGGTCATTTCTCCGACTAGAACTTTTTTCTGGTCTAGGGTCTTACCCATATGGTTTTCACCTCCTTGTATTTGGAGCGGTATTTGGAGCGGTATTTGGAGAGAATTTAATAGCGGAAATGCCTTAATCTTGCCTTGAATGAATTTTTAAAGCCATCAAAAAAGCCTCGTCTTTTTTGCAGACCGAGGCTAAAAAAGTATTCTCTCAAGAATCTTTTTTAAAACACCTCGGCAGGAAATTAAGCTATTAGCACCTGCTGTCTATGGAGATATTCAGTTGTCGAAATTTCTTTCTAGGCTTTTTACACAAATAGACTTAGCTTTTTATCTCCCTACAAAGGTGTACTCGATGGGTACAACTTTGTAAGGGAATGACTTTGAAAGGTTTTAATTAGGCTTCCCCTAATTTGAGATCGCGTAAAGCTGTGACATCAACTTCAATCGATGGACCCATTGTTGCAGAAACGTATACTGACCGCCAATATCTACCTTTCGCACCAGAAGGACGATTACGATCAATCGTTTCTTGTAGTGCTTTGAGATTAATTAGTAAGTCTTCAGAAGAGAAGGCTGCCTTACCAAATTGGATATGGACAATTCCTGTACGATCAGCACGGAATTCTAGTTTACCAGCTTTGAATTCATTAATGGCTCCGCCTAAGTCAGTAGTTACCGTGCCACCTTTAGGTGAAGGCATCAATCCTCGAGGACCAAGCAATTTACCAAGCTTTGCCACTTTAGGCATCATGTCAGGCGTAGAAATCAGCAAGTCAAAGTCCATGCGACCCTTAATGATTTCATCAATTAGTTCTTCAGAACCAGCAATGTCTGCACCTGCGGCAACGGCTTCAGCAACCTTTTCACCACGAGCGATAACTGCTACACGGATAGTCTGTCCAGTTCCTTTCGGCAAGGCAACAGTGGTTCTCAACTGTTGATCAGCGTACTTCGGATCGATTCCTAGTCTTACATGAGCCTCTACAGACTCAGGAAACTTTGCGGTCGCCGTATCTTTTACTAGTTGCAAGGCTTCTAGGGGGGGATAAGGACGCTCCTCAACTTTACTCTGGGCTTCTCTCAGTCGTTTTGATACTTTCTTTGCCATATTTACTCCTGTGGGGTGCGATCGGAAAACTTGTTTCCTCCCCCTGCTAATTTTTGTAGACCGTTAAACTAAAGAATTAGGAGTTGATAGTAACGCCCATATTCTTAGCAGTACCTTCAATAATCTTCATTGCTGCATCAATGTCATTGGCATTGATGTCAGGCATCTTAGTTTCAGCAATCTGACGAAGCTGATCTTTAGTGATGGAACCAACTTTCTTGCGATTTGGTTCAGCAGAGCCAGAAGAAATTCCAGCAGCCTTTTGAATCAAAATTGATGCAGGTGGAGTTTTAAGAATGAAGGTAAAGCTTCTATCTTCATATACAGATATCTCTACAGGAATGACCATACCTGCTTGATCAGCAGTACGGGCATTATATTCCTTACAAAACATCATGATATTGACACCGTGCTGACCCAAAGCGGGTCCGACTGGTGGAGTCGGGGTGGCTTTTCCAGCGTTCAGTGCCAATTTAATAATTGCTGTAACTTTCTTAGCCATTGGTTTTAGCCATTAAAAAATCTACAAACCTGAGTTTGAGTGAGTTAGTTTTGCTTTTGCACCTGATTGAACTCTAATTCAACAGGAGTATCTCTACCAAAGATAGAAAGTAGTGCTTTCAGTTTGCTCCGTTCTGGGCTAACTTCTACCACTTCACCCTCAAAATCTTTGAAAGGTCCATTAAGCACTTTGATTTTGTCGCCTTGAGACATATTGATCTTGAGAACTGGCTCTTGTTCAATAGCAACACGGAAAATTCTTTCAACTTCCTTTTCGGTCAGAGGGCGGGGTTTGACGTGACCTCTTCCTCGACCATAGTGGCGCTTTTGCTCAGTACCGACAAAATTGATTACGTGGGGCGTACTTTTAACAGCTAGCCAAGCGTCATCATCAACTTCTAATTGACCGACTTCGTTTCTGACAGTTTTAATTTGGATTAAAACATAACCAGGGAAAATCTTTTCTTCGGAGTTGAGACGACTCCCATCTTTTCTAAGCTTGACCGTGGGCGTTTGAGGAATTTCAATTTGCTTAATTCTATCTTCGACATCAAGGGTTTTGATGCGTTGCTCTAAGCTTGATTTAACCTTTTTTTCGCACCCTGAGGCAATCTGAACTGCGTACCATTGAAACAGTACTTCAGATTCTTCATAAATTTCAGGTGAACGGTCATCTTTGGTAAACATTATTGAAACACCTGCAATGCGATCGCCTTAAACAAAGCATCAATTAGATATACAAAAGTAGCTACAGCAACGATCATCAAAAGAACTGATGCAGATTCGCTAATCAATTGTTGACGAGTTGGCCAGACAATCTTGCCAAACTCAGCCTTAGATTCTGTGAAAAGCTTAGCGATACCATTAGAGTCAGACAAAGAATCCGATGGTACTTTAGTCTCTTCCTTTGGTTGCTCTTTCAGTTCGTTTTTGGTCATAGCGACGACTCTTGCGATCCCTTTGCAACTTTGTATAAATACGAAATATAAGCAGAATGCTTACTTTGAAAGTTTTAGTAATAGATGGTGAAGCGCGCCCTGAGGGACTTGAACCCCCGACATCAGGTTTTGGAGACCTGCGTTCTACCAACTGAACTAAGGACGCACGTAGTTAAAACACGCTTTGATAGCTTACCTAAATATCTAACCTATCAATTCGGCAGTGAAAAGTTTTAGGCTTTTCAATACTACTTATCGATTAGTATACCTATAAATGACTCTATAGGGGACGATCAAAACGTTGTTTTAGACGAGTTGCTTTACCAACTAAGTCACGTAAGTAATAGAGTTTAGCTCGACGCACTTTGCCACGACGAATTACTTTGACGCTTTCAATTTGTGGGGAATGTAGCAAGAAGGCTCGCTCTACTCCAACTCCTTGAAATACGCGCCGCACAGTAACGACAAAATTAATGCCAGCACCGCGCATAGCGATAATCACGCCTTCGTATGGCTGAGTACGTTCTTTGCCACCCTCTTTGATCCTTACTCCAACCTTGACAGTATCCCCAACATAAATTTTTGGGAGATCTGTTTTGATATATTCCGCTTCAATTGAGCGGATGATTTCAGAAGCGTTCATAAGGAATGCCAAAAAAGTCGCGATCATCTATGTTAGAGCATCAATGTTGTAATGTCTATATTTTTTTGCAAGAAAGACGAGATGTAGCGCTTCGCCCTACATCTCAACTTTTTTTGCGGAGGCTAGAACTTGGTGGGAGTTCGCTATTGCTTTGCTCGGCTTGACGAGTGGCGATAATTGCGGAGGCTGTACTTGTAAGAGTGCGATCGCGATAGGGAATCGCGGTACGAGTTAACATGAGAGCAGACTCGTACTCAGAGATTGATGGCAATGGTGTGGGCGCAAAAGCCGCAATTGTACTTGGAGATTTTCTGCCGACAGGTGCGATCGATCCAAACTGCAAGCCTGCTTCACACATGGCAGCACGTACAGCCGCCGAAGCTGAATAGGTAACTAAGTATCCGTCAGGTTTAAGGCAGCCAGCCAAAAGCTTAATAAATTCCACAGTCCATAGTTGCGGACAATGCGGTGGCGAAAATGGGTCTAGGAAAATTGCATCCGCCCATCGACCAGAAACTCGACGAATAGTGCTTCTAGCATCACCGATTAGCAATTTTAAAGATACGTTTGCTGATTGAGCCAATTGAAATTCGGCTGCTGTGGCTAATATTTGAGCGATCGCAGGCTGCCAAATATTGACTAGACCCTGCGCGATCGCCTGTTGTGGTACGTCAAGATTATTTTCTAGCGCAATGATATCAATCTGGGTACTGCAATCTTGCAATGCCGTAATGGCGGCGATCGCGGCAGCACTGTTATACCCTAAGCCATAGCAAACGTCTAAAATGTTGACTTGATGCTGAATTTGGGCTTTTTCGGCAATTTTGGCAGGAATAACAAACTTGGCTTCAGCCTCATTTTTGGCTCCGTGGGAGCTATGAAAAGACTCTTGGTATGTTTCTGACCAAAAAGTAATCGATCCGTCTTCAGTAGGAAAGCTTGAAAGTACATCCATTTTCAGTTAATTCACCGATCCTAAAGCGATAAACTTAAAAGACATCAATCAAATTATATAGCTCCGAAATTTATGGATGAAGATACGAATAAGAAACAATGGCGATCGCTTCTTCAAATATTGTTTGCCTGTATAGTTTGTCTGGCGATCACTTTTATAAGTACTAATGTTTCTAACGTCTCGGCAGATGTTGTCACTGGGTCTGACTTGCCTTCTAGCCAGATTGTGGAACGATTTGAAAATATTAAAAACAAGATGTCAAAGCTACGTTTCTGCAACAACGAAAGTTGCTTTTATCGCAATGTCTCTAGCAAGGTAATTCCCCCTAGCAATAGCAATCCTCATTACACAGCCGAAATTTCGGCGGCTGTGGAGCGACCATCATCGAGCCCAGATTTGGCCGACTATCACTTTGTCTATGTAAATGATCTCTGGCAATTAGTCAAAGGCGAAGAATTTACCGATGTGGCGGACTATGTGTTTATCGGCGATCGCTATGAGATTTATAGTGTTCACAATAGCCACACTTTGAAGGGGAGCTTAGATAAAGCTAGAGAAGATAATGGGATTAAGTCTGGATACTTACCTCTCTATTACCAAGTTTTAGATCACGGACTTGAAAAAATATAAAAAGCAAAAAAGGATTGGCGCATAGCGTCAATCCTTCTTTACTTACAACTTATTGAGGGTTTAGTAACCCAGATAATTTTTTAAAGGTGCCGCGAAGCGGCACCTTTAAAAAATTATCTGGGTTTTATGGCAACGCAAGGCGCTGTACTAGTCACCGTTAAGCTGCAATATTGCCATAAATGCTGCTTGTGGGACTTCCACTGTACCGATTGACTTCATGCGCTTTTTACCCTTTTTCTGTTTCTCCAATAGTTTCTTCTTCCGCGAAATGTCACCGCCGTAGCACTTGCTTAGAACATTCTTGCGTAAAGCCGAGATATTTTCCCGTGCCAAGATTTTAGAACCGATCGCAGCTTGAATCGGAATTTGGAACTGCTGTTGCGGAATCAATTCTCTAAGCTTGGAAACTAAAGCACGACCTACGTTATAGGATTTATCGCGGTGGACAATGCAAGCTAAAGCATCTACAGGCTCATCATTGACGAGAATATCCACTAGTACCAAGTCATTGGGGCGATAGCCAATAACTTGGTACTCCATACTGGCGTAGCCTTTAGTCCGAGATTTCATCTGATCAAAGAAATCTGTGACCATTTCTGCCAGGGGCAGTTCATAAATCAGAGTGGCGCGTTCGGTTGTGATGTACTTGGTATCCACAAATACACCACGCCTAGCTACGCACAGCTCCATTAAAGTACCGATGTAAATTTGAGGAGTCATTATCTCGAGCTTTACATAAGGTTCTTCGATGGACTGCCTTGAATTGGGAGGTGGTAGTTCGCTTGGGTTATCTACCATCAAAATTTCGCCAGTGTTTGTCGTAACTCGATAGATTACTGACGGCGCAGTCACGATTAGATCAAGGTTGTATTCACGCTCTAGACGCTCCTGCACAATTTCCATGTGCAACATCCCCAAAAATCCGCATCGAAAGCCAAACCCCATTGCATTGGATGTTTCTGGCTCATAGTTTAGAGCTGCATCATTAAGTTTGAGCTTGGTTAAAGCTTCCCGCAAGTCTTCAAACTGATCGGCATTGGTAGGAAACATTCCGCAAAAGACCATTGGCTTAGCTTCTTCATAACCTGGGAAAGGTTCAGTCGCTGAGTCGATCGCACTAGTAATCGTATCACCAACCCTTGCGTGGGCTACGGTCTTAATTGCCGCCGCCAAGTAACCCACTTCGCCAGCGTGCAATTCTTCAACTTGAATCTGACTAGGCGCAAGCACTCCTAGCTCATCGATCACATACTCCTGTTCTGAAGCCATAAATTTGATGCGATCGCCTTTTTTGACCGTGCCATCCATTACTCGGAAATAGACAATAACACCGCGATAGGCATCATAGTAGCTATCAAAAATCAAAGCCCGCAAAGGTTGATCCACCGTATCTTGGGGAGGTGGCACTTTAGAAACAATCGACTCAAGAATCTCCCGAATACCGATCCCTTCCTTTGCTGAGGCATGAATTGCATCAACACAGTCCAGCCCAATCAACTCTTCAATTTCACGGGCGATCCTCTCAGGATCAGCCCCTGGTAAGTCAATTTTATTTAATACGGGTACAATTTCTAAGTCATTAGCTAAAGCTAAGTAGACATTAGCAAGGGTTTGAGCCTCCACGCCCTGAGACGCATCTACCACCAGCAAAGCCCCTTCACAAGCTGCCAAACTGCGTGACACCTCGTATGAAAAATCCACGTGTCCAGGCGTATCAATCAAGTTAATTGTGTACTCTTCGCCGTCTAGAGCCTGATATTTCATTCTTGCGGCTTGCAACTTAATTGTGATCCCCCGCTCTCGCTCTAAATCCATGTTATCGAGAAACTGTGCTTTCATATCTCGATCTGCTACCGTGCCCGTAAATTGCAACAGGCGATCGGCGAGCGTAGATTTCCCGTGATCAATGTGAGCAATGATAGAAAAGTTGCGAATACGAGAGACAGGTACATTAGTCATAAATCTCAAAACTTGGGGAGGCAGAGCGCTAGGACAATACTTGATACTACATCAAAGTAAATTAATGTAAACAACTGTAAAGATGCCAGTTTAATTTAACTATTAGTTTCTAATTCTAAACTTAACGTTCACAGATTCAGTTTACAAAAAGTTGGATTGGCAAAAAATCTCATCTCAGAAACAGATGTACATCTTGGCAATCTACTGATTCTCAAGGTGTGAAGTGCTTTAAGTTAGTAAAGAGTCGTCAAAATAAGAATCATTAGCCAACTTCTCGAAAACTACGTTAAGGTACTAGAGCTAGTAAACTGAATGAAATTTTGCCAAGCTTTGGCTACTAAGTTAATGTAATGCTGATATTACTCATTTTCATGGGTAATAATAGCTATGGTAGTCTCGCTTCGTAATCGAGACCGCTGGGTTTTAGAACAATAGCCAACAACTAGACCCCCAAGTTTTAAAACAACTTGAAACCTATTCGGGCTTTCCTAACAAATTAGGATTAGCTCTACGCTTCTAAGATTAACTATGGTCAATGTAATTCAGTTAATGTAATTCAACCTAGCAAAATATAGGAAGCAACTTCTATGTAAATTCAATTTCGTACCATTCAACAGTTTCGCAGGGCAGAGTAAGCAATGACTACAAGCAATCGAGTGCGACTCTATGAACTTTCACGAGAGTTAGACCTTGACACCAAAGATGTAATCGCGGTGTGTGAGCAGCTAAACATAGTGGTCAAAAGTCATAGTAGTACTATTACAGAATCAGAGGCAGCGTTGGTACGCACCAAAGCTCCTCAACTAACAAAAAGTCCTCAACCGCCAGTAAAAAATAACGAAACGAAAGTTTCCGAAAAGAAGGTTGCTGCAGTCTCAAAGCCTAAAGATGCAGAAACCCGTACTGCCAAGCAGCAGATTCTTGCTGTCAGCAAGCCTACAATTAGGCTTACTTCCCCATCTTTTTCTGAGATATCAGCAGAGCCTACTTTGACTGAATTGCCTCAGCGTGCGCCTAGTCAAAACACTGAAACCAATTCAGAACCCACTAAATCTGTCACTGTAAACCATCCCACCTTGCCCATGCCCCCTGCCTCATCCCTAGTCAAACCTCCCAGCCGTCCTGCTACAAAGTACAACGATTCATCTTCAAGCACTGCGAACAATACTGAATTGACATCAGAAACAGCATTGACTTCATCAACAAATACTTCCGAACCCAAAGAAGCAGAGCCATCTGGTCAACCAGAGCCAAAATTAGTTGCCCCTCCCAAAGCTTTTGAGCGATCTACTTCAACTCAATTAACTGAAAAAGCTATTAAACCAGCTAGAGAGTTAAATAATGCCATTAGCAGTAAGGCAGTTACTCCCAGAGATGCTGATGCCAAAAGCTCAAAAGAAGTCAAAGACCAACTATCTCGCAAGGAATCTTCAAAAACTGAGCATTCACCTGCCGTCAAGCAATCACTGATGAGCGTTTCCCCCCCTGCGGCGAAGCCAAATAAACCCTCAGCTCCAGTCGCTCCTAAGGCTAATGTCGTTGTTGCTCCAAAGCCACCAAATGCCAGACCTTCGGACGAGACCACAAGTGATGCCATAGTCAGCCAATCTGGATCATTCCACAGCAAAGCAGATAGAGACGCTAACAACTCTTCTACGACTAAACAGGAAACGACTAAACCGTCCAAGCCTGAGCGTCCTAAACTAAACAAAGTAACTGAGCCTGTTTCTCAAGGCGCTAATGCTGGGGGGAGACCTCAGAGCCGTGGTCCTAAGTTGGTTAAAGATTCTGTACTCATTGAGCGTGGTATTACAGCTCCAACCGAGCCGCCGCACAACTTGCGTCCGCCAATGCCAACATTGATGCGCGCCCCTGAAAAGCCTGTCATTGCCGATCGCAATGCTAAGAAACCAGAGCCATCTAATGGGTTTGCTTCCCCTGTATTGCCAGATCTACTCGAAAAACCGACTCTTCCTGGAAAGGCAAGTAAGCGTAAGGGCAAATCTAAGGAAGAAGAAGAAAAAGATCTTCTAGAGCTCAAAGAAAAGAACCGTTTAAACAAGCCGAAGCGATATCTACGTGATTTTGCAGATGATGATGATGACATTGATGCTGACGCTGCTAATGAGCTAGCCCAAATCAGCTTGTCTTTAGCGCGTCCTGCGGCACGTCCAAAGGCAGTTGCAGTACCAGCTAAGCCAACTATGGCAGCTGATATTAAGCCCACACAGAAGGGCAAGAAGTCTGCACCTAGTCGCGATCGCCGACATAACCAACAGATTGAAGTTATCCCAGAAAAACCCACGTCTGTGGAAATTGAAGAGGGCATGACTGTAGCCGTACTCGCCAAGCGGTTAGTACTTTCTGAGACCGAAGTGATCCGCACCTTGTTCATGAAGGGGATCATGGCAAATATCAACCAAACCCTTGATGTGGGTACTGCCAAAATGGTGGCGGCGGAGTTAGGTTATGAAGTTCATGATCCTGAAGTGGTTGAGTTAGCACTGAAAACAGAAATGATCGATGCTGGTGACTTAGATAAGTTACAGCGTCGTCCTCCTGTAGTCACGATTATGGGTCACGTTGATCATGGTAAAACCACATTGCTGGACGCGATCCGTAAGAGCAAGGTCGCCCAAGGTGAAGCAGGTGGTATTACTCAGCATATCGGCGCTTACCACGTTGATGTTGAGCATAATGGCGAAAAACAACAGATTGTCTTCCTAGACACCCCTGGCCACGAAGCATTTACTGCGATGCGCGCTAGAGGAACTAAGGTTACTGACATTGCGGTACTTGTAGTTGCTGCTGATGACGGTGTTCAGCCACAGACCATTGAAGCAATTAGCCATGCCCGAGCCGCTAAGGTGCCGATTGTGATTGCTATTAACAAAATAGACAAGATTGGCGCTCAGCCTGATCGTATTCGTCAAGAGTTGACCGAATATGCACTGGTTGCTGAAGAGTGGGGCGGTGACACAATCATGGTTCCTGTAAGTGCGATCAAGCGTGAGAATCTTGATACTCTACTAGAAATGATCTTGTTAGTTGCTGAAGTAGAAGACTTGCAAGCCAATCCCAACCGTACTGCTAAGGGTACAGTCATAGAAGCTCACCTCGACAAGGCTAAGGGACCTGTGGCAACCCTACTTGTCCAAAATGGTACATTGCGCGTTGGTGATATCTTCGTAGCAGGTGCTGCATTTGGTAAGGTTCGCGCTATGGTTGACGATCGCAGTGTCCGTGTAGACAAAGCATCTCCGTCCTTTGCGGTGGAAGTTCTCGGTTTAGGCGATGTACCTGCGGCAGGTGATGAGTTTGAAGTCTATCTTGATGAAAAACTAGCCCGTGCGATCGCTGATCAACGCACGATGGATCAAAGACAAGCTCGCTTAGTTCAAGCCATGGCATCACGTCGTGTCACCCTTGGAACTCTGTCAGAGAAGGTCAAAGAAGGTGCGCTCAAGGAACTTAATATTATCCTCAAGGCGGATGTTCAAGGCTCTCTCGAAGCAATTCTTGGCTCCCTTGCTCAATTGCCACAACGCGAAGTTCAACTCCGTATTTTGCTATCTGCCCCTGGGGAGATCACTGAAAACGATATCAGTTTGGCAGCAGCCAGCTCGGCGGTAGTACTAGGCTTTAATACAACGATGGCTCCTGGTGCGAGACAGGCGGCTGACGAGATGGGTGTGGACTTCCGTGATTACAACGTCATCTATAAGCTCTTGGAAGATATTCAAGATGCCATGGAAGGCTTACTCGATCCTGAAATGGTTGAAGAATATCTAGGTCAGGCAGAAGTTCGCGCTATCTTTACCATCGGTAAAGGTGCTGTGGCTGGCTGCTATGTCCAGAATGGCAAGCTGATCCGCAACTGTAACGTCCGAGTTAAGCGCGGTAATGAGGTTGTACATTCAGCCGTTCTCGATTCTCTGCGGCGGGTTAAGGATGATGCGAAGGAGGTTGCCGCAGGCTTTGAATGTGGCATCTCCCTTGCTAAGTTCTCAACTTGGAAAGAAGGTGACACTATAGAAGCCTTCCGCATGGTGACGAAACGTCGCACACTAGCTACTTCTTAAATAAAAAGCGCCCCATGGGGCGCTTTTTTATTTGCTTTTTTTACCCCCTTATATTTCTTACTCCTTTCCCAGTAAAAGATTAGTGGTGCGGCGCAAAGCGCCGCACCCTAATTCTTGGGTTTTAATATCTAGTCCTATGCTGGGAAGGGAGTATGTCTCCAGTCAGGCTTACGCTAATTCACGAAAGTGTCCCAAGACTTTTATAGTACAGAGAATTTTTTTAAAGTGCCGCTTCACGGCACTTTAAAAAAATTCTCTGTGTTTTACAAAAGCGCAAAGCGCTGTATAAATTCTTGGGTTTTAATCTTGTCTCAACACAAGTAGCTTTATTTGAATCTAGACTCATTACACAAATATTGTAGGCACATACTCCCTTCCCAGCATAGTACTAGATATTAAACCCAAGAAATTATCGTTGTGGCGCGGTGCGCCGCAACGTCTAATCTTTCACTGGGAAGAGAGTAAATCATTTGCAGGAAAAATGAGTGCTTCAGCTTTGCTTAATCTATCAATGCTTGAGTGAATCTCAAGCCCCTTTTAGGATGGCTATAGCCGTGCAAAGCAAGAGTTAGTTTAACAATTCACAAAAGTATTGGCACATAGTTGTGAATTGTTATTGGTTAATACAAACCAAAACCCTGACAAAGGTGACGCTTGTGATTAGTATCACTCTTATCAGGACAAATCAAAACTGAAAATAGAGAGGCGGCGCGGAGCGCCGCCTCTCTATTTTCGGTTTTATGTCCTACTCCCTTCCCAATGAAAGATTAGCGGTGCGGCGCTAATCTTTCATTGGGAAGGGAGTAGGCTTAAGCAATAAAAAAGCCCCTCTTGCGAGGGACTTTTTTATTTAGAGAAAATCAATCAATCTGGAAGATTAACCGTTGATAGCAGGAGCAGCCATTGCTACAGGTGCTACATCAACAGCAGCCAAATCGAGAGGG
>Ga0105049_10008106_pt1 | contig 12187 bp, 11 predicted proteins | sample MAT06_FD_78087 | JGI IMG/M metagenome (GOLD analysis project Ga0105049, IMG submission 78087) | Freshwater microbial communities from Lake Fryxell liftoff mats and glacier meltwater in Antarctica - MAT-06 | ecosystem: Environmental > Aquatic > Freshwater > Ice > Liftoff microbial mat | place...
AAATGTAGATAAAGAATTAAAAGTATTAAAACCAAGCAAAGATATTTTTAACTGATCAGCCTGCACTAGCATTGAGTTGTTTCCAATTTGCACTTCACACGAATACAGATGAAAATTTTTTGCACCTTCGGAAGGTGGATTTTTTCTAGCAAACTTTGTTCCCATTTCTGCTTGCAGTTGCAAGTGATCCATCATCTCTTCCACATCATCACAAACAGATAAGGCATCTTTTTTGGTGGCAAATAAACCAGAATCCCAGTAATAAGTAATTTGACTTAAGGTACTGCTTATAGTTTCTTCTGTCCAAACCTCAGTTGATTCTATGTTCTGATAAATCTTACCTATCTCTTTGCTAAGATTTATTACTTCGGGCGAAATTAATTTCCTATCAAATTTTTTTCCATCTAAAGTTGTATCGTTTAAAATTGATTTTCGCCAATAGAAATATTTAAATGGTGTTAGGTATTCAAAATCTAGGTGATGAAAAAGCGGAACATCTTCGGCTGCAAAATAAAAATGGATGTTGCTAAATTCATGAAGTTGTAAAAACTCTTTTTTTATCCCTTCTAAATATCCCGAAAGTTTAACCCTCTCAACGCCTAATGATTTATAAGTAAAATTCACAAAACCTGTTTCTTTGCTTTCCATAATGCTTGGAGAGATATTAAACTTTTTGCAAATGGTCATTGTTTCGTCGTAGCTTAAAGCACTGTCGCCCCGCAGTCTCCTGTAGGCACTGTCAAGACTCACTTCCAAAACATCTGCAAGTTCATCTGCCAATGAAATATTTTTTGAAATAGTTTTTTTTAGTTTCTCCAAAAACTCAACTTGAAGTGGAAATTTTGCTTCTTCTTTTTTCATTTTCTTAGGCCTATTTAATATTCTTGAGTCCCTCTATCGAAGACAAATCGTATGGACGAATCATTAAAGCCTTATTAAATAAAACCTTTGCTTCTCTATAATTTGCAAGACTTAAATGATTCCAAGCACTTAGGTGAACAACATCATATTCAAATGGAAATAAATTGAGAGCTTTATCTAAATATTTTTTTGAAACTAAATGATCTTTTCTATTAAAGTAAATCAATCCTAGTCTAAAATTTGCTAAATAATTTGCTGGTTCAATTTTAAGAATTGCATTGTATTGCTTAATCACTTCGTCCCATTTCTCTAGTGCCGAAAGTGGATACACGTATCCAAGCAATGGCTCAATTGCAGCAGGCATAAGCAATACAGCCTTTTTATAATATGTTATGGACTGTTCGTATTTGCCTGCCAAATAACTCAACCAACCCATTCTTAAATTAATCTCATAGTTTTCGGCCGTATAATTTGGCTTTAAAACATAAATGGCACTGTCGTATTGATAGCGATATTCGCAAGCATAACTTTTGCTAAAAGCAGCTATTATATTTCCATCCTGTGAGTAAGATTTTGTAAGTGCAATTACTAAAAGAAAAGTAGTTAAAATTAGTTTTTTCATAAGGTATATTTTAATGTAATAGATGCTTGAATTCTTTGATAGTTAAATGCAGAAAGACCACTAAACTGATCTTGCATTCTAAAATTTGTGTAGTCTATACTTCTGTTGTATAGAACTAATCTTGGAACAAATGTAAATTTTTTTAAGAAAAAGGATGCTTCCAAATCAACGTAATTTCTTGTATTGTCAAGAGATGTAAAAATTCCACTTCCCCAAAATGCAATTAAGTTATTGTTGTTCCCATAAAAATATCCTGCTCTAAGCCAAAAACTGTTGCTGAATTTTCTGCCTAAAGATAAGCTAAACGGTGAGTTAAAATTTGCAGAATCTTTTTGAATAAACAATTTACTAATTAAGTAAATTTTATGATTCCCAAATGGTAAAACGCTTAATGTATTTTCGCTTTGAAATTGTTTTAAACTACCCAAAGAGAACAATGCTGGATTTACTTCAAAAGTAAAATATGGTTGCTGAAATTTAAAATGTGTGCCTAAAGCAAACCCACTAGAATTAATATCCTCATTTATAAAATTTAGTTTAAAATTAGTAGGATCTTTTGATGGAGGATTGGGAGGTGTTCCATAAGTAACTGTGCCTGTGCTAACAAAATAATTATAGAAAACTCCAAGTTCAAAATTTTGTTTTGGTTTATACAAAATCATACCATAAAAGCCATTCTGTTTCCAAGGGAATTTTGATTCAAATTTATGTTTGTTATCAAAATTCACATAATTATAGGAGTTTAAACTATTGTAAGAATAGCCAAGCAAAAATCTCAAATTTGGATTTATTTTACAATCAAAAATAAAACTATTTATAGAAATATTTAATGGGAAAGTAACGTGTGCATAGTTTTTATCTTTTGTGATTAATTCTGGAACTTGATTCTTATTGCCAATAAGTAGTCCATTGTATAAGATAAACGAAAATATTGGCTTTGACTTTTTTTCTTTTCTATAATTTAACCATTGCAAATCATCAAAACGACTAAGTTTTTCTAACGTCAATAAATAATAGTCTTTGGCCAATTTATTGTTGTATTCTTTTAAAATGGAATCGAATTCCATTAATGCTTTCGAGTAATTGTGAGTATAATAATAACTCAATGCTTTTCTAAGTTTTAGCTTTTCCGATTTAAATGCTTCCGTATTAGTTTTACTGTATTCTATTATTGCCGCAAATTTATTTTCGATAAACATTTTCTCTGATATGCTATCTTCTACAGAATAATTTTGGGCAGAACTTACTTCTACTAACAAAAATATTACGAAAAAAGTTGCCCAGAAATTTTTCGATTTTTTGAATAATAGTTCCATTCTGTAATTTGCTGTTGTTTAATAATTGTATTTGTTTTAAATGAAAAAAGTTTAACTCCAAATAAATAGTAATCACATTTACTATTAATTTCTTTTTGATTCTCATAAATTCTATTTTCAGAAACAAAATCTGCCCCTTTCACATTTACAAACGGAGCCAAAATATCTATCATCCATTTAAAATAGGTTACTTTAAAAAGCATTGGCGAAATATTTTCCTTTACAGATAAACCGCTTTCTGTGGAGAATAATATTTTATAATGAGCTAAAAAGAAATAATATAAGAGTGATTTTTTATCGCCATCAAAAGTGGTAAATCTTAATATGTTTCCATCGTTCACAAAATATGCGACAGACATAGTTTTGTTACACCACAAATACAATTCATTATAAGCCGTGGTTAATACATTCCATTCATAAACTGTATTATTTTTATCTTGATACTTTAACGTGCTTCCAGGCGAAAAATTAAATGCTTCAATAAAGTCTTCATCTAAAATTAAATTACTTATTACTTTTCCTTCTTTGGGAATTCCGTTTTCGATTAATTCTTTTTTACTGAAATTATTTTCAACAAAAATCCCAATTGGATAATTAATTGTTTGTGAACCAATTTTTGGGAAATATTGAACTTGAAAATGTAAGTGAGGTTCCGGCGAACGGCCAGAACTTCCGCACAAAGCAATAATTTGTCCTTTTTGAATATAATCGCCAATACCAACTCTTGCAGAACCTTTTTTTAAATGACTTAGCTGTGTATATAATCCTGCTCCGTGCTGAATTACTAAAGAGTTACCCCAGTTTTCTTTTGTGTTTGATTTGCCAATTATATTATCGTTTATGTTGCTGGTCTGCGTAACCACATAACCGTTAGCGGGGCTTAACACAGGCTTAGAAAAACAGTAATAATCTTCTGGCTTCAATCCCAGATTGTTATACGTTTTCATTTCATCGTCAAGCAGCACAAAATCCAATGCTTTTGACCAAGGTCCTAAATGAGTTATTCCTCCGCTGTATCCTTGCGATACCATCCAGTTTCCATAGAATGGCAGAGAAAACTGTACTCTTAGCAACTGCTCTTGAACCGGACTTAATATAGCGTTTAGGTATAAATTCTTTTCTGGAGAAAAATACTGAAATGGCACCCACTTAAAGCCCTTTATTGGTTTTATAAATCTCATTATCGAGAGTGAAATAAAAACAGAAATTACAAAGGGAAGTGTAAGCGAAAAAAGTTGAAACGAAATTAAAAGCTTTGTTAGAAAAATACTTATAAGCATTAACACAGGAAAAAAGCACATCACCCAAAGCATAGGTAACCAGCCAGGAATTAGAAAAAATGTGGCAAATGATAATGCATAAAAAATAAAATTAGCACCTAATAAATGTTGCGATAATAAATTTGTGTCAAGCCCATAAACATTAAACATAAACCATGCGAACGAAAACGCCAAAAACGAAAAAACAAATGAAATTCGAGAGTAAATAAATAATGCCAAACTTATTATTAATCCCGCTACAATATGTGTGTTAAAAAAAACACCTGCTATTGTTCTAAAATATTCGACAATAAAATTTGGTAAATGAAATTTTAAAATTTCTTCATCAAAATATACTATTGGATTAACTGATTCTCTTAAAATTTCGTTTGCTGCATAAATCCCTTCTTCAGAATAGCTAATGTTTGGGAAACTACTAGCTGCAAGCATTACAATAAATGCACAAATAATAAATGGAAAGGATAAATAAGGCATATTCCATTTTGCCGCCCAATTTTTTATCCAAAATGTCATGGCAAAACATAATAGATTTGCCGAAATAAAAAGCAATAAAAATGGAAAATTCAATTGATAAGGAAATGAAAGAAATAGAGAAATCAGTAAATGATTAAAGCCCCAATATCCATTTTGAATTTCTTGTTTATCGTTTATAAAAAGTAGCGAAAGTAAATTTCCAAATACTATTCCTAACAAACCTAAAAGACCGCTTAGTGAGTTAAAAAAAGTAATAAACAAACAAGCAACGCCAAGCACCTCATTCTTTGAAAAGAATATTTGTGCATAGCTATTTATGCTTGCCTGCCACCAAAAATAAAGTCCTGTTTTACTTTCAGATTTCAAAGTTCAAATGAAGATAAATGTTTTGGCATAGATTCTAATTGTTCTAAAGTTTCTATTGTTTCTCTTTCTCTAATAACATGAACTTCTCCTTTTTCATCAATCATTACAACCCTGGGTCTCATTTGAATAAATTGCATCCACTGTGTCATATTATAAGCTCCAACCCTGTGCACAACAACATTGTCTCCTTTAGATAGCAATGGCAAAGTTATACTTTCTCTCACAACATCAATGTTCATACACAATGGGCCATATAAAACCATATCTTCTGTATGGTGAGAAAATTCTTGAGCCGGTGAAATTTTATGATTGTACCAAAAAGCAGTAAATAAAATATTAACACCAAAATCCATAATTGTAGCACGTCTTCCATCGCTAAGTCTTTTGGTTGCCAAAACGGAGCCTAGCAAATATCCTGCATCGTCTACCATTGCTCTACCGGTTTCTAAAATCAAAAGAGGAAGTTCGTTTTGCTTAAAACCATAATTTAAAATTACACTCGTTATTGCTTCGGCATATTCATCTATTGTTGGAATTATATCGGCTCCCTGCAAATACGAACCTTTTAAACTATTGGCAGACGCAAATCCACCACCCATGTCTAAATATTCTATGGTTTTATTCCATTGCGATTTTATATTTACTGCAAGGTCGCAAAGTTTAGATGCAGCCACTGAATAAGCACTAACGGCTAGCATGTACGTTCCAATGTGGCAATGCAATCCAGTTAAATCTAACCATTCGTTTGCCATCACTTTGTTAATGCAGTTCCACGCTTGACCATTTTCGTAATTAAAGCCAAACCTATCCCACATTGGGTAAACACCAGTATCCATATTTACACGAATAGCAACTCTGGTTTTTTGTTTTCTTTCCTCTGCCATTGACGACACTTCAAACAATTCGTCAAAATGGTCTAAGTGAATAACAGAATTATTTTCCATTGCGGTTTTTAATTCCTGAGTAGTTTTATCGGGTCCATTAAATAATATTTTGTTTCCAGGAACACCATTTTGAATGGCTTTTTGATATTCGAAGCCCGAAACAACTTCTGCCCAAATTCCTTCTTGATGAAAAACATTACACACTGCATTTATGTAATTTGTTTTATAAGACCAAGCAAACTGAACCTTTGGATACCTAGTTTTAAAAGCTCTTTGAGCTCCTCTAATATTTTTTCTTAATTGTTTTTCAGAGATAACAAAACAAGGCGAACCATGATCCCTAATAATTGACTTTACTGAAACGCCATCAATTTCTGTTACAGGTGTATATTCTGTTCTTGTTCCAAATTTGTTGGATATGCCAGTGTTTAACTTTGTTATAACTGGTCTTTCATATACTATTTTTGACATATCTTTTTTTAAATATTATAATTCTCCAATTGTTGTAATCTTTTCGTATTCTTTTAAATCCACAATCATATCGTAAGAATATCTTACAAACATTTTTCCTGGCATATATTCTTTAAAGGGTTTAACTTTATCTCCCAATGCCAATGAAACAAGCGCTTCTGGATGATTTTGTCCGCAGCCAGTTGCTAAATATACCCAAGCTGGAAATCTAGGATTTATCTCTAGCAAAAAATATTCTCCCTCGTTAGATCTAATAAATTCTAGCTCGTTGCCACCTTTCCATTTTAGTGCCTTAATTACTTTTTTTGCACTTGCAATCAGCTCAGCATCGTCTGTTGCTACTCCTGCCCATGCTTTGCCTTTTTCTGTTATGTATAGTTTTCTCATAGGTACAGCGCCAATGCAATGTCCGTTACCATCGCCAATGGCAGTAACGTTTACTTCTTGCCCCGAAACAAATTGCTGAATAATTACTGGTAATCCCCATTTAGCTGAGGTTTTGTGAAAATAACTTGTAACTTGGTCTGAGGTATAGGCAATACTAGCATCATAAAATTTACCTTTAACAACCATTGGGTAAGTAAATTCATGTTGAAGTTTAGAAATTTCGGCAGCACTAAAAATCATTTTACTAAAGGGAACTTTTATTCCATTTTGTTTTCCAAAATCATACAACACCGATTTTTGTCTTGCATCAAATTGTTCCAATGTTGGTAAAAACATTTTTATTCCAAACGAATCTAAAATTTGTTTTTCGGCTTTTATAAAATTGTGTAATTCGGCATCGAAGTTTGGAATTATAACGTCTAATTTTTCAACAGAATTAATATAGGCTAGGCGCTGCATCATACTCTCTACGCCTGCTTGGGGCAAAGGAATTTGATAAGAATAATCTACCAACTCGTGCATATATAAACCCGGTTCAAGCGATTCATAAGACAAACCAATGATTCTTACATCGTAGATTTTGCTTTCTTTTAGGGAACGAATTACTGGAATTCCAGGGCCTGGACTGTCAATATTATTGAGGCCTGTTACGGCAACGGTTATTTTTTTTCTCTTAGCCATTGCTATCCATTAATTGAAAACTTTTTAGCATTTCTATAAAATCACCAAGGTCTTTTTCTATCCTCGATTCTTCTACTTCGTATTTTTCCATAATAAATTTCAGAACCTCTTTTGGGCTGCTCCCTTCTTTTAGTTCTCTAATAACGTCTAATCCTATTGGATTTGTAGAGTAGGAATCCCCGGTTGATGGATTAAATAAAAATCCGGTATCACTTAATGCTATGTTTTTTTTCATGGCTTTTATGTTATGAAATTAATAGACTTCTTGAAAGTTTTTTGAAGGATTATTTGAGTTTTCAAAAAAAGGCGTTTCTATAGTTGTTGGCGTGATAGAGTTTTTTCTTTTGATGCTGATGAACGAAATTAAATTTACAATGATTAGAATTGATAATGAAACAAATGCCATTTTGTATCCTGCTTTGTAATTTTGCTTCTTGTAATAAGAAGAAACAATGTATTCCATCTTTAAATCAAAGAAGTGACTTGCTTCTAGTTTTTCCAAACCATCCAGCAGCCTTAGTGCTTTATCTGTTTCTGTTCGGTTTTTCATTTTTTTAATTGTACAGTTTATCTAAATTTTTTCTTAAATTTTCTTTTGCTCTGGCAACCAAAGATTCTACTGCTTTTTCGGTTGTTTCTAAAATTACTGCCACATCTTTGTAGTTTAACTTTTCCATTTTGGTAAGCACAATTACTATTCTCTGCTTTTTGGGCAACTTATCTATACATACATATAAATTTTTTGCTATCTCTTTTTCTTCGGTCTCAATTCCAGGGTGGTAATGGTTAGCAATTTGTTTTAATTCATCCTTTTTTGACCCGAATAGCGAAACTATTTTCCCCCATTTATTTTGTCTTTCTCTTTTCTTTATCAAGTCCAAACATTTGTTTACTGTAATTCTATAAAGCCAAGTAGAAATTTCTGCTTCTTCTCTAAATTTTTCCAGCTTGTTCCACACATTAATAAACACTTCTTGCGAAATATCTTCTGCATCCTCTCTATTTTTCATAAAGCCAAATGCAGTATTAAAAACTTTGTTTTTGTTTTTTGCAACTATTTGTTTAAACTTTTCTTCCAAGGTTTTATTCTTCTACTTCATTTAAATAGTTGTTGCAAACAATTAATGTTTAAAACAAAGGTATCTCATTCTCTTCAACTTCTTTACATATTGCAAAAGAGCTCTTAAACGATATTAAATTCAATAATTTTCTATAAGCGGTATGTGCAATTAATTTTGTTTAAATTCAAAGAACTGTTTGTTTGAAAATATTAGACGATAGATAATTTTTTATCCCTCGTATTTATTTATAAATAGTTCTTAAGTTGTTGAATATTAGTTTCGTAAATTTGTTAGGCAAAGTAAATTGTTGGTATTAAATTACCTCGATTAAAAATCCAAACGTATGCTGAGTGTTTATTTGTATTAAATTAATTCTTTGCTAGATTAATTTCTATTTTTTTTTATATATTTTTGCTTCCTAAAGCATAATTGAAAAACCTTATTTATGATAGTTGAACAAAAAGTACCCAGCCCAGGAGAATCTATTTCAGAAGTTGTTATAGCACGTTGGTTAAAAAAAGACGGAGAATATGTAGAAAAGGATGATGAATTATGCGAAATAGATTCAGACAAAGCAACCTTAACCGTTAATGCCGATGAAGCGGGTGCATTTAAAGCATTAGCTGCCGAAGGCGATACCGTTAAAGTAGGTTCGGTAATTTGCACCGTAGATACCTCTGCAGCAAAACCAGCCGCAGAAACAAAAGTAGAAGAGGAAAAACCAAAAGCAGAAGAAAAAAAGGTAGAAGAAAAACCAGCAAAAGTTGAAGCTAGTAACTCCACAAGTTATGCTGCGGGAACCGCTTCTCCGGCCGCAAAAAAGATAATGGACGAAAACAATGTTTCGTCTTCACAAATTAATGCAACGGGTAGGGATGGACGAATAACAAAGAGTGATGTTCAAAACCATCTGGCATCAGGCTTTACGGCTCCTACAAAATCTCAAAACTCATTTTCTAGCAACAGAGATGTTGATAGACAAAAAATGACTCCATTAAGAAAAAAATTGTCTCAGCGCTTGGTATCGGTAAAGAACGAAACCGCTATGCTAACAACGTTTAACGAAGTGGACATGAGTGCAATAATGGAAATAAGAAAAAAATACAAAGACAAGTTTTTAGAAAAGCACAGTGTTGGAGTTGGTTTTATGAGCTTTTTTACAAAAGCAGTAACCGAAGCATTGCAATTGTTTCCTGCTGTTAATGCTATGATAGATGGCGAAGAAATTGTTTACCACAAATATGCCGATATAGGAATTGCCGTTAGTGCACCAAAAGGTTTAGTGGTTCCTGTAGTTAGAAATGCACAGGAATTGAGCCTTGCACAAATTGAACAAGAAATAAAAAAATTAGCTGTAAAAGCTAGAGACAATAAAATTACTTTAGATGACATGAGTGGTGGAACTTTTACCATTACCAATGGTGGTATTTTTGGGAGCATGATGAGTACGCCAATTATTAACCCTCCACAAAGTGCAATTTTAGGTATGCACAACGTGGTAGATAGGCCAATTGCAATAAATGGCAAAGTAGAAATTAGGCCAATTATGTATGTTGCACTTAGTTACGATCACAGAATTATTGATGGAAAAGAATCAGTAGGCTTTTTAGTTAAAGTTAAGGAGATGTTGGAACAGCCTCACAAAATGTTATTTGGCGGCAAAGACCCAGATCAAATTCTTTTGGGCTTGTAGGGTTTTACTGTTTTTTTTATTGTAGCTTCTCTAGATGATAAAAATTCCAGAAAGGTCTTTTTGTAGCAATAAAATAACTTTTTATTCTCCATCTTATCCAACAAAAGTATTATTGTATTGTTAAATATAGCTATAAACTCAAATATAAATAGATAAGAAGCCTAAATTCATTATATATTTTTATTTTTGTCAACCGTTATGAAATTTTTTAAGGTAATTACAACTTTACTTTTAGCATTATTTTTGTTTGATAGCAATTGCATTGCTCAACAAGCTTCATTGGATGGTCCAAAGTTGCTGTACAAAAAAATGCAAACAAAATCCCTAATTGTGCATTCCAGAGGCTGGGGTTTTAATTACAGGAGAGGAAAGCATATTACCGGAAAAATGGACGGTGTTTACGAAGTTGAATATGCTACAATTAGGCACCCCAAAGAAGTAAAAGTTCAAAACACAATTCAAGGCAACAACAAAAGTTTTGTTTTAGGAAAACTAAATTTCTTTTCCACGCTAAGAATTGGATACGGATTACAAAGGGTAATTTATGAAAAAGAAGTTCCTGGCGCCATAGAAATTAGATGGCATAATTACTTGGGTGCTAGCATAGGGCTTGCAAAACCAATTTACCTCGAAGTCAGGCAACTTTCTAACGATCCGTTTCCATTGTTACCTCGTTCAGAAAGATATGATCCCGAAATCCATAGACCAGCAGCCATACTTGGACGGTCTTCGTTTTTTAAGGGCATTTCTCAAACTGCATTTCATCCAGGTGTTTATTACAAATCTGGCCTAAGTTTCGATTTCTCTCAAGACGACGAAAGAATAAGAAACATTGAAGTGGGTGCAGTAACAGATTTTTTTATTCGTCCCGTTGAAGTAATGGCATATAATCCAAAAACAATTTTAATCGTTTCACTTTACATCTCCTTTAATTGGGGAAATAAAACTCTAAATTAATTCATTAAATTTTCTACAAAAAATTGGAAACTCAGATTGACTCAAATACGTTAGAAAAATCAAAAATTTTAAAACCTAGTTGGCTAAGGGTTAAACTTCCCACTGGAGCAGAATATGCTCAAGTAAGAAAGATAGTAGATACACACAAGCTCCATACAATTTGCGAAAGTGGAAATTGCCCAAATATGGGAGAATGTTGGGGTGCAGGAACCGCAACTTTTATGATACTAGGAAATATTTGCACTCGTTCGTGTGGATTTTGTGCTGTGGCAACTGGTCGCCCACTTCCAGTTGATTGGGACGAGCCTTCACGTGTTGCAGATTCTGTTAAACTAATGAAGGTTAAACACTGCGTTATTACTTCTGTAGACCGTGATGAATTAAAAGATGGAGGTTCCATAATTTGGGAACAAACTATAAATAAAATTAGGGAAGTTTCTCCAACAACAACACTCGAAACTTTAATACCAGATTTTAGAGGAGTTTGGGAAAATTTGCAAAGAATAATCGATGTAAAACCAGAAATTGTTTCTCATAATTTAGAAACGGTAAAACGTTTAACTAAAGCAGTAAGAATACAAGCAAAATATGAAAGAAGTTTAGAAGTTCTTTTAAGATTAAAACAAGGAGGTTGCAAAACAAAATCTGGAATAATGCTTGGTCTTGGCGAAACTAAAGACGAAGTTATTGACGCTTTTGATGATTTAAGAAAAAGCAACGTAGATATTTTAACTCTTGGGCAATATCTGCAACCCACTCCAAAACATTTGCCTGTTGCAAGATTTGTTAAGCCTTCAGAATTTGATGAACTTAGAGTTATCGCACTAAGTAAAGGTTTTAGGTATGTAGAAAGTGGACCATTAGTAAGATCATCTTACCACGCCGAAAAACATCTTTTCTAATTTCACAATATGATAAATGTTGCAATTAATGGCTTTGGAAGAATTGGTCGAACTTTTTTTAAATTGGCCTCGCAAAATCCAAATCTCAAAATTGTTGCTGTAAATGATATTGCTCAAGGAGAAGTTTTGGCTCACTTGCTAAAATATGATTCCATCCATTCTGTTTCAGAAAAAAAAGTCTCTTTTAATGCTGGTAACCTTCATTTTGGAAACCTAATTGTACCACTTTTTC
>Ga0105049_10008107_pt1 | contig 12187 bp, 9 predicted proteins | sample MAT06_FD_78087 | JGI IMG/M metagenome (GOLD analysis project Ga0105049, IMG submission 78087) | Freshwater microbial communities from Lake Fryxell liftoff mats and glacier meltwater in Antarctica - MAT-06 | ecosystem: Environmental > Aquatic > Freshwater > Ice > Liftoff microbial mat | place...
CTGGGCCGTTGGCGGACCACACGTAGTAGTCGAAGGTGGCGCCCGTGACGACACCGCTGGCACCGGGGAACGCCGGCGTACCCCAGGACACGTCGACCGACGTGATCACGTTGTCGCCGGCGGTCACCGCGAAGGCGTGGATCGCGGCGAGAACACCACCGCCGGAGAGACCAACGGCGTTCTCGGCGGTGCCGTCATCCCAGGTGTAGGTGGTGGCGCGATCGCCGTAGGGGCCAGGGGAGGAGCGGTTGGGGGAAACGGTCGAAAGCTGGGCGGACGCGACGGTGGCCAGGCCAGCGACGGCAACGATACCGAGGGCGATCTTCATCTCTCTCTCCTAACGGTGCTTGTGAACGCGGACCCGCACGAGTCTGCCCGCGCGCACACTGTTACTCTGCGCGGATACTAACCTACACCGATGACACGGCAAGGACATTCTCCGTTTCTCGCGGTTCTAGGACCGGTGTTTCTGGCGAAGTCGGTAACTTCTGCGTGGGCTGACCCGACAGGCCGCGCAAATCTCGGCCGAGCCGGTGATTACCCTCGCCCCGCTCGAAGAACGCCAAATGTGCGCTTGGCCAGCAACCGCCGCGGGTGCCGCCCCCGGCACCCGCGCTCTGGACACTGGGGACGCACGACCGGCGCGGCGGGTGGGCTTCGGCTTACCGGGTGAGGGGCCGGAGGTGTCATGGACACGCGGGCAGCGGCCCTCTGGGCGGGCCGGCATTAGCGAAAGAACAGGCCAACGCGCTCTCGAGCTCGCTTCTTCAGCAGGCGGCACGCGAACCACGCGCACGCAAGCAGCGCGACCTGCGTCGCGGTGACGACGGCCCAGGCGAAGGGGGTGCCACCTCGCACGAATGATACGATCGTGCTCAACCACGTGCCGCGTGGGCACGCAACGAGCGCCCGGTGCCGCGACCCGAGGGTTCTCATTCCGCCCGAGCGCGCCGACCGCGGCGGCGTCCGGACAGAGGCCGTCTCGCCCGGAGTTGCGCACGCAGCACGAGAGCCCCGTCAGGTAGGAGAAGTCCCGCATCCACGCCGCCGCTCTGTATTGCTCGGACGGCCGCGTGCGCGAGCGCTTTGACGACTTCCTGCAGAACGGCCTCTCGCTCCCCCGCTACGACCGCGTCTCTCTGCCCGGTGGCCCGGCGTGCCTGGCGGGACATCCGCAGGCGCACCTGGAGGAGATGGGCGTCGTCGATGAACTCAAGTTCTTGACGGAGGAACACGGGCTGAAGCGGGTCGTGCTGATCGCGCACCAGGGGTGCGCGTTCTACGCCAGCCGGCTCGCTCAAGGAGCCCCGTTTGGAACTCGTGCAGAGGGCCGACCTCGTCCGCGCCGCCGCCCTCGTCCACCGCATCACCACTCTCGACGCCATCGATGGCTACTTCGCTCGGCTCGTCGACGGGCGCGTCCGGTTCGAGAAAGTCGAGGTGTGAGGGCGGCCTTCAGCGCCACGTGAACCGGGACTCGCCCTCGGGAACATCGACGCGCAGGACGGTGTCGTCGCGGTCGGGCCGGCTTGCCGGCGCCGTGGGGTCGGGCCGCGTCGCGCGGATGTCGGCCGTGACGTGGCGGAGGCGGAGTTCGATGGGGCGGGGGCGATCGGTCGTGACGGTGAGGATGTGTTCGCCGCTCGCTGTCTTGAGGAGGGCAACCTCCATTCCGTCTGAAGTCTTGGCCGCGCCGCGCTCGCCTGGCCAGACCTCGACGACGCGGCGGTCGTCGAGGGTCACGACGGAGGGGTCGGTCTCGGGGGTGCGGGGGAGGAGGGTGTCGATGTCAGGCGGGAGCATGGAGATGATCGCGCCGGCGCGGATGTAGAGAGGGATGCGGTCGAGCGGCGCCTCGGCCTCGATGACGAGCGGGCCGGCGTGGCGGGCGCCGGTCCAGTAGTCGGTCCATGTGCCGCGGGGGAGGTAGAGGGCTCGGTGGGAGCCGGGTTGATACATGGGGGCGACGAGGAGATCGGGGCCGAACATGTACTGGAAGCGATGTTCGGCGGCATCGGGATCGTCGGGGAAGGCGAGGAGCATGGGACGGATGATGGGGGTGCCGTTCGAGGCCGCCTCGTGCGCGGCGGCGTCGATGTAGGGGTAGAGGCGGGTGTGGAGGCGGGCGTAGGTTCGGTAGATGTCGAGGGCCTCGGGCCCGAAGTCCCACGGGCCCTTGTTCGAGGTCATGTGGACCATCATGAGGGGGGAGAACGCGGCGAACTGCGTCCAGCGGACGAAGAGCTCGGGGGTGGGGTCACCGATGTAGCCGGCGATGTCGCTGCCCCAGAAGGGCTGGCCGGAGAGGGCGGCGTTCTGGGCGGCGATGATGACGCCCGGGAGGCCGTTGTCGAAGGAGAAGGAGGCCTCGTTGTCGCCGGCCCAGCCGAAGGGGAGGCGTCCGGTGCCGGTCGTGCCGGCTCGCGAGATGAGGGTGTGGTCGCCGGGGCGGTGGGCTTCGAGGAAGGCTGCGGCGGCTTCGAGGTAGAGGCGGGTGTAGCGGCCCTTCATGTCGGCCGGGCTGGAGGCGTCGTGGAACGTGGCGTCGTCGGCGACGAAGTTGCTCTCGCCGGCGTCGCACTTGAGGGCGGCGACGCCCCAGGGGAGCATCCGTTCGAGGTGGGTGTGCCACCACGCCGTCGCGGCGGGGTTGGTGAAGTCGACGAGGGCGCCGCGGCCTTTCCACCAGTCGACGATGCGGGGCTCGCCGTCTGGGCCCTTGACGAGGAAGCCGCGGGCGGCGGCTTCGGCGAAGTTGCTTGCCGGGCCGGCGGAGATGCCGCGCATGTCGGTGACGCTGGATTGGTTGACGAACGGGGTGAGCCAGAAACAGGGAACGAAGCCGAGGGCGCGGAAGCGGGCGAAGACCTCGGCGGGGCGGTCGAACTGGCGTTCGTTGAGGATGAAGTCGTTGTAGCCGACCGACCAGGGGCTGTCGATCACGATGACGGAGGCGGGGAGGTCGTGCCGGCGTGACAACTCGGCGTCGGCGAGGAGTTCGTCGCGGCCCTTGTGGATGTCGCGGCTCTTCCAGGGAGCGAAGGCCCAGGCCGGGGGGACGGCGGGGCGGCCGGTGAGGCGGGTGAACTCGGCGAGGATGTCGGCGGGCGTCGGGCCGGCGATGATCACGAGGCGGAAGCGCGTGTTGCGGTCGGCGATGGTGACGAGGGATCGACTGGTCGCGTTGAGGTCGAAGGTGGCGGGGGCGGTGGAGTCGAGCCAGAGGCCGTAGCCGCGGGAGCTGATGATGAAGGGGACGGGCTTGTAGGTGCAGGTGCCCTTGTCCTCGGGACGATCGAGGCTAGCCATGGTGAGGATGGTGCCCTTGTGGTTGAGGGCGTTGAAGCGTTCGCCGCCGCCGTAGAAGCGGCTGTTGTCGTCGAGGACGGCCGCGAGGTCGTGCGCGGCGCCGTCGCGCGGGGTCAAGGTGATGGCGACGGCGCGGGGAGAGACGACCTGGGCGGAGAGGATGGCGTCGGCGCCGGCGAACTCGGTTCCGACCGCGGCGGCGGTCGCGCGAAGTCCGGTCTGGGGCCGGCGATCGACGAGGAATCGCGGCAGGGGGACGGCGTCCCTGATCGTGCCGTCGGGGTTCTTCAGGATGACGGCGAGGCGGCCGCTCGCGGGAGTGACGCGGAGGGTGAGGGCTGGCGTCTCCGCGGCGAGGGCGGAGGGGCCGTCCGAGGCGCCGGTGCTGAGGATCACGGTGTTGCCGTCGCGGTCACGGTCGGGGATGGCGGGATCGGCGCGCCACTCGAGGCGGCCGTCGGCGTGCTCGATCACGAACTTGTAGCGGAGGAGTTCGGCCGCAGGGCGGATGGCGATGGACCAGCGGCCGTCGTCTCGCTTTGACATCAGAGCGGCCGGATCGGAGGGGACGCCGTTCACGTTGGCGGCCCAGGCGTTGAAGTCGCCCGCCAAGAAGACGCGGTGGGCCTCAGGGGCATCGAGGGAGAACTCCACGAGGCCGGAGGACGAAGGGCGCGGCGTGGGCGATGCCGGGCGCGGCGCCTCGGCGGGGGGTGCCAACTGGGCGAGCGCGGCGCGGGCGAGCGCGGCGACGAGGAGGAGGGCGAGGAGCGGCATGGGGGGAGGCATCGGTGGTTCCGGGGGGACGCCGCGGGAAGGCCCGGGAGTGCTCCGAGGCGCAGCGTATCGCGGGGCGAATGAATCTCTCGGCGTTCGCCCCTTGGGGTCGCGTTGTGCTCTCCACGCTCGCGGCGGTCCGACCCTCCGGCACCGCGCGGTCCTCCGCGGGGTACATCGCCTTGGAGGTGGTCGTGCCGGCGCTGGACCTGGGAATGTTCTACCGGACGGCGCACGCCGGGGGAGACGGCGATGCTGGCCGGGGCGGTCCCGCCGCGGGCGGGGGGCGGGCGGGGGGCTGAGCCTCAGCGCCGGCCGAGCCGGCGGTAGAGGCCCGCGGCGAGGCCGATGGCGACCGGGATGGCGACGCCGAGGACGAGGAGGCGGATGAAGGCGTAGTCGATGACGTCCTTGATGCCCGCGGTGGACTTGTCGACGGCGGTCTGGACGGCGTCGCTCCCGTTGCCGATGGCGGGCGAGGCGAGGAACCGGTCGAGGTCGCGGGTGAGGAGGGCGACGCGGTCGGCGGCGGCGCCGATCTCGGCCATGGCGAGGCGGAAGTCGGCGATGGCGTCCTTGTCGGGATCCTTGGGATTGGCGGGGTCGTCGGGGGGGTCGATGCGGGCCGTGAAGGCGTCCGCGGCGTGAACGGTGGCGGTGATGGCCTGCGCGGCGCGGGCGGCGCTGTCGGCGGTCTCGCGGAGGCCGGCGAGGGTGGGCTGGAGCTTGGCGCCGGCGTCGTCGAGGTCGTCGATGAGGGCCTCGCGCTGGCCGGTGACGGCGGCGTCGATCTCGGCGATGGCGGCGGTCCGCTGCTCGGAGACCTTGGCGGCGAGATCGTCGAGGAGGGCGGCGCGCTCGGCGGAGATGTCGGAGGAGAGGCGCTCGGCGACGGTGGTGATGCGGTCGGTCGCGGCGGTCGCCTCGTCGAGATTGGCCAGCACCTGGCGGGCCTCGGGAGCGCTGAGGAGGCTCTGGTAGAGGCTCTCGACCTGCCACTTGAGGACCTGCGGGGAGCGGCTGGCGTAGAAGAAGACGCGCTCGGCGAGCAGGCGGGACTGTTGGACCTCGCGCTGGGCGGGGTCGATGCCGGCGAGGGGGTCGAGCGCGACGATGGCGAGGAGGCTGCCGGAGGCCTTGTCGGAGGCGACTGAGACCTGGCGGCCTCGGGCGAAGTCCTCGAGGCGGACGTTGGCGACGTAGGTGTCGTCGGGGTGGGCGGCGCGCCACTCGGCGATCAGCGTGCGGAGCTCATCGCGCTGCTCGGGGGTGAACGCGCCGTCGGCGATGCGCCAGAGCTTGGCCTCTTGCTCGCGGAAGGTGCCCACGAGGCCCGAGATGAGTTCGGGGCCGTAGAGGGCGGCTGGGGCGGGGGTCTCGAGGACCATGCGCTGGAGGGTCACCATGGTGATCATGTCGGCGAGGGCGACGGTGGGACTGGGGCTGGAGGCGATGGTGAGAGCGGCGGCGACGGTGGCGAGCTTGCTCTCGAGGGCGCTGCGGCGGAGGCGGTTGGCGCGTTCGGCGTCGGAGCCGGGCTTGGCGAGGCCGCGTGGATCGGAGGAGGCGCGGCCCTCGGCGGCGACGCGGTTCCACTGCTGGGCCACGGCGGCGTTGAAGGTGTCGGTGAAGGACATCACCTCGGACTGGATGGCGGCGGGGGTGAGCTTGCCGGGGCCGATGGGCTTCTCGCTCGAGCCGAAGGCGATGGGAGACTGGAAGCGGATGCCGGCGGCGCCGCAGCCCGGAAGCAGGGCGAGAGCGGCGGCCAGAAGGGGCGGGGCCACGCGTCGGCTGGGATGGGGTTTGGACGGCATGGGGAATGAAAGGCACCGGGAGTGGGGACGGGGAGCGGAACGGATAGATGGGGATGAATCCGGGTCGTGGATCCCGCCTGGCATCCGATGTCAGTTCAGGGAACAGACGCGTCCAGGGTTAAGGGTTCCTCGGCGCGGATTCCTAGGCCATGGCGGGATAGTCGGTGTAGCCGCGCGGGCCGGAGGAGTAGTAGGTGGACGGGTCCGGGGGATTGAGGGCCGCGCCGGCGAGGAAGCGGGCGGGGAGGTCGGGGTTTGAGATGAACAGCCGGCCGAACGAGACGGCGTCCGCCCCGCCGCTGCCGATGGCCCCTTCGGCCCGCGCGGCGTCGTAGCCGCCGTTCGCGATGAGAGGGCCGGTGAACGCGCGACGGATCAGCGGCGTGAGCCGGACGAGGGGGTCGGGAATGCCGAAGCGGTTGTCGCTGGCCAGGTGCTCGACGACGTGGACGAAGGCGAGTGCAAACGGATTCAGGGCCGCCGCGGCGGCGGAGAAGGTCTCGGCGGGATCGGCGTCGAAGACGCCCGACGCGGGTGCGTTCTGCGGGCTGAGCCGGACGCCCGTGCGGTCGGCGCCGATGGCTTCGACGACGGCGGAGACGACCTCGACCAGGAACCGGAGGCGATTCTCGAGGGAGCCGCCGTAGCGGTCGGTACGGACGTTGGTGCCGGTGCGGAGGAACTGGTCGATCAGGTAGGAGTTGGCCGCGTGGACTTCGACGGCGTCGAAGCCCGCGCCGATGGCGCACCGCGCGGCGTGAACGTAGTCGGCGACGACTCGAGGGATCTCGGTGGTGTCCAGGGGGCGGGGGGCGACGTAGGATTTGTTCCCGGTCGGAGTGCGCTTCTCGCCGGGAGGGGTGATCGACGAGGCCGAAACGGGCGCCCGCCCGCCGGGCTGATAGTCGGGGTGACTGATGCGTCCGACGTGCCAGAGCTGGCAGGCGATGAGGCCCCCGGCATCGTGCGCGGCGCGGGTGACGAGGCGCCAGCCGGCGACCTGCTCGGGGGTGTGGATCCCGGGCGTGTCCGGGTAACCGACCCCTTCCCATGAGATGGGCGAGGCCTCGCTGATGATGAGGCCTGCGGAGGCCCGCTGGCGGTAGTACTCGGCGTGCAGCGCGTGGGGAACGGCGCCGGGACCGGCCCGGCTGCGCGTGAGGGGAGCCATGAGCACCCGGTGCGGGAGCGAGAGGGCACCAAGCCGCACGGGGCTGAAGAGATGGGGATAGGGGGCGGGCTGGGCTTGCGACATGGGGCGTCCCGATCGGCGCGGGTCCGGGAGGTTACGGCGGCGGGATGGAGGTGAGCGGACCGACGGGGCCGAGGTCGAAGCCGAGGGCGTGCCACCCCAGGAGGAGGGCGCTCCACGCGACGAGGAACGCGAAGGAGAACGGTGCCATGAGCGCGATCTTGGACGCGGAGGGGGCGCTAGCCGGAGCGATGGAAGCATGATGCTGGCGCGTCAGGGGGCTTTGGACGCGGCGCGGAGGCGGTAGACCCGGCCGTTGGCATCGCAGCTCCAGAGGATCGACCCGTCGGTGGCCTGGACGCAGTCGACGGGGCGGGCGGCGACCTCTCCGTCGTCACTCACGGTGGTGACGATGGGCAGAATCCCGTACGGCTCGCCGGAATCGAAGAGGACGCGGGCGACCTGATAGCCGACCTTGACGCTTGAGTTCCACGAGCCGTGGAAGGCGACGAACAGATCGCCGGCGTTGTCGGCGGGGAGAGCGCCCGTGCGCTCGTTGACGGCCGGGTCGACGAAGCAGTGGCCGTTGGGGGCCCAGTGGGCACCGAAGGCGAAGCGAGGGACGGTCGTCCGCGCGGCGATCTCGATGATGTCGAGACGCCCGGCGAACTCGTAGCGCGGCGTGCGCATGCCGGTGACGAAGGGGTGGCCGTAGAACGCGCCCGGCTCGTAGCGGTTGAGCTCGCACGGGGGGTTGAGGTCGGTGACGGGCTGGGCGTCGGACTCGCCGAGCTTGGTTCCGAAGTTGTCCGAGCCGTGGTCGCAGCCCCAGATCTCCGCCGTGCCGGGGCGAAGGCGGATCTTCTCGGTGTTGCGGATGCCCGAGGCGAGGAGGGTCTTTCCGGAGCCGTCGTGGGCGAAGCGCCAGATCTTCTGGCGGTCGGTGGTCGTCTCGTCGGTGATGTTGCCGCTGTCGCCGACGGAGGTGTAGAGGTGGTCGTCCGTGACCAGGAGCGAGCGCCACCAGTGGCCGCCGGCCTTGGGCAGGCGGCCGTCGGGGATGACCTCGACGACCTCGTCGGCGACGCCGTCGCCGTCGGTGTCGCGCGCCCGCTGGACGCTGCCGGTGGTCGTGAACCAGAGCCAGCCGTCGTGCCAGTCCATCCCGTGCACGGTCTTGCGGTCCTTCACGAAGGTCGTCTTGCTCTCGTGGAACCCGTCGCCGTCGGCGTCGGTGAAGGCGGTGATGTCCCCCTGAGCGGGGCGGGAGACAAAGAGCGTCCCGCTGCCATCGACTTCGAGGAAGCGGGCACCCTGGAGTTCGGCGGCGAGGGTGACCGCGTAGCCGGAGCGGACGGTGAAGCGGGCGAGCTCGGGTGCCGCGGGAGGGGCGGCGACGTGTCCGAGAATGATGAGGAGGGAAGTAATCAGCACCGGGAGTTTCCCTGAGACGCGGCTGCGGGGGCATGAACTGAAGGCGAGAGCTGGCGTCTCATGCAGCGTACGCCGTCGCTTCCGTACAGTGCGTTCGTGCGCAAGGGGTTCACGCTCATCGAGACGCTCGTGGTGATCGCGACCATCGCGGTCCTGGTGGGGGTTTTGTTGCCGGCTCTCGCGGGCGCTCGCGAGGCGGGCCGCGCGGCGGGATGCCTGGCGAACCTGCGTTCACAGTTCCTGATCTGCCGCCTCTACGCCGACGACCATCGCGGCTGGTCGCCGGCGATCGGCGTGCCGTACGGGACGCCGCCCAACTGGGCGCTGGTCGTGCAGAGCGCGTCGGGCCTGTCGGGCGGGACGTCGGCGGAGCTCTACACCACCCGGTCCGTGCTGGTGTGTCCCACGACGCGAGGGCGGCTGGGTGGCCAGTTGCAGCGGACATACGCCATGAACGCGACCGGGCACGCGGGACGGCCGGGGGATCCGGACAACTACGACGTCGAGCCGGCGTTCATTCGGATGGACCGGGTGGAGCGGACGACGGAGGCGGTCCTGCTCGTGGACGCCGCGGCCGCGCCGATCGCGGGGCCGGCGCCGCCGCCGACGCGGCTTGCGAGCGTCCTCGATTTTCGCGATGCGAGGCACCGCTCGGAACGGCTCGGACGGATTCACGGTCGGCGCGGGGGGTTTCAGGGGGCGATGCTGGACGGCTCGGCGAAGGGGTTCGCGGAGATCCCCGGGGCGTGGAGCGATCCGCTGCCGTAGGAGCCGGGGTCGGGTGATCAAGCCCGGTCGAGGGGGATCGTGAGGCGGAAAGCGGCTCCGCGGGGGGAGGGGATCAGCCGGAGGTCGCCCCCCAGTTCGCGGGCGAGGTCGGAGGCGAGGGCGAGGCCCAGGCCCAGGCCGGAGGTCGAACCGTCGCCTTGGCTGCGGCCGCGGACGAAGGGGCGGAAAACGCGGGACCGCTCGGCGGGCTCGACGCCGGGGCCGGCGTCGCGGACGATGAGGGCGAGGCGGCCGCCGTCCACCTGGACGTCGAGGTCGACGGTGGGCGAACCCGCGGCGGGCGCGCCGTACTTGCAGGCGTTGTCGACGAGGTTGGCGAGGATCCGCTCGACGGTGGCGGGCGTCGTGGTGACGGCGGTGCCGGGGGGGACTTCGGGGTGCATGGCGAAGCGGGCGCCCGCGGCGTCGCACCGGGCGACGAGGGGGGGGAGGATCGATCGGAGGAGTTCGGCGACGCCGAGGGTGATGGGGATGCTCGCGGCGTGGGGGCGCCCGAGGCGGGCGTAGTCGAGGACACTCTCGACGATGCGGGCCAGGCGCTGGGACTCGGTGCGCAGTGTGGCGAAGTAGCCTTGGCGGGCCGCCTCGTCGGGGATCATGCCATCGGCGAGCATCTGGGAGTAGAGGCAGAAGGTGGTGAGAGGCGTGCGGAGCTCGTGCGTCACGGCGGAGACGAACCGGCCGCGCCGCTCGGCGAGCTCGTTGGCGGCGCGGAGGGCCGCGGCGACGGCGCCGACTCCGAGGAGGGTCGCGATCCAGGTGAGGGCGAGCGTCGTCCGCACGGGGGACCAGCCAAGGAGGACGGCGACGGGAGCCGCCCCGGCGACGAGCTCGGCGGGGATCGCCGCGAGCATGCGGCCCATGACGGCCGGCGTGGTCGCGGCGGGTTCGGAGCGGACGGGGCGGAGGCTCGCGTCGGGGAGGAGGTCCGTGGCGCTGGCGAGGAGCGACGCTCGCAGCGCGGGCCAGTCGAGCCAGAAGCCCTGCTCGAAGGAGCGGCCGGGGGCGTCGATCCGGCGGGTGAAGACGAGTTCAGGATCGCCCGGGGATTCGAGCCAGGAGGGGGCGAACTCCGACTGCGCGACGGCGGGCTCGGGATCGAGCCGGAGAGCGGGAAGGGTCGCGAGCCCGGACGCGTCCACCTCGTCGGGCGCGGCGGGCCGGTCCGCTCTGGAGAACTCCAGGTGCGGCGCGGCTTCAGCTGCGTTCCGGCGGCCGGGAGCGCGGGCCTGGCTGCTGACCTCTTCGCGGATGCGGTACTCGCTCAGGGACTGCGCGGCCTGCTTCTCGCCGCCGTACGCGTCGGCGTCGCGGGGTGCGTTGGCGGGGTCGGCCGGAACGACATTCTCGTCGGCCGCCGCGCCGTCGGCGAAGGCGGAGCGTCCGGAGGTGGGCTTGTCGGAGGCGAGCAGCGCGCCCAGTTCGGCGAGGCGGCCCTCGGCGCTGAGCATGTCATAGCCGGGGACGAACGCGGACTCGGCAAGGAGCCGCCATTCGCCGGAGGGGGCCTGGGGAGAGGCAAGGGCCCCCTCGGAGCGCTGGAAGTGGAGGCGGATGAGGGGTTCGGAGGGTTGCAGGAGGGGCGAGGGGACGAGCACCTCGCCCGGGTCGATGTTGGCGAACATCCGCGTGTAGGCACGATCGGCGGGATAGAAGGGTTGGTAGTGAAAGTACGGGCGGGAGGCCTCGCGGGCGATCAGCGGGGCCAGCTGCGAGTCCATGCGCCAGAGGGCGAGGCGGATCGATTCCTGGAAGCCGGCCTGGGCGCGGGCGTCGGCCTCGCGGCGTTCGAGTCGGAGGGCGTGGAGCGTGACGAAGGCGAGCGCCGCCGCGACGCCCAGGGCGCACGCGGCGAAGATGGCGACGGGCCAGCGCGGGCGGCGGTTCACGCTGGCCCCTTGGCCGGTGGGGCGACGCCCTCGGCGGAGAGCATGTACCCCTTGGCGCGGACGGTGACGACGACGGCGGGGTTCGCCGGGTCGTCGCGGAGGGCCTCGCGGAGGCGGGCGATGGTCATGTCGACGGTGCGGGTCTGCATGCCGCGGGGGTCGAGGCCCCAGACTCGGCTGAGGAGCTCGTCGCGGGAGACGGCGCGGCCGCGGTTGGCGACGAGGTAGGCGATGGTCTCGGCCTCGCGTTCGGTGAGGGTGACGCGGTCGCCGTCGGCGTGCGTCACCTCGCGGCGTTCAAAGTCGATGGCGCGTCCGGCGATGGTGAGTCGGGGCACGGGGCGGGGACGTTCGGCCGAGCGGCGGAGGACGGCCTCGACCCGGGCGAGGAGCTCGGTCGCGCTGAAGGGCTTGACGACATAGTCGTCCGCGCCCGCTCGGAGGCCCTCGACGCGGTCGCGCTCCTCGCCCTTGGCGGTGAGGATGATGACCGGCAGGGCCGGCCGGGCGAGGCGGAGCTCTCGCAGGACGGCGAGGCCGTCCAGCCGGGGCATGAGCAGGTCCAGGAGGACGAGGTCGCAGCCGGAGCCCAGGGCCGCGTCGAGACCGGCGCGGCCGTCCGCGGCCTCGATGGGGGCGTAGCCCGCGAAGCGCAGGGCGTCGACCAAGCCGCGCCGGATGGCGGCGTCGTCCTCCACCACCAAGACCTTGGCCAGCGTCACGTCGTGCTCCTGGTTCCCCCGCTATCGCAGACTATCGGACCTGCCGAGGGGTGTCGCGGGGGGTACACCGCGATGGGACGCCTTGATATACGCGGCGTGCCGCGGACGGGGCGCAACGGGGGCGCAACGCGAGGCGTCCGGGGCGCCTCAGGGCCGGTGAGAGGAACTCGCGGCGTACCGTCATGCGATGAGCACGAACGTCAACGCGCGTGCGGCGACCCCGGACGCCGCGATCGAGGCCAAGCCCATGCCCAAGGC
>Ga0105049_10008108_pt1 | contig 12185 bp, 12 predicted proteins | sample MAT06_FD_78087 | JGI IMG/M metagenome (GOLD analysis project Ga0105049, IMG submission 78087) | Freshwater microbial communities from Lake Fryxell liftoff mats and glacier meltwater in Antarctica - MAT-06 | ecosystem: Environmental > Aquatic > Freshwater > Ice > Liftoff microbial mat | place...
CCTGGCCCCCGCAGCGAGCACTCCGGCCTCGGCCTCGTGGTCTGATCTTGACGCCTGGTATCGCTCGGTCGGTCCCGGTGCCGCCACCGTGGGCGCCGTTCGTGTCGGCGCGCTGATGGTCGCGCTTTGGCTCCTGGTGGCTTGTGCCCTTCAGCTCATCGCCGCCGTTCCCGTGGGCCGCGTGCTCCAGCCGCTGGCCGATCGAGTCGCCCCGGGCGCGCTGCGCGGACTGGCGGGCGCATCGCTCACCGCCGGGCTGCTCGTTGCCTCACCGCTGATCGGTGGCGGGAGCGATGCTCCCGGCACCGCCACGATGCACCCGATGCCCGACGAGGTGCCGGCCACGGACACCACGACCACGACAACCGCCACGCAAGTCCCATCCACCTCGGTCCCTGGCCCCGCGGTCCCTGGCCCCGCGGTGCCGGCGACGCCCGTGGTGCCGGCGACGCCCGTGGTGCCGGCGACGCCAGCGGTGCCGGCGGTGCCCGACGCCGGATCGGAGGACTACGTCGTTTCGCGTTCCGAGAGCTTCTGGTCGATCGCGGCGGACCGGATCGAGGAGGTGCTCCACCGGCCGCCGACGGAGCCTGAGGTGCGGGTGTACTGGGGGCGGTTGATCGAGGCGAACCGCGAGCGGCTGGTGGATCCCGGGAACGCGGACCTCCTCTACGCGGGGCAGACGCTCGCACTGCCTCCCACCGGATGACGCCTTGACATGATCCCTCTCATCATGAGATGAATCCTCTCATGACTGTCTCGGAACCCTCGTCCTTGCGAGAACAGCACAAGCGGGCCACCCGGGAACGCATCGTGCGAGCGGTAGCGGAGCTGGTGGCCAACGCCCATCCCGCGTCCATCTCCGTGCCGGCGGTCGCCGCTCGGGCGGGGGTGGGGGTGGCGACCATCTACCGATACTTCCCCACCAAAGAAGCGCTGCTGGATGCGTCGGCCATGGTCTTGGGCAGCGACTCGAAGATCACGAGCCTCGACCAGATGCCGACCTCCTTCGCGGAGGCGTCGAGCATCCTTCCCACGCAGTTCGCCGCCATCGCCCGCCAGCTCCCGATGGCTCGCAACCAGCTGGCCTCGCCGTTGGGTCGCCAGCTCCGCAAGGTCCGGTGGGAGGCGAAGCGGGTCGCGATGACCAGTGCCCTCGAAGGGAGCGGCATCGATCCCGCCTCCCTGCCCGGACGGCGACTGGCCGCGGTGGCCGACGTCCTCACCTCATCCACGGCCGTGCTCGAGCTGCACGACAAGGCCGGCATCCCCATCGACGAAGCGGCGGCCCACGTGCTGTGGGCCCTCGGCGTGCTCGAGCGCGCCACCCAGGAGGAGATCGCGTGACCGACACCACCTTCAACCCACCCGGCAAGGGCGAGTGGATCTCGCTGCGGGACCACTTCCCGCGCGCGGTCACGCCCGAGTACGCCCTCCTGCTCTCTGACGCCATGCGAGAGGGTGAGGCGATCCCGATGGCGGAGTATGGGCTGCCGGTGAAGAGCCTCATGGTGGGGCTCGTGCACGGGCACGTGTACATCACACCCGAGCCCTTGCTGGGCCAGCCGAGCAACTCGCTGCCGCCGCTTCCCGCGCTCTGGGCGGCGTCGCGTTTGTTGCCAGCGTTTCGTCGGCGCACGAAGGCGGCCCGCTCCGTGTTGGCCAACCGACCGTGGCTGGCCGACGCCGAGCGGTGGTACGCGACGGAGCGCGGCGGGTGGATCGCCGCGAGTCGCCAGCTCGAAGCGGAGGACGTCGACGCCAGCGACGACGCGGGCCTCGCGGACCATCTCCAGCGGGCACGCGCCCACGCGTCGGCCGGCTACCGCCGCCACTTCGCCCTGCACGGCCCCGACCTCATCCCCACGGGCCTCCTTCTGGCGCGTTGCGAGGACTGGGGCGTGGCGCCCGATGCGGTACTGCCAGCCCTCACTGGCGCCTCACCGGCGTCGCTCGGTCGAGGGCCCCTGCTCGACGCGCTGCGGGCGACCGCGGCCACTGCGGCCACGACTCCCGAGACGATCGACGAGCTGCGCTCTGTCGCCGGTGTCGAGCTCGACGCCTTCCTGGCCGACTTCGGTTGGCGCACCGTGACGGGGTACGACCTCGACTCGCTCACCCTGGGGGAGCTCCCGTCGCTCATCGTGCAGCTGGCCCGGGCCGCGCCCTCGTCTCGAGTCACGGATACCGACGGCGAGGTGGCAGTCGCACGACTGCGATCGCTGGTGCCCTCGGTCCACCATGCCGAGCTCGACCAGCTCGTGCACGATGCGCGGGCCACGTTTGGCGTGCGCGACGACAACGGCGCGATCACGGGCGCCTGGCCGATCGGGCTGCTGCGCCGGGCCATGGTGGCGGCCGGCCGCCGCCTGGCCGCAGGTGGTCGGCTCCGGGATGCGCACCACGCGCTGGAGGTGGATGTCGACGAGCTGGTGCTGCTGTTGGGCGGCGCCGCGGCACCCACCGCTGACGAGGTGGCCATTCGCGCCAAGGAGCGGGCGGAGCGCTCCGAGCTGGTGCCGCCGCCCACCCTCGGCCCACGGATCGGCATCCCGGTGGACGCGCTCCCCGCGCCGATGCGCACCGTCTCGCGTGCGCAGCTCATCCTGCGCGACTCGTTCTTGGCTCCCGTCGGCGCCCGAGCCGGTCTCGACGGCGATGGGATCGGCGCGGAGGTGTACCGCGGGCGCGCACTGGTGGCCGCCGACCCGGCGGATGCACTCATGCGCCTCGAGCCCGGCGACGTGCTGGTGGCCTACGGCACCACGCCCGCCTTCAACATGGCGCTGTCCATCGCCGGGGCCGTCGTGGTGGAGGAGGGTGGGCTGTTGAGCCATGCCGCCGTCATCGCCCGGGAGCTGGGGCTACCTGCGGTGATCGGCGCCGCCGGGTGCATGAGCGAGATCGCGGACGGCGCCCTGGTGGAGGTGGACCCAGTCCGAGGCCAGGTTCGGGTGCTCTCCGGCTCCGCGTGAACCGAGTCATGATCTCGGGGTGACCCCCGATCAGGCGGTGGCCAACGCCCACGAATGGTTCGAGCACAACAGCGGCTGGGCCCCACCGGACGACGGGACGATGCTCGAGTGGCTCGCGGATGGCGTCTGCCGTGCCCCCGACGACTGCCTCGTCGCCCCCACCGCCTGGTGCGAGCACGGTCTCGCCAGCTGGAAGCTGATCCTCGACGCCCTCTAACCCATCCCAACCCGGGTGCGAAAAGCGTCAGAAACGAAGCACTTCGCACCCCGGTTCGATCGAGCTGGGGGTTCGGGTGGGTTGCACCCGGTGGGCGCCGGGTGTGGTCAGGGCTCGTCGTTGTCGTCGTGGTCGTCGTCGGTCCAGGAGCCGAGGCTGCCGGGGCGGACGGGGACGAGGTCGTCGGCGATGGGCGCGATGCGGCGATCGTCGTCTCGGTCGAGCAGGGCGCGCACGGTGCCCGCCACCTGGCTGAGCCAGCCGTCGGGGAGACGGGCGCCGTCGCGCAGGAGGTCGTCGAGATGGCGGCGCTCCTGGAGGTGGATCGGGCTGGGGATGCCAAGGTCGGCCTGAGCCCCCAGCAGCTCGCCGAAGGCGGCGGCGAGCTCCGATCGGGCACGCGGGCTGCGAGGTGACCGGTTCACCAAGGGCAGGAGACGGGGCCCCTCGATGCCGTGGGCGAGGAGGTCGCGCGTGGTGCGCAACAGCCCGTGGAGCCCTTTCATCCCGGGCTGGCCCACCACGACGATCAGGTCGGCCGCAGTGGTGGTGACCCGCGCCATCGTGTTGCGCTCCTCCACGTCGAGTGACCCGGAGGTCTGCTCGCCCTCGACATCGGCGTCGACGTCTGCCACGACCACCCGAAAGCTGCGGCGCAGGCCGTCGAGCCCTGCCGAGAAGGCGCGAGGGCGGACGGCCGTCCAGTCGCGGTGGCGGCGCAGGCCGAGGAGGAGCTGGTAGCCGCGGTCGTTGACCCGCCACGTGAGGGCGCGCACCTCGTCGATCGACGGCGTGCCGCTGCGGTGGGCCTCGGCCAGCTCGACGACACCGGGCACGACGTCTCGCGCTCCGTGGAGCATCGCGTGCTCGGCGTCGAGCGCGAGATCGGCCAGGCACACCATGTCCAGATAGCGGGGGTCGGCGGCCAGGCCCTGGGCCAAGGCCATGGCGACGGTGGAGCGGCCGACGCCTCCGGCGCCCGTCACCGCGACGAGGGCACCGCGATAGCCCGCAGGGCCGCTGGCGGTTGCCGCCGTCGGGCCTTCCGGGTGGTGTCGCAGGATCGGAGTGGCGACCTGCGCCAAGACCTGATGAAGCTCCGATCGGGTGAACTCGTGGGGCAGCACCGCCGACGCGCCGAGCTCACCCCACTGTCGGGTCGAGCGGCCGCTGTCGACCACGATGACGGCGCAGCCGCTGTCGCGCGCCAGCTCCACGAGGTCGCGATCGAGGCCGGCGAGCGAATCGTCGATCAGCAGAGCCGAGAACCCGCGGCCCGACCGGAGCCGCACGCGCACCTCTGCGACCGACATCGACTTCACGAACTCGATCGGGAGCATCGCGGAGTTACCCCAACGGGCGACCTCGCGGAACCACGGGCTGCGCACCTGGGCGGCCCCGAGCACGACGTAGCGCTCGGCGGTCATCAGTCGTCCGTGGCTTCGGTCGTGGTGGTGCTGTCGGCCTCACCGCCCGAGCCAGCGCCACCGAAGACGAGGGGGTCGTCCGCCGCGGCGTCCGCGAACGTGGAGCGCACCACCGTGACGTCGCCCGTTCGCAGCGCGTGCACGACGGCGGCCACCCCTTCGCCCGATGGCACGGCGACGACGAGCTCGATCTCCCGGTCGCTGGTGATCGAGCCCTCGCCGGATGCGCCGATCTGCACTACCTCCGCGCCGCGCACCACCGATTGGGTGACGTCGTCGTAGGTCACGAACACGTCCACCCGTTCGCCCTGCTTGAGCCGCCCGACCGCCACTTGCGCCCGCGGCAGCGTGATGGCCACCTCGTGGAGGGCGCCCTGGGTGACGTCGCCGGTGACCATGCCGGTCTGGACGAGCTCACCCTCGGCGATGGGCCCCAGCGCAATCCGGCCGACGACGTCGTCGGTGGAGGCGAACGTGTGGCCTGACAAGCCATCGGGCAGGTCGGCCTCGGCGATGCTGAGGTCGCTGGCCTCGATGGTGTCGCCGACGCGGATGCGATCGCTGGCCACCACGATCGGGGCGGTGGGGCGCTCGTTGGCGCTCGTGTAGGCCAGGAACACACCGACAGCCGCCACCGCCATCAGCAGGCCCCCGACGACCGCCCGCCCACCAGGGAGGCTCCGCCGTCGGTCGATCTGCTTGTCCATGGCCCCCGCCCCTTCCGATCGACACCATCACGGCCGATTCGAAGAAGCACGAGACTACATGAAGACGACGCGGCTAACATGAGCGCATGCCTTCGTCCGCTGACATCGACTGGCTGTCCACCCAGGAGGCGTCGCGGCGCCTGGGGATCACCACGCGCACGCTCTACCGCTTCGTCGACCAGGGAGATCTCCCGGCCTATCGCATGGGGCGGGTCATCCGGCTCAAAGCGACCGACATCGACGTGTTCATCGAGGGCTCGCGCATCGAGCCCGGTTCGCTCGAACACCTCTACCCCGACACTCGCCCGCCGTCCCCGTAGCGGGTGGTGGCTCAGCCCAGCCCCACCTCAGTGATGACGTCGGTTCGCACATAGACAGGCGTGGGGGGATCGCCGTCGGAGCGCACCGTCGCCACGTCGATCCCGACGCTGCGAAGCTCGCCGGTTACGGCGCCGTCGGCGGACTGCGCCACCAAGAACACGTGGGCCCGGTCGGCGGCGAGCTCACCGAGCACCTCCACGAGCCGCAGCTCGGTGGTGACCACCCGCTCGCCTCCGGCGACGTCGGTCGGGCCGGCGCGCACGACGGCGATGGCGCGCTGCGCGATGAGCAGCTCACCACCCGACGGCTTGCGCAGGGCGACGAAGTCCGCTCCGATCGCCTCGATGGCGCCGTGGTGCCGGCGGCCGGTGGTGGTCAGCACGGCCACGGTGCCGCGGCGCTCGGCGAGGTCGAGCAGCACCCCGCCGAAGGTGGCGTCCTGCTCGGCGGCCGACCGCAGCCACCGCTCCCGGGAGCGCTGGTCGGCGGCGTCGTCGATGCGGGCGTCGGCCACCCACTGGTCGAGTCGTTGGGTGAAGCGCACCCGGTCGCCCGCCACGACGTCGTCGATCGACCGATCGCCCCAGCTCTGTTCCACCGCCGGATCGTAGGGAACCCCGGCGGCGAATGGGAGGGGCGGCACTAGCCTGTCGACGTCGTGTCGAGCACTCAGATCAAGATCTCCGTCCCCAGCAACCACCTCATGCCCCTCCTCCTCGGCGAGCGCGATGAGGTGCTCCGCTCCATCGAGGCGGCCTTCCCGGGCGTTGCGGTCCACGTGCGGGGCAACGAGATCGCGCTGGACGGCGACGACACGGTGGAGCAGGTCGGGAAGCTTCTGGAGGACCTCATCGTGCTCGTGGAGCAGGGACAGCGCCTCGATGCAGGGCTGATCCGACGAAGCGTCGACATGGTGCGTCACAACGAACGACCCGCCGAGGTGCTGAGCACCGAGGTGCTCCGACCGGCGCGCGGGCGCCCGGTGCGGCCGAAGTCGAGCGGCCAGAAGCGCTACGTCGACGCCATCGGCGAGAACGTCATCACCTTCGGGCTCGGCCCCGCCGGCACCGGGAAGAGCTGGCTCGCCGTGGCGATGGCCGTGCAGGCACTGCAGGCCAAGGAGGTGGACCGCATCATCCTCACGCGGCCCGCGGTGGAGGCGGGGGAGCGGCTCGGCTTCCTCCCAGGCGATCTCATGGCCAAGGTCGACCCCTACCTGCGGCCTCTCTGGGATGCCTTGCACGACATGGTCGGGCTCGAGACGGCCGGCAAGCTCCTCGAGCGGGGAGCGGTCGAGGTCGCACCCCTGGCCTACATGCGGGGTCGCACGCTCAACGGGGCCTTCATCATCCTGGACGAGGCGCAGAACACCACCCCCGAGCAGATGAAGATGTTCCTCACGCGCATCGGGTTCGGCTCGAAGGCCGTGATCACCGGCGACACCACCCAGGTCGACGTGGGAGGCGGGCGTAGCGGGCTCGGTGGCCTCGAGAAGATCCTCACGGGCATCGATGGGCTCACCTGGGTGCACCTCAGCAGCGGCGACGTCGTGCGCCACCGCATCGTGCAGGACATCGTCAACGCCTACGAGCGCGTCACCCCGCCGCCCAAAGCCTGAGCATGTCCACCAACGAACCCGATGGCCCCGACCGGCCCGACCCGCACGATCTGCCCGACGGCGTCGAGACCGACGACCTCCCTCCGCTTCCCATGATGTCGCGCAAGCGGCGGCCCCCGAGCGAGGGCGAGGTGGAGGTGTTCGGCGTGGATGAACAGACCGACCAGCCGATCGAGCTGGCGCGGTGGGTCGACCTCGCCTCCAACGTGCTCGCCGACGCAGGCATCCGGGGCGACGCGGAGCTCTCGATCGTCTTCGCGAACGAGGAGGTGATGGGCGAGCTCAACAAGCGCTTCATGGACGTTGACGGCCCCACCGACGTGTTGGCCTTCCCGATCGACGACCCCATCGACTCCGGTCGCTGGCCCGATTCCGGCAGCACCGGCCCCGACCGCGAGCCGCCGGAGATCGACGAGCTCCCGATGCTGCTCGGCGACGTCGTGATCTGCCCGGCCGTTGCGGCGCGCCAGGCGCCGGAACACGCCGGCAGCTACGACGACGAGATCGCCCTGCTCGTGGTCCATGGCGTGCTGCACGTGCTGGGCATGGACCACGCCAATCCCGAAGAGACCACGGTGATGCAGGCGCGGGAGCGAGAGCTCCTCGACCGCTACCACCACGGGCGATGATGGGGCCGATGCCCCAGCCCCCAAATCTGTCCGGCGGTCATGATGACCACCGCTGACACAGTGATCGCTATCGCGGTCGTCGTCCTGTTCCTGTTCTCGATCGTGCTCGCCGTCGCCGAGACCGCGCTCACTCGGATCTCGCGAGCGCGAGCCCAGGCGCTCGCGGAGACGAACGGCCGGAAGGGAGAGGTGCTGCTCTCGCTCGTCGAGCACCAGGAGTGGCTCAACCCCACGCTCCTCCTCGTGCTGTCCACGCAGCTCGTGCAGTCCACGCTGCTCGGTGTGCTGGCGAGTCGGCTGTTCGGGGGCTGGGGCGTGGTGGGGGCCACCGTGCTCAACGTCACGTTCTTCTTCGTGATCGCCGAGGTGGCGCCGAAGACCTGGGCCATCCAGCACACAGACAAGGCGGCCCTGGCCTTTGCCCGCCCCATCAAGGCGCTGGCGGGATGGGGTCCGCTCAAGCTGCTGTCCCGCGGGCTGATCGGGCTCACCAACGTGCTGCTTCCGGGCAAGGGGCTCAAGCGGGGGCCGTACACATCGGAGGAGGAGCTCCTCGCGGTGGCCGATCTCGCGGTGGAGGACTCGGTGATCGAGGCCGAGGAGCGCGCCCTCATCGAATCGGTGATCGAGCTGGGCGACACGGTGGTGCGGGAGGTGATGCTGCCCCGCACGGACATGGTCACCGTCACGGCCGACTTCCGCGTCGCCGACGCGATGGAGGTGGTGATCCTCAACGGCTACAGCCGGATCCCGGTGTGCGGCGAGGGCATCGACGACGTGATCGGCGTAGCCCACGCCAAGGACCTCATGCGCGCCGAGCGCGATGGGAACGAGGAACGCACCATCGCCGAGCTGGCCCGACCCGCGCACTTCGTGCCCGAGACCAAGGGCGTGGCCGACCTGCTGCGCGAGATGCAACGGGAGCGCTACCACATGGCCATCGTGATCGATGAGTACGGCGGCACCGCCGGGCTCGTGACCCTCGAGGACATCATCGAGGAGCTGCTCGGCGAGATCGTCGACGAGTTCGACGTGGAGGACCCGATGATCGAACCGCTCCCCGGCGGCGACTATCGGGTCAACGCCCGCATGCCTCTCGACGAAGTGAACGACCTGCTGCGCGCCCGCCTTCCCGAGGGCGACTGGGACACCCTCGGTGGGTTGCTTCTCTCCGAGCTCGGCCACGTGCCGGTGGAGGGCGAGTCGGTGGAGGTGGAGGGCTGGCAGCTCACGGCGCAGCGAGTGCAGGGCCGACGCATCGGGCGGGTGCGCATCCACCGCGTGCACGCCTTCGACCCGCTGGCGGCCGAGCGGGCGAGCGGCACCTGATGCGCACCGGGTTCGTGACGTTCGTGGGTCGCCCCAACGTGGGCAAGTCCACCCTGCTCAACCAGATCCTGAAGACGAAGGTGGCCATCACCTCAGACAAGCCGCAGACCACCCGCACCCGGATCACCGGCGTGCTCAACCGGCCCGATGCGCAGGTGGTGTTCGTGGATACGCCGGGCATCCACAAGCCGCGCACCCAGCTCGGCACCCGGCTCAATGCCACGGCGCAGGGCACCATCGGCGATGTCGATGTCGTGTGCTTCGTGCTCGACGCCACGCAGCCGTTCGGTCGCGGTGATCAGTGGGTGGCCAACCTCGTGCCGAAGAACTCGGTGTGCATCGTCAACAAGGTGGACAAGGCCAAGCCGAAGGAGGTGGCCGACCAGCTCCTGGCGGCCGCGAGCCTCTCACTCAGCGAGTACTTCCCCGTGTCCGCCAAGACCGGCGATGGCGTGACGGCGCTGGTCGATCATCTCATCGCCCGCCTGCCGGTGGGCCCGCAGTACTTCCCCGACGACATGGTCACCGACGTGCCCGAGGCCTTCATGGTGGCCGAGCTCGTTCGGGAGCAGCTCCTGCGCCGCACGCACGATGAGCTTCCGCACTCGATCGCCGCCCGCGTCACCGAGTGGGATTGGCCGTTCATCCGTTGCGAGATCCTCGTGGAGCGCTCCAGCCAGAAGGGCATCGTGATCGGCCACAAGGGCCAGGTGCTCAAGGAGGTGGGCATCGCCGTGCGTGAGCAGCTTCCCGAGGGCACCTACCTCGAGCTCCTCGTCAAGGTGGACAAGGACTGGCAGTCGCGGCCCAAGGCCATGGAGCGCTTCGGCTACTGATCGGCGATCAGGCCAGCGATCGGCGCATCACGGTGCGACTGGCGGGGTCCATCCCGAGGGTCGCCTGGAAGGCGATGATCTCCCGCTGCCCCTCGGTCCACTCGGTCTCGCTCAGGTGGACGAAGCCGCGCTTGGCGTAGAGCGGACCGTTGAAGGGCACATCACGGAAGGTGGTGAGGACGACGGCGTCGTCGCCTCGTGCCCGCGCCCAGTCCGCCACCGCGTCGAGGAGCGCGGTGCCCACACCCTGACGGCCCTGCTCCGGGAGCACCGAGAGCTGCTCGAGGTAGGTGGTGTCGTCCACCAGCTCGATCCAGGCGTAGCCAATGGGCTCGGCGTCGTCGCCGACCGCCACGAGCAGCGCCCGGGCGGCGGCGAAGTCGTCGAGGTCGCCGGGGGGGTGCGCGGCGATCTCCGGCATGCCGACGCCTACGAACAGCTCGCCGGCGCGCACCTCGATGTGCTGCAGGGCGGGGAAGTCGGCGGGCGTGCTGGGCCGAATCCGGGTTCTGTGGACGCCGGCGCTCGCATGCCGACCGTGAGCGTCCACAGAACCAGTGTGTCAGCCCAGGAGCTGGACGATGGCGTGGAGGGTGAGGCCGGCGAGGCCACCGACCACGGTGCCGTTGATGCGGATGAACTGGAGGTCGGGGCCCAGGAGGAGCTCGAGCCGCTCCGACGTCTCCTCGCCATCCCAGCGGGCGATGGTGGTGCTCACGAGGTTGGTGATCTCGCCGCCGAAGTGCTCCACCACGTAGCGGGCGCCGGCCTCGGCGCCATCATCGATCTTGGCCGCCAGCGCGGGTTCGGCATGGAGACGACGGCCACCGGAGGCGATGGCCGAGCTGAGCTGCTGGTGCAGGGCCGACGCCGGATCGGCGGCCTGGCCGCGGAGGTGCGTCTTGGCGTCGGTCCACAGCGATGCCACCCACGTGCGCAGCTCGGGACGCTCGAGAAGATCTCGCGTGAGCTGCTCGCCCTGGACGCGGAGCTCGGGCGAGGTCTGCAGCTCCTCCACGAACAGGAGGATGCGGGCGTCGAGCTGGCGCCGAAGGCCGTGGCCGCGATCGTGCGCCATGTCGTCGAGCACCGCCCGCACGCCATCGAGCAGCCGCTCGAAGATGCGGTCCTCGACGGCGCCCGGAAGCCACCACGGCGCCTGGTCCCGAAAGCGGGCCTGGAGCTCCTCGCGGTGCTCGTCGAGGTAGCGGTCGAGACCCGACAGCGCCGCGTCGACCACCGCGTTGTGACGCCCTTCCTTGGTCAGCGCTCCCAGAGCCCGCCCGGCCATGGGCACGATCGACGCCGCTTCGATTCGTTCGCGAAGGAGGCTCTCGATGACATCGTGCACCGCCTCGTCCTCCAACAGGTCCACCACCTCGACCGCTGCGCCCAGGGCATGGCCGGCCAGCTTCTCGGCGTTCGTCGGTTCGGCCATCCAGGCCGCCACCCGAGCACCGACGCCGGCGGCCCGCACCCGCTCGGCCACGGCATCGGGAGTGAGGAAGCTGTCGTGGATGAACTCGCCCAGCGTCTCGCCGAACTGCTCCTTGCGCTCGGTGATGATCGCGGTGTGGGGGATGGGGAGCCCGAGCGGGTGCCGGAACAAGGCCACCACCGCAAACCAGTCGGCCAGCCCACCGACGAGCGATGCCCCGGCCATCGCCTGCACGTAGCCCAGGGTCGATCCGGCCTCGGCGCCAGCGGCCACGGTGGCCGCGAACACCATGGCCACGACGGCCAACAACGCCGTGGCACGCCGCCGGGTGGTGACGAGCTGACGTCGGTTGCGGTCCGCACTCGGCGACGGCGGCAGGGTGGTGGTCGAGACCATGCGGGAGGGTCTACCCCCTGGCAGGGTGGCCCGAGCCCTCGCTAGCGTGGGCTTCTTCCCCTTCCTCCCGTTGCTTGAACGAAGGAAGTCCGCCACCATGGCTCTCGATGCCCGGCATCGCGTATCGATCTACCAGAAGCTCGTGCCGATCCTCGGCGACGACGATACCAACGCTCTCATGACTCAGTACCCGTCCATCGAAGAAGACGAGCTCGTCACCAAGCAGTTCCTCCGCGCCGAGCTTGGTGAGCTCCGTGCCGATCTGGCGGGCCTGCGCGGTGAGTTTGGTGGC
>Ga0105049_10008111_pt1 | contig 12183 bp, 8 predicted proteins | sample MAT06_FD_78087 | JGI IMG/M metagenome (GOLD analysis project Ga0105049, IMG submission 78087) | Freshwater microbial communities from Lake Fryxell liftoff mats and glacier meltwater in Antarctica - MAT-06 | ecosystem: Environmental > Aquatic > Freshwater > Ice > Liftoff microbial mat | place...
CAGCAGTCGGTAAGGTCGTCCGGTATCTGCGCAGTATCTGTATTCCTGGCGATGGACAGATTCTTTGTGTGTTTGAAGCCAACGACCCCACCCATGTGCGCGATGTCAACGAGGCAGCCGGCTTGCCCTTTACGCGCATTGTTGAGGCCCTGGAGCTGATCCCCAAGCGCTGATAGCCAAACAGGCGTAAAAACCGCGTACAGCATGTTCGGACGCGCGCAATCCGCGTCGGACAGCAACCGGACGCGCCAGCGCTAAACTGAAGACAGGGTATCAGAAATGGGTAATAAGAATGGTCATATGACAAATCCGCCAACAACGCTAGCGGTTTTTTCTTGGAACTATGCTACGCTACGCTGGCTTACAAGATTCAGTTGGACAGCACATTTTTGCTACAAAAAATAGTCCATAGAAAACAGGATAGAAAATTTATGGAAAACAGTTTTGCCAATCTCATTAGCGAGCTTGGCTTTCAATTACCCTTGTTGGTGGTTTATATCGCAGGCATCTTCATGGCAATCAATCGGCGCGCCGAGGCACCGACGATGGCCACTCACACCTTGATCGCGCTGCTTATTTTGTTACTGGATGCCGTCATACTGAGCCACTTCAATCGTTGGTTTGCCAACAACCTGATGACCCAGAGTTCCGATTATCAATCAGCGACCTTTACTTTGTCGCTGCTAGGGTTGGGACGCAATTTGGTCCATGCCGTGGCCTTTGCCATTTTGTTGAAAGGCATCTTCCCAGGTGCTGGCCAAGCGGTAATGAATACGCCTTGGCTACGCTATACGGCGGGCGGTATTTTGGGGCTGTTGCTTGGGGCATGTGTGGCATTGGTGCTGGCCACAGCCATTGTAGAAGTCTTCCAGGTTAGTAATTTTGAGGGGCAAGCCGGCTATTTTGTCGCCTTTTTGGTTGTACCACTTTTTGCCCTGGTCGGCGCAATTGTCGGGCTGCTGATTGTCTACATGTTCCGCCGTTCAGCCTAGGGATATGGACACTAGTACACGACGGCGTAAATAGACCAATGGTAGTCCAGTGAGACAGTAGTTCAGTAGGACAGTGAGTCAGTGGCTGTCTACTGTCCTACTGTCTCACTGTCTTACTTAGGCCGCTCTGTACTAGTGTGGTTGACAGAGTGAGCCTACTCGGCGCGCAGTTGCAACCAGAGCAAAGGCAGCAACATGCCAATAAAGACAACAACCGCCGTCCCCCAGAAACGCAGTGTGGTCTGGAGAAACTCAATGCCGGGCAATAAGCCCAATCCATAGAGGATGTACGCGCCCAGCCCACAGATCGTGGCCCACAGTAGATTGTTCATGAGCATACTGCGCGGCAGAATCCGGCTCTGTAAGATAATCAAGAGGCTCAGCGTGACCAAAATGGTCAGAAAGGCGATGACCAAAGTGTCGATATTGACCCCACGCGGCGGCTCAGTTGACGAAATCAGCGGCGTGCCCCCCTCGCCCGTCAGCGTGATAGGCGATTCCAGGGTGATAGGCGCTGTTGCCGTCACGGATTCCCCATTCAAGGTTTCGGCTGTTGTAGTGACAAGGACATTTCCCGCCACAGCGGCGGCAGGAGCCTGCACCTGGATCGCCAACGTCTCTACGGTTTTTGCGCCCCCAACGCTGGCCGAGATCAATAAACGACCGGGCTGTTCGATGGTCAGATTGCGCGTCATGGCGCTGCCATTGCGTGTCAAGACGACATCGACAGGAATGGTGATATCGCGCCCTTCATAAGCCAGCGCAAACTCGACCTCGATGCCATCGGGCACAGGATGCCCATTGTGATCAAGAATCTGGTTGATCTCTAAGCGCACGGGAGCGCCCACCTGGATGACAAGATCGGGTGTGGTGGCCGTATCCAGCACAGGCAGCGGCGTTTCATCGACGTAAACGGTCACTTGCAGGGGGTTGAGCGGATTGGGTTGTAACTGCTCAGCAAGATTATTAAAGCGCGTGCCGGGCACGCTTACCGGGGGTACACCAGGCGGGGTATAGCCGCGAAAGAGGGCACGCGTTGCGCCTTCTAGAAAAGGTTGCGTCTTGCTATAGACACCAAAATAAGCCGTCAACTTACTGATCTCGGTGGCGTCTAGAAAATAGGGGGCGTTGAGCGCCAGCACAATCACCTGTTTGTTGCCCAGTGGTTCACTCTGTTGGCGCAGAAAGCGCTTGACTACATCACTACCGTTCTGGTTCGTTGGATCCACATCCAACATGGCAAAGATGATCCAGTTTGCATCGCTGATCAATCGTTGCAAGCGCTCATTGGCCGTCAGCAATTCCTCGGGTTGGGTATTGCCATTGTCCGACAGTGCATCGTTGATTGCATTGGGCACGAGCGTGGTTTCCGCCACAGGCCCATTGGGCAGCATCCCTGTGACAGACAAGGTTGCTGTCAAACGCTGGTTCGCCGTGACTTCCAGCGTATCCAGCAAGGTGGCAAGCTCGACAAAACTACGCCCATAGACCCGTTCGGGGTCAATCTGCCCGGTTCCCCCCGGCGCAGAGCCATACAAGCGCGTGATGATCTCTTTCAGCTCCTCGGGCCCCAATGCGGTTTCGGCAATACATCCTTCACATTCGCTAAAGAGCCGACTGTCACTAAAGATCAACAATTGATCATCCGCCTGGGGCGGGGTGTCAATCACATCCGAAAGATTTTGCACATCGGGATAGAGCAGCGTGATCGCAGCGCGTGTCACCTGGCCAATTACGGTGGCGGCTTCGGTACGGTGGACACTTTCGGCATCAAAGATGGCGACATCGGATAATTGGCGTAACACTTGGGCAGGCGGGGCCAACATTTGTATATCCTCGGTCGGCAGCGCCAATTGTGCGCCGCCCTGCAGATCCATTGGAGCCTGATACAAGCCAAATTTCAGGCGTAGAATCCGATAGACCGCGCTATCGACTTGGGCGTGAAAGTCGGGATCGCTTTCGTAACGATCCCGGAAAAATTGGAGAATCTCCTCGATATACCGTTTTTCTGTATTCCAGGAGCCATCTGGGCTCAAATGAGAGAGGTAGAGCAGATCGTGGCCGGCGACAAATGCATCAAGCGCGACCCGCTTATAGGGAAAGGATTGTAACGTGGCATCATAATAGCGACGAATGGCCGGAATGCCCAGGCCGTTGGTCATCATAATGCCGCCGCCCGCGTACCAGCCGTCCAGCCCCTCATTATTGAGCACCATGCGTAGATCGGGCATCAAGCTGATGGGCGTTGTGCGCCCAGGAGTGACGCCTTGCAGGGCACTAAAGCGCATATGGCTGGTCATCAATCCATCAGTGGCAGCTGGATCTCCGGCAAAGGACAAAACGGACGAAGGCTGGCGCGTTACGCTGGAAAAGGGCGGCAGGGCAAGCCGCCGCAACTCGGTGATGCTCTTTTGTACCGTAGCCACTTCTTGCTCGGGAAAGCGATCAATACTGCCCTGTCCTGGGAAATGGCCGGCAATCGTAGCCACCCCATTGGCGCTGCCCTCGTGCACACCGGCAATATAGGCACGGCCCATTTGGCTCACCCAATACGGATCGCCACCAAACGAATAGAGCCCCAGCGCGCCGACAGGATCTGTACGTGGCGCATCTACCACATCAAGATTGGGACCCAACAATAAATTGACACCCACACCGTGTAACTCTTGGCCGACAATTTTCCCCACCGCCTGTACTAAAGCCGGATTCCAGGTAGCCCCCAATGCCATTTGCGAAGGCAACGGCGTAAATTCACGGCGCAGTGCCGTAGTTGGAAAGCCATCCCCCAGTTGTTCCACACCGATCAACAGGGGGATCGCTGGCGAAATTGAATTGCTGGCAAGGGCAACACTGTCGCTAAAAGGCAACGACGAGGTGAGCGGCAACGTGAGTGCCTGCTCGGGGGTGACCAAATAGCCATAGGTCAACGCCTGAAGCTGATTCGCCAGACGGGCCACGGTGAGCGGTGTCTGTTCGCCTTTGGTATTGGCAAAATTATGCTTTTCTGGGCTCAGGACAACGCCACCAATGCGCTCTTGATGAATCAGCTCTACAATATCACTATCCGCCGTGATTTGGTTGCCTTCAAAGGTAATCACAAAGAGTTGGCCGACGCGATCCGCTGGCGACATAGCCTCAAATACAGCGGTGACATAGGCTTGAATGGCCTGTTGCGCAAGCTGCGCCGGGTCGGGCTGGGCCGTCGGAGTTTCCGCAGTTTGGGGCGTAGCAGGGCTAACGACTGGGGTTGTTGTTTGGGCGGCAAGGGGCGCTGGCAATACCAAACAAAAAAAGAGAAGGGCGCATAACACCCCAGCCAGACGTGGTTTGCACTGGGATTGATGCTGCGTTTTGTGCTTGAATTTACCGTGGAATTTGCGACAGTAGATACGGCTTTGCAACTATCGCACTCCTTGTAGGCATGGTGGCAGGAATCGTGTTTTAGGCATGAGCAATGGTATCAGTAATAAATACCTTTCCCAGTGATTGCCAAGAAAGGCAGCATGGAGATGTACAGCGCCTACAAATTTTACTATACCACAACCAAAAACTTTTCTACCCAAGACTATCCCAACTTTTTCAACCAATCCTTCGCGTACGTATTGCCTGTCTGCCGCCACAGCTAGACCCGGCCAGACACAGATTGAGCATAACCAACAAGGGTTGGCGCTGGAGGCACCTTGCACACCATGGATGCGCTGTGAGGCAGCAAAGGCGCGGTGGCGCGTGCGTTGTCTGGCAACAGTGATTCGCTATCAAAAAAGGCGGCGGGTATAAGCAAGCGAAGAATGCACCAATATTCATTGTGCTGTACTGCGAATGCAATACCCATAGCACGGGTATGAGTATAACTTTCGACTGACATTGCGTCAAACTAGGTTTCATGCTTTTTCCTAATTTCTGCCATCTAGCCCCATCAGGGCATGCCATTTGGATAAATAGCCAAGACTCAGTATACTGATAGGAATCCTATGAATGCTTTTTCTATGCTGCCATTATAGGTAATGCGTTACGTACTTGGTGCCTGTGTCGTGGCAATATTGTCGGCGACTAGTACAGCCAATTTGCCAAGTACGTCAGTTCTGTTACGGATTGTCTATGTACGACCCTAATGCTCGTGTCAATCGAAATCAGCCGACATCATATCAAGCGCAGGAAAATCTGCCGATGATGTTGGAGAAAGTGCCAGTTGAAAAACCCAAAGCGTCGGGCGCAGTGGGCATCGCGCTGATTCGCGAAATTGTACAGGTCTTATTTCCCGCTTTGATCATGGCGTTGACCATTCATCTTTTCTTGGCCCAAGCCACGATTGTCTATGGCCGTAGTATGGAACCCAATCTGTTCGAGCGCCAACGGCTGATCATCGACAAGGTGACTTATAACTTCCGACCGCCCCACCGCAATGATATTGTGGTGATCAAACGGCCCGAGATAGAAGAATTGCTGGTCAAGCGCATTATTGGGCTGCCCATGGAAAAGGTAGAGATCAGAGATGGCTATGTCTACATCAATGATGAGCGCCTGCCCGAACCGTTTTCCCACGATCAATATCCACAGAACATTCCACCGCACACCCTGGGCCCTGTCCAATATTTTGTACTGGGCGATAATCGTGGCAATAGCAATGATAGCCGTTCCTTTGGGCCGATTTTTCAGGATGATATTATGGGGCGGGTCTGGTTTCGCTATTGGCCGTTGGGCCAGTTTCATTCATTTTAACCAACGCAAGCCAGCCAAGCACAAGCGAGCCGAACAAGCATAGGACGGCAATGTCACATGACGTGTTCTGCTTGCCTTGCTGGGTACGCGCGCGAGAATAATAAACTTTCTTTTAACGCTGTTGGCAAACACCTGTGCGTTGCCAGCCAAAACGGACCGTGCCAAGCTTCCCGAGTATCGCTCTTTATGCCTTCACGCCGCTGGAATACCGTTACCAAAGCTAGTGTTGTTGCTGCGCTGATCATTTTGGTGATTTGGGCTGTGGTCATGTTTCGCGCCATGATCCCCTCTACAATCGTCGCTTTTCTGCTGGCCTTTGTCTTTGGCTATCCAGTCAACTGGATCCAACGGCAGACCGGCTGGGCCCGCACACCGGCGGTTGTGCTCCTCTATACCGCGCTCTTGCTAATGGTCGTGCTGATGCCCGTATTGGTATTGCCGCGCGCCTCTAGCCTGCTCAATTCATTGCAGCAAACGCTGATCGAGCTGATTGACAATATTCAAACGGCGGTGATCTCGATTGGGCCGATCCACATGCCCGTCAATGAGCTGCTACAACCGCTGAGCGAAGCCTTGCAAAACATTCTCAGCGTGGCCTCGATTAATCCCTGGTCATTTTTTCGTGGCATTACCAACGGGATTCTAATCGCCATCTATGTGATGGTGCTCAACTTTTGGTTACTGAAAGATCTCCAGAAATTGCAGCGCTTGATGATCGAACAGATTCCGGCAGATTACCAGGAAGATGTGCGGCGCTTGGCCCAGGAAATTATGCAGATCTGGGAAGCCTTTCTGCGTGGGCAGATTTTGCTGGGCGTGGTGGTGGGTGTGATCACCTGGATTATGCTGGCGATCCTGGGCATGAACAATGCCGGTGGGCTGGCGCTGTTGGCCGGTGTCATGGAATTGCTGCCAACCGTCGGCCCGGCGATCAGTGGCACGATTGCAACGCTGGTGGCGCTCTTTCAAGGCTCGACCTGGCTGCCAATTAGCAATATCACCTTTGCGCTGATTATTGGCGGGGCCTACGCCATCTTGGGACAGGTAGAGAGTGTCTACTTTATTCCGCGCCTTGTGGGTGGCCGCGTCAAGTTACATCCGGCGGTGGCCTTTGTCAGCGTGATTGCCGGTGCGTTGGTCTTTGGCGCGCTGGGCGTCTTGTTGGCGACCCCGGTTGTCGCCAGTCTGCGTACTGTTTTCACCTATGTCTATCGCAAGTTGCTGGATCACGAACCATTTGAGCCACGCCAGGCACCGCAGTCGGGTATCCGTATCCGCGGCTTGGTCGGTGGCCGCAAGATCGAAGCCATTATTTTTGATCTGGATGGCACATTGACAGAATTGGACTGGCGCGCCGTTGATTGGGTAGGCAACCAACTGGCCTGGCTCAAATGGGTGCTGACGCCAGACCAACGCAGCCACTACACACGCCGCATTATGATCAGCGCCGAAGGATTGATCAATTTTGTGATCAGCCACTTTGGTCGCGCCAAAAATCATCATGGGCTAGACGATATCTTGCCTTTTTTCAATATGCTGCGTGGCTATCCGCCGCCAGAGCGGCTTGCCCTGCAAGCTGGCGTTGCGGAGACCTTACATCGTCTTGCCTATACCTATCAGTTGGCGCTAGTTACGGCCCGCGATCAACGCTCTGTTCGCGCTTTTCTGAACGCCACCAACTTGGATGATGGCACGTTTGCCCATATCCTGACCCGCGATGATGTGCGCAGCCTGCTGCCACATGGCGAAGGGTTGCTCTTTTTGACAGAACAATTTCAGCTCTTGCCCGACCAAATTCTGCTGGTCAGTGACACCGATACCAATCTACGCGCAGGGCGGGCGATGGGCATGGCAGTTGCCGGCGTACTCAGTGGCCTGGGCGAAACCGGCGACATGGATGAGACCAATTTGACGGTCGACGCTGTACCCGAACTCGAAGAGTGGCTGTAGCCCGTCTGCCTTGCCAGCCAAGGACGGAATTATTGACCACAATAAAATAAAATCCCCTGTAGCAGAGACCAACGTGTCTCTGCTTTTTTGTGCCCATGAACGCCCAAACCAAGAACTCCAGAACACAACCATTAATAACAATATAGCATAAATAGGCCATTGTTGATAATGAATTATATATTTTTTCCATTTTTAGTACCGATCCATCATTTTTCCGATTGACAACAAATTCACTCCGTTCTATAATTTGCGGGCAAGCTCTATCCTTTATGTCCGCAGAACCAACACCAGAAAGGATTGTATGCATTGGCCATAACCTTAGATCAAGCCGATCGGGCGATTATCCAAGCGCTCAAAAGCGATGCACGGATGCCGTTTAGCCAGATTGCGTCACAGTTAGGTGTCTCGCCGGGGATGGTACGCCAGCGCGTACAGCGCATGACCAGCGATGGCACGCTGCAATTGGTGGCGGTGACCAATCCACTCAAAATTGGTTATCACACCATGGCGTTGATTGGCGTCAAGGCCGACGGCAACCGACTGCTAGAAATCGCCCGCGAGATCGCCACCTTTGAGGAAGTAATTTATTTGACCGTCTGCTCGGCGGCCTACAATTTGTTGGTCGAAGTGACCTGTTTGGACAATGGTCATCTCTTAACCTTTCTCACCGAGAAGCTCTACAGTGTAGAAGGCGTGCGCGATACAGAAACTTTTATCTATTTGGATATTGTGAAGGAAATTTACACGTGGGATCCACCCGCTACCGAGCCCATCGCTGGGCCAGCAGGCAGCCAAGCAGACTTGGCGCTTGACGGTGCCAGTCACACAGCAGAGGGGACCGACGTGGCATAGCACAAGGAGGTAACCGAATGGACGATGATCAGCATCGTGACAGCATGGGGGTGAATTCGGCAACGGGCTAGTGGCGAACTGTCGCAAGCATTGCCACCACAAGTATGTGAGCTTTCCCGAGCTTCCTTTTCACCCTACGTTCATGCTAGTCAGGAGGATTTATGAGTAACAGTACAACCGTCAAACCACGCAATACCACCGCTTCCAAACGCTTATTTCGCCAGGCCAAACAAGTGATCCCCTATGGCGTTAATTCTAATTTTCGCTATTGGGGCGATGATGCCACGATCATCATCGAACGTGGCCAAGGTGCGCACGTCTGGGATGTTGATGGCAACCAATACATCGACTATCGTCTGGGCTTTGGGCCGATTATCTTGGGTCATGCCCACCCCTTTGTCAACCACCGGGTTTGTGATGCCATTCAAAACGGCGTCACCTTTGCCAGCACCACCCCGCTAGAAATTGAAGCCGCTGAACGCTTCACACGCCTGACCGGGATGGACAAAGTTCGCCTCTCCAATACAGGCACCGAAGCGACGATGCACGCCCTGCGCATTGCGCGCGCCTACACTGGCCGCGAAAAATTCGTCAAGTTCGAGGGCAATTACCACGGCAATTATGATTATATGATGTTCAGCGGGCCCACTACTCCCGTCGAGCAGATGGGATCGCGCCAACGGCCGCGCCGCGCGCCGGCGACCGAAGGCGTGCCTTGGTCCATGCGCAACTATATGATTTCGCTGCCCTACAATGATTTTGACGCGATCACAGCCATCATGGAGCAGCGCGGCGAAACGATTGCGGCGCTCTTCGTAGAGCCGATCATGGGCAATGTAGCGGGCATTGTGCCCACAGCAGGATGGCTACAACATTTGCGTGACCTCTGTGATCGGTATGGAGTTGTGCTGATTTTTGATGAAGTCAAAACAGGGTTTCGCTTGGCACAGGGCGGCGCACAGGAATATTTTGGCGTGCGCGCCGATCTGGCAGCCTATGCCAAGGCCATGGGCAACGGCTTTCCGGTTTCGGCAATTGGGGGCAAAGATGCCATTATGGCCATGGTAGAGCCAGGACGCGTGGCGCATGGTGGCACCTATTGTGGCAATGCTGTGGCCGCGGCGGCGACCTGTGCCACTCTCCAGTTGCTGGAAGAAGCGCCTGTGATTGAAACAATTTTTGCGAGCGGCCAGGAATTGATGGATGGGATGCGTAGCATTCTAGGCAGCGCGGGCATTGCGCATACGCTGACCGGCGTGCCCTCGATGTTTAGTCTGGTACTGGGCACCGAAATCGCGCCCACGGATTATCGTAGCTATGCCGCCACCGACTATGCCCTGTATGCGCAGTTGGGTGCCATGTTGATCGAGCGTGGCCTTTTTATTGATGACGACCCACGCGAACCGTGGTTTCTCTCCTATAGTCATAATGCCGCGGTGATTAGTGCCACACTGGAAATTTTCGAGAGCGCCGTGCGCCAGTTGCCGGCTCAACGGATAATTGACGCGGCTCTGCCCTTGGCCGCGTAGGCACTCACCCCTGTATCCTGTCCTGATAAAATGCCCGAACAGTCATTTTGATGTTCGGGCATTTTTCGTTTGAGACACCACTTTCGCGCTTTACTAACAAAGCACATACGTCCCACACATGCGGATCAAATACTCCCCTGGTATGCTAGGGCATAAGTGAAATGTGGGTCGGCCAGCAGTGAGAGCCGAACACGATAGTTGAACGAACGGGGGAGAGCATGGTCAAAGTTGATCAACACACAACAGACCAGATCGTTGCTTGGCGGGTGCGTGATGCATTGGCAGCCCATCCATTGTTGGGTGGTGCCACGGCACAGATCCACATCATCGCCAGCTACGAGTGTATTGTGTTGAGTGGTTGGGCAGTGGATGATGAGGTGATTCAACTGGCGACGCGCCTGACGCGACGTGTAGCCGGCAAGCGCACGGTCCATGCCGAGTTACAACGCTGTCGGCAAGCTGCTAACAAAGCGCTGACAGAGCGCATACTCGATGATAACAGTCTGCATGCGCTCAGCTAACACAACACCGGTATACTAGCAGTATAACCACATGAGTCACGTACACAGCACTGGACTGCGCCACCATCAATGCCAAGTGCTGTAGCGTGACAATAAACAATTATCAACAACAAGTCAAAAGGATAAACGACTTATGCGAACGAACAACTATAATGCCTTCTTACGTGATTTTGCAGCCGCTGCCAATAGCCTGAACCCACGGACGTACGATTATGTCCGCAATGGTGGGCATAACGGCGAAACGACACCCAGCAAAGCACGCCTACCGCTGGATGTTACGGCCACTGACGAAGCCTTTGTGATCAGCGCCTATGTGCCTGGTGTCAATCCAGAAAACGTCGAAATCACCTTCGAAGACAAAGCCCTCACCATTCGCGGTGAGTTCCCGGCGGCAACCAGTGACGACGCCAACAAGGTTGTCAAGCAGGAATTGTACCGTGGGGCCTTTGAGCGCAGTGTCACCTTTACGGTGCCGGTTGACGCCGATGCTATCGAAGCGACCTACGAACATGGTGTGCTCACCCTGCGTGTGCCCAAGAGCGAAGCTGTCCGCCCGAAGCAAATCAAGGTTGTCGCCAAGTAATCAGACCCAGACCCAAAGCAGCACTGCCGCGCGATTTCCAGCCGGCAGATGCTGCGGGACAAGGCGGCTGAGACCGTAAACGCTCAACCAATAAACAAAGAGCCGCATGGCATTGGTGATCAGGGATGATCGCCAATGCCATGCGGCTCTTTGCTTTCCGAGATTGTTCAGATGAGCACGTCTGGTGGAGACATGGCTCCACCCCTTGCACAAAAACTTTACTGGCCCCAATCCATTGGCCAGGGTGCAGGAAAATCAGAGGTTACATCCACTGGCCGACCCGTTTGGTACGACTCGACAATCGCGCAGCAGATCTCGACCACATGCGCCGCTTGGGCACCTGTCGGGCGCTGCGGACGGCCCTCGTTGATCGCCTCGTGAATCTCAAGCACAGAGCGTCCCCATTCAATGCCCTGAAACGGCTCGCGTACATAGGGAACTGGCGCGTACTGCTTGCCAAATTCGCTGAACTCTACCGGTGCATGAAAATCCTGAAAGCTGCCAATCCACAGCGAACCCAGATCGCCGTGAAATTCCAACCCTTTCTGCTTGCTATGATGACCCACATAGAAATTGGTCGTCAAGCGCACAACCGTGCCATTCGCCAATTCCACGGCTGCCACCACCCAATCGGGCGTGTCAATGTGAAAGGCAACACCTTCCTTGGTCACACGGTCGGGGTAAAGCACTTTGCCAAAGGCCGTCACACGGCGGGCCGGGCCCAAGAAGGTGGTTGCCAACGTCAGCGGATAGACACCGACATCAAAGAGCGCACCAACATCATAGAAGGGACCGGGGTTGGGATGCCATGCTTCGATGCGCCCCCAGTTGACCTCGGCATGGACCACGCGCACAGGGCCGGTCTGGCCATCGCGGATCGCCTTCCATACTGTCTGCTGGGCCTCACCCATATAGGTAACTGGCGAGCAGCTCAGACGCAAGCCCTTCGCGGCCGCCAGATCGACCAAGCGCTTGGCCTCGGCATATTGCATAGCCAGGGGTTTCTCGCTATGTACGTGCTTGCCCGCGTTCAGACA
>Ga0105049_10008112_pt1 | contig 12183 bp, 13 predicted proteins | sample MAT06_FD_78087 | JGI IMG/M metagenome (GOLD analysis project Ga0105049, IMG submission 78087) | Freshwater microbial communities from Lake Fryxell liftoff mats and glacier meltwater in Antarctica - MAT-06 | ecosystem: Environmental > Aquatic > Freshwater > Ice > Liftoff microbial mat | place...
AGCTTATCTGCGGCATGGCTCAACCCCACCATCTTGATATGCTCATCCACCACCTGCCGCCGCTCTGCTCGGGGGCGATCGCGCATCACCTCATCCACCGCCAGCGCAATATTTTCGCGCACGCTCAACCAGGGCAACAGCGAATAGTTTTGGAACACGACCATGCGATCGGGGCCAGGTCGCGCCACCCGTTGGCCTTCTAGAGTGACGACCCCTTCTGTCGGCAGGTCTAACCCGGCGATCAAGTTGAGTAACGTTGATTTACCACAGCCCGAGTGGCCGATTAGGGAAACAAACTCCCCTTTTTTAATCTCTAAATCAATCCCTTGAAGGGCAATATACTCATCTCCACCTGAAAGCGGAAAAACTTTCTCAATTTGGTCAATTCCAACAAAGGCAGCCATAGTCGTTGTGAAGAATAAAGGGCAGCTCAAACAGATCTTCCTAACCCCCCATTGCCTGGGTTCAATCGGATAGAAAAATCCTTAACTAGATGAAGAAGTGGGGGCGACTTTCGTTACAAACTGCTTCCGGTCGCCCCTAGCCATGACCCAAGAATCTGAGCTAATCCATTGCCATTGGTGCTAGCGATTTTCTACCGGAACAACCAGCGTTTGGATGTAGCCAATCAGGCGATCTAAGGCAAGACCCACCGCACCGATATAGACGACGGCCAAAATCACTTCACTCACATAGTTTTGCTGGTAGGCATCCCAGATAAAGAAGCCAATGCCAACCACCCCAGACATCACAATCTCTGCTGCAATAATGGCCAACCAGGCCAACCCAATAGAAATCCGCAATCCGGTAAAGATATAGGGCAATGCCGAAGGGATCAAAATCTTTAAAAAGTATTTGCGAGGGGAGACTTGTAGAACCCGCGCCACGTTTTTGTAGTCTTGGGGAATCTGCTGCACCCCAACCGTGGTGTTAATTAGAATGGGCCAGACAGCGGTGATAAAAATTACGAAAATGGCAGCTAGTTGCACATTGGGTAAGGCAATTAGGGTGATGGGAACCCACGCCAAGGGGGCAATCATCCGAAGGAACTGAAATATTGGATCGAGTGCCTTATGCATCATCGGGTGCGTGCCTACCAAAATCCCCATACTGATGCCCACCACCGCCGCTAGAAAATAGCCCTGGGCAACGCGGGTAAGACTCGCCAAGGTTTGCCAAAATAACCCTTTATCGAGTCCTCCAAAATCGTAAAACGGATACAGTAATAGGGTGCGGGTGCGCTCATCTGTAAAGATAGAACTGGGTGCCGGCAACCGGGTTAACCCTGACGTTGAAATAACTTGCCAAATGAGGACAAACCCAACAATCCCTAGAATGGGCAGAACAATATTTCCCGCCTGCTTCTTAAAAAAGATCTGGAGAGGGTTTCCAGTCGATCCTCGTTTAGCTTGGCCTCGTGCATTTACAACCATCGTGCGATACCTGTGTGTTAGAGGGGTCAATGAATGAACGTTGACTCAGTTTTCTGGCTGTATTTCCCAACAGCTTGATTTCAACCCATAGGGAAATCATGAAAACTGAGATCAGCCATGAAAGAATACTGGCAAACTGGGCTAGGCAAAATACCGAACCAGAGAGCCTTAATGAGAAGAAAAGACTGGGTAAGATTTAGGTGCAACCCAGTCTGTCAGGCGCATATTCTAAATCCGCTTGATTTGCAAGCTGCTGAGGTAAGCTTCGGGGTTTTCGGGATCAAACTTGATGCCATCGAAGAAGGTTTCGATACCACGGGAAGCCGTCGCTGGGATATCGGAAGTAAAGCCTGCTTCCTGGGCAGCTTCGCGCCAAATGTCTTCGCGGTTCACCCGATCTACAATCTGACGGGCGGTGTCGATGTCGGCGATCGCCCCATTGTGGAAGTTCCAGCGCATCGTCTCAGTCAAGAACCACAGATCATGGCTCTTGTAGGGATAAGACACACTGCCCAAGCCATCCGTCCAATACAATGGCCCCCGATTGAAGTCATCGAAAGCGGCCTTGCCATCGCCCATGGTGTACTTCCCGGCATAGGGCGGCTCCAAAATTTCCTTGGGCACATTGAAATAGGTACGCCCAGACACTAAGTTAATTAGCTCAGGCCGGTTTTCGGGTTGGTCACACCATTGCTGAGCTTCCATCAAGCCCTTGAGCAACGCCTTGGTTGCGTTGGGGTTTGCGTCTACCCAATCGGCTCGGATGCCTAGGTATTCTTCGGGGTGAAACTGCCAAAGCTCTGAGGTCAGCGCCGACATGAAGCCAATATCATCGGCCACAATCCGGTAGGGCCAAGGGTCACCCGTGCTGAAGGCATCCATGGTGCCATTCCGCATCCCTTGCACGGTTTCTGCCGGAGGCACAGCCAACAGATCAATATCACTATCAGGATCAATGCCCCCCGCTGCAAACCAATACCGAATCCAGAAGTCTTGGTTCGCATTTGGAAAGGTATGAGCTGCCTTAAATTTCCGCCCATTGCTAGAGGAAAAATTCTTGATATAGTCCGCAGATCCTGAAACATCTAGCCCTAATCCTTTCCCTGTATGTAGCCCTGCAACAGCAATCCCATTACCCTGGGTATTTAACTGCGCCAAGACATACATAGGCACCTTATTGCCATTGGTAATTAGCCCTTCAGAGATGAGGTGAGGCATGGGCATTTGCCATTGCCCACCATCAATGCCACCACCACTCGAACCAATCACAACGTTATCCCGAGCAGAGGCCCAGTTTGCTTGTTTAGAAAGCATTACATCGGGCATTCCATACTTCGCAAAAAATCCCTTTTCTTTCGCCACAACCATCGCAGCGCATTCCACAATGGGGATATAGCCTAAGGTAATGGTGGTGACTTCTGGCGCTGCGCCTTCCGCTACGTTCACCGCAGGGGCGGAGCTAGGGGACTCACTACCCGTAGTCTCTGCCGTTGGGGTAGGCGGATTGCCCGCACATCCCTTGAGCAGAACGGCCCCGGTTGAAGCCCCTGCCGTCCACAAAAACTTACGCCGAGTGAGCCTCGAAAAATCGGACATAGAAACCTCCCACAGCACTAAAAATGCTGCCTAAAAACTGCTGTTTGGATATAGAAAAATGGCCTTAGGACAGAGAGAACTCACTTCAAAATCTTTCAGGTTTACTCTGGTTCCTCTAAGTAGAACGCGGAGAAAAAATAGAATTGTTTTGAGGAAAGTCCTTCTGTTTGAGCAATGAATAAAATACTAAGTGGTCGCCGCTCATTGCTTATTTATGAGAATACAGCTTTTTAAGGAAAAGTTATTGCCCCTTGGGCGAAGCATTAGCCAGGATTATCAAATCAGATTGATAAGGTATGATTTTAGGTTTCTGAAAGCTCAGAAAATCGTTCTTTTTGTGGCGAAAACTGATAGGAAGGATTGGCGATCGCCCCTTTTTTAGGGCGTTCATTGAATACATCCAGACATAAGAATTAGATTTATTGATGCTTGATCCCTAATACCCTAACCCCAAAGGAGGAAGGCCCTATGAACACTCAATTGTTGCCATCAACTTAACTCTATGAATTCCTTGATAGATTTATCATAACTATCAACAAAAACCTTGTCTAAAGAGTAGGGCTAAAGAGTAAGGCTAATTTAGCCTCACAGCAGATGAGTAAGTGTTGTGGCAGTTTTATGATGATCAGGAGCCGGAGTAACAGTGCGTCAACCAGGTTTTGAGTGGGCTGCAAAAGCTTAGAAAGAAGCTATCTCAGTGGCATTCTCTGAGGCTTCATCGCTACGAGCATCCGGCGGTTTCAGGGTTGCCTTGACCGTTGACCCAAAGGTCGCAATGGGTGAGAGATCGGGCGAGTAAGATGAAAGATAAATCCGCCGCCTCCCAGCCGATTTAATTCAGTGCCGGATCTCTGCATTTTTATGGGCGTTGCTGAGTCAACGGATGAATCGCTGCCTGAAAGCCCTGAACGATCATCTGGAATTGGGCAAAATCATGCGGCTATTCAGCAGCGCCTTTTTATGAGTAGAGTTTATGCGTAGAGTATGGATAACTGGAATTTTGAGAAATGGCCAAAACTAGGCGATCGCCCTTGGTTCGCGGCTGAGGCTGAGCCGGAGTACTGATAAACCCAAAATGATCAGAAATAAAGCCAGCCCAATGGTGCAGGCATAGCTGATTTCGAGGTCTTGGAACGCCTGCTCGTAGACATAGTAGACGATGGTTTTAGAACTATTGCGAGGGCCGCCCTGGGTCATCACATAGACCTCTTCAAAGACCTTAGTAGCGGCGATCGCAGAAATCACACCCACCAAAAAGATATAGGGGCGCATGAGCGGAATGGTGATGTCCCAATGCTTTTGCCATCCGTCAGAGCCATCAATGGCAGCGGCTTCATATAGGTCAGCGGGAATGCTTTGCAACCCGGCTAAGTAGATCACCATGTAATAGCCCAACCCTTTCCAAACGGTCACGGCCATCACGCTAAATAGTGCCAGTTTGGGGCTAGTCAACCAAGGAATTCCATCGGTGGACAGGTTTAGCCCGACCAAAATTTGGTTGAGCAGCCCATTTTCGGTATAGAGCCACTTCCAGGCGATCCCTGCGACCACCATCGAAATGACGACGGGGGTGTAATAGGCGGCTCGAAACCAGTGAATTCCTGGCAGGGCACGGTTTACCAAAATTGCTAAGCCCAAGGGCAAGGTCACGAGTAAGGGCACCACGCCGACTAAGTACAGCAGGGTATTGCGCAGGGTTTCCCAAAACACATCATCCTTGAGCAACCGCTGGAAGTTGTCTGGCCCTATCCACACGGGCGGTTGCGTGATGTCAAATTCGTAGGCTGTAAAGCTGAGAAAAAAGGCTCGGAGCGCCGGGTAAAACACAGTCAACCCCAGCAATAGCAGAGCCGGAGCCAAGAACAGGTAGGGTGTGAGCCGAGTGAGCCAGGGTTGCCAGCGCGGAACGACGGGGTTGGATGCCATGACAAATAGGGTGCGCAGCGTTGATGCATTTGAGCGGCTCAGTCTTGGCATTCTGTTCTAGCAACCAAGGTTGCCATCCAGAGAGCCGATCAAACCTCCCCATAGTGTACCGCGCCGGTGGTGAGCGCTCGCGGGTTGGGGCTGGGGGTGGATTTACGGGGATGGCGTGGGATTCTGGGCGATCGCCCCTTCCGTAGCATCCCGGATAGTAGCATCCCGGATAGTAGCATCCCGGATATAGGTCTCCGCATCTCACCCATCACCATCCTAGATTTTATGCAAAACTTATAGTACACTTGTATTATCGGTACGTAAGTACTAAACTATTTTTGTACTCTTACGTTTTAGTTGCACCCGGTTTGATGCTGGATGAGTTGATTCTGCCTGATTGGCTGCGGCCCTGGTTGGGTTCCTATCCTCCAGACGACAGTTCACGCGACAGTTCAAATAACGGTTCAAATAACGGTGCCAGCAACGGTGCAAATGATGAATTCTGAGAGTTCCCTGTTAACGAGTTTGGGTTGATATTCCGATGGACAGCAGACACCCCACTTCGCCCCTGCCTCGCTCTTCGAGCGTTTATGCTCCTCGCCGCTCTAATCTTCCTACCCAGGTCAATACCCCTGAGCGGATGATCCACGCATGGCTACAACCGCCGCGTCAAGCGGTTCCGGCCTTGCTAGAGGCGATCGCCTGGATGCTCACTGCCGCCATCCTGCGATGGAGCGCAAATTGGGTTCTTGCCGCTATGCCTGCGCTCTGGGTGCCCGTGGCCTTGCTGCTGTTGTTGCCCGCTATTTTGGCGGTGAGCTTGTCCTTTTGGGCTGCTAACCTCAGCCCTGTGTTGGGCTACCGCCTGATTTTGATTGCCATTGGCCTTGTCCTTGGAGGAAAACTATGAGCGTCATTTTAGGAGCGGCTTGGTTGTTGGTTGTGCTGTCTTGTCTCTTTTTAGCCTCGGAGGGAAATCGTGATGAAGCGCCCTAACCCCCCCAAAACCTCTCCCATTCAATACTTTTTGGCAGGAGGGTCGGTGTTGTTTTTAGTCGCGGTGCTGGCCGATATGCGTGAAGGGCGGCAACCTCCGTCTGTCAACAACCTTTGCCAAGAAATGGTGCAGCCTCAGTCGGTGTTATCGCGGGAGGAGTTGTCGCAACTGCTTGCCGTGCCAGAACGGGGCGCAAAAGCCTCTGTGCGATCTGTGGTGAGTGATCCCTACTGCCGCTTAGGGGCGATCGAAATTCGGCAAGGTGTCTTGGCAGAGCGGGAAGCTTACCCGCTGGCCTTTGATCCCCAGACTTGGTTTGTGGTGTTGTATGAGGGGGAAGAATATGCCGGATATTCCTTCGTTTTTCAGCGTTAGGCGATCGCCAAAACTGCCTCATCCCAATCCCCCCACGTCTTCAGTCAGGGCGTGTCAGCCCCAGGCAACGGGCAATTGGCGGCGACCTGAACGCCAGTATTTTCCGAATTCCGAGCTTCCCAGTTCTGAGCCGCTGGAATCCAGCGGTCTTGTGGCAGCGCGGCAGCGCGATCGCGCTAGGGGCGATCGCGCAATTCGGACTTCGGTTTTCAGCGCTAGGGCGGTTTGGGCATCGGTGCTAAAGCCATGGGGGATGCGAGTCGGGGCGATCGCCCTGCCGCTGATCCTGGCCAGTTGTACGGTGCCCACCGCATTTTCTCATCAGCCCGCCATTCCCCGAACCATCCAAATTCAGCAAGATTGGCCGTTGCAGCCCGGACGGGCGATCGCCGGATACGACATCCTGGGCGGCATGGGAGATGTTTCCATAGACCTCTCCGGGGCGACGATCTATGCCCCCTTTGATGGCGAAACCTATCTCGCCGATCTGCCACACTGTATTCTCTTTGCCAGCCCCGAAGTCCCCGCGTATCTTCTGCGTTTGTGTGGGTTGCGCCGACCCCATGTGGGTTTGCTCCGCCAAGGAGACCCCATCGGTAGCGGCTCCACCCTGCACTTCGCCACTCTCCGCAAGCAGCCCGATGGCCGTTGGGCACTGGTAGAACCTGCTCTTTCGTTGGTTGAACAAACCCTCACCGCCCCATGAACCCACCTTCTCGCTTTACCCGCTATCCCCTTTGCACCGTTGCCTTGCTCTCCGTTGGCTTGTGGGTGACAGCCGCACCGACCCAGGCCGCCCCAGAAAGCATCGCCCTGCAGTTTGATACCGCCTCTGAAATCCCGTCAGAGGAGCCTCCCCCCGCTTCCTCGACTGTGGATATGGCGTTAGAGGATCCGGCACCGCCGTTGGAGACTGCCAGGGTAGACTCGGCACCCGACTCGGCAGCCGCATCAGAGATCAACCCTGCGCCCCTCAAAATTCCCACGGGCGCGAGTGCGGCTCCGGTCGGAGCTGGCGGGAGTTTGGCGGAATTGCCGCCGCCTCCCGAACCCGTGATCCCCGCCGCCCTTACCGCAGTGCCTTCCGTTGCCGTGCCTTCCACGGAAGCGGTTGCACCGACCCCTATCGCGCCCGCCCTGCCAGATCCAGTCGCGGTTGTCCCGCCGGGCGAAGGAATCAGCTTTGATCTGCCGGGGGCGATCGCCCTCGCGTCCCCTCCTCCATCCACGGTTGCGACCCAACCCCAGTCCCCTCCAGAGCCTTCTGCGGCTCCCAGTGCCGGGGCTGAGGCATTACCCGAAGCCTTGGCCGCTATTTTTCAGGGAGGAGTCAATTCTTTAGTGGCGATCGCCGTTGGCCATGCTGAAGGCACCCGGACGGCCACTGGCGAGAAAACCCGCGCCTATGGGGGCCATACAGATCCTGGCAATGGCGTGTGGAATTTGGGCACCTTTTCATACCAGCATGGAGCGGCTTCCCCCGAAGAGGCAGATACCCGCCAACTGCAACGCCTAGGGCAACAGGCCACGATCATCATTCAGGCCGCTCAACAACGGGACATCCGCCTTTCGCTAGAAGCCCAACTCAATGCCATCGACTTGGCCAATCAATCACCCGCCGCTGCCCTCAGTGCTGGAGGGTATCTTGATCGACTCCAAGAAGCCTACCAAATGGGCTTGCACGATCAAGATGCGATTCTCTGGGCAAGGACTCGTTCCTACCTTGACCCCGACACCCGCCAATGGAATGCCCCTGGCCTCGGTAACACGGTCGAGGGCATCACCGCTGACCAAGACCGCCGGATGCAGGCGATCGCCCGCGTTCTCCAAACCCAAACCCCAGCCCCAACGACACCAGAAACCGATAGAGGGGCGATCGCCGATGCCCTCTTCTCCATTGATCTCCCCCGCTAATGCCTCGATCGGCCAGCACCAGCGCTTGAGATGATTGCTCGATCTACCGTCTGGAACCCTCATCTGCTGGGTCGATTCATCTCAAGTTCATCATTCAGCATTGAACACTCTAATAGCGTGATGATACGCAGGTTCAGAGATAACACCCGCAACCGAAGCTCCCACGGCTAACGCGATAGATCAGGCGATCAGTCGGGCTTTTAGTGCGCTACTCAACGATCTGTGCGGCCAGACAATCAACAAGCGCCCTAGCGCCAACGTTCTACGGTTGGGCTATCTTATGACCACCGGAGATCGAGATTTTCCGTATGTTGTTATAAAAATTACGTAAAAGTTTGATTTTTTGCGGTTTATACGGGAATATTATATGAAGGAATCGCAAAGACATTTTCAAAAACCTTGCTGACTTGACAATAACCTGCTTTCAGCTTGAGTGACTCCGCTCACCAGATTTAGCCTTGCCTGGTGGTTCATCGTCTAGACGCTCTTCCCCTGAGCATCTGTCAAGTTCCTAAGCAAACAGTCTCAACAACGCTTGGCGTTAGAGGTGTTGATATGAATGTCTTGCCTTCCTGCCGCCGCGATTGCGATGAATGACCTTCGCCCTAACAAAAGCTGTTGAAGTCGATAATTTTTGGCTTTTGCAGGGGTACATCTCGGTTTATCTAAAGTTCCCAATCCTGTTCAATTGATGCTTTCTAGGAACTTTGCTCCTAATCTCTGCGTCCACCCTGTTGATGAGTTTGCTGTGTTCGTGTCACATCAGCCTATGATAAAGCCCCCTTTCGTAGCTGGTCATTGCTTCCTGTTACTCAATGAGCATCCTTGGTTGCTATGGACACGCAAGAACCGATCGTATCTACTTATATTGGCGTTTATCCAAACCTTAAACCCACGCTGCCGCTGCCGTTCTTATTCCACACCATCCCACCTGAGCGTGTTGGTTTAGATGGAGAATATGATCACCATGGGCTGGTCAAACGGGTTTGCCAAGCCTTTGCTCAATGCCTTGGTGACCAAGCTTTGGGCGGCATTGTGGTGACCCAACGGGGAGCTATTGTGGAGCTGCGTGGCCGCTTTGAGCAGCCCGCCATCCTTTGCGATCTCATTATATTGGCCTTACAAACGGAAGGAGCCGTTGGAGTCGAGGTCAACGGCAAAACGATTTTTCCTCAGATTGATCGCCACCGCCTGTTTTCTCAGGTGATGGCGCTTTGCTCAATTCCGCCCCAGGTTTGGAACCGGGACATGAATTGAGCCTTGGACTAAGAAAGGTGGTTGGCGAGGCGGTGGAATTAGGACACCGTTGAGGTTCTAGAAAATTACTAGGCATTCCTGCATCAGCGCATTAATCGCTAACTAAAAGCCCTGAAACCGCATTCAGGTTTTTTGCAAACCATGCCGCTATGCAGCAACGCTGATGAGCGACTGATATAGCTGTAGCCATGATCCATAGGACATTTACCTGTCATTCCCGCGCAGGCGGGAATCCATCTTGAGAGTCGTGCAACCCATGGATTCCCATTTCCATGGGAATGACGCTGGTACGTCCTAACCTTGGTGACTATAGCGATAGTCTTAAACTTAAACTAGCGATAATTTGTGAACTGGAGAGCCACAGGCCATTCTTCTTGCTTCAGGAACTGAATGACGAGTTGTAGTTCATCCTTGGATTTGGCAACGACTCTGACAGTATCTCCTTGGATGGAGGCCTGCGCTTTTTTAAACTCATCGCGGATGAGTTTTGAGATCTTTTTGGCTAGCTCAGAGCTAATCCCCTTTTTGAGCTTGATTTCTTGGCGAACGCGACTGCCACTCGCTGACTCAATTTTGCCGTAGTCAAAAATTTTCAGCGAAAGCTCGCGTTTTGCTGCCTTGGTTTGCAAGATCATGTGCAAGGCTTGCAGGGTAAATTCGCTATCTGTATGGATAGTAATGAGCTCTTCCCCAAGTTCTAGGGTCGTTTTTGTATCTTTGAGATCGTAGCGGGCTTGGATTTCGCGGTTGGATTGGTCGATGGCGTTGACCAGTTCTTGCCGATCAAAATCACTAACGATATCGAAGGAATAGTTAGACGCCATAGGTCAAAATTAGCAACTTAACAACAGGTGAAAATGAAGACTAAAAATTTATTCTAGCCCGCTGATCTATCTAAATCTGATCAGCGAATTGAACGATAGAGGGGCATCCATGGCTCAGAACGAATGTCTCAAAAAAATGTCTTAAACAAATATCTCAAAATTCCTTATTTTCACCCCATGGATCTTTGCATCATGGGTCTCAGGACTTGTGCAATGGCGGATGGGAGGGAGGGGTAGAGCGATCGCCCACAAGCTTGAAAGCGATGGAGACTAAGCGCACTGGCGATGCTTAGCTAGAGGCTGATAAAACTTTGAGCAGGCTGGTGGCCATGAGGGTGGCGGTGCCAGCCGAGCCAATGGCAAACATGAGCGATCGCCCAATTGGGATATTTGCAATGTAAAACACCGGGTAAAAAAGCCGGGCCAGCAGATGGGCGATCGCCACCCCTGCCACCCATCCACCGTCTAGGTTGGTGACATAGGCCATCAATGCGGCCACTGAAAACAGGGTAAACGCCTCAAAAGCATTTTGGTGTGCCCAGGTTGCCCGCTGAGCATAGGCTGGCAGCTTATCGACCAAGGCTCTGGGGGTCGCTAGGGCTTCCATCCCCACCTGCAAACGCCCATAGGCAACCAGAAGGAAAGGCACGTAGACCAATATCCCTGCGACTATAAGGCTCAAAATTAAGACTGCATGTATAGAGAGATTAGCCATTGATCATTCCCAGACTTAAAGTACTAGACTCAAACTCTCTAAATGCAAAATCGCTAAACCCACCTCTCTCTCGTTCTTGATAAAAAGGCTGCGCCAAAATTAGCCTCTCTCATTAATGTGGCAACCCTTGAGGGCTAGCGTCTTTCCTATGGTTTAACCTATACGTTAGGCTAAACCAATTTTAAACTCAGACTTGCCTACGAATGGAGGGCAACCGTCATTGCCTCAAAAACAGAGTAGATGAGTCTGGTTTCATTGCAGACCATTCTACAAAGTTGCCTTGGATTAGTTGCCTTGGATTTAAGGCTGTCTTGGCTTTAGAGGTTTGGCTTGCAGCAGAATTAACAAGACATGGGTGTCAGACATAGGAATCAGTCAAAGTAGAAAAGCGTCACGATCTTGCGCTGATCTTCTGCGTCATGGCAGGTCTTCAACAGGGTGGTGCTGTCGTGGAAGGCGAAGCAAATGAGTTGCTGACATCGAGATACAATATCCTGATTACACAGAGCGCTAGCTTCCGCTAGGGCAAGGTGATCATTTTCAGGATTTTCGACTAAGTGCATGACTTGCTCTAGCTGCTCTCGCGATTCTCTGGGTTGGCGAGACAAACTTTGCGGCAAGATCACGGTGAGCAGATTAGGGTCTGCTCGCATGGCTCCACGAATGGCAGCGGCATTGGTGCCTGTAGCGCCAGAGGTCAGGAGCCGATTATGCCCAAGCACCAAGGCATAGCTCATTTCCTCGATCAAAAGTTGATGGGTAATAGGCACATGGCGCGATCCCAAGAGGGCAATGCGCTTTGAGCCGGTCTGCTGAATGGCTGCCAATTCTTGCAGAAAATCATCAACGCGAGGTAGATCAACCGATTGACTCAAGGGCGAACCTAACGGGCGAAACAACCCAGCTATTTTAGCAGTGTCGAGGGATCTGCGGATCAACGAACCCAACCCCAACCCCCTTAAAAAAGCTTTAATGCTTCTATACACCCTCTTTTTTTGAGGATGCCGCTGCTTTTTCCCCTAGAGAGGTTTATTTTTATCAAAAAAATGGGTCTAAAACCCTGCCCTTCTAGGGCGGCTTTTAGTTAAAATGGAAGCGGTTGAAATCCCCAAGGTGGGCGGTTGTGAAGCGGCTTTTAGTCGGCACCCTAGAACC
>Ga0105049_10008113_pt1 | contig 12182 bp, 8 predicted proteins | sample MAT06_FD_78087 | JGI IMG/M metagenome (GOLD analysis project Ga0105049, IMG submission 78087) | Freshwater microbial communities from Lake Fryxell liftoff mats and glacier meltwater in Antarctica - MAT-06 | ecosystem: Environmental > Aquatic > Freshwater > Ice > Liftoff microbial mat | place...
CGCGGCCTTGATTGGGCGCTTTGCTTTGCGAAGTGACTGCGCGAGGTGTGTGGTGTCGATGGTGAGGGCGTCGGGGCCGAGAGTTTGGAGGCGCTGGGATTGGAAGTCGGCTTCGGTGGCGTGGGTGGAGATGCCGCCGAAGCGGCGCGGGTCGCGGAAAATCAGACGTTCGCCGGAGTCGAGTCGCCACTCCGCGTGCAGGTGCGTCGCGTTCTTGGGCGCGGCGCCTTCGGCGAGGACGAGGAGTTGACCGGACATGCCGAGGTGAATGGCGAGCACGCGGCCGGAGGTGTGGAAGGAGAGAAGCTTGCCGCGGCGCTGGAGGGCGGTGATGAGGTGGCCTTGGAGCAGCGCGGCGGGAGAAGTGTCGCCCTCGACGATGTCGGCGCGATGCAGGATTGATTGGACGACCGAGCGCCCCAGGAGATACGGCAGCAGCGAGCGGCGGACGGATTCGACTTCGGGAAGCTCGGGCACGTGTGAGCGTAGAAGGTGGTGGCGGGTAGGGGGTGGGGCGGGGCGGCTGGTATCTGCGGACGTACTTCGCCTGGTGCACCGCGGCTTGGATTCTGATGATGTATCGGCTCCGAAACGTGTGACGACCCTGGGGATAGGCGGAGCCGAACGGGATGATTCACAACCCGCCCGGCAGATCCTTCGTATGTCTGGTGGTGAGACAGCCGATAAGACCTAGGCGCACCGATGGCTCGCCAGACCGACGCGCGGGAGGATTCTCCATGCCCGGTACACCCAGCACCGATCTCTCACCCGAGTTGCTCGGGCACATGCTGGCGATCAAGTCCAAGGCCCAGGAGTATGGGCTGGATTTCCATGAGGTCATCTTCGAGGTCCTGCCGTTTGACATGATGAATCAGATCGCGGCGTACGGGGGTTTCCCCGTCCGCTACCCGCACTGGCGCTTCGGCATGGAATACGAGAAGCTCTCCAAGCGCGACGCCTACGGCCTCGGGCGCATCTACGAGATGGTCATCAACACCGACCCGGTGTACGCGTATTTGCAGGAATCCAACGGCGTCACGGATCAGAAGCTGGTGATGTCGCACGTGTACGGGCACGCTGATTTCTTCAAGAACAACGCCTGGTTCAGCAAGACCAACCGCAAGATGCTCGACGAGATGGCCAACCACTCGACGCGCGTGCGACGCTACATCGATCAGCACGGCGGGGATGTCGTCGAACACTTTATCGATGCCTGTCTCAGCCTCGAGAGCTTGATCGACACCCACTCGCAGTTTGTCAAGCGTGACCAGTCGCCGAGCGATCGCGGTGGGGGTGGAGGAAGCGAGGGCAGGACGGCGTATGAGCCGGAGCGCTTCCCGGCGAAAGACTACATGGAGCCGTTCATCAACCCGCAGGACGTGCTCAGGCGCCAGAAGGAGGCGCACATGGAGCAGGTGCGGGCGGCGCGGGGGCGGCTGCCGGAGCGCCCGGATCGCGACGTGCTTGCGTTCTTGATCCGGCATGCGCCGCTGGAGGAGTGGCAGCGCGATGTCTTGAGCATCGTGCGTGAGGAAGCGTATTACTTTGTGCCGCAGGCGATGACGAAGATCATGAACGAGGGGTGGGCGAGCTATTGGCACAGCAAGCTGATGACGCGCCACTTCTGCGAGGCCAGCGAGATCATTCACTATTGCGACCAGCACTCGGGCGTGATCCACATGCCCGACGGCGGGTTCAACCCGTACAAGATCGGCATCGAGCTGTGGAAGGACATCGAGCGGCGCTGGGACACGGGGCAGCACGGCCCGGCGTGGGAGCGGCTGGATGGCGTGGGGGATAGGGCGGCGTTCGATGATTCCAGCGGGCAGGGGCGCGAGAAGATTTTTCAGGTGCGGCGGGTGTACAACGACGTGATGTTCGTGGACGAGTTCCTGACCGAGGAGTTCGTGACGAAGCACCGGATGTATCAGACCAAGAAGGACGAGCAGACCGGCGAGGCCCGCATCGCCAGCCACGAGTACCAGAAGGTGAAGCAGACGCTGCTGCACTACCTGACCAACCGCGGCGAGCCGTTCATTTACGTCGTGGATGGCAACTACCTGAATCGCGGCGAGCTCTATCTGGCGCACCAGTTCAGCGGGTTGGAGATCGAGGCGGCTCGCGCGGGCGAGGTGCTGCGGGCGCTGCGGATGCTGTGGGGGCGGCCGGTGCACCTGCAGATGCGGGTGCGCGACGAGATGTGCGTGTTGACGTGTGAAGAGCCGGGCGGGGATATCAAGAACGATCGCATCGGCGAGGACACGCCGAAGCCGGCGCACATGGTGACGTGAGCGCGCCGCGAGTGGGGGCTCCGCTGCGCGGCGAGTCGCACGCTTGAATCATCCGTTATTGGCTGACGCCGAGGGCCTTCATCACTTCGGCTGTGAGCGCGGCGGTGTCCATCAGCCCCGCGTTGAGGGTCCGCGCGTTTTGCGTCGCGCCGAGGCGCTTCATCCAGGTGCGCTGGTTCTTGGCGAAGCGTCGCGTTTCGATCTTAATGCGCTCGGTGGCGTCGTCGAGCGTGAGCGAGTGCGGGTGTTCAAGATGCTCAAGGAGTTGCTTGTAGCCCAGGGCTTCGCGGGCCTGGCGGTTGAGCGGCGCGACGGAAGCCAGCGCGCGGACTTCGTCGAGCAGCCCGTTCTGGAGCATGGCGCGGACGCGGGCGTTGATGCGCGGGTTGAGCTGTTCGACGGGCCAGGAGAGGATGAAGAGGCGCGCGTCTGGGCGCGGGGCGCTGGCTGACCATTGGCTTTGCAGCGTGGAGATTGGCGTGCCGGTGAGGGTGAAGACTTCGATGGCGCGGATGGTGCGCCGGGTGTCTTGCGGGTGAAGGCGAGCGGCGGCGGCGGGGTCGATCGCTTGCAGGCGGGCGTGAAGCTCGTGGGGCGCGAGGGTGTTGAGTTGGGTACGGAGAGTGGGGTCGGCGGGCGGGCCGTCGAAGACGCCGTGGAGGAGGGATTGGATGTAGAGGGAGGTGCCGCCGACGACGATGGGCAGGATGTTGCGGGCGCGGAGGTCATCGATTTTGGTGTTGGCGAGGGCGAGCCACTGTTCGAGGGTGAAGGGATTGGGAGCGTGCGGGTCGGCGATATCGATGAGGTGGTGGGGGGCGCGGGCGCGTTCGCTGGGGGAGGGCTTGGCGGTGCCGATATCCATGCCGCGATAGACCTGGAAGGCGTCGGCGGTGATGAGTTCGCTGGGGGTGGCGTGGGCGGCGAGGGCTTCATGGAGCGCCAGGGCGAGGGCGGACTTTCCGCTGGCGGTTGGGCCGTAGATGATCGGAAAGGGCGTGGGCATGGGCTGGAATGGATACTGTTCGGGTGAATCGGTGGGAAATGGCGATCCGGGTGAACCCAAACGACGAAGTGATGGTTGAATGGGTGGGGCCTCTGGGCGGGTTTCGGGTTCGCTGGTGCGCGGTTCGGCGTCGGGTGTGCGGCGCGAGAGATGCGGGCGGTGTCTGATTGTGTGATAGATGTGTTGGGCGGGGTTTGGGACGCGATTGATCAACGGAGCGACGACCATGAACCAGGTGCGATCGGTGGTGCGGCAGGCGGGTGTGCGGGTGTTCGCGAGCAACGTGCTGACGGGCCTCGTGGTGCTCTCGACGGTAGCGATCATCGTGATCGGCGTGCTGCGTCTGTTGGAGCGCGCGGCGGTGATGAACATTGACTGGACATTGGCGACGTATGCGGCGCTGGGGTCGGTCGTGGCGGTGTCGATCATTGGTGCGCTGGTGCGTTGGCCGGCCGCGGCGGCGCTGGCGCGTCGCGTTGATGAGGGCGCGGGGCTGAAAGAGACGCTGAGCACGGCGCTGCATGTTTCGGGCCAGAGTGATGCGTGGTCCGGAGCGATCCGTGATGACGCGGCTCGCGTGGCGGGGGGCGTGCGTGTGGGTCAGGCGGTGCCGGTGCGGCTGCCGCGGATGTGGTACGCGCCGATGGTGGCGGCGTTGTCGGTGTTCGTGGTGTGGATGACGGTGCCGAAGTTTGATCTGTTGGGCAAGCGGGCCGAGGCGGAGTTGGCCGAGGCGGGCGTGAAGGAGCGGACCAAGGCGGAGCAGGAAGCCAAGACGGCGCAAGCGAAGGTTGAGGAGTTGATCGCGAAGGTCGAGGGTGTGACGAAGGGCGAGGGGGATGAGGCGAGCAAGGCCGAGCCGCAGAACCGTGAGCTGAAGACGCCGGAGGAGATCCGGCGTGCGGCGATCCGGTCGCTGACGGACATGAAGCAGAAGTTGGAAGCGGTCAAGGGTGGCGAGAAGCTTCAGGCGGCGCAGCTGATGTTGGAGAAGCTCAAGCAGCTGCGCACGCCGGGCAGCGGGCCGCTGACGGATATGGCCAGCGCGCTGGCCAAGGGGGACATCTCGGCGGCAAAGTCGGAGCTTCAGAAACTGGCGCAGGACATGGGCGCCGGGAAGACCGACGCGCAGAGCAAGCAGAAGCTCGAGGAGCAGCTCAACAAGTTGGCCGGTCAGATGGAGAAGGTGGCGAAGGACAAGGAGAAGCTTGAGCAGGCGCTGCAGAAGGCGGGCCTGGACAAGGCTTTGGCGAGCGACCCGCAGAAGCTCAGCGAGGCGATGAAGTCTGGCGAGGGCGTCAGCGCTGAGCAGAAGGATTCACTGGAGAACGCGGCCCAGGCCCAGAAGCAGGCCAGCGAGGCGCTGAGCACACTGGCGCAGGCGATGCAGCAGATGGCTCAGCAGTGTCAGAACCCGAGCGGTGGGCAGCAGGGTGAGAACGGCCAGAAGGGCGGGGCGAGCCAGGAGATGGCCCAGGCGATGGAGAGTGTCGCAAGCGCGATGAGCCAGATGGAGATGGCGCAGTCAGACTTGAACAACGCGCAGGCGGCGCTGAACGAGGCGCAGAAGCAACTGCAGGCGATGAGCGAGGGCATGGGCCAGTGTGACAGCCCGGGCATGGGCGCGTGCGACAAGGGCGGCCTGACGGGCGAGGGCGGCTTTGGCGACAAGAACCAGCCCGGTGATGGCAATGGCTTCGGGCGCGGCGGAGCGGGTGTGAGCCAGGGCGGCGGCGGCATGGGCGAGCAAGCCGCGGCGGAGCGGTGGGAGAAAATCAAGGCCAAGACGCCGGACAGCGGCGGGCCGACAATCGGCACGATGCTCGTGCAGGGCGAGCAGGTCAAGGGTGAGAGCCGCCAGGCGTTTGCGAGCGTTGCCACTGCGGCGGAGCAGGAGGCGACCGAGGCGCTTGAGAACAATGTGATTGAACGCCAGTATCACGACCTGGTGAAGCACTACTTTGGCGAGCTTGCGAAGAAGAGCGACGCTAGCGGCAAGAAGCCTGACGCGAAGGACGGCAAGCCTGCGGCGGAGCCAGCGAAGAAGCCGTGAGGGCGAAGACGGGAGTGATGAGTGATGAGTGCTGAGTAGGGGGAGGCGAGCGTGGGCGGACTCTCTCGAAGGGTGATGGGTGAAGTTTGACGGCTGGGCGCCGTTGGGAGGTGTGCGCGTGCAACAGTTTTCGCGGCGGGAGGCGCTGGCCTTGGGCGCGGCGGGCGTGTGCGGTGGGGTGCTTGCGCTGGGTGGGTGCGCCGGTGGGGGCGGGGCGGGCGATTCCAAACGGGTGGTCGTGTACTCGTCGATCGATCGCGAGGTGATCGAGCCCGTGCTCGGGGCATTCAATCGAGCGCAGGCGAGTGCCGCGGGCAGTGCTGGCGGCGGGCTGGTTGCTGAGTTGGTTGGTGATACCGAAGCGACGAAGACCACGGGGCTGATGCAGCGGCTGTTGAGTGAGAAAGATCGCCCGCGGGCGGATGTGTGGCTGAGCAGCGAGGCGGTGGGGACGGTGTGGCTTGCGAAGCAAGATTTGCTGGCTGCTTGGCCGACGGCGGCGGATGGGGGCGTCCAAGCGGGCGAGGGTGTGGCGCTGGTCGGCGCGCTGGCGGCTTGGCCGACAGTGCATCGCACGGCGGATTGGGTGGGGATGGCGCTGAGGCAGCGCCGAATTGTGTACAACACGCGTGTGATCACGTTGGAGCGGCGGCCTCGGTCGATCGAGGAGCTGTGCCGCGATGATCTGCGTGGGCGGGTGGTGATTGCCAAGGCGCGGTTTGGCACGACGCGTGGGCACGTGGCGCTGCTGCACGCTCGTCTGGGTGATGATGGGCTGCGCGCGCTGGCGACGAAGCTCGGGGCCGCGGGGGTTCGACAGGTTGATGGCAACGCGGGCGTGGTGCGGGCGGTGGCGCGAGGCGAGGCGCACGCGGGGCTGACCGATTGCGATGATGTCTATGCGGGTCAGCGCGAGGGCTGGCCGGTTGATTTCGTCGCCGATGCGCTGGAGGCCGATCTGCCGATGGTGCCCACGACATTGGCGCTGGTTCGTGGCGGGCCGAACCCGCGCGGCGGCGTGGCGCTTGCGACGTGGCTGCTGGACGGTCATCTTGAGCGGGCGCTGGCGGGTGGTGATTGGCGGGCGGTGCCGGTGAGTCCGGCGGTTCGCGCCGAACTCAACGTTCAAGACGAAGCTCGAGCAGAGGCGTGGGAGACGCTAGACGTTGAGCGGGCGCTTTTGATCTGGGAGCGCGGGCTGGCATGAGAAGTTGATCATGCGCCGTTCGCGCGCGCGGGGGCGCGCCGGTGCGATGATCAGTAGTGCGCGTGGACTGCGCGGCTGCGGGGCAAGCTCCGGGCTGGCGGCGCTCGGGTGCGCTGACTCATGTCCCGGAGCGCGCCTGTGACCGAACTGCTGACCACCGAGAATCTGATCGCGTTGCTCACGCTGACCGCCATGGAGGTCGTGCTTGGCATTGACAACCTTGTGTTCATCAGCATCATCACCGGCAAGCTGCCGGTGGGGGAGCGGCAGAAGGCGGCGCGGATCGGGATCGCGGGCGCGGTGATCACGCGGATCGGGCTGCTGTTTTCGATCGCGTTCCTGCTGAAGTACAACGAGCCGGTGATCTGGCCGCTTGGTCAGGAAATGTCGCCCAAGGACATCGTGCTGCTGGTGGGCGGGCTGTTTCTGATCTGGAAGGCGACGCACGAGATGCACGACAAGGTGAAGCACGGGCTGCACCCCGGCGCGATCGCGACGCCGGCGACGAGCGCGGGCGGCGCGGGGGGCGCGGGGGGTGGGGGGGTGGCGGCGAACGTCGCTGGGCGTGCGTTCTGGGGCGTGATCGGGCAGATCATGGTGATTGACGTTGTGTTTTCGATTGACTCGGTGATCACAGCGGTGGGGATGGCCAAGGCGGTGCCGGTGATGGTCGGGGCGGTGCTGCTGTCCTCTGCGATCATGGTGCTGGCGTCGGGGCCGGTGATGCGGTTTGTCGAGAAGTTCCCTTCGATCAAGGTGCTAGCGCTGGCGTTCCTGCTGTTGATTGGGGTGATGATTACCGCCGAGGCGTTTCACCATCAGATCCCGCGTGGGTACGTCTACTTTGCGATGGCCTTTGCGCTGGGGGTAGATGTGGTGCAGATGATCGCGGAGCGCCGGAGCAAGGTGCCTGCGGCGCATTGATGCGGAGCGCTGGGTCCGTGCCTCACGCTGCTGGTCTGGCAACCCGAGCCGATGGAACGTTGCTCACTTGCCGCGCAGGCGGTGGAAGAAATCTCGGAGGAGCAAAGCGGACTCTGGGGCGAGCACGCCGCCCAGCGGCGTGACGCGATGGTTGAGGCGGGGGTCTTCGGTGAGTCGCAGGAGGCTGCCGCAGGCGCCGGCTTTGGGATCGGGCGCGCCGAAGACGAGGCGGCCGAGGCGGGCGTTGACGATTGCGCCGGCGCACATGGAGCAGGGCTCGAGGGTGACGACGAGGGTGCAGGCGTTGAGGCGCCAGTCCGAGAGCGCGGTGGCGGCGGCGCGGATGGCGAGGATCTCGGCGTGGGCCAGCGGGTCGTTGTCCGACTCGCGCCGGTTGAAGCCCTCGCCCAGGACGCGGCCGCTGGCGGTGTCGTAGACGATGCAGCCGACGGGGACTTCGCCTAGTTGGCCGGCGACCCGGGCGAGCTCTAGCGCGTGGCGCATCATCTGCTCGTCGATGGGCGTGGGTTTGGATGTGGGGTCGGGCACGGGTGCAGGTTATCAGGCGGGGAGCGCGTGCCAGCGTTTATTGGACGCGCTGGGCGCGCTGGCGTGCGCGACCTGCGCGATCCGGTGGGTCGGGGGGATCGGGCGTGGTGGGGGGCTTGAACGAACAGGTGGACCGAGGCCCCCGGAGCGCCGATTCAGTTGGCAGATCGATGGTCTGAGCGACGGTGCCCCTGGCACGCGACACGCCCCATCGAAGTGCGACACTCGAAGACTGTGCAGGAAGAGGTGACCTTTGGACAAGGGAAGCATTGCGGGCTCACTCTTGATGTTCATCTGCTGCTTCGTCGTCTTCTGGAAGGCGACGCACGGCAACCTCCTGGCACTGTGGTCTGACAAGGGCGCGATCATGGTCTTGGGCGGCACGGCTGCGGTCATCCTCATGGCCATGCCGATGGAGAAGCTCAAGAACGTCCCCGGTTGGATCAAGACGTTCCTGTTCCACAAGGGCCAGTCGCCGGGCGACATCGTCAAGCAGATGAACGACCTGGCGGAGAAGGCACGACGCGAGGGCATCCTCTCGCTGGAGGCCGATGTGGCCAAGCTCAAGGACGCGTTCCTGATGAGCGGGCTGAAGATGGCCATCGACGGCGTTGCCTCTGATTCCATCGAATCCACCCTGCGGCTTGAAGTCATGGCGATGCAGGATCGCCACAAGGCTGGCAAGAAGTTCTTCGACCTCATCAAGGTCTACGGCCCCGGCATCGCGCTCACTGCGACGCTGATCGGGCAGATCGGCATGTTCTCGGCGCTGGGTGGCGCCATCGAGATCATGGGACAGATGCTCGCGGTCGCGGTCGTCGCGACCATGTACGGCACCGTCTTGGCCAACTGCGTCGCCGGGCCCATGGGCGATCGGCTGGCGATGCGCAGCGGCGAGGAGCTGCTGACCCGCGAGATGGTCATCCAGGGCATCCTGTCGATCCAGGCGGGCGATAACCCACGCGTCACCACCGATCGCATGCTCGCCTTCGTGCCGAAGGTCCAGCGCAGCAAGCTGGGCATCGCGGCCTGAGGAGGCCCGCCTTGGAGAGGCGGGACACGCCTCTCTCACACACGCTTCACCGGAGTCAGCCATGGCGGAGCATGACAAACAAGCAGCGGAGGGCGGCCATGATGAGCACGCCAAGGAAGGGCACGCCAAACACGGCGGGCACGGCGGCGGTCCTGGTGGCCATGAGGAACACGAAGAGGGCGTGCCAGAGTGGGTGGTGTCGTTCGCCGACAACGCGCTGCTACAGATGGGTTTCTTTTGTATCCTCCTGGCGATGAACATGGGGATCAAGGCGCGCGGGCCGGTGGACCCCAAAGATCCTGAGAATGGCCAACCCGCGGCGTCGGCGCCGGCGTCTGACCAGTGGCTCGACGCGGTCCTGGCGATCCGTGAATCGTTCAACAGTCCGGTGAACATGGAGGGGACCAACCCTGACGAGGCGTCGCTTCGCAAGCGCGCCAAGGAAAAGCTGGGGATGACCCCGATGCCCGGCTCACGCGGACAGGGCGCCGGCGAGGAGGAGCAATCCAACGCCTTGAACAACGCACAGGTTGTCAGCGAGAACGAGACGGTGGTGTTTGAGACGGGCTCGAGCGCACTCTCGCGACGAGCGCGGGAAGATATCGAGGCGTTTGCGCAGGCGGTGAAGGGTCAGCGGTTTGTGATCGAGGTGCGTGGACACGTGAGCCCGTGGGAGGCCGGTGGGGGCGGGGGCGCGGCACCCGGCGTGGAGGGGGCGGTGGATATCCGGCGTGGACACCGGCTTGCATTTGATCGGGCGATGTCGGTGACCGAGGCGCTGGTGGGAGCGGGGACCGAGGCCTCGCTCATCCGCGTGAAATCCAGCAGCGACGGCGAGCGGGCCAGCCAGACGGTCTACACCGATGCACAGAAGCGGAGCACCCAGCGGGTGGAGATCGTCAAGACGAACGAGCAGGCCCCGGTGGACCCGTTCAGCCGCGATCCGAACGAGCGGGAGAAGTGAGACTGGTTTGGAAGCGCCTGATCATGGTCGGGATCGTGGAGTGTGGGCAGACGGGGCGAAACTGGATGCGAGAGGCGAGTGTACAGAGTGTGCGCGTCCTGGCTCTCTGTATTCCCATTAGAGATAGATCTTTGGTAGTGGTTGTTAGAGCGCCCTGTCGTTTGTGGAGATCTGGCGGCGCGAGCGCGGATTGTCGCGGGTTTGCGGGGCGGTTGCGGCTTCCGGGTGCGTGTGGATGAGCGGGGCACGAGGTGGCGGCGCGGGCTGGCGGTTGAGATGCTGCGCGGTTGGTTGCGCACGCGACGGGTGGAGGGGGGCTGTCGGCAAGGCGGCGCAAGCGACAGTCGGTGCGCGGGTTGTCCGGCAATAGCGCGGGCGCAACAGACAGTTTGAGAAGCTCGGGGCTGGCGGGGGGCGCAGTCTCTATGCTTGCGGAGCGCAGCGACGGACTGACCGAAGCCGCCCGATCCGGTCGATTGCACAGGGAGGCCCTCATGGCCAAGTCCACGAACGTCAAGCGTCGTCCGGTCCATTCCAACGGCAAGCACGCCGGTGGGGGGACGAATGGAATGTCCGCCAAGGGTCGGGAGCCGGAGTTGTCGGTCGAGCGGGAGTTTGATCTGGCGCGGGAGATCTCGCCGCGACGGAAGTCGACGGACGCGACGAGCGTGAACGAGCTGGTGAGCGAGCAGCTTGCGCACTTCGGGATTGATCCTTCGACGCCGTTTGGGCAGCATCTGGCGGGGCTGGCGGGGCACGTGTATTCGGGGCATGCGGATTTGCGGCAGATGTGGGGCGCGCTGCAGATGGAGCTGGCGACGCTGGATCGCAAGGATCGAGCGGCGCGTTTCGCGGCCCAGAAGTTTTTGGCCTTTCAGATGGCCAAGATGCTCGACACGCTGATGCACGGGTGGCGGTCGACGTATCAGAGCGTGGTGAAGACGCAGGGGGCTCGCTTGGCGCGTGGGCCGTATCCGGTCTTTGACAATCTCACGGCGTTGTTCAGCGCCAAGCCGGTGATCACGCGCACCGCGACGTACATCTACGCGTGCGCCGAGTGGGTGGACGATGCGTTCCAGGGCAAGGAGCTGATGCTCGAGGTGTACAGCCGCCTGCTGAACCCGACGAACGTCAGCCTGGCCAACCACATCGTGGACATCGAGGCGGGGGAACTCAGCGGAGAATACTTCGCGTGGAACTTCAACAGCGGCATGGCGGGCATCGACGCGATCTTGTCGCACTTGCTTGGGTATCGCGACATCGTGCTCTCGTCGCGCAACGTCTATGGCGGCACCTACCAGCTCATGCACGACTGGCTGGCCAAGCCCTCGAACCTGGACATCTCGGTCAACTTCTTTGACGGCTACGAGACCAAGGACTTTGTTGACGCGCTGAAGCGCGTCGAGAAGGAGAACGCCGACCGCATCAAGGAAGGGCGCAAGGTGTATCTCTACATCGAGAGCCCGTGCAACCCGCACGGCTACTGCCTCGATGTGCCTGCGATCTGTAAAGAGGCCCACAAGCGCGGGATGACGGTGCTCTGTGACAGCACGGTGGGCACGCCGTTCTTGCATCGCCCGCTGCGGCGCAAGGACCCGCTGGAGCGCCCGGACTTTGTGATCCATTCGTATACGAAGGATCTGTCGGGCATGGGCGGCACGACGGCGGGCTGCGTCATCGGGCGCAACGAGCGGATGTTCATGGGCAAGCACGACAAGGTGATGGGGGTTGATGTTGATGGCAAGGCGCGCGAGTGGCACGGGCACGAGACGCTGTTCTGGAACGTGTACTACATCAAGGGCGCGTTTCTTGACGCGGACAAGGCGTACGAGGTGATCAACGGCATGCACACGCTGGAGATGCGCGTGCTGCAGAAGACGATCAACACGCTGACGATGGCGGAGGTGCTGAGCGCGCACCCACTGATCAACGTGAACTGCAACGCGGTGCCCGGGAATCACAACGCCGCGGTGCGCGAGCGGGTGATGTATCTGGGCTTGCCGGCGCCGCTGTTTACGATCGACTTTGAGGGCAAGAAGGGCAGGGGCGACAAGGGCCAGTCGCAGGCGCCGTTTGATCGCAACACCTTCAAGCGGTTCTTCGATTGTCTGGACCCGGTCTTCGGACACCAGGTGAGCCTGGGGCAGACGAACAC
>Ga0105049_10008116_pt1 | contig 12182 bp, 10 predicted proteins | sample MAT06_FD_78087 | JGI IMG/M metagenome (GOLD analysis project Ga0105049, IMG submission 78087) | Freshwater microbial communities from Lake Fryxell liftoff mats and glacier meltwater in Antarctica - MAT-06 | ecosystem: Environmental > Aquatic > Freshwater > Ice > Liftoff microbial mat | place...
GGCTGGTGTTGGCACCGCGAGCGTAGTGGCGTCGTCGAGGAATTGCGCGGCGCTCTTGCCTGGCTGCCACGACCGACCGTTCAGGATTTGGAAAGCCGCGCGGAAGCTGGAGACGATCCGTCGCGGGTATTGGTTCCCCATTTACGCCGATCTGCGCCGGAGCGGGCGCGGTGCGGCTGCTGGCGCATGGGCTGCGGAAGAAGTTCCGCGAGCTACTGGAACGCGAGACCGCCCGCACGGTGCTGAAGCCGGAGGCTATCGAGGAGGAACTGGCCTGGCTAAGGAAGGTAATGAAGGACGGGGAGTGAAGAGTTGAGACCCGAGCCTTGCGAGAATTTCGAAAAAACCCAGGCTCACCCAATGACCATCAACCTGCCCGCGGCTCTGGAGCGTTTGGTGCGCGACAAGATTTCCGCCGGCCTCTACGCGAACGAGAGTGAAGTGGTGTGCGAAGCGCTCCGGCATGAGTTTGGGCGCGATGTGGTCGCCCATTGGATTCGCGAGCAAGCGGCGGCTGGCTTTGCCCAACTCGATGCCGGCGACTTTGAAGACCTCACGCGCGAGGAGCTGATGACACGGCTCGCGCAACGCCGCACCGCGTAGGCGATGAATCTCCGGGTTCATGTTCCGGTGAACTTCATGGGCGACGAACCGTGATCGCCTACCCGCCGATCCGTGCCCGAGGTCGAGAAAGTTCGACTATTCGTGAAACAAAACCGCAACGACTCCGCAAGCTGTGGGTGAATACCATCCACCTCCATGCGCCGCATCCTCTACTTATCCTTCGTTACCCTCCTCCTTACTCCGAGCCTTCGTGCCGAGAGTATCAATGAGCGCGACTTCAAACTCGCGCGCGCCTCGGCCATCCAGATCGGGTTGCAAGCCATCTGCGGATCGGCCGCCGCCCCCGCAGCTATCGCCGCAGCGACCTCCCTGGCGTTGATGCTCCACCGATGAGTCACCTTATTTCCGCAATTGGGTATCATGCCCCTGCGCACGGTTTTTAGCGGACCCCGATCACAGGCTGGCTCTGGCTACCATTCCGCTCCCACGCCGAATACAAAACCGCCGGGCTCCTTGCGGAACCCGGCGGTCTGTGAGTCTAAACTCGAGGCTGGAGGCCTGGACTTAGTAGTCCATTCCGCCGCCCGGAGGATGGTGGTCGCCACCGCCGCCGCCCGGAGCTTTCTTCTCGGGGATCTCGGTGATGCAGGCCTCAGTGGTGAGGAGCAGACCAGAGATCGAAGCGGCGTTTTGCAACGCGCTGCGGGTTACCTTGGTCGGATCGACGACGCCGGCCTTCACAAGGTCCACCCATTCGTTGGTGGCGATGTTCAGACCTTCGTTGCCCTTGCGGCGCTTGCATTCGCTGACGATGAGCGCGCCTTCGAGGCCCGCGTTGTCGGCGAGGCAGCGGAGGGGCTCTTCGATCGCGCGGCGCACGATGCTGGCGCCGACGGCTTCGTCACCTTCGAGCTTGAGGGTGTCGAGGACCCTCTGCGCGCGGATGAGCGCGACACCGCCGCCAGGGACGATGCCTTCTTCGACGGCTGCGCGGGTCGCGTGCAGGGCGTCTTCGACGCGGGCCTTCTTTTCCTTCATCTCGGTCTCGGTGGCTGCACCGACGTTGATCACGGCGACGCCGCCGGCGAGCTTGGCAAGGCGCTCCTGGAGCTTCTCGCGGTCGTAATCGCTGGTGGTCTCCTCGATCTGCCGGCGGATCTGGTTCACGCGGCCCTGGATGTCGGCCTGCTTGCCGCTGCCTTCGACGATGGTGGTGTTCTCCTTGTCGATGGTGATGCGCTTGGTCTTGCCGAGGTCTTCGAGGCTGATGTTCTCCAGCTTGATGCCGAGGTCTTCGGTGATGCAACGGCCACCGGTGAGGATGGCGATGTCTTCCATCATGGCTTTGCGGCGATCGCCGAAGCCAGGAGCCTTCACGGCGGCGACGTTGATCGTGCCGCGGAGCTTGTTCACCACGAGGGTCGCGAGGGCTTCGCCTTCGACGTCTTCCGCGATGATGAGGAGCGGCTTGCCCGTCTTGGCGACCTTCTCGAGCACTGGGAGCAGGTCCTTGAGGCTGGTGATCTTCTTCTCGTGGATGAGGAGGTAAGCATTCTCGAGGATCGCTTCCATGGACTCCGCATTGGTCACGAAGTAAGGGGAGATATAGCCCTTGTCGAACTGCATGCCTTCGACGACCTCGAGGGTGGTTTCGATCGACTTGGCTTCTTCTACCGTGATGGTGCCGTCCTTGCCGACCTTATCCATCGCGTCCGCAATGATGTTGCCGATCGCGGTGTCCCAGTTGGCGGAGACGGTCGCGACCTGGGCGATTTCGGTGCGGTCCTTGACCTTCTTCGAGATCTTGGCGAGTTCCGCGACGATCGCTTCGACGGCCTTGCCGATGCCGCGCTGGAGCGAGGTCGGGTTGGCGCCGGCGGTCACATTGCGGAGACCTTCCTTGTAGATGGACTCGGCGAGCACGGTCGCGGTGGTGGTGCCGTCGCCAGCGATGTCGCTGGTTTTGGAGGCCACTTCGCGGACGAGCTGCGCGCCCATATTCTCATAGGGGTCTTCGAGTTCGATTTCCTTGGCGACGGTGACGCCGTCCTTGGTGATGGTCGGACTGCCGAATTTCTTGTCGAGGATGACGTTCCGTCCGGATGGTCCGAGGGTGGCCTTGACGGCCTTCGCGAGCTTTTCCACGCCGCGCAGGAGAGCGTGGCGGGCGGCTTCGTCGAATTGGAGTTGTTTAGCTGCCATGTGAGTTAGTGGATGAGTTAGGTACTGTGGGTTCTAAAGCGACGGGCCGGGCCTGGGCTCGGGCGCCGCGGGGTTTGGTTGTGGTTGGATTAACCGAGGATGCCGAGGATATCGTCCTCGCGCATGATCAGGTAGCTCTGGCCTTCGATTTTGATCTCGGTGCCGCCGTACTTGCTGATGAGGACTTTGTCGCCCTTCTTGACGGTGAACTCGATGAGCTTGCCGTCATCGCCACGCTTGCCGGTGCCGAGCGCGACGACTTTGCCTTCCTGGGGCTTTTCCTTGGCGGTATCGGGAATGATGATGCCGCCCTTTTTGACTTCCGCCTCTTCGAGAGGCTGGACGAGAACGCGATCCGCGAGGGGTCGTACGTTTAGTGCCATAGTGGGTATGTCTGGTTTGGGTTTGTTGGTGTTGTGGTTTGGTTTCTACTGACCCGTCGCAGCCAGCTTCCGAAGTGAGCAATGCCAGCTCGGAAGACAGCCGTGGCGGGGCCGGTAAAGGGGTGAAGTGCGTTACTTCTTTTTGTCGTCGTCCACGACTTCGAACTCCGCATCGACGACGTCGCCGTCGGCTTTTTTGCCGCCGGATTCCGGGCCTGGAGGCGGCGGCGGCGTGGGGCCGGCCGCTCCGCTGGCGGCGGCGTGTTTGTAAAGTTCTTCGCTCACGGCCTGGAACTTATTCTGCAATTCGGTGTAGGCGGTCTTGATCGCTTCGACGTCGTTGCCTTTGAGCGCCTCGCGCACGGTCTCGATGTCCTTCTCGATTTCAGTCTTCTTGTCGCCGGGAATCTTGTCCCCGAGATCCTTGAGCTGCTTCTCGCACTGGTAGGCGAGGTTATCGGCGTTATTCCGAATCTCGATGGCCTCCTTGGCTTTTTTGTCGTCCTCGGCGTGCAGCTCAGCTTCCTTCTGCATCTTCTCGACTTCTTCCTTCGAGAGACCGGAGCTGCCGGTGATGCTGATCTTCTGTTCCTTGCCGGTGCCAAGATCCTTGGCGCTGACGTGCAGGATGCCATTGGCGTCGATGTCGAAGGTGACTTCGACCTGGGGGACGCCGCGCGGGGCCGGCGGGATGCCGTCGAGGTGGAAAGTGCCGAGATTCTTGTTGTCGCGGCTCAGTGGGCGCTCGCCCTGGAGCACCTTGATTTCCACGCCAGGCTGATTGTCGCTGTAAGTGGAGAAGATCTGCGACTTGCGGGTCGGGATCGTGGTATTGCGCGTAATCATCCCAGTGGCCACGCCTCCGGCGGTCTCAATGGCCAGGGTGAGCGGAGCCACGTCGAGCAGGAGCACGTCCTTCACGTCACCCTTGAGCACACCCCCCTGGATGGCTGCGCCGATGGCCACGACTTCGTCCGGGTTCACCCCTTTGTGCGGCTCCTTGCCGACGAGCTTGCGCGCGGTCTCGACGACCTTGGGCATCCGGGTCATGCCGCCGACGAGCACGAGTTCATTGATCTCCTTCTCGCTCAGCCCGGCGTCCTTGAGGCACTGCTGGGTGGGCTTGAGGGTGCGCTCGAAGAGCTTGTCGGTGAGTTGCTCCAGCTTGGCGCGCGTCAGTTTCTTCGCGATGTGTTTCGGCCCGGTCTGATCGGCGGTGACGAACGGTAGATTGATCTCGTACTCCTGGGCGGAGCTGAGCGCGATCTTGGCCTTCTCGGCCTCTTCCTTGATGCGCTGGATGGCATCGGGCTGCTTGCTCAGGTCGATCCCGCTCTCGCTCTTAAACTCCGCGAGGATGGAATCCATGATCGCGTGATCCCAATCGTCGCCGCCGAGATGGGTGTCGCCATTGGTCGCCTTCACCTCGAAGACGCCGTCACCGATCTCGAGCACCGAGATATCGAAGGTGCCGCCACCCAGGTCGTACACCGCGATCTTTTCGTCCTTCTTCTTGTCCAAGCCATAAGCCAGCGAGGCCGCCGTGGGTTCGTTGATGATGCGGAGCACTTCGAGGCCCGCGATCTTACCCGCGTCCTTCGTCGCGGTGCGTTGCGAGTCATTGAAGTAAGCCGGAACGGTAATGACCGCCTGGGTGATCTTTTCGCCGAGCTTCGCTTCCGCGTCGGCTTTCAGCTTGGCGAGGATCATCGCGCTGACTTCCGGCGGGCTGAAGGTCTTAGTCTCGCCGCCAACCTGTACCTGGATGTGTGCGTCGCCGTTCGCCGCCTTTACGACCTTGTAAGGCACCCGATGCAGTTCGTCCCGCACCTCGTCGAACTTGCGCCCCATGAAACGCTTCACCGAGAACACGGTGTTCTGCGGATTGGTGACGGCCTGACGCTTCGCCGCCTGGCCGACGAGGCGCTCGCCGGTTTTGGAGAATGCGACGACCGACGGCGTGGTGCGCGCACCTTCGGAGTTTTCGAGGACCGCGGGTTCGCTGCCTTCCATGACGGCCATGCAGGAATTCGTGGTGCCGAGGTCAATGCCGAGGATTTTTGCCATGTGATTGAGGGTTTGCTGAGGCTGGAGCGCCGTGGTTGCAGCGCGGAAAAAGGTTGGGCCGGCCCTCTAGCACACCTCGGACCGGCGACATCATCTAAACGCAAATCATTGAAGACTAAACCTTTACGAATCGGCCTCTACTTTGGAAAAGTGAGACAAACGCCGACTCGTGTCTCACTTGGCACACCAGCACTGCGCCATCCAGGCGCACCGTCACGTCTCCGTAGCCATGTATGGCGTCGCCGGGCTCGGCGGACTACTTCGCGCTCGAACAAAGTGCCGCCAATTCCGGCGCGACCTTGCGGAGTTCATCGACCACGAGCGGCGCGATCATTTCGCCGCCGCGCACGGTGAGGTGGGTGTGGTCTTTCTCTCCTGCAATCTTCGGATGCGCGGGCTCGAGCTCCGCGAGTTCGGCGGGCGTGAGCTTTTCCAATTGCTGAATGCTCCGCGCGTGGAGATCGGCGAGCGGCACAGTCTTCGCGGCGGCGACCTTGCGCGCAGCCTCGACGTAGGGCGTGAGGCCGGTCTCGACCAGTTTGCCGTCTTTGCGGCTCCGGCGGGTGAGGGAAGTGATGAGCACGGGTTTCGCACCGCTTGCGCGGGCTTCGTCGATGAAGCGTCCGAGATTCTCGGAGTAAGTCGTCGCCGGGTCCGTCTCGCGCGCCGGACCTTTGCCGGGCTGATCGTTGTGACCGAACTGGATCAGCACCCACGTCGGCTGGTGCGCGAGCGCTTTTTTCCACAGACCCTGATCGCGAAAGCTCTTCGAACTCTGCCCGCCGCGCGCGTCGTTGAACCATTCCGCGCGGTCGCCGAGCAGTTTGCCGAAGGCATCGCCCCAGCCGCTCTTACTGGCCACGGTGGAGTCGCCGACGAGCACGACGCGCACTTTTGCCGGCTCCGCACCTTGCAGGAAAAGGGAGCACGCGATGATCGCGAGTAACCCCAGAGAGAAGGGGCGCCCCCGCCCCGTGTTTGAGACTCGGGGCGAGGGCGCCCCTGCTCCTTGGCCAGTCGCACTCACGATTGGGCGGCGAGCGCGGCTTTCGCCTTGGCCGCAGCTTCCCCGGCGCGCCGCGCGATCTCTGCGGGTGAAGGCAGCGACATCAGCACCTCCGGTGGGATGTCGCCGGCCTGCGCGAGTTTCACGAGGCACTTCTGGCGTTCGGCCAGCGCCTTGTCCGAGTCGCGCTCCTTGGAAAAGCGGCTCTTCGCCTTCTCGCTCCGCAGCCGCAGCATCTCGTACACATCGCCGCCGAGCAGCGCGCTGATATCGACCTTCATCTTCTCCTTCTGCAGATCGGACTCACTGACGACGTCGCCATTGATCGGCCCCGCTTTGTATTTCGGAAACATGATCGCTGCCTCCGGGCAGACGCGCGAACAGGCGGGGCAGTTGGTTTTGCAATTGTCGTTGTTCTGCACCTGGATGCGCTTCTCCGTGTCCACGCCATAGACGCCGAAGAGGCAGAAGGAGAGGCACTGCATGCAGTTCGTGCAGCGGTCGTAGTCGATCACCGGAAACCACGGTTTCCACTCGCCGTGCTTCGCCGCGCCGGTCTCGCTGCGCGTGGTCTCCACCACATCGCCAAGCTGCGCCGGAGCGAGCCCGGTGATGTCGTGAAAACGCAGCGGTACATCGCTCTCCGCGACTTCTGGCGTGTGGCCGTCGAAGCGCCCAAGGACGAGCAGCGGCGAGCGATCGGCGGGCGACACCGGACGATCCGCGGCGCTGCGGGTGACGGCGTAGCCTTTCTCCAAAAGCGCGGACATCGCGGCGTAGCGATCGGCGGACTCGAGCGGCTGGGCGCCGGAGCCTTCGTAGAGGACGACGCGGAGGGAGGGAGTGGAGAGGCTCATGAGATTGCGGATTGCGGATTGCGGATTGCGGATTCCTCGGCCGACGGAGCGTCCTTCGCCGTCACTTTGCCGACGGGAAGATTTGGGCTCAGCTCGGGAGAAAGGATCGCGGCGGCGACTTCGTCGGCGGATTGCACGCGCATATTCAGCACCTCGGCCGCCGTGATCGGGAGCGGCGCGCCGGCCTGGTGAAAGAGCCACTTCACCGCGCGCGGGAAACACGCTGCGATCTTCACCGTCCCCTCCGCGGCGAGTCGCTGCAGCGCCGGGTCGCGGCGGGCGGACATTTCGCAAAGATCGGCCACCGCTTCAAAGGCCACGCCGGAGTCGCACAATTTGCGGAGCACCGCGTCCTTCACCTCCTTGGGCACGACCTGCGCGTATTGGCAGTGGCAGTAGAGGATGCGAGGTTGGGGGTCGGTCATGGGAGCCGCGGATGGTAGCCACAACCGGACGGAGCGGAAATCCTTTGTGGCCCTGAATGCGAGAGCCCGCTGGAGGAAATGAACCACAGAGACACAGCGGACACCGAGGGAATACCGATGCCGGCCTTTTCTCCGTGCCCTCTGTGTCTCTGTGGTAAAAGTTGGCACTCGTCTGCTCTAAGCTCCGTCCGCCGCACGGTTTTCCTCTCCACGCCACGTGTCGTCCCGTTTCCTCCCTTCCATTGCCCTCATCAGCCTGCTCGCCGCCGCTCCGGCGGTCGCGAAGCCGGTGGATTTCAATCGCGAGATCCTGCCGATCCTCGTGGAGAATTGTTTCACCTGTCACGGCCCCGACGCGGATGAGCGCAAAGCCGAGCTGCGGCTCGACACGCACGAAGGCACGCTCGGCAAAGGCGAGAGCGGCGACATCGCGGTGGTGCCGGGGAAAAGCGCGGAGAGCGCTGTGATCGCGCGGATCCTCTCCAAGGATCGCGACGAAGTGATGCCGCCGCCGAAGTCGAAGCATCAGCTCACGACCGCGCAGAAGGATCTGCTCCAGCGCTGGATCGATGAAGGCGCGGCTTGGGGAAGTCACTGGGCCTTCGAGCCGCCGCAGCGCCACGCGACGCCGACGGTGAAAGACGCCGCGCGCGTCCGCAGTCCGATCGACAATTTCATCCTCGCGCGGCTGGAGCGCGAAGGCCTCGAACCTTCACCCGAGGCCGATCGCCGCACGCTCCTCCGCCGGCTCAGCCTGGATCTGCTCGGACTCCCGCCAACGCCCGGGCAAGTGCAGGCCTTCCTCGCGGACACGCGCCCTGATTCCTACGAGCGGCTCGTCGATGCCCTCCTCGCCTCGCCACATTTCGGCGAACGCTGGGGGCGCCACTGGCTCGATCTCGCGCGCTACGCCGACAGCGGCGGTTACCTCAACGACACGCTGCGGCCCTCCGCCTATCGCTATCGCGACTGGGTGATCGACGCGGTGAATCGCGACCTGCCCTTCGATCAATTCACGATCGAGCAGCTCGCCGGCGATCTGCTCCCAGGCGCCACGCTCGAGCAGAAAATCGCGACCGGTTTTCACCGCAATACGCTCAAGAACGACGAAGCCGGCGCCGATCTCGAACTCGATCGCACCAAGGCTGCCGTCGATCGCACCGCGACCACCGGCGCGGTCTGGCTCGGGCTCACGGTCGGTTGCGCCGAGTGCCACTCGCACAAATACGACGCGATCTCGCACCGCGAGTTTTTCCAACTGTACGCCTTCTTCAATGACACCGCCGAGCAGGAGATCCCCGCGCCGCGACCGGAAGAAGTCGCCAGCTACGAACGCAAACTCGCCGCGTGGGAGAAGGAGCACGCGCGACTTCAGTCGGCGTTCGACGAATACGTCGCGAGCATCCGCGACACCAAGGCGCTCGAGTGGGCGGGCACCGTGAAGTTGCCGACATCGCGCTGGACGGTGCTCGAGCCCGACGAGGTGAAAGTGATCACCGAAGACGACGAGCGCACGCTGCCGGTGCGGAAGGATCAGGCAATCGCGTCGGACAGCAAGGACCCGCTGCGTTCGCGCTATCTCGTGCGGGCGACGATGGAGCAGAACGCGGTCACCGGCTTCCGCGTCGAAGCGCTCATCGATCCCGGCAAGAAAGTCGGCCGGAGCAAAGCCGGCGACTTTGCGCTCGCGGAGTTCTCGGTCACAGCGCAGTCGCCCGGCGGCGAGCCGCGCAAGCTGGAGCTGGCGGCCGCGCGTGCGGATTTCGCGGCGAAGAGCGGTCCGGCGGAAAAGGCGATCGACGGCGACACGACCACTGGCTGGAGCGTCGGCCCGCAGGTCGATCAGCCGCACGTCATCGTCTTCGAGCTGAAGACGCCGCAGGACTTTCCCGCCGGGACAAAGCTCACCGTGGAGCTCGAGCACCGCGTCATCGGTCTCATGACCCGCTTCCGCGTCGCGACCACGACTTCCGCGCTGCCGCTCGAGCCGAGCACGATGCCCGACGCGATCCTCGCGATCCTCGACACACCCCCAGCGCCGCGCACGGACGCCGCGAAGACCGAACTCGCCCGCTACTTCGCCGAAACCGCGGACGACGAGCGCGGCCAGTTTTTCACCCCGCTCACCGCACACGCCGCGAAGAAACCCGAGGCGGCGAAGACGACCGCCGCGACGCTGACGACGAAGGAACGCAAGACGCACATCCACATCCGCGGCGATTACGAGCAGCCCGGCGCGGAAGTGCAGCCCGGCGCCCTCGCCGTCCTGCCACCGCTCGAGGCGCGCGGCGCGCGCGCCGATCGCCTCGACCTCGCGCGCTGGCTCGTCGATCCGGCGCATCCTCTCACCGCGCGCGTCACGGTGAATCAGATCTGGAAAAATCTCTTCGGCCGCGGACTCGTCGCGACACCGGAAAATTTCGGCGCACTCGGCGAACGGCCATCGCATCCGGAGTTGCTCGATTACCTCGCCACGGAGTTCGTGCAGCTCGGCTGGAGCCGGAAGCAGATGATCCGGCACATCGCCACCTCCGCCACCTATCGCCAGACCTCCGTCGGCCGCAGCGATCTGCGCGAACGCGATCCGCTCAATGTCCTGCTCGCGCGCCAGAGCCGCCATCGCCTCGAGGCCGAGGTCGTGCGCGATGTGTTCCTCGCGAGCAGCGGACTGCTCAACCGCAAGATCGGCGGCCCGAGCATCTATCCGCCGCTGCCCGCCTTCGTCACCGCCTTCGGCCGCAACCGCACCTGGCCCGCCACCACCGGCGACGAGCAGTTTCGCCGCGGCATGTACATTCACCTGCGCCGCAATGTGCCGTATCCGATGCTCCTCACCTTCGATGCCTCCGACGCCAGCGTCGCCTGCACCGCGCGCGAGCGCTCCAATTCCCCGCTGCAAGCGCTCACCCTGCTCAACGACCCCGTCTTCTACGAGTGCAGCGAAAAGCTCGGCGAAAAGCTCGCCGACGCGCCTGGAGCTGCGAGCGAGCGATTGGGAAAAGCGTTCACCCTCTGCCTGAGCCGCCCACCCGCGCCGGCTGAACTCGAAGCGCTCGTCCGCGCCTACGACGATCAACTTTCCCTCACCCGCGGCGACGAACGACTCGCCCTGGTCGCCGCCGCGCGCATCGTCATGAACCTCGACGAATTCATCACCCGCGAATGACCTTCCAGAATTCTCCGGTGTTCAGCCGGCGCAAATTTCTCATGCAGAGCTGCGGCGGAGTCGGCGGTCTGGCGCTCACCCATTTGCTCAGCCGCGATGGACTCCTCGCCGCCGACGGCACCGGCCGCACGCACCACGGGCCGAAGGCCAAGAACTGCATCTACATCTACCTCGAGGGCGGGCCGAGCCAGATGGATCTTTACGATCCGAAGCCGATGCTCAACCAGCTCGACGGCCAGTCGCTGCCCGAGTCGATGGTGAAGAACATGCGCTTCGCCTTCCTCGCGAAGGAGACGGCGAAGATCATGGGCACGCCGCGCACGTTCACAAAGCACGGCCAGTGCGGCATGGAGCTCTCGGATCTGCTCCCGCACATCGGCTCGATCGCGGACGACATCTGCCTCGTGCGCTCGATGCACACGGATCAGTTCAATCACGTGCCCGGGCAGCTCCTGATGAACACCGGCTCGGCGATCTCGGGCCGGCCGAGCATCGGCTCGTGGCTCACCTATGGACTCGGCAGTGAGGCGAAAAATCTGCCGGAATTTGTCGTGCTCATCTGCGTCGGGCGCGGCGTGCCGGGCGGCTCGGCGAGCTGGTCGAGTGGCTTCCTGCCGTCGAAATATTCCGGCGTGATGTTCCGCAACGACGGCGCGCCAGTGCTGAATCTGGAGAACCCCTCGCGCATCAGTCCGGAGATGCAGAAGCGGAGCATCGAAGCCGTGACTCAGCTCAACGGGCTCCGCAATGCCGAGGTGCGCGATCCCGAAATCGAGAGCCGCATCGCCGCCTACGAACTCGCCTTCCGCATGCAGACCGCCGCGCCGGAGCTCATGGATCTCTCGGGTGAAACGAAGGAGACACTCGAGATGTATGGCGTCGATCGGCAGGAGCCGAAGATCGAGGGCGGCAAGAGCCTCGGCGGCACCGGACTCTTCGGCACCTTTGCGCGCAATTGCCTCATGGCCCGCCGCCTCATCGAACGCGGCACGCGCGTCGTGCAGGTCATCCACGCCTCGTGGGATCACCACAGCCGCCTCAACACCGATCTCCCGCACAACTGTCTCATGGCCGATCAGCCCATCGCCGCGCTCGTGAAAGACCTCAAGCAACGCGGCCTCCTCGACGACACGCTCGTCATCTGCGGCTCCGAATTTGGCCGCACCGCCCTCGGCGAAAATCGCCCCGGAGCCAAAGCCATCACCGGCCGTGATCATCATCCGAATGCCTTCAGCATCTGGCTCGCCGGCGGCGGGATCAAAGGCGGCCAGGTCATCGGCGAGACCGACGACATCGCCTGGAACGTGGCGAAGGACCCCGTCCACGTCCACGACCTCCACGCCACGATCCTGCACCTCTTCGGCTTCGATCACACGAAGCTGACCTATCGCTTCCAAGGCCGCGACTTCCGGCTCACGGACGTCGCCGGGAAAGTCGTCGGGCAGATGATGGCGTAGGCGGCTTTTCCCAGGGCCGCACCCCTCGTCTGTCCGCGCACACGTTGCGGCTCCA
>Ga0105049_10008117_pt1 | contig 12181 bp, 10 predicted proteins | sample MAT06_FD_78087 | JGI IMG/M metagenome (GOLD analysis project Ga0105049, IMG submission 78087) | Freshwater microbial communities from Lake Fryxell liftoff mats and glacier meltwater in Antarctica - MAT-06 | ecosystem: Environmental > Aquatic > Freshwater > Ice > Liftoff microbial mat | place...
AGCCCCGTCGGTCGCACGAGCAAGACGGCGATAAGGATGACGAATACATAGACATCGCGGAGCTGGGTGAAGAGATAGGCCGCGCCAAAAAGCTCGATCATGCCGATCAGAATGCCGCCCACCACGGCTCCGCGGATGTTGCCGATGCCGCCGACCACCGCCGCAACGAAGGCCTTCAGGCCCAGCAGCGCCCAGTTGGCCGCGGCGGGTTGGTTGAGTCCCGGATACTTCGCGGCGAAAAGAAAGCCCGCCGCCGCCGCCAGCATCGTCCCCACCACAAAGGTGATCGATATGACTCGATCCACGGGAATTCCCATGAGCGCGGCGGCGCGCGTGTCTTCCGAAACGGCGCGCATCGCGGCGCCCAGCTTCGTGCCGAAGACCAGCAGTTGGAGCCCCGCCATCAGCACCACCGCCGAAATCACCACAACGATATCGACGAACTGGATATTGACGCCTGCGATCTCGGCGACCGCCTTGTCCTGAAAAAGCGATGGCATGCGCTGGGGCCGCGTCCCGAAGCCGATCGGAATCGTGTAGCCGGCGATTTCCGCCTTCTTCTCGAGCGCCGCCGTATTGTCGATGAGCATGGCGATGCCGATGGCGGTGATCAGGACGTTGAGTCGCGGCGCGCTGCGGAGCGGCTTGTAGGCGAGTCGCTCGATGGCGAATCCCAGCGCCCCGCAAATCGTCATCGTCGCCAAAAGCACCACCAGCGCCGCATAGATGGGCACCTCGGCGCCGGCCTGGCCCCATCCCAACAGGCGCGCCACGCCGAGGGAGAACCACGCGCCCAGCATGAAGACCGACGCGTGGGAGAAGTTGATGAACTTCAGTGTCCCATAGACCATCGTATAGCCAAGCGCGATCAGGGCATAGAGGCTCCCCACAGCAAGCCCGTCGATGCTGGTCTGGAGGAACTTGGTCAATGCCGGGCCGCCCGCGCGGAACGTTCGATGGTTATTCCCGCCATCATTCGGGATCGATGCTCGCCGCGAATGTCAGCTTGCCGCCCTTGATTTCCAGCATCACGGCTGACTTCCGCGCGTTGCGGTTCGCGTCGATGGTGATCATACCCGTCACGCCGGGGAAGTCCTTGGTTGCCGCGATCGCTGCGGCGAGTTCATCGGATTTGAGCGACGGCGCCTTCTTCATCGCCTCCACCAGAATCTTCGCCGCGTCATAGCCGAGCGCCGCCATGGCGTCGGGGCGCTCGCTCCACTTCGCGCGATAGCGCTCGATGAAGGCGGCCTGCTCGGGGCGGGGGTTTTCCTCGCTGAAGTGGTTGGAGAAGAAGGAGCCCTCAAGGGCTTCGCCCGCGATCTGAAGCAGTTCGGCTGAATCCCATCCGTCCCCGCCCAGCATCGGCACGTGAATGCCCAGCTTCTTGGCCTGCAACGCGATGTTGCCCACCTCGCTGTAGTAGCCCGGGATGAAAATCGCCTGGGGCGCAGTCTCCCGGATCGTGGTCAGCTGCGCGCTGAAGTCCTGATCGCCGCCGCTGTAGGCCTGTTCTGTGGTGATGGTTCCACCCATCTTGGTGAACGCCTCCACGAAATTCTTCCGCAGGCCGGTCGAATAGGCTTGGGATTGGTCATAGAGGATCGCGACCTTCTTAACCTTCAGGTTCTCGCTTGCGAACTTCGCCACCACGAAGCCCTGAAACGGATCGATGAAGCACACACGGAAGATCTTGTCGCCGATCGCTGTCACGTCGGGATTCGTGGAGGCGGGGGAGATCATCGGAATCCCCTTGGCCTGAGCCACGCGCCCACCGGCGATGCTGCGGCCCGAGGCCACCTCGCCCAGAAGCGCCACCACCTTGTCGCTGTCGATCAGGCGCGTCACCGCGCTGCCGGAGTCCTCCGTGCGCCCGCGCGTATCACGGGAGATAAGCTCCAGCTTCTTGCCGTTGATGCCGCCCTCGGCATTGGCCTCGTCAAAGGCCATCTTAACGCCCTTGTCGGTGGACTGGCCAAAGGTGGCCTCGTTCCCCGTCAGGGTCCCAAAGTGCCCTACCTTGATCGTGTCGCCCTGCGGAGCGGGGGCCGCATCGGCTCCGCCACTGCTTTGGGGAGACTGCCTCTCGCAGCCGGCAATAAGTCCAAGGGCAAGCGTCAGGCACAGGAAGCTGCGGGCAACGAGACCCGGCACGCTTCGACGGACAAAGGCGTTCATGACGTTCTCCAGAATCAGGGGGTTTAAACCGGCGTGTGGTGGTAGCCAAGCCCGCCCCGACTGTCAAGGGGGAGGGGCCTATTCTTCGATCTCTGGTTGGATAGGCGCCTCCGGGCCGCCACGGTCACGCCACGGCGGGGTGGATCGTCCACCCGGCGACCTCGCGCTTGGACCGGCCAAAGATGTCGAAACTGAGCCGCCCCATATGTGTTCCCGCCCATCCAGCCTGTGCGATGAAGCCGGTCGACTCCTTGCGATAGTACACGTCGGGCCGCTCAAGGTAGATGTGGTTGTGGCCGCCGATCACCAGATCGATCTCCGGAACCTCGCGAATCAGATCGCGGTCGCCGGGTTGGCTGGCGGCGTCGCCAACCCTCCGGGCATAGAGGTTAAGGTGGGAGAGGCAGATGATGAAGTCGCACTTCTCCTCCTCGCGCAGGTGGGTCGCAACGCGCTTTGCGTCGGCGATGGGATCGCGATATCGCAGGTCGCCGTAGTAGCCGGGGAACACGAGGCCCTCCAGCCTGATTCCCAGACCAAGGAGGCCGATGCGGAGGCCCTCTTTCTCGATCACCAGATGCTCGCGCGTCGCGCCTTCGAGCGGTGTGCCGTTGATGCCGTAGTTGCAGTTCAGAATGGGAAAGTTCATGTGGGTTCGAATGACCTCGGCCAGGCGCTCGATCCCCGCGTCGAACTCGTGGTTGCCGATGGTGCCGGCGTCGAACCGCATGGCGCTCATGGCGCGGGCCTCGGGTTCGCCCTTGAAGATATTGAAATACGGCGTCCCCTGAAACACGTCGCCGGCATCGAGCAAGAGCACGTGCTTCTCTTGCTCCCTTACCCGACTGATCAACGACGCGCGCGCGGAAGCGCCGCCGAGACCCGCATAATCACCTGACTTCATGGGCTCCAAGTGGGAATGCACGTCGTTGGTATGGAGGATCGTGAGCCGCAGCGCGCTCTCGGGCTTCGCGGCCAGCAGGTCGAACGGCCACGAGCAAGCGGCGCCAGCCGCGAGTGTCAGGCCTGACTTCAGAAACCGGCGGCGGTCGATCATGGCGCGCCCTCCTTCTTCTCCGCATATCGGTAGCGTGGATAGTCGGCGGGTTGCTCGATCTTCTTCCCCGCGGCGGTCAACTCGCGGACGTGATCCGCCACGGCATCGCGCTGGAATACGCCCGTGTCCTGCTGGGCAAACTCCTTCAGCATCGCCATGCCTCCGCCACCGCTCGAGAGGTAGTTGTTTGTCACCACCAGATACTGCCGCGAATCGTCGAGTGCCTTGCCGCCAATGGTCGCGGAGACGAGATTGTTCTCGGCGTCGCCCTCGATGAAAGCTCCCGAAATCGAGTGCCCATCTCGGTCGGAGCATATCTTTTCGAGCAGGCGTCGGAACGCCGTCCCATCCAGATCAATCATCGCCAGCGTGTTATCGAACGGCAGAATCTGGGAGATTATGTCATAGGACACAGGTCCATCGGGGAGCGCCGCGCGAATGCCGCCCGAATTTGTGAAGGCGAAATCAACGGGGCGACCCGCCACCTGGGCGGCGCGCTCGCGCATAATATCGGTTACCCAGCAACCGAGGGGCGTGACCTTGCGGGCCTGGTGGATCATGCCGCCGTGGGATTCGCCGATGGGCTCCCTGAGCTTTTCGACCTCCACGCGATAGGGCGCGATGAGGCGTTCCATCGCTGGATCGGGGGCCACCGCGCCAAGATCGACGGCAAGCAGCAGGCCACCCGCTTCCTCGCCGACCGGCGCGGCGGGATCGGTCGGCTTGGCGCAGCCCACAAGCAATGTCGCCAACAGGAATGTCGTCGCGATCAGGCGATTCAAGGCGAGGTGCCTCCGTGGCGTTGGTGAGGAGGCGATTAACCCTCGACCATGCGGACAACGGGGACGTCGGTGCTCGCGAGCACTTCCGAGACGATCTGTTCCGGCTTGATGCCGCCAAGGCGCGCCTGGGGCCGGAGCAGGATGCGGTGGCACAGGACGGCCGGGGCCAGTTTCTTGACGAGGTCGGGCGAGACGAAGGGCTTTCCAGTGATCCATGCCATGGCCTGTGAGAGTCGGTATAGGGCAAGGCTGGCCCGGGGGCTTGCCCCCAGAACGACCTCGCGGTGTTCGCGCGTGGCGCCAACCAACCTCACAATGTAGTCGGCGACGTTGGATTCGACAACGACTTTTCTGAGAAATTTCATTTCCGATTCAAGGTCTTCGACAGAAAGCACCGGTTCCAGCCCGTGGATCGGGTGTTCCTCGGCCTGCGCCTCCACGAAGCGGCGCTCCTCCCCGGGCGTCGCATATCCGAGCGAGAGCCTCACCAGAAACCTGTCGAGTTGGGCCTCGGGAAGCTGATAGACGCCGTGCTGCTCGATGGGGTTCTGCGTGGCGATGACGAAGAACGGATGCGGCAGCGCCCAGGTGGTGCCGTCGGCGCTGACGGTGTGTTCCTCCATCGCCTCCAGCAAGGCGCTCTGGGTCCGCGGCGTGGCGCGGTTGAGCTCGTCGGCAAGGACAATGCTGGCGAAAAGGGGGCCCGGGCGGAACTCGAACTCCGCGGTCTTCTGGCTGAAAATCGAGACGCCCGTCAGATCCGTCGGCAATAGGTCGGGCGTGAACTGGATGCGGTGAAAGCTGGCGTTGAGGGACTTGGCCAGCGCCCGGGCAAGCGAGGTCTTTCCCGTCCCGGGAACGTCCTCCAGCAGGACGTGGCCTCCGGCAAAGAGCGCCGCCACCACGTGGAGCACCACCTTGCGCTTTCCGACGATGACTTTCTCGATGTTATCGACAAGCCGCTGGCCGGGCGGGTCGTTGTGGGCTTCGTTGGTCACGCGGCGCGATCCTTGGGCTGGGATTGAGGGGCTCAGGTTCCCGGGCGGCCCGGCAAACCCGCAATCCCATTCGCGTTGACCGCCCCCACGCACTCGCAAGGATGGCCCACCCGCCCGGCGGGACATCTCGGCATCGCGGAACCTCGAACCCCCATGAAGACTGGATTTCACTATCACGGACGCCACCTGCTGGTGGATGGGCTGAATCTTGCAGAGCTCGCCGCACAGCACGGCACGCCGCTCTATGTCTATTCCGGCGGGCTGCTCCGCGCGAATTATCGCCGCGTCGCCAAGCCCTTCGCCAAGGCGGGCGCCATGGTTGCCTACAGCGTGAAGTCCAACAGCAATCTGGCGGTGCTGTCGCTCCTCGCGGAAGAGGGCGCGTGCTTCGACATCGTCAGCGGGGGAGAGCTGGCGCGGGTCCTTCGCGTGGGGATCAAGGGCGACCGGATTATCTTTGCCGGCGTCGGCAAGTCCGAGGACGAAATGCGCGCGGCCCTGAAGGTCGGCGTGGCGGAATTCAATGTGGAGTCGGAACCAGAGGCCGAGCGTCTTAACGCCGTGGCGGGCGCCATGCGCCGCATCGCCCCCGTGGCGATTCGCGTGAATCCGAATATCGACGCCAAGACGCACAAGTATATCTCCACCGGCAAGACGGAGAACAAGTTCGGCATCTCACTGGGCCGTGCGATGGAACTCGCCAAGAACATCTCCACGACGCTCAAGAACCTGCGACTCGATGGGCTGCACTGCCACGTCGGGTCCCAGATTCTCGACCCCGGCGTTCACCCGCGCGTCGTCGCCGTCGTCACGGAATTTGCGCGCCGCGTGATGGCCGAAACGGGGACTCAGCTTCGCACGCTGAACTTTGGCGGGGGCTATGGCATTGCCTATCGCGAGGGTCAGACGTCGCTCGACCTCAAGCCCTTTGCCGACGCAGTGATTCCCGCGGCGAAGGAACTGGGCGTGCAGCTGATCCTGGAACCGGGCCGCAGCATCAGCGCCCCCGCGGGCGTCCTCCTCACCAAGGTCGAGTACATCAAGAAGGGCGACACCAAGCAGTTCGTGATCATCGACGCGGCCATGACGGAGCTGCTCCGCCCGACACTCTACGAGGCGCACCACGAGATTCTTCCCCTCGTGAAGGCGCGCGGCAAAGCCAGCGTCGCCGACTACGTCGGGCCCGTCTGCGAGTCGGGCGATTTCCTCGCTCTCAACCGCGAGTCGGTCGTCCCGTCCCAGGGCGACCTGCTCGCCATCATGGACGCGGGCGCCTATGGATTCGTCATGTCCAGCAACTACAACACGCGCCCCCGCCCCGCCGAAATCCTCGTCGATGGCGGCAAGGCCCACGTGGTGAGGAAGCGCGAGACGTATCGGGATTTGCTGAAGCTGGAATCGATTCCGTAGGGGCGCTACTGCGCCAACCCCTCCGCCTGCTTCATCATCTCCGCCACAAGGCCGTCCCACCGGCCCTGGTTGCGGAGGATGATTTCGATGACCTCCCGGGCGGCTCCATAGCCGCCTTTCTCGCGGGCGATGTAGTGGGCGTGGCGCTTAATCTCGGTCGTTGCGTTTGCGGGGGCTGCGGAGAGGCCGACCACGGAGAAGGCGGGGAGGTCCGGCAGGTCGTCCCCCATGTAGAAAACCTCATCGAGCGAGAGTCCCTCGCGGGCCACGATCTCACTCAGGACGGCGATCTTGTTCTTTACGCCCTGATGGACTTCCGTCACGCCCAGTTCAGCAGCCCGGCGGGAAACGGCATCGCTGGCGCGGCCGGTGATGAAGGCGACCCGAAGCCCTGCCTTGATCGCCAGTGCGATCCCCGCTCCGTCGTGGACGTCAAAGCGCTTGGTCTCGCCATCCGCGCTCAGGAAGATCCCGCCGTCGGTCAGGGTTCCGTCGATGTCGAACGCCAGCAGTCGAATGCGCGCGATGCGATCCAGCAGGTTTGTCTCGAACTGCATGGTGCCCCCAAGCTGTCGCGGGCTACTCGACCGCGAACTTCAGTTGTGGGGCAGGCTTATGGCATTCGCGGCCCGGTTGGCAATCGCGATGGCTCGCCACGTCGTCGTCGGGACCGAGAGGGACGTTGGTGAGCAGGCACCAGTAGCCCATCGCGTCCTCCACATGGAGGAGGCCGGGGCGCTCGTCCTCGCGGTAGGTCATCGACTTGCAACGCAGGTTGGCGCAGCAAGGCTGGGGATCGTCGATGTCGTCCATGGAAGCCATGTCACACCGCCGCCTTTCCACAGGCTTCCAGCAGCGAGCGCCGCACTGCCGCGCGGACGAGCTTGAGCCGGTAGCCGTTGTCGCGCATGGGCTTGGCACCTTCAAGCGCTGCGTCGGCCGCTTTCTCCGCCAATGCCTCGTCGATGTCGGCGGTGCCGCCAAGGACTTCCTCGGCCTTCGTGGCGCGCCAGGGGATCGGTGCCACGTGGCTCAGCACCACGCGCCACTTTCCATCGAGCAACGCGACGGTACAAGCGGCGAGCGGCCAGTCGAAGCTCTGCTTCTCCTTGAACTCGACATAGGCGGACTTCGTCGGCAGCTTGCGGATCACGAACTCTGTGACCAGCTCATCCTCAGAGAGGGAATTCTCCCGCCCCACGCCCTTGTCGGGGAGCGTGAAGAACCCGTCCGCGGAAATCACGCGGGTGTCCTTCTGTCCGCGCGCGCGGATCTCCGCGTTCACCGCCACCAGAGCCGGGGCGATGTTGGAGGCATGGGTGATGTGGCACGGTCCGCCACCGAACAGGGCGTGGAACTGGTTTTCGCCCTCCACCGCGAAGCACGTCGCGCCGCCCTTCTTGAGGCAGTCGTACTCCTTGGCGCGGAAGTACCAGCAGCGTGGGCGCTGGAGCACGTTCCCCGCCGCGGTGGCGCGGGCGCGCACCTGGGGAGTTGCGGCGGAGGAAGCGGCCTCGGCCAACGCGGGGAAGGATTTGCGGACGAGTTCGCTGTCGCCAATCTCCGCCAGCGTCGCGAGGGCGCCGATGCGAAGTCCATCGGCTGTGGTCATGATACCGCCCAGTTCCGCGACGCGATGAATCGAGACGAACCGGTCGCCGGGTTCCGTGCGCTCCTTCAGCATATCCAGCAGATCGATGCCGGCGGCCTTTACGCGATATTTCTTTCCTATGGCTGCAATGGCGCCGCTGGTGTTTTCGGCAATGGCGTAGTCGAAAGCCTTCATGCGACGCCTCCCTTGGCGGAATCCAGCGCGGCCAGAACGCGCGCGGGGGTAATGGGCAGATGCCGGACGCGGGCGCCGGTGGCGTTGGCGACGGCATTTGCGATGGCGGCAGAGGTCGGAATCGTGGCGGGCTCGCCGAGTGACTTCACGCCGTTGTCGCCCTCCTCCACGTCGAGCACCGGGATGATTTCCGGCACGTCCTTCGATCCCGCGATCTTGTAATACAGCATGTCGTGGTTCACGTGTCCGCCCGTGCGCCGGTCGAGAATCCGCTGCTCGAAGAGCGCAAAGCTGATCCCCTGAATCACGCCGCCGCAGATCTGGTTCTCCGCCGTCAGGCGATTTACCGGCTTGCCGCAGGCGTGGACGGCGACGACCTTGCGGACGTGGACGATACCGGTTTCGGTATCGACCTCGACCTGTGCGAATTGGGCGCAGTCGGAGACGCCATTGCCAACGAATTCGTCGTTGAACTCGCCGCTTACCGTCACCTTCTCCGTCGGCAGCAGGGCGCAGGCATCCTTCCACGCAACCTTCTGCGTGCTTCCCTTCTTGTTGAAGTGCCCGGCGGAGTATTCCACCTCGTCATCCGCCACCTTCATTTCCTTCGCGACGATCTTGCGCACAGCCTTCATGGCGCTCTCCGCGGCGTCCATCAACGCGGGCGCCGAGAGGCGGGAGGTGACCGAGCCGCCGCTGCCGGGACCCGGCGGATAATTGCTGTTTCCGAGCCGCCCCTTGATCCTATTTCGGTCGATGCCGAGGTGATACGCCACCACGTCGATCACCACGGCGGAGGCGCCGGTGCCGATGTCCTGTATGCCGATGCGAACTTCCAAGTCGCCGTTGCGATAGACGTCGATGTCGGCTTGGCACTTCCCCTTGCCGTTCCCCCAGCTTGCCACGCCGCAACCGTAGCCAGTCTTGATTCGACCGGGCGATGCGCCGTCGGCGACACGGCCATCCCAGCCGATCAATTCGGCCCCCATCTTGAGCTGCTTGCGGCGACGGTCGCTGGTCTCGTTCTTGAGACGCACCTCCACCGGATCCATGCGCAGCCCGGCGGCAAGCTCGTCGATCATCGATTCGTAGGCGAAGGCCCCCTGCGGATAGCCCGGCGCGCGAAACGCGGCTGGAAGGCCCGCGTTCAGCGACTCGTCGGCCTCCGTCTTTACGATGGTGCCAAAGTCATAGTAGTTGGGGTTCTTGACGCCGCCACGCCCGCGTCCAAAGCCCACGGAACTCATCAGGTGGACGCGACCGCCGATGATCTTGCCGCTCTTGTCGGCGCCGATCTTCATATACTGGATCGAGCCGGGGCGGTTACCGCCGTCGGAATGCTCCTCGCGCCGGTCGAGTACGACTCGACACGGGCGCCCCTGCTGCTTGGAAATCTCCGTCGCGAGGCCGCCCTCCGCGCCGATGCTGAACTTACTGCCAAAGCCGCCGCCAACATACTCCGCGTGGACGGTGATCTTGGAGGCCGAGAGGCCCGAGGCGTTCTCGAATCCCTCCTGGCATCCCATCACCGCCTGAGTGCTGGTCCATGCCTCCAGTTCTTCGCCGCGATGATCTACCATGGACCCGTGGGGCTCCAGACTGGTGTGCGTCTGCACCTGCGTCGTGTAGGTCGCCTCCACCACAACCGGCGTCTGGTCGAAGATGTTCTTGAGCTTGTCCAGGTCCTCGGGGCTCGCCTCGGGAACGCCCTGATAGACGTCCTCGGCGCGGCTGCGCGGATCCGTAAACCGAAACTTGAGCCCCAGCGCCTCGACGGCGTCGTCGATGGCGTCGCGGGTTTCGGCCACGACGCGGCCAATCGAATGCCCCGCGTACTTGGCGTCGGCCTGCATGTTGACATCTACGGAGATCACGCCCTTGACCTTGCGGGCGGCCTCCACGTCCGCAGTTTCGACCTTCCCCTTGCCGAAAGGGAAGCGGATGAACTTGGCGTACACGACGTTCTTGGGGAACATATCGGCGGCAAATTTTGCCGCGCCTGTGACCTTCTGGCGCACGTCTGGGCGCGCGAGGCGATTCTCCATCGCCTTGTTGTTGTCGACGCTCACTTGATGCCTCCCTTGGCGGAGCAGGCCGCCATTGACTCGAATATCTTGGAATACGTGCCGCACCGGCAGATGTTGCCCGCCAGGCCCGCGCGCATTTCATCGGGCGATGGGTTGGGAGTGGCCGCGAGGAACTCCGCACTGCGCACCACGATACCCGGGATGCAGTAGCCGCACTGGGCGCCATCGTGCTCGCAGAAGGCGTCGATCAGGTTGGAATAGCGCGGGTCCTTGGCGATTCCCTCCACGGTGACAACGTCCTCGCCTTGGGCGTCCATCGCGAGGAGGAGGCAACTTGCGAGGGACTTGCCGCCGACCAGCACCGTGCATCCGCCACACGCGCCGCGGTCACAGATCTCCTTGGCGCCGGTCAGATCGAGCTTCACGCGCAGCGCTTCAAGGAGCGTCGTGCGCGGCTCGACCTTGAGCTTTCGCGACTCGCCATTGATCTTCAGGGTGATTTCGCGCTCGCCGCGGCCCAACTCCTTGAGGCCCGGCGTTTCATGCGCATCCTCCTGCGCATTGCCAACGGCGGGAAGCAGGGCCGCGGCACCAGCGGCAAGGCCCATTCCCTTCAGGAATCCGCGGCGCGATGTCCTCAGGCCAATGCCCTCGTCTTCGGCTACGGCTGCGTCGTCCTCGATCCTCATGGCGCGTTCCTCGGAATCCCATTGGGCCGCTCGGGATTTCATTGGTATGTCAAACAACTGCCTACAGCAATCTGTCTTCAAGCACCTAGCGATTAGTGGGTCCGTTTTGCCGGAAGTCAAGCAAACGGGGCTCGGCGAGTTGCAATTCGCACCGAGCCGCTTGCGCCCCGATGAGTTGGGGACATCCTTTCCCCACCATGAATCACTACCCCGATCCCTCCCGCCACTGGCGCTCGCCGCGAGCGTTGGCACGGGCAAGGGAAGCCTCACTCACGATCGCGCGCGCGGAGTTGCGCCGTCGCCGCGCGGCTGGCGCCGTCGGTCGCCAAGTCTTTGGCGATGCCCACGACGGCGCGGGGCACACCGCCTATTTCCGCGATGAATTGCTCCCCCTTGTGCGGACTCTGCCCGCGGGCTTTCGCGTGATGGAAATTGGCGCTGGCATGGGGTGGCACGCGGCGATGATGGCGGCCCACGGCGCGGGCGCGGTGATCGCGACGGAGGTGCTCTGGGACGGCGACACGCCGTGGTCGCCGGGGAACGTGTCCACGTTTCGGCGGCTGTGCGAGCGGGAACCGGAACTGCGCCGCGTGATCAGATTCACGGATGCGGGCAGCATCAATTTCCCCGCCGCCTTGCATTTCGCCCGGGCCAAGGCGGAGTTTCTGCCCGCGGCCGACGCCTCCCTCGATCTTGTCTATACATACAACTGCGCCGAGCACATCCCCGGCCTTCGCGACTATTGCGCCGAGGCCGCGCGCGTTCTCCGCATCGGCGGGGTGTTCCATACTTCCACCGAGCCGCTCTATTACTCACCCTACGGCCATCACCTGTGGGATATTTTTCCCGCGCCATGGGCCCACCTGCTGTGGGCGGCGCCCGAGTTTGCGACGGTGGCCTTGCAGGAAGCGGGGGAGGATCGCGAGTGGTCGCCGGGCGTAAGGCTGGAGCCCGCGCACATTCATGCCCTTCTGGTGGAAGGAATGAACTATGCCCGCCCACGCGATATTCGCGATGCGCTGCGCCCCGGCCCGTGGCGCATCGAAGGGTGGCTCGACATCGCTCCCCAGTCGAATATCGAGCTGGCAAAAGAGCTTGGCATCCGCGAGGCACTGCGCGGCATCCATGACGAAGACCTGCTCCTCACGGGGCTCCGGATTCGGCTGAGACGGACGCCAACGGCCGAGGGGCTTAGGCTGCCGATGCGCCTCCCAATGACGACTCGGCGGGCGCTGCGGCGGGTTGTTCCGCGCT
>Ga0105049_10008119_pt1 | contig 12180 bp, 7 predicted proteins | sample MAT06_FD_78087 | JGI IMG/M metagenome (GOLD analysis project Ga0105049, IMG submission 78087) | Freshwater microbial communities from Lake Fryxell liftoff mats and glacier meltwater in Antarctica - MAT-06 | ecosystem: Environmental > Aquatic > Freshwater > Ice > Liftoff microbial mat | place...
CCGGCGGCATCACCGCAAATGATCAGTTCAGCAGCATTAACCTCCCGGCCGGGTTCGCTGGCGTTCAGAATAACTTTGGTGAGATCCTGGCGAGTAGCATCAGTGGTTTCGTCTATCACGATGCCAACAACGATGGAACATTCCAAGGTAGCGAAAGCCCCATCAGCGGCGTGCTCGTGACGCTCACCGGCACGAACGATCTGGGCGTTGTGGTAAACGTAACTGCCAACACGAATGCCAGCGGCTTCTACTCGTTCGGCGGCCTCCGCCCGGGCGTCTACCAGCTCAACGAAACGCAGCCCGCGGCGTACCTTGATGGCAAGGACACCATCGGTACCCCGGGTGGATCAACCGCCAACGACCAGTTCAGCGGCATCAACCTGCCCGTCAACTTAAACGGTGTTAATAATAACTTCGGTGAGGTACTCCCCGGTAGCCTCAGCGGTTATGTCTACTGCGATGATAATGGCAACTGCATCCGCAACGCGGGCGAAGTCGGAATCCCCAACGTCACCATTACACTTAGCGGCATCAATGATCGTGGCGGCGCGGTCTCGATGACGATCACCACCAACTCACTAGGCTTCTACTCCTTTGGCGGCCTGCGCCCCGGCACTTACACCCTCACCCAAACTCAGCCCGCTGGTTCCATTGATGGCGGCGACACCGCGGGTTCACTGGGCGGAACGGCTGGTAACGATGTCATCACGGGCATCGTTGTACGGTCCGGCAATAACGGCCTTGAGTACATCTTCGGTGAAGACTGCGCGGGCAGCATCAGCGGTACCAAGTACCGTGATATCACGGGCAACGGGCTTACATCCGACGACACCGGTCTCGCCGGTGTCCGCATCTACCTGGATCTGAACAATAATGGCTCGTTGGATAGCGGCGAGCGTTCGACCCTCACTGGCAGCAACGGTTCCTTCTCGTTCACGGGCCTTTCCTCGGGCAACTACATCGTGCGTGAAGTCGTCGCCAGCGGCTGGGTGCGGACTTTCCCCACTCTGGAAGATAAGTATTCAGTCTCGGTGGTCGCCGGATCGAGCAGAACTAATATTAACTTCGCTAACTTCGAGAAGGACTGCCAGGACGACCTGGTCTCGTATTCCTTCACTGCAACCCGCGCCGACGGCTCCACATCCACCTTCGGCAATCTGCGGGGTAACACCAATCAGGGCGAGGAGATCGTTGTTACGTTCACTCTCGCCTCCAACGCGGCACCCCAGCGGTTCACTCTGGTCTCTTACACCGCGCCCGCCGCGTCATTCAGCTCCAGTACTGCTAGCCAGCAGCGAATCTTCGAGGTCGACACCGGCATCTTCGGGCCTGGAACGCACACCTTGCGTGTCCACAACCCCGACAGCAACTTCCAGAACGACTTCGTCTGCGGCGCAGCGATCGACACCTTCGGGCCATCCGGTTCCAACATCTTCTATACGCCCCAAGGGCGGTTGATTTCCGCCGATAACGATGGCACCAACGCGGTGGTCGCTAACGCCGGCTTGGTCAGCGGCAATGTCTATATTGATAACGATAACGACGGCGTCTTTGATAGCAATGAATCGGGTCTGCGTAACGTCGCGGTAACGCTTACGTTTACCGAGAATAGCCAGACGGTCTCAATCACCAAGCGCACCGATAGCCGCGGTTACTACTTCTTCAGCAACCTCAAGCCCGGAATTGCTTACACCCTGACCGAAGCCCAGCCGCTCGTCTACACCGATGGCCGCGATACCGTGGGCAGCCTAGGCGGCAACGCGAGTACGAACGATCGCTTCTCCGCGATCAACGTCGGGAACAACGCCCGCGGCATTAACTATAACTTTGGTGAGCGAATCACCACCGGCACCGCGCTGCGTTCGGGTGATACCGCAACGATCGGCTACTGGCAGAACAACAACGGTCAGGCCCTGATCAAGTCTCTCAACGGCAGCCAGAATGCTACGAACCTTGGCAACTGGCTCGCCTCCAACTTCCCCAACCTCTATGGCAGCGGTGCGGGCACCAACAACCTCGCCAACAAGACCAACACGCAGGTCGCCGCGACCTTCAAGACTCGCTTTGCAGCTAACGGCGGACCCAAGCTAGAAGCCCAGATGATGGCTGTGGCTCTCGCCACTTATGCGACTAGCTCCACACTGGCTGGCGGGAACTTCGCAGCTAGCTATGGCTTCAACATGTCTAGCGGCGGGACAGGTACCAGGATAATGAGCGTTGGCAGCAACGGGAGCATCTTCGGGGTCGCCAACAACACCAACTTAACAGTCATGCAGTACCTGCAGATTGCCAACATCAACGCGAGCAACAATGGCACGGGCTGGAACGGTAACAGCAGCGCACGCAGCTCGGCTAACTCGCTCTTCACCAGCATCAACGAAACCGGCGACATCTAATAGCAAGTAAAGCGGTAGACAGTTATAACATAATATAACGGCCCGGCGGAGGACTCCGCCGGGCCGTTTTCTTTGCCTCGCGGGCATCACGCAGCGGCGGCTCTCGCGTCGCAGATAGACGCGTGAGCAACGCTCTGGGGCATGGCTTGCGTCCCGGCGACGCTACGACAGCTGCCATGAGAGGGCCCGATAACATCAGCGAGCGTGTTTGCAATGTGCTGAGCCGTCAATGCCGTCACGCCGAACACCAGATTGCAGCCAGTCTTGCTTTCATGAAGGAGATGAGCTGCCCACCGTTTGATGCTCTATTTCCAGGTGCCGCCTCTTCACGGCCGGCTTACAGTTTGCAGACGACTCGTTATTACTTAAGGAGAGAATGCAATGAACATCACGCGATTGAATGTTACTATCGGCGCTTTGGCTGCCGCCGCACTTGTTGCGGCCGCTAATGCACAGTGCGATGCCTCATTTACGTTTGCTGATTTCTCGGCGGGCGGTGGACCGCTGGCTGATCTCAACATTGTGGGTGACGCGACACTGCAGAGTTCAGCGCTGCGCCTTACACACGCCGTCGGCGGCCAGCGTGGCGCGGCGTGGTATCAACTCTCCAGGTCATCGGTGGGCGATGGATTCTCCACCACCTTCCAGTTCAGAGTCTCCAACGGGAGCGCGGACGGCTTCGCGTTTGTAATTCAAAATCAATCCGATGCGGCCCTGGGCGGCGGTGGGAGCGGCATGGGCTACGCCTCCAACGACGCGTCGGGGATCACCCGGTCCGTGGCGATCGAGATCGATACTTTCGGATTCAGCGACGAGTTTCCTATACCGCACATAAGTATTCAGTCCGATGGTAACAACGAGAACCAGTTTACTGATAACTTCTCCCTCGCACACGCCGATGTGGGCTACTCGCTGGACGATGGCCAGCTCCATCAAATTACGATTACATACTCTCCCGGCGAGATCAGCGTCTCGCTGGATAACGGGGCGGTGGTGCTCATCGCTCCGCTCGATCTACACGATGTGATGGGCTCGGATATTCTTTTCGATGGCGACCTAAGCGAGTGCGCCTGGATCGGGTTTACCGGCTCAACCGGCGCGGCGGTAGCAAATCAAGACATTATCTCCTGGTCCTTTGACGACACCGCGCGGCCCCCGGAGTGCCGGGCTGGTTTCTCTTACACGCGGTTTGACACGGATCTGGACGCCCTCACGCTGGTCAATGATGCGCAGTTGAACGGCGACACACTTACGTTAACCTCGTCGCTCAGCGGTCAGCGCGGGGCGGCTTGGTACACCCAGTCTCGCGCTTCGGTAGGGAATGGGTTTTCGACTGATTTTACATTCAGGATCAGTAACGGATGCGCCGATGGATTCGCTTTCGTCGTTCAGAATGAGTCCCCCTTCGCTATCGGGACCACTGGCAGCGGTATGGGTTACGGTGAAGGTCAGTTCGCAGGGATCACTCGCTCGCTTGCAGTAGAGTTTGATACCTTTGGGTTCAGTGATGAGTTTGCCACCGATCACATCAGCCTGCAGACCAACGGTAACTTGCAAAACCGTAGCTCGGATGATAACTCGCTCGCGAGTCTGGTGCTAGAGGGCCTCTCGCTCTGCGATGGCGCGGTGCATTCCGTCCGAATCGAGTATGTTCCTGGGTTGATGTCGGTAGTAATTGATAATGGCCCTGCATTGACCGCGCCGATTGATCTTCGGTCGCTCAACGGAGATGACATTCTCGCCGATGGAACGACCACGCGCTGCGCGTGGGTGGGCTTTACCGGCGCAACCGGCGGCGCAACGGCCACCCAGGAAATTCTTAGCTGGACGTACAACGATGCGTACGCGGGCGGCTGTGCGACGCCCCGGCTTATGCTCAATCCTGACTTTGGTGCCCGCAACGCATTCCAGCGAGCTGAATATAACGCGGTCGTTGTCGGCTCGGCGCCGCTTACGTATTCCTGGATCCTTAACGGCACTCCCCTCGAGAATGATGGCCGGATCAGCGGTGCGACGACGAGCCAACTGATCATTGATCCGCTCCGATCTGCTGATGCGGGCCAGCTTGATATTATGATCAGCAATGCATGCGGAAGCACATCAACGGGCGGCGAACTTTACGTGCTTTGCTACGCTGATTTCAATCAAGATGGCGGGATTGACGGCTCCGATGTTACCGAGTTCTTCCGCGCCTGGAGCGACGGAGACCCCGCGGCGGATGTTGATTTCAGCGGCGGCGTTGATGGTAGCGATGTTGACGTCTTCTTCGTGGCATGGTCTGAGGGCGGATGTTAAGCGAGCGAGGGCTGGCAATACTTCAGAACCTGGAGCATGATCGGAGGCTACATTCCGGAAAACACGAGGGCGGGTGGCACTTTTATCACACGCCGGATCGAGAGCAGAGAACCTAAGCCGATGGTAAGCAGGGTCGCCAGAAACGACCCGACGAGCAGTTCCCATGGTAAGTAGGCGGAGAGCTCGCTCTCGAGCTTGCGGGTGGTGATTGTAAACGCGCCCGCCGCGCCAGCTCCGATACCGTAGCCGATGGTTCCGACCGTCAATGCCTGCAGCATAACCATCGCTACCAGCGTCCGGGTGCGAGCCCCCAGGGCTTTGAGCACCGCAAAGTGCCTTATGTTCTCCACCGTAAACTGATAGAAGATGGACGCTGAAAGTAACAGCCCCACCACGAAGCCCAGCGCGATTGTAATTCCAAAGTTGATTCCGATGCCGGTCGCCGCGACAATGAACGCGATGCTCTTTCGGCGGAACTCGCCGGTGGTCATGGCCGACACATCTCCCAAAGCGGCGATCCGCTCCTGCACTTGCGATGCGATGGCGCCCTCCTGGAGTTTCACAAGTATATATGATACTCGTTTGCGGCCTACCGGGCTGTACCGCACAGCGTTATCAAAAGTAGTGTAAATGATCGCGTTGGACTCAAAGCCGCGCCGGGCTTTGCAGATACCCACCACTACCCCGCGGCGATCATTAAGTTTGATAACATCGCCCACCTGCGCGTTATTCATGAGTTTGGCCGACTGCTCCTCGATGATGAGCGCGTCGGGTGCCCATAGGTCGTCTATGCGCCCCTGCACCATAATGGCGGGCTGGCCCGCGAGGGTGGTGCGGGGAATGCCCAAGATCTGGCAACGTTTAAAATCACCGTTGCTTAACTCCGCGACGGCAAAACCATTATAAAATGGCTCGGCCCAGGCCACCCCCTCGACGCTGCGAACACGCGAGACCTGCTCATCGGAAAGAAAGCGGTACTCCGCGACCCACTGGATCCCCGGATCGGTGACCCAAAGGTCGGCTTGCGTTACATTCTGGAGCGGCCCGGTCGCTTGGTTGAGCAGGCCCATGAAGATCGCGCCCTGTTGATTCATCAACAAAGCAGCGAATGCCAGACCCATCACCAGGGTGAGGTACTTGGTTCGGTCCCCAAAGAGCATGCGGAGCGCAACTGCCAACATAATATTACAATCAGATTGCCCGGGTTGGCGTTAGCAGAACACAACTTACGGTGGGACAGGGGAGCGGGAGTGGGGTGAGAAGAGTCAAGGTCAGAGTCAGAGCCCGTACTTTAAGATACAACGCAACGCATCAACACCGTCGGTCCAGCGAATTTTCTTCCCCTCATCAAAGGTTCTCCCCGCGTAAGAGACTGCGACCTCATAGATGCGCGGCCGTCGCGACCTGGCGGGGTCGCGGTCGTCGGCCAGCCGCGACTTTGCGGCTTTAGCAATGAGTTCTATCTCGATGCCGAATCGATCCTCACGCAGGACCAAGCCTCGGAGCAAGTCAGACCGGAAGGCCTTCGAGCAGCATTCAACATCAGTTAAATTAAGATTGGTCGCGACGCTGCACGCCTGGCTGATGAACTTATTGGCGAGCGAGTGCCAGTAATATAACACCCTATGCGTGTGCCCTATGAACCGCGACCCGATGACCGCGTCCGCCCGGCCGTCAAGGATCGGGGCGAGCAACAGGTTATGATCAGCGGGGTCGTACTCCATATCCGCATCGTGAATCAGTACAATATCGGCTTTACCTTCGAGAGCGGCGGCGATTCCGGTCCTTACCGCGGCTCCCTTACCGCGGTTAGCGGCATGAACGAAAGTCCGAACGCCACGGGCGGATGCGAGCTGCTGGACGATGGCGTCGGTGCCATCGGTCGATCCGTCGTCGACTATGTAGAGCCGCTCGGGGGCGTGGTAGCGCAGCAATCGTTCAACGCACGGCAGGAGCCAGCGGGTTTCGTTAAAAACCGGAACTATAACCGCGGTCGTGGGCAACGCTAAGCTTTCAGAGAGAGCACAAGCGTACGCGAGCGGTGCCCGGCGCGGCATCGAGATTGGCGCGCGGCGCGGAGTCCCGCCGCGCGAGCACGATTTGGTCTGGCCACATCAAACTCGCGCGAGGGTCACGTGGGTTGCAGGCGCGGCAACCGCAACTACCCAAGAACGCGAGGTTAACGAGGACTTACGTTAGCAGGCCCCTCGGACAAGCGGATCCGGACCTCCCTTCTATCCGGGGCGGTCTGCTGCGAAAGCATGTTCAAAGAGCGCCTCGGGCAGCCCGCCGGGCGGAAGCGACTCTGACCGGTGAAGACAGTGCCTTGTCCGCGAGCAATCAAAGGCGATTCACTTTGCGCGGGTCAACTGCGCGTACGCATTATGATTATGTATCGACTCAAAGTTTTCCGAGGAGATCGAATACCACGTCACCCGGTCTTCGGCCTCAAGCCCCAGCGCCAGATCGCGGACGATGTCCTCAACAAACTTAGGATTATCATACGCCCGCTCGGTAACCCACTTTTCATCGGGGCGCTTGAGGACCGCGAACACCGGGCAAGAAGCCGCATCCTCCAAGATTGTGACCAGATCCTCGATCCAGAGCAAATCCTTAAACTTAACTTTCGCTTCGATGCGGCACCGCTGGTTGTGCGCCCCATACGCGCTGATCTCCTTGCTGCAGGGGCACAGGCTCGCCGCGGGGGCCGCCACTGACATAAAAAACTCATCAACCCCGTTGGCCATGCACTCAAAGGTAACCTGGTAATCCATCAGGCCCGGCATCTTTGTTACGGGTGCTTCCTTACGAATAAAGTAAGTAAAAGAGCACTCAAAGTGTGCTACTTCGGCGTTGAGTTTCTCGCAGATGGCGCGGACTATCTCGGGAATCTTCTGGGGTGTGAGCGGCTCGCAGGTCTGCTCATTAAGCACTTCGAGGAAACGGCTCATATGCGTTCCCTTCTGGTGATCTGGAAGTGCAACGTACATGTTAATGCTGGCAACAGTGGTCTGCTCGCCCCCGTCTTTGGTTCGCAGCCGGATGGGATAAGTTACATCCTTCACACCCACGCGGTCGATGGCGATGCGTCGCACGTCCCTGCTCGCCTGCACATCCGGCATCGGAGTGCCGCCCGCAGTGTTTTTGATGTTAGGTATACTCATAACTACATTCTTGAGACTCGTCGGCAGCTTTGACGCGGGTGGTGGTTCTAAATCGGATGTGTGCGTTAGGGAGGGACTTTCGACGCCACGGTCATCGTTAAATCGGCCGTCCGTGTTGTGTATTTCGGAGCCGTTGAGTTGTGCGGAGCGGGGGGACGAACAGTTTGACATTACCATGGATTCGACCACGAGGAGCGAGGCGATTCATTTTCACGCGGTGGATCCTCCCGGCGATGTAACTCGTGGAACCACTGTTTAAATATAGTTCATACATCGCGCGCGGTCGCAATGTTCGGGCTTGCCTCGTCGGTTGGGGTGGAATGCGCTTCCAACGCACGAGCATCGAGCAGCACGCCTCGCCAAGACATTCCGATGGGTACACCAATCAGGCCGCCCGCTGCCCAGTCAAGAGGCAATATTCTACCTAAGGCCAGCAGTTTGTCCGCATACACCGCTTCAACAAGGCCGCTGCCATGAGTAAATTTCGTTACAATCATGCCGACCGCGGCGGTGAGAGCCATCGCGAGCATTGGCACTAAGGGCCACACCATCGACTTCATAGCGCTAGCCACATAAGCCCCGGCGAACCCAGCCGCGATCCCCGAAACGACACCCGCGAAGAGCGTCTGGCCCTTCAGCCCGTTTGCTGCGATTAGCGTCGCTGCCAAAGCTGCCGCGGCTGCCGACGCGGCGAACGGCGCGATGATTTTCAGCCAAGCTCCGCGATCTTCCGACAGCGCGGACGCGGCTAAGAAGACCGAGATCGGCGTACGCCGTCGGCTCTCATTACTTGCGCCGGGCTGCCGCCCCTCGGCAATCCGGCAGGCGATAACAGTGATGAACGCCGCCACCATAATTACTACTAAGGATTCGATAGCGAGGAGAACTAAGTTAGTGTTGGCGCCGTTCAACCGGATGATCCGTTCCACGCTTCCGAGGCCATAAGAGGCCCAGCCGAGCACGAATCCGCCGCAGGTCAATCCGATTCCCAGCGTAAACGCGTAGGCCCCGAACCAAGTTACGAATGCGGTGATGGCGAAGATGGCCACGCCGATGACCAAGCCGCGGAGGGCGGATGCGCTGAGCAGCAGCGAGGCATCATGCGTGCCGAGCGAGTCCGCCACATTTCCGGAGAGCGCAGCGGTGGCTGGCCCAATCGCGAAAAGGACAAGCAGGATGAAGGCCCAACTGAGAAAGCTGCGAGCAATAGTCAAGAGCGGAGGGTATGAGCCAAACATGGCCGAACACATCTGTGCGGCTTAAAATCCGATCAAAGTGCTAACGCTGCGAGCGATGAGGACGCATCTGAGGAGAGTATTCATACCCAGAAGGAGTTATTAGACTGCTGTGAGGCGTGGAATCGCACTCCGCACGGGCTGGCGGATGATATACTTTTGTCTATGGCGACCGCTCTTTCTGGCAGTTTACGTAATTCGGATCAGACAACACAAGTCGGAGCGAGCGCGGGCCGGATGACCGATGGGCAGGTTGACGATGCGCTGCGGCTCGTGCCTGAATGGTCGTTGGTTGGTGACACGATTCAACGCACCTTTCAGTTCGTCGATTTCGTCGCGGCGATCAAGTTTGTGAACGAGTGCGCACTCCAAGCCGAGACCTCGCATCACCATCCCGACATTCTGATACGTTACAGCCGCGTCACACTGACGCTAGCAACGCACGATGCCGGGGGAATCACAGCGAAGGATTTCGCCCTCGCCAGCCAGAGCGATGCGATGGCCTCGAGGTACGATGCACCGCCGGTAAAAGCGGTGAAAAGCAAAGCTAAGAAGTAATGAGTAAGTGGGGGGGTCGGGCGCCGCGCCGTGGATGCGACATAATAACTTGATCAGGCCCTTGTGACCTTACGATACTTCATACGATGAGGTTGAGATGCCTCCGCGCCCAGTCGCCGCTGGCGGTCTTCCTCGTAACTGGACCAGTTGCCGGTGTGGAAGTGGAGTTTGGAATCGCCCTCGAACGCGAGGATGTGGGTTGCCAGGCGATCTAGGAACCATCGATCATGGCTGATAATAACCGCGGTTCCCGCGAAGTTTTCGAGGGCTTCTTCCAAGGCGCGCATCACGTTTACATCAAGGTCGTTGGTAGGTTCATCCAATAATATTACGTTTGAGCCAGCCTTGAGGAGCCGCGCGAGATGCACACGATTGCGTTCGCCCCCGGAGAGGTCGTCAACGATCTTCTGCTGATCGGTGCCGGTAAAACCGTAGCGAGAGACGTAAGCCCGGCTATTTACTTTGACCTTGCCGAGCTTGATTTCCTCGGCGCCGTCGGAGATCGCTTCCCACACGTTCTTCCCAGCGGGCAGCGAGTCGCGGGTCTGTTCGACGTAAGAGAGGGTTACGCTTTCGCCGACTTTGAAGTAACCGGCGTCGGGCTTCTCAAGGCCGGTAATTAACTTAAAGAGCGTGGTCTTACCCGCGCCGTTGGGGCCGATGATCCCAACGATCGCGCCGGGGGGAATCGAAAAGTTAACTTTATCCAGCAACAGCGTATCGCCGTAGGCTTTGGAGACGTCCTTCGCTTCGATCACCAGGTTACCCAGGCGCGGTCCCGGAGGAATGAAGATTTCAAGCTCTTGCGCCCGCTTTTCCTGATCTTCGCTTAACATCCGCTCGTATGCGCCAACCCGCGCCTTTGATTTGGCTTGGCGGCCTTTGGCGTTCTGACGTACCCATTCGAGTTCACGCGCGAGCAGCTTCTGCCGCGTTGATTCCTGCTTCTCTTCGATGCGCAGCCGGGTGTGCTTTTGTTCAAGCCATCCGGTGTAGTTGCCTTTGTAAGGAATGCCCATACCTCGGTCGAGCTCGAGAATCCAGCCCGCGACGTTGTCAAGAAAGTACCGATCGTGCGTTACCGCGATGACGGTGCCGGGGTATTCCTGCAAGTGTCGTTCAAGCCAGGCCACACTCTCAGCGTCCAAGTGGTTGGTCGGTTCATCCAGCAGAAGCACATCGGGCTTGGAAAGTAACAATCGACAGAGTGCAACGCGGCGTCGCTCGCCACCGGAAAGCGTGTCACACGTTGCTTCTTTGGGCGGGCAGCGAAGTGCTTCCATCGCCATTTCAAGCTGGCTGTCCAGCGTCCACGCTTCGAGTGCTTCGAGCTTCTCCTGTAGATCGCCCGATTTGGTCAGCAGTTTCTCCATCTCGGCGGGCTTGAGCTTTGGATCACCAAGTTTTTCGTTGAGGCGGTCGTACTCGTCGAGCATCGCGGTGACATCGGCCGCGCCTTCGCGTACCACCTCTTCCACGGAGCGGGTTTCATTACGGAGAGGTTCTTGTTCTAAAAACCCTACTCGGTAACCCGCCGCCATCTCAGCCTTGCCCTCGAACTGCTTATCCTGCCCGGAGAGGATACGGAGTAGCGTCGATTTGCCCGATCCGTTGAGCCCCAGGACGCCGATTTTCGCGCCGTAGAAGTATGAAAGCTGAATGTCCTTGAGAATGACCTTCTGATTAATGGTCTTGCTGACACCCAGCATGGTGTAAATCACCCGCTGAGTCTGTGTGGTATTTGTGTTAATCGCCATGTCCGTCCTTCGCGAAAGCGCGGTATTGCGCTTTGGTTGGCGATTGTAGGTTGAGGGGGCGTGAACCGAGGGCGAGCGAGCGTGCCCGAAGTGCGCTCCACTCGGCGGATAGCCAAAGAGAACCATGGCCGGGACGGAAATTAATTATATGTCCACCGCTTGCTTGGGCCTCGTCTGTAGCCAAGGCACGCAAACCCGCCTGTGCTGAAGCCAAAGCCTAGATTTGCGGTTCGCTCGGTAGGGTTTAGCGCCGTCGTTGACGCTTTTTTGGTAGTTAAACACGAAAGCGGCCGCAATTCTAGCCGTCGGTCAAAATTTTCAAGGTCGTGGGAGGGGGGTTAATTACCCGACCGCCAGCCTGCGCTTAGCCACCCGCCGTCCATGTTGCTACCCTCAACGGCGAGCGTCACCGCTCCGGCGAGCAGGCAGATTCTCTCCTTCCGCGTAACCACTCAGCGAGGTATCTAGTTGTCAGCGCGAAAACCTTTTGTCGGCGGAAACTGGAAGATGAACACCACGCGCAGCACGGGTTCAGACCTTGCACGCGGCGTGGTCGATGGCCTCATCCAGATTGATGGCGTTGAAACTTGCTTCTTCGTGCCTTTCCCTTATCTGCTCACGATCCGCTCAATCCTGCGCGACCGTGGATCGGCGATCCGGGTGGGCGCGCAAGATGTTTACTTCGTGAATGACGGCTCGTTCACCGGCGAGGTGTCGACCAATATGCTCAAGGATTGCGGCGTGCAGTATGTGCTCGTCGGGCACAGCGAGCGTC
>Ga0105049_10008120_pt1 | contig 12178 bp, 9 predicted proteins | sample MAT06_FD_78087 | JGI IMG/M metagenome (GOLD analysis project Ga0105049, IMG submission 78087) | Freshwater microbial communities from Lake Fryxell liftoff mats and glacier meltwater in Antarctica - MAT-06 | ecosystem: Environmental > Aquatic > Freshwater > Ice > Liftoff microbial mat | place...
GCGGTTATCCACAACCGTTCAGAGCGCGTATGGTTGTTCCATGCACCCGACACTCAACGATATTCCCAAGGACACCCGCAAACAGATCATCAGGCTTCTGGCTGCACGGCTGGCTGATGCGATCGATCTCTCGCTGCAAACGAAGCAGGCCCACTGGTCGGTCCGCGGGCCGCAGTTCTTTTCGCTGCACGAACTCTTCGACGCCATCCACGGACGGGTTGAGGGAGCGGTAGACGATCTTGCCGAGCGGATGGCGCAGCTGGGCGGAAAGGTTGAGGGCACTGTCGCCGCCGTGAGCAAGGCCTCGTCGCTCAAGGCCTATCCGCTGGATATCACGACCGGGCAAGAGCACCTCAAGGCCCTGGCGGCGGCCCTGGCCGCGTTCGGCAAGCATGTGCGCGCCACGATTGATCAAGCCGCCAAACTCGGCGATGCCGATACTGCGGACTTGCTCACCGGCATAAGTCGGGCCGCGGACAAAGACCTCTGGTTCGTCGAGGGGCATTTGCAGGCCGATCGCTAAGGTGGCCTTGCCGCTCGATGATCACTGATTTGGGCGGGCCGGCGCGGGTGGCGGCGGCGTTTTGCCGCCTCGTTCGGGTGGGGAAATCGGCTGCCAGAGTGATGGGAAATCTCTGTTCAGTTGTGGAACGCTCGTTTGCGGACGTGGAAGCGGGGAGTTCGACCCCTTACACTGTCTCATGCCCCCCCCAACGAACCAGCATGATGCGACCCGTGACCTGCCGCAGCAGGACGGTGGGATGTCGAGTGCCTCCAAACCGGGGCGGTTCACGCTCTCGAATTTGGTCCGCAGGCGCCCCATGCGAGTGGAGGCGCTCGGCGCGCTTGAGCCGCCGAAGAATGCCTCTGGCTGCAGCAACGACGACGAGGGCGACGGGCCGGATGCCTCGCTTTTGGCGTCGGCAGCGCACAGCTCGACCACGACCGAAACCGAGTTCTATTCACCCCTGCCGCCGGGCTATCGCAAGGGCTACACCAAGTACATCGTGGTTTTCGGGACTGTGATGAGCGGGCTGGGAAAGGGCATCTTTGCTGCCAGCGTCGCCAAGCTTCTTAAAGACAAGGGCCTTGTGGTCGCGCCCATCAAGCTTGAGGGCTATCTGAACATCGATGCCGGGACGCTGAACCCCTACCGGCACGGCGAGGTCTTCGTGCTCGATGACGGCACCGAGTGCGATATGGACCTTGGTACCTACGAGCGGCTTCTTGATCAGGACATCACGTTTCGCAACTTTACCACGAGCGGCCAGATTTTTTCGGAGGTGCTTGAGCGCGAACGCCGCGGCTCGTACCTCGGGCGCGATGTGCAGATGATCCCGCATGTGACTGGCGAGGTGAAACGCAAGATCCGCGAACTGGCGGCGCACGGCGACGGCAAGCGTCCGGCCGATGTGGTGTTTGTGGAAGTCGGCGGCACGGTGGGCGACTACGAGAACGGCTTCTACATTGAGGCCCTGCGTGAGCTTGCCTTTGAGGAAGGCGAGCACTCGACGTGCTTTGTCGCCCTCACGTATGTCATCAAGCCTGAGACGCTGGGCGAACAGAAGAGCAAGCCGGCGCAGCTGGGCATTAAACGGCTGATGGAGGCGGGCGTGCAGCCGCACCTCATCGCCTGCCGCGCGACCGATCCGGTGACCGAGAAGGTCCGTGAGAAGATCGCCATGTTCAGCAACGTGCCGCTCAAGCGCTGCTTCAGCATGCACGATCGGCCCAGCATTTACACGATTCCCGACGAGATGCGAGAGAGCGGGCTTGACCGCGAGATCCTCTCCATGCTCCGCCTGCACGACCGGGTGGACGCCAGCCAGGAAGACCGCGCCCGCGACCGCTGGTCAACCTTCGTTCGCAAGCTGACGGCGCCTAAAACCAAGCATGTGCAACTGGGTATCACGGGCAAATACGCGCACCTTCGTGACGCCTACGCGAGCATCGACAAGGCCGTTGAGCATTGTTCGGCCCATCTTGGCTGCGATGTGACCATCAAGTGGATTGACACCACCGAACTGCACGAGGGCATGATGCCCGGCAAGCTAGCGGGCATGGACGCCGTGATCGTTCCCGGCGGCTTCGGCAGCCGCGGCGTGGAGGGCAAAATCGCGTGCGTGAAGCACTGTCGAGGGACGAAACTGCCCTATCTGGGCATTTGTCTTGGGTTCCAAGTCGCCGTCATCGAATACGCTCGCAACACACTGGGCCTGCACGACGCGACCAGCACTGAGTTTGACCCAAGGACGCCGCACCCGGTCATCAGCGAACTTCCCGACCAGAAAAAGATCGAGGGACTCGGTGGATCGATGCGTTTGGGTGCGCAGGATGTGCTCATTCGCGAAGGCACTCTCGCCCACATGCTCTACGGCCGAAAATCCAGCGTTCGCGAACGTTTCCGCCACCGCTACGAAGTTGATCCCTCGTATATAGCACAGTTTGAGAAGGCCGGCCTCATCTTCAGCGGCCGTCACCCGACGCAGCCGATCATGCAGATCCTCGAACTCCCGGCGAGCGTCCACCCGTTCTTCCTCGCAGCGCAGTTCCATCCAGAACTCACCAGCCGCCCGCTCTTCCCGCAACCGATGTTTATGGGCCTGGTCGCGGCGGCGATTGCCCGCAAGCACATGGCGCAGGGCGGCTCGGCGGGCGAACTGCTGGCTGATCCGATGATGAATAAGTGGGTGCAGCCCGCGGCGCTTGAGCACCGCGTTACGGCCTGAGGCTTGGTTGCGATTTGAACTTATTGCGCGGGTGCCACGGGGTGCGCGGGCGGAGTCAATGCCTGCTTGCACACGACGTAGACGCGTCGGAGGCCGCGCCGCAGGTTGTTGAACGTGGTGATGCTGTACCGCCGATCCGTCGCGCGGCTGAGCGACTCGTAGTTTCGGGGCACCTCGGGACCCGGCACCGTCGCTTCGCCGCTTATGCCGGTCGAGCTTGGCATGCCCGTCGAGCCTGCTGGGTCGGAGGTGCTCGATACGGCCGGGGTTGCGGGATCGCGCTCGGGCACGTTGCGGGGAATCTCAATCGCCGGTGAGACGGCTGGCGGCGCGACCCATTTGTCTGAGGGCGGGTTAGCTGCGGGTGTGGCCGGCTCGTCTGCAACCGAGAGACCGCCGCATGCGGAGATGACGGTGGCCGCGAGACAGGCAACGAAATGGCTTTCTTTGACCGGCATGGTTGGGTAGCGCGAATAATCGCTTGGTGGCCGCCGCAATCAGGCGTCCCACTCTTTGATACGCTCGGCGCGGCGGATTCGTTGCGGATCCTCGGCTTCAGAGCCAGTTTTCCATGTGTCCTCCGAGTTCCTCTTGTCCAGATTGCCCCAAATACCTGTCTTCCTCTCGGCACTGTCGCTGCTCATCGTTGGGATGGCGGGGTGTGGTTCCGGGCCGTCGGCGACTGCACCCCAAGGCGGGTCGGCGACCGAGGGCGAGGCGAGCGAGCTCGGCCGGTTCCGGGCCGGGCAGACCGGCGCCGAGGTTCGTTCTGTGTGGGGCGCGGGGGTCGATCCGCTCCTCGAACAGGTTACGTCACTGGCAGCCAGTCGCACGCTGTCGGGCGGTCGCCAAACGTCACAGACGACGCTCACTGCCGCGCTGGCCTTGCAACGGGCGGGAATCCGTGGGCATGTTGTTCCCATCAGCGAACTCGCCGGTCTCCAGACACGGGCCGAAGGTGCCACGGGCATGGGCGGCTCGGGAACGGCGTGGGTTGCGCCTGGGCTGCGGTGGTATGAAGCCGCCCGCGAGTCGGGCAGTCCGCTCACTCGGCCGGTCGCCTCTGATGGCGTGATTCTGAAGGTTCCGCCGGGGGCCATTCGCATTTTAGCTCGGGCGTGGATCAGCCCGGTTGTCGGTGAGGGCGGGCTTGCCAGCACGATGCGGGTACAGGTCGTCCCTCAGCTCTTTGCCCGGGATGTGGCCAAGCCAACTGCGCCAGACTCGGGTGAATCCCGCGACCTCACCGAGCCTGCGGGGCCCCGCGTGACTGAAGAGGTTGATCGCGGGCAGGTCCTCTCCCGAATGCAGCTTGAGGTTGAGCTGATGCCGAGCGAGGCGCTCGTGCTCTCCTTTGACGGTCCTGACGATTTCGCCGATCCGGCCGCCGCGAAGCAGAGCGACGAGAAACCGGAGGTGGGCGAGGTTCGCCGGGCTGTCGAGGACTCTTCGGACAATCCATACCTCCCCGGTGGAACCGCTGGGCCGACACTTCCTCCCCCCCAGCGCGTTGCCGGCCCCAATCCCGGCCAAGCCAATCTTGGTGCCGGGCCTGTCTTCCGCACCCCATCCCTCGGCGAGGTTCTCCTCACCCGGCCGGCCCCGGGCGCGGGCCTGGTCGAAAGCCCGATGCACAACCGGCGGTGGCGGCGGCTGGTGATTCTCATCCCCCGCATGGACGGTCGGTTTGGGCTATTTCCGGGATCGTGATGGCATCGTGCGTGAAAAGTGGTGCTCAATATGGTTATCATGGCACCCATGGCCGCAACCCGCGCTTCGAAAAAGCCTGCCCAGTCCGCCCCTCGCGCCCCCACCTCCCGGAGCCGGACCGGTAGCCGATCCGGTCGCCGGGCTGGCAAAGCCTCCGGACCCGACTTCGTTGCTCGCATGCGTGCCGCGGCGACGCTTGCCGAAGACCTCGGTTCTTCAACGTTCCTGATCACGAACCCGGTTGACGTTGCTTATTTGACGGGTTTCCACGGGGGCGATTCCTACCTACTGCTCGCCGGTTCTGCGGGCGGTGGCGGCAAGCCCCTGATCATCTCAGACTTCCGTTACCAGGAGGAGCTGGCTCCCCTCGAAGGCACCTGCGAGATCCGCATCCGCAAGCGGTCCATGACCGAGGCCATCTCCGACGTGCTCAAAGAGCGGGGGACGCGGGGCCTCGCCGTGCAGGCTGAGCATCTCACGCTCGCCCTCGCTGGCTCACTCGGCAAGGCCGCCGCCGGTGTCAAGCTCCAGCACACCAGCGGGCTCGTCAGCCAGCTCCGGGCCATCAAAGACGCCAGCGAGGTCGCCCTCATCCGCAAGGCCATCGCCATTCAGGAAGAGGCCCTTGAAGAGACGCTGCCGCGCATCGGCAGGGCGCTGGCCAAAGACGGCAACATCACCGAGATGAAGATCGCCGCCATGCTGGAAGAGGCGATGAAGTCGCGCGGTTCGAGCAAGCCGGGCTTTGAAACCATCATCGGGGCCAAGACCAACGGTTCGCTGCCGCACTATCGCCCGCAGAATACCAAACTCACCCGCAACAGCGCCCTGCTCATCGACTGGGGCGCGATCTACCACGGCTATCACGGTGACATGACTCGGGTCGTCTGCTTCGGCAAATGGCCCAGGAAGATTGCCGAGATCTACGAGATCGTGCTCGAAGCCCACGAGCGGGCCGCGGCGGCCCTCGCGCCGGGCAAGTCGACGGCGGAAATTGACGCCATCGCGCGCGACCACATCAAGAGCGCCGGTTACGGCGATTACTTCGGGCACGGGCTGGGGCACGGCATGGGGCTTGATGGCCACGAAGAACCAAGGCTCACCAACATGCTCTCGGGAACGGCCCTGGCGCCCGGCCATGTCGTCACCATCGAGCCGGGGATTTATCTGCCGGGCATCGGCGGCGTTCGTATTGAAGACGATTTCCTGATCACCGCCAAAGGGGCGGAGAACCTGTGTCGGCTTCCCAAGTCTCTCAAGTGGGCGACGCGCTGAGTCCGCCGGTTCCACTTTCTTCCACTTCCGCGCCCGGCCCGGCGGCCTCGCGCCCGGCTGGCTTTTGTTCCTGATTTGCAAGGACCCATCATGATCGATATCCGCAAACTGAAAGAACTCGTCCGTCTGATGGTGGAGAACGAACTTTCAGAGCTCGACATCAAAGACCAGCAGGAAACCGTCACCATCAAGCGGGGCGGCTCTGGCCCGGTCATCAACCACCAGCCGGTGATCTACCACGGCGCGAGCGGCGCCAGCGCGGCCGCCGCGGCTGTTCGCTCGGCCGCCGTTGAGGCCGACGACGACGGCGATGGAGCGCCCTCACCCGCCGCGGCCCCCACCGCCGCGGCAACAGCGGCCGCCAGCGAGGCGGGCCTCATTGCCATCACCAGCCCGATGGTCGGCACGTTCTACTCCGCTCCCAACCCCGACAGTCCTCCCTTCGCGGCCATCGGTGCCACCGTCGGGCCCGATACTACGGTGTGCATGATCGAGGCCATGAAGGTCTTCAACGAGATCAAGGCCGAGCACGCTGGCACCATCGAACGCATCCTCGTCAAGAGCGGCCAGGCGGTTGAATACGGCCAGAAACTCTATCTGATCAAGCCGTCCGCCTGATTCCCTGCCCCGGCGGCCTGATCGATCACCCCTGCTGCGGCCCGCACCGCCCGTGCGTGCCGGACGCCCGTCGTTCTTCCGATTACTCCTTGTCGCGGCCCGGTTCCTGCCCGGTCTGTGCGTTTGCGAGAGATTCATGTTTAGCCGCATCCTCATTGCCAACCGGGGCGAAATCGCCCTTCGCATCATCCGTGCCTGCCGCGAGCTGGGCATCGAGTCGGTCTGCGTCTACAGCGAGGCCGACCGCGGCGCGCCGTATCTCGCCCTTGCCGACGAGTCGATCTGCATCGGCCCGCCCCCGGCCAAAGAGTCGTACCTCAACATCGGCCGGATCATTGCCGCGGCCGAGGTCGCCAACGTGGATGCCATCCACCCCGGCTACGGCTTCCTTTCCGAGCGGGCCGAGTTCGCTCAGGCGTGTGCTGACTGCAAGATCGAGTTCATCGGGCCGACGCCCGCGGCCATGGCCCGACTTGGTGACAAGGTCGCCTGCAAGAACGCCGCCAAGGAGGCGGGCGTGCCGGTGTTTCCGGGCTCGGAGGGGGCCATCGAGGACGAAGAAGAAGCCGTAAAGGTGGCGGCCCAGATCGGCTATCCGGTAATTATCAAGGCCAGCGCGGGCGGCGGCGGGCGCGGCATGCGGGTCTGTCACAATGAAGCCACGCTGCGGGGCAACATCAAGACCGCGAGTACTGAGGCGCAGGCGGCCTTCGGCAACGGCGCGGTGTTCATCGAGAAATATCTTGAGCACGCTCAGCATATTGAGATCCAGCTCATCGGCGACAAGTTCGGCAACGCCATCCACCTGTGGGAGCGCAACTGCTCGGTGCAGCGCCGCCACCAGAAGTTGATCGAGGAGGCACCAAGCCCAGGCCTCTCGCGCGAGAAGATTCGCCCCGTGGCCGAATCGGCCGTGAAGCTCATCAAGCTCGCCAAGTACCACGGGGCCGCGACGTGCGAGTTCCTCATGGACGAGAAGCAGAACTTCTACATGCTCGAGGTGAACACGCGGGTGCAGGTCGAACACCCCGTGACCGAAGAGATCACCGGCATCGACATCGTCAAGACCATGATCCGCGTCGCGGCGGGTGAGAAACTCCCCTACGAGCAGAAGGACATCCACGTCCGCGGGCACGCCATCGAGTGCCGCATCAACGCCGAGGACCCGGCCCGCAACTTCATGCCCCAGCCCGGGCTCGTGACCCTGTGGCAGCCCCCCGGCGGCCCCGGCATCCGCATGGACACGCACGTACACGCGGGGTATGTTGTGCCCAAGTGGTATGACAGCATGGTGGGCAAGCTCATCGTGCACGCCGACACCCGCAAGGAGTGCATCACACGCACGGCGCGGGCCCTGCGCGAGTTCAAGGTCGAGCCCATCAAGACGACCATCCCGCTCCACCAGCGCCTCATGGAGAACAGCACGTTTCAAGAGGGCGGGGTGGATATCCACTTCCTGGAGCGGCTGCTGAAGTGATGTGTCGCGGCCAGCGCGTACGGTTCATCCATGGGCATCCGCACAGCCATGCGAAAGAGCGTCAAGTGGGGTGGGTCGGCGTTGGCGGTGGTGCCTCAGAAAGCCCCGACCAACGCGAAATACCGTACGTATTACGAACGCCATGTACGATTTCTATGTTGCACACCAGCCTATTTCCGAGTAGACTCTTGTAGACGGCCGATGCAAGCACTTGGGCCGCGGGTGCGTTCTGTGCCCATGTTGTTGCCCTTCCGCGTTCTGCGGGCTTGTCGGATCTGTCCAAAGGAGTTGCTCCATGCAACATGTTTCATTCTCTTCTCCCAAGCGAGGGTTCACGCTGATTGAACTTTTGGTGGTGATTGCCATCATCGCGCTGCTGGTGGCAATTTTGCTTCCGGCGCTCGGACAGGCGCGGTCGACGGCGAAGCTGTCGCTGTCGCTGAACAACCTCAAACAACTGGGCATTGCGAACAACTCCTACGCGGCTGACTTCAAGGACAGCAACGCGACGTTCTCGTGGAAAGCCAACGTGGCCTATCAGGTGACCAGTGGATACGCCAACGGCGGGTTCACAACGACGACGATGACGGCGGGCGACGACCTGGGTGCCACCGCGCTGCAGGCGCTTGACATCATCCGTCGGCGCGCGACTCCGGATTGGGTGAACTGCCCGGTTCAAACCAACTGGATCCCCCACCCGACCTACAACCACCTGGTTCTCATCGACTATCTCGCGGCGCGCTTGCCGGAGCCGATGATGTACTCGCCGTTCGACAAGTTCCGCCTCACGATGGCGGAAGACCCCGAGAAGTGGCGCCGCCCGGACAACCCTGCGGGCGGTTCGTACCGGATCACGTGGCCATACAGCAGCAGCTATCAGGCGGTGCCGGCGATGTATGCGCCCGATCGCGAGACGATCGACGGCGGATTCCTCCATCAATATAACGACCAGATTTACTACCAGTTCAATCCGGGAAGCTCGGGCAGGTATCGGCTGGGCACCAAGAAGCAGTCCAACACCGCGTATCCTTCGCAGAAGGTGATGTACATGGAGGACGTGGGCCGTCACCAGGACGTGCGGAAACAGTATTTCTTCACGCACCCGGCTGCGATCTCGTGCGTGGTGGCGATGGATGCCTCGGTTCGCCAACTGGCGACGAAGGAATCCAATACGGGCAGCTACTGGACGGCGAGCCAGTCGGCCCAGCCGACACCGGTCATTATCGACTATACGGAAGAGACGACGTGGGGCTATCCGCTGTGGGCGGGCGGGAGCACGAGCCAACCGGGTCGTCATCGCTGGACGTATAAGGGCATGCAGGGCATCGACTTCGGCGGCAGGCAGCCTGCGCGCTGAGGTGAGCTTGCTGGTGTGAAGTTTGGTGGGAATCACGATTCTCATACGCCCGCGCCGACGCGGGCGTTTTTCTTGCCCAAGAGTGTAGATCGAGGTCCCATTGCGGTTAGACGGCTCGACAAGGACGCTTTGCCATGCGCAGTCAGATTTATCGCTCGGCGTTTACGCTCATCGAACTCCTCGTGGTGATCGCCATCATCGCGCTCCTCGTCGCCATCCTGCTCCCCGCGCTCGGCCAGGCCAAGCACTCCGCCAAGCTGGCACAGAATCTGGCCAACCTGAAAACCTTGGGCTCGGGCAACGCCGCCTACGCCGCCGACTTCAAAGACAAGTTCCCGAGTTTCACCTGGAAAGGCAACGTTCAGTACCAGGTCACGAGCGGCTTTAGCGGCGGGGCCTACACCACCACGCCGATGTCGGCCGGAAACGATGTCGCCGCCGCAGCGCTCCAGGCGACTGATATTCTCCGCCGCCGCGCCACCCCCGACTGGCTCGATTGCCCCGTGCCCCCCAACTGGATCCCCCACGTCCGCAACAGTCACCTGGTCATGATCGACTATCTCGCCGCTCGCCTGCCCGAACCAATCGTGGTCTCCCCCTTCGACCGCAGACTCCTCGAATACGCCAGCGATCCCCTCCGCTACCGCCAATCCGACACCGCCGATCCCGGCTCACCAATCGCTTTCACCCGGCCGTACTCAAGCTCCTATCAGTCGGTCACGTCGCTCTACGCGCCTGACCGTTTTACCGTCGATGGCGGCTCGCTGACGCAGGGCTCCTCGCAAGGATTTTACTTCTATAACGCCGGCTCGAGCAGCCGCTATCGCCTCGGCAACCGGCCGCTTTCCTCGTGCGCCTCGCCGGCACAGAAGGTCCTTTATATGGAGGATGTCGGCCGCCACCAGTCGGCCAAACAGCAGTACTACTTCACCCACCCCTCGGCCATCAGTTGCGTCGCCATGGTCGATGCCTCTTCGCGCATGATTGCCACGAGAGACATCACCCCCGGTGCCTATTGGGCCGCCAGCAATAGCCAGCCCAAACAGCCGGTCTTCATCGACTTCGATCCGAGCGGCACCAACGCCTCGCTCTGGCCCGGCAGCGACTTCACACAGCCCGGACGCCACCGCTGGACCTTCAAAGGCATGCAGGGAATCGACGTCGGCGGCATCGAACCCCAGCGTTGAAACCGCTTTACTCGCAAGGCCGTGGTTTCAGATCCCCCTTCGCAACGAAGGGTCCGCAACTTGTGCATTTTTTCGGTTTTGGCCCGTACACTCGTTCCCTATGGCGCATGCAACCAACTCCGATCCCAACGTCTTCATCCTACCCGATCTCGGCGAAGGTGTCGCCGAAGCCGAGATGCTCAAGTGGCGCGTGAAGGTCGGCGATGTCGTCAAGGAGCATGACATTCTCGCCGACATGGAAACCGATAAGGCCGTCGTCGAAGTCCCCGCCCCCCGCGCTGGCACAATCGCCATCCTCCACGGTAGCGAGGGCGAGATCCTCAAAGTAGGTAGCGCCCTGGTCACGTTTGAAGGCGGAGTAGCCACGGCTTCGTCCTCCAACGGCAAGCACGATCACGGCCATCATGACGCCAAGGCTGTCGCCGAGGCCAAGCCCGGTTCATCGAGTTCTGCCAACGGGGCCGGGTGCGACATGGGCTCCCAGATCGCCGCCGGTGCCATCGAAGCCCCTGCGCATCGCGAAGACGCCGGCACCGTCGTTGGTTCTGTCGGCGGCGCCCTCGGTGGTGTCACCGCTGCCCCCGGCAAAGCGCTCGCCACGCCCGCCATCCGCCGCCTCGCCCGCGACCTTGGGGTTGAGATCGATTCCATCCCCGGAACCGGCATCGGCGGACGTGTCGTTGAGAAGGACATTCGTGCCGCGGCTGGCGGAGGCGGCGCACCCGCATCGCATGTTGCTCACTCAGTGCCTGCTGCGCCGGCGCGCCCAAACGCGCCCGCACCGGCCCCCGTTGCCCGCAGCGCCGCGCCGAACCTTCCGGCCCCCGCACCTCGTGCAGCCGCGCCTTCTGTTCCCGCTGGCCCGGGTTTCGCCCCCGGCCAGGAGACGGTCCGCGTCCCGTTCCGCGGGGTTCGGCGAACGATCGCCAACCGCCTCAAGGAATCCGTCACCCAGACCGTTCACTTCACCGTGATGGACGAAGCCGACTGCACTGCGCTTGATGCCGTGCGGAAGAAGCTGGCCGGCGCGAGCGGAGAGAAAGTGTCGTTCTTGCCATTCGTCGCTGCGGCGGTGTGCCGGTGCCTGTCTGGCGAGTTCAGCCAGTTCAACTCGACGACGGATGATGCGGCGGGGGAGATCATTCGCCATCGCGGCGTGCACCTTGGCATCGCGACTGATACCGAGAACGGCCTGATGGTGCCGGTGATCAAGGACTGTGATCGCCTGGGTGTGCTTGAGATCGGCCGCCACATCGCTCATGTGGCTGAGAGCGCGAGGAACCGCTCGGCCCCGCGCGAGATGCTGATGGGCAGCACGTTTACGATCAGCAACGTGGGCAGCCACGCCGGTCGATTCGCGACGCCGATCATCAACTATCCGGAGGTTGGCATTCTGGCCGTTGGTCGCGCCCGTGACGGGGTGGTGGTTCGCAACGGGATGATGGGCGTTGGCAAGTTGCTGCCGCTCTCGCTGGCGTGCGACCATCGCGTTGTTGATGGCGCTTCGGCGGCGCTCATGCTGGCGCGGCTCATCGAGCTCTTGCAAGCACCGGATCAACTACTGGGGCCGGCGCGGGGTTGAACCGCGGCGGCGGGTGCGGGCGGGGGAGGGCGCGGTACGAGTGCTGATCCGTGGTACGTGCGAAACGCATCTTTGAGGGTTGGCGAAACCTGTCGCACTCCTACTGCGTGTGGAGCACGATGCAGATTGGGGCGATCGTGCGCGGCGGGCTGGCTGCCGCTTATTGTGACCAGAGGTGGACCGACGGATGAGTTTACACTGCCGACGTTTGCGATCGGCGTTCGGGCTGCTCGGAGGTGGAGC
>Ga0105049_10008122_pt1 | contig 12176 bp, 8 predicted proteins | sample MAT06_FD_78087 | JGI IMG/M metagenome (GOLD analysis project Ga0105049, IMG submission 78087) | Freshwater microbial communities from Lake Fryxell liftoff mats and glacier meltwater in Antarctica - MAT-06 | ecosystem: Environmental > Aquatic > Freshwater > Ice > Liftoff microbial mat | place...
ATGGAGGTGTATTTATGGAAGATCAGGTAAAGTCGCTGGCGCAGGTTGGGGAGGTTACCGTTTTCAATACCAATCCCTGGAACCGTGGTCAATACCGTACTTCCGGCCTCGCGCGGTATTATGATTTCCATCTTTTTTCGCGGAAGTGGCGGGCTCCCTTCAATCTGCTGGCATATGCCTGGTGGGAATTTCAAAGTTTTCAAATAGCCAAAAAACTTCCGAAACCAGATATCATCCACTTGCACGGGGCCACCTTGCGCGGCAAACTGGCTGTGAAACTCGCTGAATACTGGCAGGTGGCGCTCGTCATCGCTGAGCATACCGGACCCTGGTCTGCCATTTCCGACAGGCCGATGACTTTTCACAAGGCCAAATTGGCGATGGAATCTGCCGATGTTGTCATGCCGGTAAGCAACCATCTGCTTGAAGAAATCCGCAGAAGCGGCATACAGGCGCGCCGTTTTGAGGTGGTTGGCAATCCCGTGGATACGCACTTTTTTTCCTTGAGAAAAACACGTCTTGATACCGAAAAACAAATGCTTTTCCTCGGCAGATTAGACGATTTTAAAGGTGGGCTTCGCACATTGCGGGCTTTTCACAAGATGCACAATGAACTCGCTGATTGGAAGCTTACCATCGCTGGTGAAGGCGAGGAGTCTGGATCCATCCGCGCTTATATCGCGACACATCAATTGGAATCAAAGGTCGAGTTCGTGGAGGGTTTTTTTGATCGGGCCACGATGCGGGATTATTTTCACAGGTCATCATTTTTGATTTTCCCCAGCACTTTTGAAAGTTTTGGGCTTGTGGGGGCCGAAGCCATGTCAACCGGATTACCCGTTCTTATTACAGATCGCACGGGCCCCAAAGATTATTTTGTTGAAGGTTGTGGATGGCAAACAGATCCAACCAACATCGATGCCATCGCCGATGGAATGCTGAAACTGGCCCGAACTATCCAAACTTTCGATCCTGATTTTATCCGCAACCACATTGCTGAAAATTTTGGGCTGGAAAAATATGCAAAAACCGTTTTTGACATTTATTCAGGGTTGGTCTCAGGAAGATAAAAATACTTTGGCCAAAACCAAAGATTTCAGACTGAAACCGGAATTACAAACCCATAATTATTTCCTTTCAAATGATTCATGCCTTCTATCTTCGTTGCCAAATTGAAATAGATGTGCGGAATATTTGGCGTCTGGAATTTTAAAGAGGTTCGGGGTAGCGAACTTCATCAGGCCTCAGCACTCCTGCGCCACCGTGGTCCGGATGATGAAGGTTTTCTGGTGGTGAATTCGGGAGAGGTCAGTTCCTTTTCCGGAAAGGACACCGTTACGCAGGGCCTTTCGATGCTGCCGAACGAACTTTCATGTGCCAATGCCTTGGTTCACCGCCGACTTTCCATTCTCGATCTTTCTGAAAAAGGGCATCAGCCGATGCAGGCTCGCGGGCGAAACATTCACATCGTTTTCAATGGTGAAGTGTATAATTTCAAGGAACTGATTGAACAACATCAACTGGAAGTTCTCACTGGTACAGATACCGAAGTGATTCTGCTCATGTACGCGAAGTTCGGCGCTTCCTGTTTTCAGGAATTTCGAGGGATGTGGGCGCTGGCCATACTGGATGTGGAAAAAGGCGAACTCCTGCTCTGCCGCGATCGGTTTGGGATCAAGCCTCTTTATTTTGCGGAAGCCGGAGGTGGTCTCGCTTTCTCCAGCGAAATAAAACCACTGCTGACTTTGAAGGGGATTGAACCAACTTTGGAACGAAAAAAACTCTTCCAATTTCTCACTTTCGGGGCTACCGACGATCCCCACGAAACTTTTTTTGATGCCATTCAGGCGGTACCACCCGGCAGCCGCCGCGTGTGGAAGCTCGATTCGATGGAAAGTGCTGAAACGAAATGGTACGATCTGCGAAAGCAAAATAAAAGCCAATCGGCATCCGGGCAGAATTTTGAAAAACTTTTTGGCGAAAGCATCCGCGAACACCTGATCGCCGATGTGGAAATAGGCTCCTGCCTGAGCGGTGGTCTCGACTCCAGCGCCATCGTGGCTTATGCGGCGTCAACGTCAAAAGCTTTCAAAACATTCACCTGTGCATTTCCCGGCGAAGCGATCGACGAGTCTGATTTTGCGCGAAAGCTTCTGGATATTCATCCCGATTTAGACCAGCATTTTACCACGCCCACGTCCGATTCCTTTTTTCAACATTTTGATGAGCTGGTGCTTTCGCAGGAGCGACCCATCGGCTCAGCATCGGTATTTGCGCAATATGCCGTGATGAAACTGGCTGCCGACAACAATATGAAGGTGCTGCTCGACGGGCAAGGGGCCGATGAAGTGCTGGGCGGCTATTATCCCTTTGCGGGGGCATACCTGCTCGGGTTGTTACGGCAGGGGAAGTTCTTAAATTTTCGTCGGGAGCTGGCCTTGTTGAAAAGCAATTTTAATCCCGGGATGGGGAAAGCCATGCTTCGGGCTGCATTTTACCATCTGCCGCAGAGTTTACAAATCGCTGCCAGAAAAAAGGGCAGGTTGGGCGCTTCGCTCATTGCGGAGAAATACGGGAAAGAAGCTTCCACCGTTCAGTCTCCGCAGCGGGGATCTTCCGATTTTCGCGAACTCACTTTGCGCAGTGTCCAATTCGGCCTCTATGAGCTTCTTCATTATGAAGACCGCAATTCCATGCATTTCAGTATCGAAAGCCGGGTACCTTTTCTCGACCATCGTCTTGTTGAATGGGCTTTGCACCAATCGCCGGATGCGCTGATAAAAGAAGGTTGGACAAAACATCCGGTCAGAAAATTACTGGAAAATGCGGGAATTCCAGTTCTGGCCTGGAGAAAAGACAAGCTGGGTTTTGTGGCTCCACAAAACCGCTGGAGAACAGAATTGATCGGGAAGATCACAGAAAAATTAGAGGCGAAAACTATTTCAGAAGTTTTTGATCAAAAAGCTTTGAGCCAGATTTTTACGGCGGATATTCGCAGCAACGAACACCTCAGTGAGTTTTGGCGGGTTTATGCTTTGCTCCGGTGGTTGGACCTTTTTAAAGTCAAATTGGTATGAACATCACCATTGTCTGCGGGCACTATTTGCCATTGTTGGGATACATTGAAGTCCATCTTGCACGGGCGATGGCGGCCATAGGTCATCAGGTTACTGTCATTACCACGAGCGCAGTTCCAGCTTATGTGAGGCACATTCAAAAACCGGTTCCGATGGGCGTGGAAATGGATGGTGAAGTTCGGCTGGTGAGGTTGCGACCATTTATTTCATTTGGTCAGATAGTACTGACCAATGGCTTAAATCGACAAGTTGTTCTTTCCAAACCCGACTTGATTTTCGTGATTGGTCTGGGGAAAAGATTTCCAAAACCGGTTTTTAAGGTGAAGTGCCGCATTATAACTCTGCTGGGAGACAACGATTACAGTTATGCGCCTGGTTCCACGCTCGCGTTACTGCGATCAAAGTTGCTTTTTCGGTTTCTTAAAAAAAGTGTCTATGAGCAAGCAGTTAAAAAAAGTGCGGCCATTGTGGCCTACACTCCTCAGAGTTTTGACGCTGCAGCGGGGTTGCTTTCCGCAAAATACCGTGAAAAGCTTCAAGCACAGACTGGTTTTATCAGCCTCGGTTTCTGGCCGGAAGAATTTCACTTTGATCCGGAGTTGAGGCTTGCGGGCAGAGCCGAAATGGGTTTTGGTTCTGATCAGAAAGTGGTCATTACAACCACGCGCGTAGTACCTGAGAAAAATCTGGGAAAAGTGATCTATTTTATAAAATCATTGCCTGAAAACTGGATATGGCTTGTTGTTGGTACAGATCAAAGCACATACAGTCAGCAATTTGTTCAGGATGCGACATCCGAATTAAAAAACCGCTTCCATCACCTCTCTTTCCAGAACCGGGCGGAACTTCCCAGACTTTATAACCTCGCTGACATCGCTATTTATACCCAACCGGCTATTTCAATTTTCGAGTCGCTTGGTTCTGGTCTTCCATGTGTCATGCCCCATCTCAAGAGCCTGGAGCATATTCTGGAAGAAGGATTTAATGGGTTTTATTTCGAAGCGCTTGAAGATGTGAAATTATACGAGCAATGCACGAAACTTGACTTTTCGGGTGAAGCCCGATCAGAACGTGCTGACGTGGCAGCCCACCGATTCTCATGGAATTTCATAGCGGAAAAACTGTGCAAATTGTAGGACTGTTTAATCCAAAAAAAAAGACTGCCTGAGCAGTCTTTTGAATTTGAACCAAGTGCAGACAATCTTATTGAAGATCTTCCAAGGTTTTTACTTCGTTGAGCATGGTTTCTACTTTCTGAACCTGCTCGCTGAGTCGGTTCTTGGTAGAAGCGGGAATGTCATTGTCTTTCATCACTTCGCGGTAGTTTTCAACACTGGCTTTTTCTCCGCGAATGCATTCTTCCAAAATTGCTTCGCTTTCATCACCCGAAAATGAAGATTTCATATCCATCCATGCCCTGTGTAGCGACCCTGCAACACTCCCTGATTCTGTGGGCTCACCATTCATGTTTTCAATTTCTGAAGAAAGTTCGTGAGCAAATTGAGCCCGCTGTGTTGACCGACTATTGAAAAAGGATTTTAGCTGTGGATTTTTCACGTTTTCTGAGGCGGTTTTGTATCCTTTGGCTGCATCGTAATTTTTTTCGAGCAATTCGTTAAGTGCGCTTATTTGGTGTTTTTGGGTATCCATAATATTCGAATTTTGTTTGTTAATAGTATGATCGTTTTATGGCCAATTTCCGTGCCTCAATAAAAGCCAGCCGTCATTCAGGTTTTTGATTCTGTCGGTACCACAAAATTTTTTGAAGCAAAACGGTTTGAAAACGGGTTTTATTCGAGTTCTAAAAATGGCGATGTGTGACCGGGAAAATTGTTTAAATCGAATTGACTTTCAGTTTTTTATACTTTTCGAAAGTTGATTTGCAACCGGGCTTTTGCCAGGTTTTTTTTAGCTTTTGGGTATAATTTATTACGAGTGAAAAAAGGTCATCATTTGAGAGGGGTAACAGGAAACAATCCAATTTTTAACAATAATCCAGATGGTGAATTGCGGGACGGTTATGAGCGTATTCGGGGATTTAAGTCCACAAAATTTCTGTTAATTCTGAATTTTACTTTTATTTACTCAAGTTTCGCACATCATTTAATTTTTGGGTAACATTTGCCGCGCTGCATGCAGCCCCTTAAAACTGGTTGGTTATTCGTGTAAAACTATTGGAGATTCATCACGCAAGAGCCCAATAGCAGCCTTACTTTGTGCTTTCAAAATTGCCTTCAATACCAGTGTCATTTCAGGAATGGATCAGTTGGCTTAAAGCGTTGCCATGGGCGCTCAAATGGTTCCCCATGTTGGTTACCATTCGTCCTTTGATCGACAATTTGTATTTTCTCAAAGAGGTCAGTCCGCTGATTTCTCCCCCGTACATTGTCGGAGTGGGTACACCATTGCTTTGCCTCGTCGCCATTTTTCGCTTTAAGCGATTTGTCATGAACGATATAGATAAGGCATTTTCTTACTGGTCGGTGATGCTGATACTGAGCTCACTTTTTCTTTTGTTTTACGATCCGTTTTCTCTGCTTTCTATTGAGTTTGTGCTCAAGCTCTCGATGCCGGTTTACCTCTATTTTTTTCTGCGCATTTTTATCAGGGACCTGCGCGATCTGCACGGCATCTTTCAATCTTTTCTCTATTCGGCTATTTTTATTGCCTTCCTTTTACTTTACGAAGTACTGATCAATCCTATTTCGATTGAAGACAGCCGCGGCCTGTCGCGCATTCAAGGTAGTTTTGGGGATGTGGTGAGCTATGGTATGTACGTCATTTTTACCACAATCATCGCCACCTACTTCTATTTTTCGCAACAGCATTTGCGGTCTTTTCATGCGCGACTCGCGCTGATTGTTCCTGTCGTGGTACTGTCTGTTGTCGCTTTGTTAAATATTCATCATACAGCTACTTACACCATTTTCCTGCTACTTTTTGCCTTGTTTTTTATTTTCAATTTGCAAACCAAAAACAGGGTTTTCAGCCTCGCGTTGGTGGTGGTAGCGGGCATAGCTTTGACCTTGTGGGGCGGTGAACTGGTGCAGGAACGCATTGCTCCTTTGGTGGAAACCGACCTCGCAGTATACGCCGGCGAGCAAGATAGCGATAAGCTCCTGCACGGCAGGGTGGGGCGATGGCGTATGATGCTGGAAAATTTTTCTTCGGAGCGCGTTTGGATACAGTTTTTCGGTTACCCCCTGAAGTTGGATTATGTATTTCCGTACATCGGCATTGGATCGCACAACGATTTTATACGGATCCTTTTTGCCACCGGCGTAGTGGGTCTGGGATTTTACATACTCATACTCGTACGCATTTTCAGACAGGCAAGTCGTATGGGTGCAGCCCAACGTTTTTTGCTCACGGCCTTGTTTACTGCGCTGCTGTTTTACAGCATCAGCGTCACCCCAACGTTTTATGCACCTTTTATGTATTTCACCCTGCCGATATTCGCTTATGTAGCCTTACCGGAAAAACTCAGACTTTTATGGAACGGCCGCGCGTATTGATTCTCGGCAAGTTGCCCCCTCCGTATATCGGTCCGGCGGTTGCCACCAAAATCATCATGGAATCGCATTTGAACGATCAGTTCAAACTCTTTCATTTTGATACACGCATCAATGAAAATGTGTCGGATATGGGGACCTTCAAATTCTCGAAATTTTCCACCATTCGCGATTTATATCGTGCCTTTCGGCAAAAAATAACGCATACGAAACCGGCTCTTGTCCTCATTCCAATTGGCCAAACTGCAGCCGGATTTTTCAAGGATATCAGCTTTATTCGCATGGCTTCGGCATCTGGTGCACGGGTGGTTTTGCAGCTCCGGGGCAGCGAATTTCGCGGTTGGTACGACGGTCTGGATGCCATCCGAAAGCGGGTGGTTAAAACCCATCTCCGCAAAGCCGATGGCGTGATTGTGCTCGGCGAAAACCTGCGCTGGATCTTTAAAGATTTGTTTTCAGAAAATCGTATTTACGTCGTGCCCAATGGCGGCGATTATACTTTTCCCGAAAGGAAAAACCATACCCTGCGCATTACGTATCTGGCCAATTACCTTCCCGGAAAAGGCCTGCTCGAATTACTCGAAGCCTTGATTTTGTTGAACGGAAAGAAACTCCCCTCTTTCGAATTTCACGCTTTTGGCAGCTGGAACAATCCGGCTTACCGCCAAAAATGTATGGAGATAGCCGGGCGGCCCGATATGGCTCATTGCCACATCCACGGTGCCGTATCCGGCCCGGAAAAATGGCAGGCCCTGGCCGATTCAGATGTTTTTGTGTTTGCGCCGAAAACCCCTGAGGGCCATCCCTGGAGCATCGTGGAAGCCATGGCTGCCGGCCTGCCGATCGTGAGCACCCACCGCGGCGCTATCGCGCAGAGTGTGGTACATGGTGAAAACGGTTTTCTCCTTGACCATCCCGATCCAGCATTGCTGGCGGAAGCCCTGTCAAATCTTTTGAAGGATGAAAATTTAAGAAAATCGATGGCCGGGGCTTCCCGCCAAAAATATTTGAAAGACTTTACTGCCAGTCGCATGGTGGAAAATCTGGGTACCGTATTTCACGACCTCATTCATTTGCCCGTCAGCTGATGTGCGGAATCGCCGGATATATTGCGAGCGAAAACAGCTCCTTTGACATGATTTCTGCGCTTGGAGCCATCGCCCACCGCGGACCAGATTACGCTGATCATTTTTCCGAAAGGGTAGGGCAGAAGCAAGTTGGTTTCGGTCACCGCCGGCTCAGTATCATTGATCTCAGTGCGGCCGGTCATCAACCCATGCACGAAGCCGGGGTGAGTATCATTTACAATGGTGAAATCTACAACTTTCGGGATTTGCGCGTCAGATTTCTAGCCGGTCAATCGTTTAAATCCGATTGTGACACCGAAGTGATTTTGAAATTATACCTGAAGTTCGGAAAGGATTTTGTAAAAAAACTCAACGGAGATTTTGCGCTGGCCATTCTGGATCGCAATACAGAAAAGGTCCTCCTCATGCGCGATCGGCTCGGCATCAAACCACTTTATTTGCATCGAGCAGACGGCATGTTGGCTTTTGCCAGCGAGATCAAAGCTTTTAAAGCCGCGGGACTTCCGCTTTCGCTAAATGAGGCAGAAATCGGAAACTATCTGGTCTTTAAATATGCGCCTTTGCAAACGACATTGTTTAAAGAAGTAAGCCGGTTGGATCCCGGACATCTGATGGAGGTGGATTTGAACTCCGGGGTTTCTACAAAAACGGCTTACTGGGATATTCAGTCAGCGACCAAACCTTTTCGCGGAAGCTACACCGATGCAAAAATGGCCTTGCGGGAGCAGGTTCAGGCTGCGGTGAACAAGAGACTGATCGGTGATGTGCCCATTGCCAATTATCTTTCCGGTGGCCTCGATAGTTCTATCATCGCCCATTATCTGCGGGGCGGCGATCACCAGCATTACTGCGCCGTGAAGAGCAAGGCCGATACCGCTGCGGAAGGCACCACGTCGGATGGCTATTATGCACGCAAACTCGCCCAGGAATGGGGTTTGAAGCTTCAGGAAATTCCCATTGGTTTGGACCAGCTTGGCCCTGAAGAAATCATGCGCGCCATGTGGGCTTGCGACGATTTGATAGCTGATGGATCGGTGATTCCAGCCATGCTCATCGCCGAAAAAGCGGCTGAGACGCACCGCGTGGTTCTTAGTGGTATGGGTGCTGACGAAATTTTTCTGGGTTATAATGGTCACATGTTGCAGCGACTTACCGCACACGCAGAAAAAATCCCAGGGCTGAAATCCATGCTCGCTCCGATCATGCGTCAGGTGGCTGCGGGAAAAGGTCCTTTCAAAGCCTATCGTCGGTATATTCAGAAATGGGGCAACAACATCGGAAAAGATTCCGAATCGGGGCGATACAGTGTGGTGGGTGATGTGGACAGCGCATTGTCCGTATTTCGCGGAAATGCTGGTTACGAAAAAATCTTTGAGCCGTATTTCGGAAATGGACAAAATAGCTTTGATGCGCTTCTGCATTTTGAAACAGATAATTTTTTAGTGAAAAACCTGCATTATCTCGACCGCTCATCCATGGCTTACGGCATGGAAAGCCGGGTGCCTTTTCTCGACCACGAATTGGTGGAATTTGCCGCTGGACTGCCACTCGAATACAAACTCGACTGGAAACTCAAATCGAAAAAGATACTCAAGGATGCTTACGCAGATGTGCTACCCGATTATGTGACCCGCCGCCGGAAAGCCGGTTTTGGCATGCCACTGCGCACCTTGTTGTCCCGGTCATCCGTGCTGGATACCCTGATGCCATTGGATTTTTATGGTGGGTTTGTAAGTTTTGATGTCGATGCCATCCGGCGCATTCGACTGGCGCATCTGAGCGGCCAACAGGATCAGTCAGCTTTGCTTTATGCGCTGATCGCGTTCCGATTCTGGTGGGAGGCGATGTTCGACAGGTCCTAAGTTTATTCCATTTTATCTTATTTTTCCTGAAGCATTCACTGCCCAATTTTGGCAGAGATTCCCCATGCCAGGACGTTTCTCGCAAACTTTTTCGCGCAGGGTAAAATAGTTCCCTGGCTGACTGTGGGTAGAATTGCGGGCGAAGCGAGCTCCGATACATGTTAGAAATTCCTTTGCGGACTGAACTTTGCGTTTATATGTTCATAATTGAAAAACAAGAAATTATGACAAACACAAAAAAAGTACTCATCATCGGAGCCCACGGAAAAATCGGTAAAATTCTCACGAAAAAGTTGAAGGGTCATTCCGATTTTGAACCTACCGCATTTATCAGAAAAGAAGAACAGAAAGCCTATTTTGAAGAGATGAACGTGCCAACAGTAATAGCCAATCTGGAAGATACTGTCGAAAACCTAACTCCTGCTTTCAAAAATTTTGATGCCGTGGTTTTCGCCGCTGGTTCGGGTGGCAAAACAGGACTGGAAAAAACCATGTCTATCGATCTCGATGGAGCTGCCAAATCAGTCGAAGCGTGTGAAGCAGCGGGTGTAAAACGTTTTGTGATGATAAGTGCATCGCATTCTGATGATCGCACGTTTTGGGATAAAGCCGACATGAAACCATATTACATAGCGAAACATTACGCCGATCAAATGTTGCAGAATAGCAGTCTGGATTATACCATACTCCGACCCGTCATGCTCACTGACAATGAAGGCACCGGGAAGATTATTGCTTCCGGTAGCGCTGAGAAAGTGCAGGAGAAGATTGCGCGGGAAGACGTCGCCGAAACCATTGTGCACGTGCTCGCCAATGACAACACGATAGGGAAGATCATCGAGATCAGCTCAGGAGAAAAGCAAGTCAAGGAAGCACTGATGGAGATGGTTTAACATTTGCCGAATCCAGATATCGCGATTTCTCCAGGAGTGAGTTCCGTTAGGTCCGCGGTTGTAGTTCTTCCATTTCCTTCATCAGAGTGAGCAATCAAAGCCACAACCCCGCCGAAATCAGCTTTGCGCGCCACGGGGACAATCAACTGTGAATCTTGCATTCACGGAGCTTCGATCAAGCCTGATCGAATTTGGTGTCAGATTTGGGATTAAGAAATAGAAAGAGTTTCATACCCACATAAATCTCAGAAATCATGCATGTACTCAAAACAGTTGATAAAATTTTTCCCAATTACGAAGAAAACCTTGGTACACCTGGTAGGGTGATATCGGTGATGGCAGGGTCGTTCCTGGTGTTCAATGCCATTTCGAGCAGAAAATCCATTTTCATGAAATTGTTGACCGGAGGTGCTTTGATCTCCAGGGGACTTTCAGGGTATTGCCCGTTGACCCAGGCTTATCAAAATACCCAGGATTCTGTGAAAGCGGAGAATGTAAATATTCGTACCAAAGTATACGTGGACCGTCCCCGTGAAGAGGTTTACATGTTTTGGCGAAAGCTTGAAAACCTCCCCTTGTTTATGGATCACCTCAAATCTGTGAAAAAGCTCGACTACAAACGATCAGAGTGGGAAGCAAAAATTCCCGGCAATCTTGGAGAATTGAAATGGACTACCACCATCGTGAAAGACATTCCAAATGAACACATCGGGTGGCAATCTGATGCCGATTCACAGGTGGAAAATGCCGGGAATGTCAAATTTCTGGATGCAGGAACCAAGGGTACCGAGGTGAGTGTGGTAATATCATACCATGCACCCGGCGGCATCGTTGGCGAAACGCTTGGAAAATTACTCAACCCCGTGTTTGAAAAAATGATTCACGCCGATGTGGCGCGATTCAAAGAATACATGGAAGATCGCGTAGTCCAAACAGTGTAATTTTACTTGTTAATTGAAAACCCCTGTCCGGGCCTTGAGAGGCCTGGACAGGGGTTTTTTAATTTGGTTTTGGATGGGTAATTCGAGAAGCTGGTTCAGGTTTTTACGCCAGACCACAAAAACTCGTAAAGTTCTGCGGTGAAACCACCGCCGTATTCGCATCCGGATATTGATTCGTGAATGCCCTTGTCACACCCGCATTTTTCTTTGGCTGCCACTTCATTTCAAAAGCACTTAACTTTCCGTTTTCCATTTCGACATAGTCTACTTCACTTTGGTTGTAATTGCGCCAGAAATAACTTTTGGCAGTTTCTTCGCGGTGGTTGTTCCATTTCTGGCGTTCGGAGATCATAAAATTTTCCCAAAGGATGCCGTGATCGTTGCGCGAAGAAAGCGGCTCAAACCGATCGATGATGGCATTGCGAATTCCATTGTCCCAAAAGTAGATTTTGGTCATTTTGGTGACTTCATTGCGCTGATTTGTGCTGTATGCGTGAAGACGGAATACAACGAATGATTTTTCCAGCAGGTCGATATAACTCTCCACGGTTTCGGATTTTACCTTGAGCTTTCCAGCCAGTTCGTGAACCGAAACTTCTGAGCCAACCTGATAGGCGAGCAATTTCAGTAAATTATCCAGCAACACTGGTTTGCGGATGTCTTTCCACACCAAGACGTCTTTGTACAAATATTGATCAGCCAGATTCTTCAGGATCATTTTTGCATCTTCCCGATGTGTGGCCACTTCCGGATAGCTCCCAAAAACCAAATGAAAAGGCAATTCCCGCTCAATTTCAAATACC
>Ga0105049_10008125_pt1 | contig 12174 bp, 11 predicted proteins | sample MAT06_FD_78087 | JGI IMG/M metagenome (GOLD analysis project Ga0105049, IMG submission 78087) | Freshwater microbial communities from Lake Fryxell liftoff mats and glacier meltwater in Antarctica - MAT-06 | ecosystem: Environmental > Aquatic > Freshwater > Ice > Liftoff microbial mat | place...
GACGAGGAAGACCGATCCGGTGACCCTCGATGATCAATTCGTCTCCGACATTGGCGAACATGTGCAGACCCCCTTTCGAGGTGATCAAGATCGGAGTTCGATCATTTCAGGGGCCCACCGGATCCGGTAGGGGACAACGTCATCGGTCCGAGGGAACTCGGTGACATCCGGCCCTGGTTGCGGGAGGACGATCGTTCGACAATGAGCCAATGGACAGCCATCAACCACATGCTTGGAAACTCAGGTTCGAGACCCGTGAAGACGACGACCATTGCGACATGGTTGTGCACCTCGACGCCGGCGATCGGTCGCTGTCCGGCCACGGACGGTCCCGTCGTAATCCCAGCGACCCCGCCATGCCCCAGGTAGGTGAGGAGTTGGCCGCCGCGCGAGCGCTGCACGACTTGGCCAGGCACCTGACCGACGACGCGTGGGCGATGATCGAGTCGTACCCGACAACAATCGCCTGATCCGCGTACCGAACAAGTGATCTCGCTGGGCAAACGCACGGGGCGGGCCTTGTCGCTCAATCGCTGGCACCGCTTCTGTTGACCGTCAGTCAGCCGGCGAGGCGCTGGCGCGCTCAACCCGGACGTCATTGCGACGGCTACTCGAGGTATCGGTGTTCGATGGCTTGGACGAGCGGCTCGCGAATGGGCCGGACATATCTGCACGCTGTTCGACGGTACCGGACCGTTCACCGCGCATGAGATCCCGGGCGCCCGACGCGCCGGCTCAGTGCTCGAAGCGCAGGCCGATCGCATCGCCGACCCGCTGGGCGAAGACGCGGAGGACGCGATGGAGTTCGGTCTTGTGGAGATCGGCCTCCACCGGCGGCAACGCGATGCGAACCGAGGCCACCCCGGGCTCGCTCGGCTGGATGTCGGCACCGATGGCGCGAAGGCCGTCGAGCAGCTCCCGGTTCTCCCACATCACACTGGCGGTGAACGTGGAGATGCCGTTGCGGCGGGCCTGCTCGGCCAGCCGAGACATCAGCGCCGACCCGATCCCGCGGCTCTGGTGGGCGTCGAGCACCGTGACCGCCGCTTCGGCGCAGCTCGGATCGTCGTGGCTGCGCACGTACCGTGCGATCCCGACACCCGGTGTGCCGTCGTCGTCCAGCGACCGCGCGACGAGGGCGCAGCGGTCGATCCCGTCGACGTCGACGAGGTAGTCGAGCAGTCGGGTGGAGAGATGGTCGGGTGCGTTGAAGAATCGCATCCGCCGGGCCCCGGGTGACAGCTCGAGATACCGCTCGGCGAGCTCGTCGCGATCGGAGGCGAGCAGTTCGCGCACGAGTACCCGGCCTCCGTCGGCGAGTGAGACCACTTCCCCGTCGCGGGCGAGCGGATCGGTCGTCGATGTCATCCCGGATCCGACAGTAGTTCAGCTGCCGTAGATCGACTCGATGGCAGCCTGGTAGCGGTAGTGAACGACTGCTCGACGTACCTTCAGGGTCGGGGTGAGTTCCTCGGCATCGATCGTGAAGTCGCTGGGAAGGATGGCGAACTCGCGGATCGACTCCGCTCGCGACACCGACAGGTTCGCCTCGTCGACCGCCGCACCGATCGCCGCGCGGAGCTCGGCGGTGTCGGCTGCTTCTGCGACGGTATTGGCCGCGATCCCCGCCTCCGACGCCCAGTCGGCGAACGCGTCCTCGTCGATGGTGATCAGTGCGGCGACGAACGGGCGCTCGTCTCCCACCACGACCGCCTGGCTCACCAGCGGGTGCGCGCGCAGCCGGTCCTCCAGCGGGGCCGGGGCCACGTTCTTGCCGGCGGCGGTGACGATCAGCTCCTTCTTGCGGCCCGTGATGCGCAGGAAGCCGTCGTCGTCGAGTTCACCGATGTCGCCTGTGTGGAACCAGCCGTCACCGTCGATCACCTCGGCGGTGGCCTCGGGGTTCTTCCAGTAGCCGACGAACACCTGTGGGCCCTTCGCCAGGATCTCCCCGTCGTCGGCGATGCGGATCGTGGTACCGGCGAGCGGTCGACCGACCGATCCGGGACGCCACGACCCCGGGCGGTTGAGGGTGAGGGTCGGGCTGGTCTCGGTGAGCCCGTACCCCTCGAAGATGCGGACACCGATCCCGTCGAAGAAGTGGGTGAGCCGTTCGCCGAGCGGACTGCCACCGCTGAACGCGAGTCGCAGCCCGCCACCCAGGGCGTGGCGAAGCTTGCCGTAGACGAGGCGTTCGAACAATGCGTGTTCCAGCGCGGTCCACGGCCGGACGTTGCCGCAGTGGTGCTCCTTCGACCACCTGACCGCCACCGAGGCGGCGCGGTCGAAGATCGGTCCCTTGCGCGTGGAGTGCGCTGTGTGCTGCGCCGAGTTGTAGACCTTCTCGAAGACCCGCGGCACCGCGGCGATCACGGAGGCGTGCACCATGCCCAGTTCCTCGCCCAGATGGGCGATGTCCGTTGCGAAGCCGGTGCGGACCCCCATCTCGAGGCTGAACAGCAAGTTGCCCTTGGTGAGCGAGTGGGCCAGCGGCAGGAACAGCAGCCCGACGTCGTCCGACCGGATCTCGTTGCCGATGGCGTCGACGGTCTGGGCCACGTTGGCGCACAGATTGCCGTGGGTGAGCACGCATCCCTTCGGCCGGCCCGTCGTGCCGGAGGTGTAGATGACCGTTGCGATGTCCTCGGGTCCGAGTGCGCCCGCGCGCCGGTCGATCTCATCGTCACCCACGTCGGCGCCGAGCCCCGCGAGCTCCTCGAGGCCCCGACCATCCCCGATGGCGTCGATCGTGAAGACATGGCGGCAGCTCAGCCGTTCCTTGTCCAGGGCCTCGTACATCGACCGCATCTCGCCGGTCTCCACGATCGCAACGACGGCGCCGCTGTCCTCGAGGATCCAGGCGAGCTGCTCCGCCGAGGACGTGTCGTACACCGGAACGGTCACGGCGCCGGCGGACATGATCGCCATGTCGACGACGAGCCACTCGTACCGCGTGTGGCACATCAGCGCCACCCGCTCGCCCGGTTCGACACCGCACGCCACCAGTCCTTTGGCGACTGCACGTATCCGGTCGGCCGTCTGCGCGACGGTCCAGTCGACGAAGTGGTCGCCCTCGCGGGTCATCGCGACCACCCGGTCGCTGTCCTGCTCGACCAGCCGTCGCAATGGCAGCAGCAGGTTCGCGTCGGAGCCGATACCTCCGAACGCCGGTCCACTCGCTTCGTTCTTCATCTCCACCTCCGGTTGACGACGGTGCCCCTTCGAGACAGGTTGCAGCATCCCGGCACTCGACACCAGTGCCGAATGTCCATGATCTGCCTACCGCGGCGGTTCACCGACCGGCACGAGGTACAGGACCTCGTGGCCCGGTGGCAGGGCCAGCAGCTCGCTGGCGTCGGCGGGGTCGAACCCTCCGACCGGCGTCGCGGCGAGACCGAGCGCGGTGGCCTTGAGCAGCACGTTGTGCGTGGCGTGACCCGCCTCGAGTCTCATCAGATCATCTGCGATGGTTCCGTACCCGGCCTGCGTGCGAGCGACGACACCCACCACGATCAGCACCACCGGCGCCCACCTTGACCTCTCCGCTACCCCGGGCACAGGGCCGTTCGTCGTTGCGGCGCTGCGCCCTCGCAGTGGTGCCGAACCGGCCAGTTTCTCGTGCCGGAGTCCATGGGTAGTGACCGCCACCATTCTGCGGCTTGTAGTCCACCGTCTTCCGTGACGAGTAGCGGTGTCGACAGGTGGCGACCTGGGTGACGCTCAGATGAGTTGGTAGGAGGGCGGAGCTGAGACTATGCGGCAGCGAGCGCCAGGGCGATGACGGTCCCGACGTAGGCGACGAGGATGACGATGCTGTCGGGTTCGAGGCGGTGGGCGCGGTTGGCTCGTCCGCTGATGATGCTCGCGAGGGCGAGTGACATCAACAAGATGGCACCGGTTCCGGCGAGGGCGTGGGTGTCGTCGACGGCCGCGAGGATGGGGCCGCGGCGGTACGCAGCGTCGACCAGCACGATCATGGCCATGTTCGCAGCGTTGCTCCCGAACAGGTTGCCGATGGCGAGGTCGTGGGCTCCGATCTTGACGGCTGCGAGCGAGGTGGCGAGTTCGGGGAGCGAGGTCGTAGTTGCCAGGAGCGTGACGCCGAGGAAGCTCTGGCTGATCCCGAATCGGGTGGCGATCTCTTGGGTGCTGAGTGTGAGGATCGGTGCAGCGATGAGCAGGACGATGGCGGCGATCGCGAATCGCTTCATCAGCGGGCGCGTGCCTACCCAGCGGGCGGACAGTCTGGCCGGCTTGCGGAATGGTGTGGGCGTGGGTATCGCGACGCCGATCGGTGGGACTCGGCGGAACCAGGCAAGGGCGGCGATGTAGCCGACGGCGATTCCGATCGGGGTCAATCCGACGCCGAGAATGTCGACTCCCGGTGAGGAGGACGTGCCCATCACGGCGAGAGCGGTGAGCCCGATCGCGATGGCGGCGATCCGTGTGTGCCCGAGTTCGGCGGCCGGCAGGACGCGTCCGCGGTAGCGGAGGTCGACGATTGCCAGGATCGCCATGTTGGCCATGCTCGACCCGAAGAGATCGCCGATGGCCAGGTCGGGGGCGTCGGCCATGGCTGCGGTGACGTCGGTGGCGAGTTCGGGGAGCGAGGTTGCGATTGCGACAAAGAGCGCTCCGACGAAGATGCGTCCGAGGCCGGTGTGTTCGGCGAGGTCGTCGCCGATACGAGCGAGACGGGTGCCGGCGAAGACCACCATGACCAGCACCGTCAACAGCACTGCGAGCAAGGCAGCAATCGGGAGGCCCGCCATCACGTTCCGATGAGCGATGACATCGCTGAGGCGTCTGTCGGGTGATCCTCGACGAGACGATTCATCGTGTGGGTTCAGGCAGTTGGGCAACGAGGTTTTCGAGGATGCCGAGCCCGATCGTCATCTTCTTGAAGAAGGAGGTGGTGTGCGGGATCAGCGTGAACCGGTCGCCGATCTCACGTCCGAACAGATCGGCTGCGGTGGTCTTGCCTCCCCCGGGGCCTTCGGTCAAGATCACCCGATAGGGGCTCGATGACAGAACGGGTTGGACTGGGTACGAGCCGTCCGTCACCGACGCTTCATCCCAGTCGCACTCGTTCGAGATGGGTCGGCACGACGGTGGCCACGTCGAGTTCGGCCTCGATCGCGTCGTGGAGCACCTCGGCACCGCTCGGCTCGCCGTGAACCAGATAGGTCGTTTCCGGCGCGGTGTTCGCTGATCGGAGCCAGTCGATGAGTTCGTCGTGGTCGGCGTGCACCGAGAACGACGGGATGTTCGCCACGTCGGCACGCACGCGGACATATCTGCCGAGCATCTTGACCTCGGATGCGCCGTCGGCGAGGAGCCGTCCGCGTGTCCCGGCGGCCTGGAACCCGACCACCACGACAGTGTTGCGCGGGTCGGGCAGCAGCCGTGCAAGGTGGTGCAGCACACGGCCACCGGTCGCCATGCCCGATGCCGACACGATGATCGCCGGATGCACCATCGAGGCGAGCGCCTTGGATGCTTCGACATCTTGCACCTCGTGCAGCTGCCCGGTGTCGAACGGGTCGGGGTGATCGTGGAGCTCGCTGCGCACATCTTTGTCGCCCGCCGCGATCGCGCGGCGGTACACCTGCAAAGCGCGCAGCGCCATCGGGCTGTCGACGTAGACGGGTAGTTCGGGAATGCTGCCGGCCTCGATCAGCTCCCGGAGGCGGAACAGGATCACCTCGGTGCGATCGACGGCGAACGCCGGGATGAGGACGGTGCCACCGCGTTTCGCTGTGCGGGTGACGGCGTCGGCGAGGCGGGTCATGGCACCGGTGTCGTCATGGTGACGTCCGCCGTAGGTCGATTCCATCACGACGACGTCAGCCCCGTCGGGCGGCGCGGGCGGTGCGAGCAGAGGATGGTTCTGTCGTCCGAGGTCCCCGCTGAACAGCACCGAGCGTTCGGTACCGTCGAATTCGAACTTGGCGGTCGAAGAGCCGAGGATGTGGCCGGCCGGACGAAGCGTGAGCGTGACTCCGTCAGCGATATGGGTGGGTGTGTCGAACGGGACTCGCTGGAACCGTTCGAGGGTGGCTCGTGCGTCGGCTTCGGTGTAGAGCGGGAGTGCAGGGCGGTGCTTGGAGAACCCCTTGCGGTTCGCGTAGTTGGCTTCTTCTTCTTGGAGATGGCCGCTGTCGGGGAGCACGATCCCCGACAGGTCGGCAGTCCCGGACGTGCAGTACACGGGTCCGTCGAAACCGAGGTTGCGGAGCCGCGGGAGGTAGCCGACGTGGTCGATGTGTGCGTGCGTGATAACCACGGCGTCGATGCCGGATGGATCGACGGGAAATGGCTCCCAGTTGCGAAGCCTGAGCTGCTTGAGGCCCTGGAACAGACCACAATCCACCAACACCGTCGCCTGAGCTGTTTCGATCAGGAACCGGCTACCAGTGACAGTGCCGGTCGCTCCCAAGAACGTCAACACCGGCTCCTCGGGCCGGAGCAGTTGCGGAGCCTTCGTCATCATCGTGTGGCCGCGAGGTCGACCACGCGAGCGAGAGCAACGGGGTCGTGCGCCCAATTCGACGGGCTGGACAGGATGTTCTTGAAGCGCCTCACCGCAGACCTCGCTTTCGACAGGGCCCGCAGCAAACGCAGTTGCGTAACACCCGGGCGATACGTGACGCCAACATATTCGTGCGTAACCGCCGTCGATAGAGACAAAGGGCCCTGCGCAAGCACGCCAACTGCGCATAGGTTCGGCTGCGCACGCTGTGAAGGTGCACGCAACGTCGGGTTCCTGTGTCTGATTCAGCCGCACGATGCTCGCAACGACAGGACTGTCCACGATGAATCGTCACAACAGCACCGCAGGCGACGTGCGCGGGTTGACCTCCTCGGAGGCGGCACGGCGACTCGTCGCAGACGGACCCAACGCGCTGCCCGAGTCATCACCACTGCCGTGGTGGGTCCGTGTCGGTCGTCAGTTGCGCAGCTCGATCATCTACATCTTGCTGTTCGCACTCACGTTCGATGCGGTCGTCTGGGTGTTGGAAGGCGCCGACGGTTGGCCGTTCGAGTCGCTTGCCATCGCCACCATCTTGGTGTTCAACACAGCGATGGGTGTCTGGCAGGAGTACCGGGCCGAAGACGCCCTCAAACGCCTTCGGGAACTGGCCGCACCGCAGGTGTGGGCGCTACGCGACGGCCACCTGGAACATCTTGACGCCGCCGATCTCGTACGCGGCGACGTCATCCGAGTCGAAGCCGGCGACCGCATCGCAGCCGATGGAGTGCTGATCGGCGAACAAGCGCTCCAGATCGACGAATCGATCCTGACCGGTGAGTCCGTTCCTGTCGAGCGAGCTGCTGGTGACGAGGCGTTCTCGGGGACCCTGGCGGTGCGCGGCCTCGCGTGGATCGAGATCTCGCGCACTGGTCCGACGTCGGCGATGGGACGCATCGCAACCATGCTCAGCTCCGTCGAAGCCGAACGGACACCGCTCGAACGACGACTCGATCACTTCGGGCACCGCATCGCACGCTGGATCGCTGCACTCGCGGTCCTGCTGACCGTCGCCGGTGTCGGCGTGGAGGGCCTCGACCGCTTCGATGAGGCGCTCCTGTTTGCGGTTGCGGTTGCTGTTGCTGCCGTCCCGGAGGGACTTCCAGCCGTGCTCACCTTGACCCTCGCGCTCGGCACCGAGCGCATGAGCGCCCGTCAGGCCGTCGTCCGGAAGCTGTCCGCCGTCGAAGCGCTCGGATCGGTCACCGTCGTCGCCACCGACAAGACCGGCACATTGACCGAGAACACGATGACTGTCAGCGGCCTCGACTCACCGGATCCCCAGCGAGCGCTCCGGGCGATGGTGCTCGCTGCCGACGCCGAACCCGACGGCGAAACCGGCGACCCGCTCGAACTCGGTTTGTACGCGTATGCCGCGAGCAAGGGTGTCGATCCGGTCACGACTCGGATGACCCATCCCCGCCAATCGGTGCGATCGTTCGATTCGGCGTGGCGGTTCATGCGCGTCAGCGTCATCGAGGACGGCGAAACAGTGGCCTACCTCAAAGGCGCCGCCGAAGTGCTGCTCGCGCGGAGCACGCTCACTGCGGTCGAGCAGCAGGACTGGCATGCCCGAATCGAAACCGCTGCCGCCGACGGCTATCGCGTGCTCGGCCTCGCATGGTCGCCTGACAACCACGAAGACGCCGTCACCTGGCTGGGCACGGTGTCGATGTGGGACCCACCGCGACCAGAAGTCCACGCTGCGATCGCTGCAACCCAAGCCGCCGGCATTCGCGTCCTCATGATCACCGGCGACCATCCCGAAACCGCTCGCGCTATCGCACGCGACCTCGGTATCCCTGCCGATCGAGTCCTCACCGGCGACGACCTCGATCGCCTCGGCCGCGACGAGTTGGTCGATGCTGTCAACGAGGTCCACGTGTTCGCCCGGGTCAGCCCCGACCACAAACTCGCTCTCGTCGAAGCACTGAAGACCCGCGGCGAAATCGTCGCGATGACCGGCGACGGGGTCAACGACGCACCCGCACTCAAACGATCCGACGTCGGCGTCGCCATGGGCCGACGCGGCAGCGACGTGACGCGTGAGGTTGCCGACCTCGTGCTCCTCGATGACAACTTCGCAACCATCGAAGCCGCCATCGAGGAAGGCCGCGGCATCTACGACAACATCCAGAAGTTCCTCCGATTTCTGTTCTCCACCAACGTCGCACTCGTCCTGCTCGTCGCAATCGGCGTCGTCGGCGCGGCCATCAGCGACCTCCGCGACGACGTCGGCGACCTCCTTGTCCCACTGACCGCTGCACAGTTGTTGTGGATCAACGTCATCGCCGACGGACCACCCGCACTCGCACTTGGCCTGGACCGCAACCCCGGCGTGATGAAACGCAAGCCGCGGTCCCCGACCGCGCCGCTGCTGACCAGACCCGCGATCCGCTTCATCCTGATCACCGGCGTGCTCAAAGCAGCTCTCGGGCTCGCGCTCTTCTTCGGGCTCCCACAATTCGGCTACACCGGGGTCGAAACCCGCACCGCTGTGTTCCTCTACGAGTCGCTTGCCCAACTCGCCTTCGTCTACCCCTCCCGACTGATCCTGTCTCGACCGGCGCGCAATCGCGTCCTCAACTGGATCGTCGCCATCAGCGTCCTGGTCCAGTTCGCGACGCTCGCCGTCCCCGGGCTGCGCACCGTCCTCGGACTCGAAACACTCGACACCACCGCCTACGGACTCATTGCCGGTGCCCTCGCTGTGTCGGTGCTGGGGGCAACGATCTCAGCGAGACTCACGAGCGAGAAAGTCTGAGGAGTGCGCCACTACGAAGCACCTCGATCGACGGCCACCCAGGCAGACCTGCGAAGGTGCCACACGTGGAGCCACGGTCTATGTTGGCGGCAGCCAACCGAACACTGAAGCCTCGAAAGCGGCCGAGAAAGATGACCACGCATGCGGCATTTCATCGTTCCTGTTGACGGCTCCTCTCATGGCTGGCGCGCGGTCGACGTAGCCGTTGCGCTTGCGCGACGATGCAACGGAAACCTGGATGTGGTCCAAGTCGTCTTCGACCCTGATGACATGCAAGACACGGAGCGCTCACTCCACACCCGACTCATCGACGTCGACTCCTTCGATGTGAACATCGTCCCAGTCGTCCACCTCGCTGACCGCTCAGGCGACACCGTCGCCGCCGAGATCTGCACCATGGTGATGAGCCAACCCGGTGCCACCGTCGTCATGGCATCACAGGGGCGCGGACGGTCGGCCGCCGTCGTCGGAAGCGTTGCCGAGGACCTTCTGCGCTGTCTCGATGGACCCGTTGTCGTCGTCGGCCCACAATCGGGAGTTCCCGACTTCAGCAACCCGATGATCGTGACGCTCGACGGGTCCGACTTCTCCCAAGCGGCCCTGCCGATCGCCGCATCGTGGAGCAATCACCTCGGACCACAACCCACACTTCTCCGAGTGATCGAACGCGATGCGTCCGAGTCGACGGACGACACAGAGAACGAGCAGTACCTCATATCCATGTCCGGCCTGCTCTCAACGCTCACGAAGCACAAGGTGCCGTACACCCTGCAACACCATCGCGACGTTGGAGCTGCCGTCTGCGCCCACGCCGAGAACATCGACGCTTCTCTCATCGTTGCGAGTACCCACGGGCACACCGGGATGCCACGATTCATGCTGGGCAGTGCAGCCGCAGCGTTCGTCCGCAACGCCCCCTGCCCGGTCCTCCTCGTGCGACCTGCCCACGCCGCACCAACCGAAGCGCTGCCACACACTCAGCAGTGAAGACCGAAAATCGCGGCTCGACAGTCGCCCTCGCTGGTCTACAAGCCGACGATCACTGATGGCGGGACATTGTCCGCTATATGCGCCATCCGGGCAACGCCATACTGGATGCCATGATGCTCGCCCTGGTCGTCGCAAGCTGGGTTGCGGGAGGGTCATGACCCCCATCGTGGTGCCGCTCGACGGGTCGGCATTCGCCGAGCGAGCCCTGCGGCCGGCGTGTGCGATCGCTGCTCGTCTCGAGCGGGCTCGGGTGCTGCTCGTGAGCTGCGCCCCCGACGACATCGACGCAGCACAGCACGAGCTCGACGATCGCGCCGCGATCTACTCCGATGTCGTCGAGGTCGAAACCCGCCTCGTCGGCGGAGGCGATCCGGCGGAGGTGATCCTTGCCACCGCCGCAACGGAGCCCGATGGGATGCTGTGTATGGCCACCCACGGCAGAGGCAGCATCCGCTCCACCGTGCTCGGCAGCGTCGCCACACAGATCGTCTGCCGATCGACCCAACCGCTCATCCTCGTGGGCCCGCGCTGCCGCACCGCGCTCTTGCCGGCCGAACGCGGCCGACTGCTGGTGTGCTCTGATGGCTCCACCATGTCCGACAACATCATCCCGACAGCAGCAACGTGGTGCGATCGACTCCAGCTGGAGCCATGGCTGATCGAAGTGGTCGGGCCGGACGAGAACCCGGAGCCCGCAGACCGACCTCATCCCAACCGAGAAGTCGAAGCCGCGAGCGAGCGTCTCGACAGGCTGGCGACCCGACTGCACACACCGACACTGCCTGCGAGAACCAGAGTTCTCCATGGCGCACCTGACAGCTCGATCAACTGGTTCGCCGAGCGTCTTCCCGCTGCGCTGATCGCCATGGCGACCCACGGCCGCAGCGGACTCTCACGTATCACCATGGGCAGCGTCGCCACCCAGGTCGTCCGCCACGCCCCGTGTCCGGTCCTGGTCACGAGACCGACGGACGCCCAGGCGTGCGACGATGAGTAACCACGCACAACCGCAGAAGGAGAGCAAGATGGGTGAGATCATTGTCGGCGTCGACGGTTCGCAAGGCTCGCGCGCCGCCCTGCGCTGGGCAGCTCGTACGGCCGCTGCCCAAGGCGCCGCGCTCCGTGCGGTTGGAGCCTGGCAGTACCCCGCCAGGGCGGCCACACCTGCCGCACCGGCGAAGCTGCCCGGGCCAGACGAGATGGACGAACAGACCTGCGACACCCTGCGCGCCGTGGTCCGCGAGGAACTCGAAGCCGGAGCCGATCAGGTGGAGATCGAGGCCGGGCGCGGCCCTGCCGCACCGGTGCTCCTCGGCGCCGCCGCCAAAACCGGTGCCGACATGCTCGTCCTGGGCGCTCGCGGTCTGGGCGGCTTCGCCGGGTTGCTGCTGGGGTCGGTGTCCCAGCACTGTGTGGAGAACAGTCCGTGCCCGGTCGTTGTCCTGCGCGGCGAACACGACTTGTCGGACGGTCCGATCGTCATCGGGCTCGACGGCTCCAACGGCTCAGCTCGTGCGCTGGAGTGGACGATCGATCTCGCCGAGGCGACCGGTTCGCTCATCGTTGCCGTCCATGCACCGGGCACCGGGGCGAACAACGCGACGGTGGATGCGCGCCGGCAGGCACTCGAACAGTGGTGTGCTCCGATCGAGCACCGGGCGGTGCCCTACGCGATGCGCGTCGACTCGGGCGACGCACGCGAGGTGCTCGAGCAGGCCGCAGACGCAACCGGTGCGTCGCTGTTGGTTGTCGGGACCCGAGGGCTTGGTGCCGTACGCGGATTGCTGCTCGGAAGCGTCGCTGGCTACGTCGCTCGGTACACGAGCCGGCCCATCGCCGTCATCCCCCGCTCGACCGGTTGACGGGAGGGTCGCCGGTGATCCACGAC
>Ga0105049_10008129_pt1 | contig 12170 bp, 5 predicted proteins | sample MAT06_FD_78087 | JGI IMG/M metagenome (GOLD analysis project Ga0105049, IMG submission 78087) | Freshwater microbial communities from Lake Fryxell liftoff mats and glacier meltwater in Antarctica - MAT-06 | ecosystem: Environmental > Aquatic > Freshwater > Ice > Liftoff microbial mat | place...
GGAAAAAGGTGACGTAAAAGGCATAATCAAGCATACTGTCCTGCGCCTTCAACTGGCCTCGATACACGTCAATGGTATAGCTCAGCGATTGAAAAGTGAAAAAGGATATGCCTGCAGGAAGGAATAGGTACCGTGGATCATAAGGTTTGTCGAGCATTTCGCAGAACAACTCGGAATAGAGGTTGTATTTGAAATACACCAGCATTCCTAAGTTTACGATCAGGCTGATAATGAGCAGGATGGTTTTTCCATTTCGGGATTTTGCGTGATCCATCCACCGTGCGAGGTTGAAATCTACAACCACGATAAGGACGTGCAGCAACCAGAAAACGCCCGCACACTTGAAATAAAAAAACAACGAAAAAAGCGTCACCCATGCAATGCGAAGGCGGTTATGCCGCATCAAAACTTGATAAACCGCGTAAAACCCAATAAATAGAAACAAAAAAAGCCCAGAGCTAAAAAGCAAGGGCGATACGGTCTCGAACTGCCCGACTGTGTTTTTTACAAGGGGGCTTTTGGTTAGTTCTTCCAGTATTTTGGCAAAGTCAAACTCAAACACGGCGCGAAGGTATGAAACGCGGGTTTAGTTGATGTGGCAACCCTGGACCACAAAAGGCATAAATTTTTTTTAGCCTGTTTTTTGGCCCTTTTGTGGTTAAAAAACTATTCAGCCACTTTAATTACAATACAAGGTGCATTGTTCCGTGCAAAGACGAAAGCAGGTTTATTGCTTATTTTGATCGTTTCGATCCGACGTGCCTGACCTTTGATACGCAAATCGCCGAGGGGAAAAACTTGCATCTCGCCATTTTTTCCAAAACGAAGCACATTTCCAAAATTAGCGTCGTATCGTCCCATTTCTATATTGCATTCGTAGAAGTTGCCGCCTAGGATGGCTTCCAAGCGGCCATCGCCGTTGAGGTCGGCCAATGTGCAAGCATTGAGCGTGGAAAACTGAAGTGGGTCGGGCAAAATGTGTGGGGCGAATTTCAAGTTGCCTAAGTTTTCAAAATACATGCTTTGGAAGGTATTGGCTGCGCGATGTACGGATTGGGTGAGTTTGTCTTTACCAAAAATATCGGCTACACTGGCTTTGGCAAAATCCTTGGCATAAAGAAAGTTTTTCTTGAGGCTGGGAATGGTTTTGGTTATTTCTTCAAAAGTAGCAAATGGCAACTCCTTGTTTTTCAGGTAGTAAGTAAGTATTTGATCCACTTGCCCATTGTTGTCAAAGTCAGAAACATACATCTGGACAGGCTCGGATGGGGTAGGGTGGAAGCGGCTGTTTTTGCCAAGATTGCCCGCCAAAATGTCAAGGTCGCCGTCGCCATCAAAATCGCAGGCCTGGGCAAAATTCCACCAGCCGGAAAGATCATTCAACTGCTTTTTTTCAAAAAAACCAGCCTTGTTTAAAAATACGGTAATCGGTTCCCATTCAATGGCCAACAACAAATCCTCGTCGCCATCCGCATCCAGGTCTGCCCAGACACCATTCTTTACCAATCCGGCAAGATGGAGTCCGCCACCAATTTTTTGCGCAACCTCTTCAAAGATTCCGTTCCCTTTGTTTTGAAATAAAAATGATGTGGGCGTAAGGCCATAATTCCAAGGCTGGGCGCGTGCACCAATGAAGACATCCACCAACCCATCTTTATTAAAATCACAAGGAAGCACACAAGAGGCCGTGGCAAAAGCCTCCGGGAAATCTCGCCGTTCAAAATTGCCCTTCCCGTCATTGATGTAGTAACGCTGCTTCATGGCCTCATCCCGGATTCTCCACTCATTGCCGCCTGCGGCCACGATTAGATCCAGGTCGCCGTCGTTTTCGATATCGGCAAAAACAGCATCCACATCCTCAAAAATGCTGTCTTTCAAAATCGCCGAAGGCGTTTGCAGCGTAAACGTGCCATTCTTGTGCTGAACGTAAAGGGCACTTTTTTCAAACTTGGCGGAGCCAAAAAAAACATCCTCCAAACCATCTCCATTTACATCGCCCACAGCCAGTGCAGGGCCTTCTGCCGACACCATGTGGGGGATGAGCGCTTCGCGGTTAAACTCGATAAACGGGTTTTCAACGTGGGTAAAATCAAGCCCCGATATTTCGGTTATGTACTTGAAAATAAATGGATTGACTGTTTTTTTTGCCAAAATTGAAAAGTCAAAAACGGGCAAACCAGGCCGCCAGGAGAGGGCTACAGTGCTGTTAAATTTTAAATCATTTAGTCGCTCAAACGTTCGGTCGGGCCAGATTACAAACACCGAATCTACCGAACTCAATTCGCCCATACCAATGTGCAACGGCGTCAGGGAACTCGACTGATAACCGCGCACCGGGTAAAATTCCTCTACCTGTCTTTCACCGTTTTTCTTAAATATTGCCACTCGGGTTCCGATGGCGTTGAGATTTTTGGGCGAACCCTTCAAGTTAAAATAAAGAAAGGCATTGGGACTGCTGCCTTGCTCGCGGTCCAGATTTTTATACACGAATGGTTCGTCTTCGATGTTGTTGACTACCATGTCCAGATCGCCATCGTTGTCCAAGTCAGCCGTGATGGCGCCATTGGAGAAAGTTGGCTGATCGCCCCTGATTTGTCCTTGCCAATCTTCAAACTGCAGGTGGCCGTTGTTGTGGAAAAATTTGTTGGGCAACTTGATTCGAGGCATTTTTTCCACGATAGCAAGTTTATCTTGCTCAAAACCAGTCACTTCCCCCTTACTTTCTTGGAACCTCATGAAGTCCACATCGTTCATACGACGCGGGATGCCATTAGAGATAAACAGGTCTTTGTAGCCGTCCGAATCAAAGTCTGCAAATAGGGGAGACCAGGACCAGTCGGTGGCGCTGACTCCTGCGAATTGTGCGATTTCTTGAAAATGGCCGGTGCCGTCGTTCAATTGCAGCGCATTGCGGGCATACTGGTTTTGATACCCATAACCGAGTTTCATCTGATACACCGCAAAGCCGTCTTCACCGAGGGAGGCTTTCAGAATTTGCGGGTCTTCGGGCTCCATGTCAAGTGAAATGAGGTCATTCCAGCCATCGTTGTTGATGTCCGCGATGTCTACGCCCATGGAAAATCGGCTGGTGTGCTGGATAGCATCTGCCAGCGACTCTTTGAAGGTGCCATTGCGCTGGTTGATGTAATAATAGTCGTTTTCGTGAAAATCATTGCCGATGTAGATATCTGGCCAGCCATCCATATTCAGGTCGCTGATGCCGATTCCCAGGCCATATCCGATGACGGTGCTTTGGATGCCAGATTTTTCAGTTATATCAACAAATTTCCCTCCCTTGTTTTCCAGCAACTTATCACCTGAAAGCGGATGAATTGTACCTTCAAATTGCTTCCGAGGTCCAAAAGTGCCATTTTGGTGGAGCGAATGATTGAGTTGGTACAGGTCCAAGTCACCGTCAAGGTCGTAATCAAAGAAAGCGGCCTGTGTACCAAATCCAATCAAGTCAAGTCCCCATTCAGCGGCTTTTTCGGCAAAAACTGGGATGCCATTTTCAATTTTCTGGCAAATAAGCAGTCGGTTTCGCCCTTTAATGGCTTTGTAATCGCCTACCTGACTGATGTAGAGGTCAAGCAGGCCGTCATTGTTGAGGTCTACCACCGAGGCGCCTGTTTTCCACACCACCCCGCTTGGCAGGCTTGGATTGATGTTTGCCTGTTGGCTCACATCCCGAAAATTCAAATTACGCTCGTTCAAAAAGAGTTTGTCCGGCCCCATGTTGGATGTGAAAAACAAATCAATGAGGCCGTCTTGGTTGAAATCTCCTGCTGCAACGCCGCCGCCATTGAAGAAGTACATATAGTTGAACACGTTGACTTCGGTGCTTTGTTGGGGCGTGTTGTCAAAATCTAACCCAGTCACGTCTTTGCGGAGGAGTTGGAATTTGGGTGGGCTGCTCTCTGGCCCATTGCAACAAAGAAAAAGAAAAAGTATTGGAAAAGAGAATTTTAGCATGTGGTCATTTAAACAAAAACAGTCTGGGTTTCTCTCCGTTCACGGTAGCCAACAAGTGTTTTTTGCCTTTAATGGTGAGCATTGCCAATGTTTTTACATCGCCGCGTACGAAAAACCCAGAGGAGCGGTTTCCTACCCATTCATAGTTTCCACCACCTTTATTGAGCAGCGTATGTCCAAAACTCGCATCTAATTTTGAAAATTGTGGCATAAAGCTCGCATCGTTGCCGGCCAGCGCCAGGTCATTTCGCCCGTCGCCATTAAGGTCGCCGCACCAGATATCGCAAACACAGGAAAACTGAACTTCTGCGGGTAAAGGCATCATGGTGAATTGCCCATTTCCAATATTCAAAGCCACTGCCGACTGGAAATAATTGCCTTCCATCACGACTGATTTTTTCAGGATTTCTTTCTTGAACAGGTCTTGAATTGACTTTTGGGCATAATCTGCATGTTTCAGCACTTGTTTTTTAAGGCTGGGGATTTGGCTTGTGAGTTCTTTTTTCATGGGGATGGGCATGTCTCGGCCATTCACGCTGCGACTCATGATTTTATCAATCGTGCCGTTCCCGTCAAAATCGTTGATCCAGAGTTTTGCAGACTGTTCTTTTGTACCAGAGAAATAAAAATTCTCGCCTCGATTGCCAAGCAATAGATCCTGGTCGCCATCGCCGTCCACGTCATCTGTTTCAATAGCGTACCACCAACCAGAATAGTCATCAAGGTTGGATTTTACAGTCAAAAGTTTCCCTGCTTTGATTTCAAAGAGGTGTGGGTAACGCCATTCTCCCACTACGATTAGTTCGAGTGTTGCATCGCCCGTCACATTCGCCATTTTGGCATCGGTGACCATCCCGAGGAGATTAAGGTCAGGGGCGGCATCTTTGGTAATATCTCGAAAGTTGCCCTTTCCATCGTTTTGGTATAAAAAATGTTTCAGTGGCGCGCCGTAAATCTCTGGTATTGAACGATTTCCAACAAACAGATCCAGGTCGCCATCCGCATCAAAATCAAGCGGGACGGCCACCGCCGTATTGAACCCGTTTAAAGGCAATGGCTGTTGACTGCGACTAAAATTGCCTTTTCCATCGTTGAAATACAGGCGATTTTGCATAAAACGGGAGCCAGGCGGCTGGTGATTGCCGCCGCTGCCAACGAACAAATCTGCGTCCGAATCTCCATCTACATCAAAGAAAGTAATGGCGGTATCTTCGAAAATGGAATCAGGATCAAACGTTTTTTGACCTCTTTGGACGAAGGCACCCGCAGGAGTTTGCAGGTACAAACGTCCCGCCACACCTGCGGGTCCGCCCATGAAAACATCCTCCAATTGGTCCCCATTTACATCGGCCACCGCAGCTTTTGGGCCTTCTCGTGACAGCATTCTAAAACTTAAACCTTCCGGATAAAAATCAATAAAGGCATCTTCTTTAGAAGCTTGGAAATTGGATACAACTTCTTGAAACAGAGTCATTTCTGTGCCAATAAAAGTAGCATTGCTGAGGGCAGATAGGCCGCTTGTGTTTTCCCAGGAAATTTGGATTGTGGTATCAACCTGTGGGCTAGGAAGCACTGTTTTTGTCCGGTCGGGCCACAGCACCACCAGTGAATCAATCGAAGGATTTTGGCCGAGCCCAAACACCATTTTATAGTCCACCGACGACTGGAACCCGCGCGATGGATTGAGCTGAAAATTGATCTGCTCATTGCCTCGGTAGGCTGTCACTTTAGAGCCGATCGCGAAGGTGTTTTGGCCTTTTCCTTTCAAAGAAACGGTTAAGTGGTGATGGCTGGGAAGGGCTTTTTCAGTCCTGTTTTTGTAAAGAAATGCCTCCTGGTTCACGTTGTTTACTACCAAGTCAAGGTCGCCGTCATTGTCCAGATCACCATAAGCCGCACCGTTAGAGAAGGAAGGCGTAGTGAATCCCCACTCCAGACCTTTGTCTTCGAATCGAAGTTTTCCTGTATTCTGGAATGCCTTATTCAAAATTGGTACAGAGGGCATTCGGGAAATCACCTCGTTGATTTGTTCTTTTCTCCCGGTGAGTGCCAATTGCTGCACCACCTCGTCGGCAAAAAAGTCCATGAAGTCCTGATCTATCACGTCTTTGTAAATGCCGTTGCAGACGTAGATATCGCGCCAGCCGTCGTTGTCGGCATCAAACATGAGGGCACCCCAACTCCAATCGGAGGCAGCCACGCCTGCGAAATAGGCGATTTCGCGGAAGTTTCGGCCCGACTTCGTGCCTTGGGCGGGTAAAGGGGAGTTGAGTTGCAGGCAGTTCTGCATGTATTGATGGTAAAAACCACGCTGTTGCTTCAGTTGGTAGAAGTTGTAGATTTCAAATTGGGTGGTCGTTTTCAGCCTTGTTTCTTCGCTGGGAAGCATTTCAGTAGTAAAAATTTCGGGCCAGCCATCGTTGTTGATGTCGGCCATGTCAGCGCCCATGGAAGCCAGGCTCATGTGCTCCACCCACTGCTCTATTTCCTCTTTGAAGGTTCCGTCTCCTTGGTTTATGTAAAGGTAGTCGCGCTCGTAAAAATCGTTGGAAACATAAAGGTCGGGCCAGAGGTCGCCATTTACATCCCCAACGGTAACACCCAGTCCGAACCCAATGAGCGAGCCATAGATGCCAGACTCTTTTGAAACATCAGAAAATTTGCCTCCATCGTTGCGCAAAAGTTTATCTCCACCACCTTTTAGAAAATCTTTTACAGGCCAGTCTTTAGCGTACAGTTCGCGGTTGTTGCTGGTATTGAGTGTGTTGACGGGCATAAAGCTGTTGTTCAGAATGTAACAGTCCAAGTCGCCATCCAGATCGTAGTCAACAAACGCCGCGTGGGTCGTGTAGCCGTCTTCATTCAAGCCGTATTCTGCGGCTTTTTCAGAAAAAGTCAAGTCTTTATTATTGATAAACAATTCATTAACTGGCTTTTCTCCTGATTTGTAACCGGCATTGCAGACATAGATATCGAGCCAGCCATCGGCATTGATGTCTACCAGGACGACGCCTGTACTCCAGAATTTTGTGCCTGCTACCCCAGCTTTTTGTGTGATGTCTTCAAACTCAAAATTGCCCTTGTTCAGGTACAGTTTATTGTCACCCATATTCGAAGTTAGAAACACATCGGCCAAGCCGTCATTGTTCAAATCGCCAATGGCGGCACCACCTCCATTGTAGAAATTGCGGTAACTGAAAATGTTGAAGTCCTCCGTGTTGTCGACTTGGTTGAGGAATTGAATGCCCGATTTGCTGGACGGAACGAGTTCAAAAAGGGTATTTTCTGAGCGCTGGGAAGTGCAGCCAGCTACCAAAAGCAGCAATGGGAGGAGTTTGGAAAGTAGTTTCAAGCAAGATGTCTGTTTATACGGTCTTTGGAAAAGAGAGGGTGTCTCATAATTAAATCAATGGTGGACTCTGTCAAATTTAGTTTGGTTTTGGGGTTGTGCCAAAAGGTTAGACCTTCGAAAGTCTAAAAATTTTTATTTCGTTTTCTTTACCGTAGACCTTCCAAGTTTTAAAAACTTGGAAGGTCTGGCACTCGATAAGGAACAATATTTGGTTCGTTTTTTTCAATCAATCCTTTCGACACAACCCCAAAACCAAACAAAATTCTAACCCGATAGGCCGAAACCCGCTTATGAGACGCCCTCTTAAATCAGTCAGAAGGGTTCAAAAATCCTTACTTTACCAATCTTTTTTGCAAATCCTCCAATGAAACCCCCTTTGTTTCTGGCATCATACGCCAAACGTAGATCAGTTGGAAGACCATCATAGCGCTGAAAAAGGCAAAGATGGGGCCACCGCCTAAATCTGCCGCCAACTTGGGGAACACACCAGCAATCAGCGTGGCAAAAACCCAGTGGGTCAGGCATCCCCAGGCCATGCCCGAAGCTCGTACAGAATTGGGGAAAATCTCGGAGATGAAAACCCAGATCACAGCGCCTTGCCCGATGGCGTGGCTGGCGATAAAGGCAAATATATACAACGGAACATTGTTGTAAGACTCTGTGTAAAAGGACATTGCGATGAGGGCTAACGAAATGATGTATCCGATTGAGCCAATGTACATCAACGTTTTCCGTCCGAAACGGTCAATAAGGTACCAGCCACCAAAGGTGAAAAGCAGGTTTACCAAGCCAACCCCTGCAGTTGAAAGGAAGGCACTGTCTTTGCCCAGGCCGGTCATTTCAAAAATACGGGGCGCATAATAAATGACCGCGTTGATGCCAGACAGTTGGTTGAAAAATGCAAACAAAAAAGCCAACAAAAGGGGCAAGCTGTACTTTTTTGAAAACAAGGGCTCCTTTGCAGCCCCTTGCTCTGCCTTGGCTGAATCTCTGATTTCTTGTACTGCTTTGTCCACTTCGGGGTCTGTTATGGCCAACACCTTGCGCGCGGCTGCTTCATCGCCCTTGTTCAGCAGCAACCAACGCGGCGTTTCGGGGGTATAGAGCACCATTGCTGAAAAAATCAAAGATGGAAATGCTACCACACCGAGCATCCAACGCCAGTCGTTTTCTCCCCCCACCCCAAGAAACAGATAATTGGAAACGTAGGCCAACAAAATCCCGATCACGATATTGACCTGAAAGGAAATGACCATTCTGCCACGGTATTTCGGGGGGGCTATCTCGGATATGTACACGGGTGCGACTACAGAGGAGGCGCCAATGCTCAGCCCTCCGATAAACCGAAAGAACATAAAGGTGTAAACATCCTGCGCCAATGCTGCGCCAATTGCGGACACAAAAAACAGAATTCCAATCCAAAGCAGGGTCTTTTTACGGCCAAATTTGTCTGCGGGAACACCGCCAAAAGCGGCTCCGAACACCGTGCCGAACAAGGCCATGGATACTGCAATGCCGTGCAGGGTATTGTCGAGATTCCAAATCCTTTGAATGGTTTGTTCAGCACCTGAAATTACGGCTGTGTCCAAACCAAAAAGAAAGCCGCCGAGACCGACGGTGATTGACCAGAGTACAAGTTTGCTGTTCATAAAATAGGGAATAGGGTAGTGGTACGCCCGCCTTCGTTTTGGCGGGTAAAGGCTCTAAGGTAGAAGGTTTTTTAGCGGCGACAAAAAAAACGCTCTAACAAAACAGGCCACCCAAATGGGTGGCCTGTCCTTATGCATTTTACCGAAAACAAGCTGAATTAATAGCCTGTATTTTGACGAAGATTCGGGTTGGAGTCCAAAGCCTGTTGTGGAATCGGGAACAAAACTTTGGTTGGGTCGGTGACGAATTTTTGAGACCAAGCGTCGTCGAAAGTGCCGAAACGGATTTGGTCATTACGGCGCCAGCCTTCCCAGTACAGTTCACGGCCACGCTCGTCGAGCATGCCAGCCAGGTCTATAGAGGCCAAAGGAGCGAGCGAGGTCGCACGAACAGCACGGAGCGCATTCACGGTAGACAAAGCATCTCCACCAGAGCGAAGCTGTGCTTCTGCTTTCATAAGCCACACATCACCCAAACGTAAGAAGATGTACCTGCCAAATTCTCCGTTATGGTATTTAATAACCCGGATACCCTGAGCGGTGTTTGCACCAGCTAAAGGAACATCTGATGTGTAGATCAAAGGCTTACCATCGCGGGAGTTGATGATGAGCTTGTTGCTGTCAGTATACTGTTGGCCAATGAGGAATCCATATCCTACACCAGAGTTTGCGCTACTGTCTCTTGTTGCATCCTTACCTTTGCGCTGATCGCCATTTTCAAATTTGCCGTAAAAATCTGCAAGGGTAGTAAATCCGTTCCAGCCCGTCTGATCGTAGTGCAAGGTCATGTGGTAACGGTTAGAGGGAGAGCCGCCATTGCCGTTTGCAGTCAAAATGGTCTCGTTGGTAGCACCAGCTTTGAATATATGGAAGTAGTCAGGATCCAGGGAGAAACCATTGGCGATCACAGCATCACAATAGCTGATGACTTTAGCCATATCAGCAGGGTCGAAGGTGTAAGGGCCTGCGGGGTTATCTGATTTGTACACGGCTTTGTTCAGGTAAAGCTTAGCCAAAAGCGTGTTGGCGGCGGCTTGAGAAGCCAGTGTTGCGTCACCACCAGGACCTATCACAGGCAGGAGCGGAAGCGCTTCAGTAAGGTCTTTTTCCACAAAGTCAAACGCTTCCGAACGAGTGAAAACGCGCGGATTTATCTCTACACCTTCATTTACTTCGCGGAAAGGCACTTTGCCCCAAAAATCCATTACGTGAAACATGTAAAAAGCACGAAGAAATTTAGCTTCAGCAGCTTGTTGCGCCGTGGGGGCTGGGCTGGTAGAGGCCAATACCTGGTTACAAAGAAAGATAGATCCGTTCAGGCGGTTCCAGCTGCCGATAATGTAGTTGTGGGTAGGATCCCATGTATGGGCATGTAGTGTGCGCCAAACGCCATTGTCACCCCAATCCGTGCCACGAGTTGGCGGAATCATTTCGTCAGTGGTATGCTCCGTCAATGAATAGACCTGATCCTGATCTTGAAATTGATTCAAGTTTCTGTAAGCCGAAACCAGCAAGGCACCCCCATCACCGGCAAAGGTTGTGCCAGTGATTGGAGTAAGCACCGAATCAGTTGATTCTACTTCCAGATTGGTACAGGCTTGGAAACCCCAAAGGCACAGTCCAAAAAGTGGAAGGAGAAGGAAAAATTTGAAATTTTTCATGTGTGAAAAGTTTTTGTAGTTTGTTGTTTAGAAAGTGACATTAGCCCCTACAGAGAAAGTGCGTGCACGCGGGTATGCGCTGTAATCAATGCCCAAAGATGGGATATCGTCAATTTGCTTGTTGGTGTTTACTTCTGGATCCAAGCCGGAATAACCCGTAAAGACAGCCAGGTTCTGACCATTTACGAACAGGCGAAGCGCAGAAATGTTTTTGGATTTTAAAGGAAGGTTGTAACCCAAGGTAATATCCTGTAAACGTACAAAATCTGCCTTTTCAAGGAAGCGAGTCGACACCTCCGGCGCATTCAGGCGGCTTTCACCGCTGGTAGGTACGTCTGTGGTCACATTACGTCCACCACCCAATGCACCTGCGGTAAAGAGTGCGTTGGCCGTGTTGTTGTAAACATAGTGGCCAAATTGACCCGTAAAGAATATACTAGCATCAAGATTGCCAAATTGGAACTGATTGGTAAGACCAGCAGTAACTTTAGGGATCGGGCTCTTGCCAACAAAAACCTGCTTGTCAAGATTGTCCTTATAGGTTTGGATACCATTGTCGTCATAACCTACAAACTCGCGCAAAAAGAATGCAAACAAAGGTTGTCCTTGTGCAATTCGTTCTGCAAAAGCCCCGGAAAGTCCCTGTCCGTTGATCGCGCCTGTATTAAAGATGCCGTCGAAGTTTTTAACTTCGTTTTTATTGTAAGACACGTTGCCCAGTATAGTCCAGTCAAAATTGCTTCCGTCAATAGCCACCAAATTAAGGCCAAGTTCAATGCCTCTGTTTTCAATGTCTGCATCCAGATTCCTCCAGTTAAATGTTCCCGGTGATGGCTGCGCAGCAAACTCTTTTACCAACATGTCCTTGGTATTTTTCTTGTACAGGTCAAGAGAGCCGCTCAAGCGTGAATTCCAAAAACCAAAGTCAATACCCAGGTTAAGCTGAGTAGTGGTTTCCCACTTAATTTTTGGATTTTCAAAAGAAACATTAGTTAAGCCACCTGTAAAGACGTTTAGTGCGTCATCAATACCTCCATTTCCAACTCGCTGACGGGTGTTGTAGAGATCGTGTGGAATTTCCTGGTTACCCGTTACACCATAGCCCAAACGCAGGCCCAGATCGGAGAAGACATTCGGGCAGAAAGATTCCTGACTGATGCGCCATTTCACCGCCGCAGAAGGGAAATAGCCATAGCGATTGTCTGGGCCGAACTTGGTAGAACCGTCTGCGCGCATGGTCGCAGTCACGAGATACTTGTCAGAGATACCAAAATTTACACGGCCAAAGTAAGACTGAAGTTCATCTACGGTATAAGACGAGTTAACCACCGCAGAAAGTCCAGCGGTAGAGGCGTTGTTTACCATTAAACTCAGGTCAGAAGTGCTGAACTTGGAGTAAGTGTTCTGCTTTGATTTATTGTCAAATCTTTGGTAAGAATAGCCTGCCAAACCAGTGAAATCAACTTTGCCGAAAGATCGGTTGTAGGTGAAGTAGTTCTCCCAAAGAGTACTGTTATTTTCAAGGTCTGATGTAAA
>Ga0105049_10008130_pt1 | contig 12170 bp, 4 predicted proteins | sample MAT06_FD_78087 | JGI IMG/M metagenome (GOLD analysis project Ga0105049, IMG submission 78087) | Freshwater microbial communities from Lake Fryxell liftoff mats and glacier meltwater in Antarctica - MAT-06 | ecosystem: Environmental > Aquatic > Freshwater > Ice > Liftoff microbial mat | place...
AATCGATGCCTGTCCTCGTTGTCCTGGGAAAACGGCTATTCGATGCCTGTCCTCGTTCGTGGCTCCTCGTTCGTGGCTCGTTCGGTAGGAAAACGGCTATTCGATGCCTGTCCTCGTTCGTGCTATTCGATGCCTGTCCTCGTTCGTGTGTCTCCTCGTTCGTGTGTCCTCGTTCGTGCTAGGAAAACGGCTATTCGATGCCTGTCCTCGTTCGCCGTGCCTCTTCTGGCCTGCGGTTGCTCAGAGATCACGCCTTCAATCCATTCGATGTAATGGCTCAGGCGGACATTGCAACTGGTTTGACCATAGCGTCCGGGTCGGGCAGTCCTAACGTCGCCTTGGGCGACTTTCCAAGATCCCAACCCGGCCAACAGCCATTGATCATCAGTCTGGAGGAGCACAGGACCGCCGCTGTCTCCGTTTCCGAGAGTGCCCTCAAGAGGTAGTGCCGTAGGTGGCTCGTCAAATACGTAGCACAACCAGCGGTCATGAGCACTGGTGATCGTGTTGAACGCGCGACGAAGCTCAGTGCGATTCGGGCCATTGGGGCTGTGCCCGGTGACTCCCGTATCCGTAGCACCTTTTCCAACGATCTTAGCGATCTGCCCTGGCTCGTTGCTGTCCTTGTAGAGTTCGACGGGAGCAACATCCATTACGGATTGGGTCAACTTGATCAGTGCAATATCGTCAGATGATGCAAGAAAAACAACTATCAACATGGCCTCTCCACTGGCCATTGCCTGATCGAGCAGCGCCTGTGGAAGCGCCTTGTATCCGGCATGCATGACAATTCGCTCGACGTCCCTGGATACTCCGTTGATCATTACGCGCTGGAGGTCAGAATTCCCCGGGATCGTGTGGGCGGCAGTAACGGCCCACTGAGGCGCAATCAATACGCCGTGACCCTCACCAGGCATATCAACGAGAGCAGGAAACTCCGAGGCCGGAACCCGATACTTCGAGTCATCCACGTCATGTCGGATGACGACGGCGCTAGCGGTTGATGATGCCGCAAGGAGTATGAGCAAGAAAAAGCGAATCATGTGTGATGCTCAACGCGGGGGCTAACTACTATTCAACTCAAGTAATCGGCCCCGAACTGGGCTGGTAATTGCCCGAGTATCCGTCGCGCACCGCCTGATCGCAAGCCCATTCCCCTGCGCGATTCAACAGCCTAAACCGACTGCGTGGAGCCTAATTGCGGGGTGTAATTCAGGCGCCTCGAATCCGCCACAGCCCGCCCCGGATACCATCCAGCGTCAAGACGCCGCGCCCCAGAAGCACCGCCCCCTCCCACCCCCTCAAACCGTAATCGCCATCCCCCGATAGATACGCGAGCGGTACCGACTATCCTCCAGCCGCGCCAGCGGCGCTCCAGCCAGCAGCACAGCGCGCCCAAACCGCTCAAGCTCCTCGGCGGTCTCCGCCGCATCGCGCGGTTCCTCACTGCGCGCGCGCCGCGTGAGGTTGATCTGGTTGATCACCGCATCGTGCACGAGGCGCTCGCACTCCACGGCCAGCGTGCCGGTGAACGCGTGCAGGCTGGTCTTGAAGAAGTTGGCCAGTGCGAAGGGTTCGGCGGAGGAACCCGCCGGCACGTCGGGCGAGACCAGCATCAGGTTCGCATCGTCGTACAGCGCGGCCTTGCGCGCGACGCGGAAATGGTGGGTGAGTTGCTCTTCCACCATCGCGCGGAACGCCGCGGTGTCCATCCAGCGGCCGGAGGCGTCATGCACTTGATCGGGCAGCGGCGCGAACGGCGTGCAGACGATGGTTGCCGGACGGCCGCTGTCGCGCAGCGCGGCGTCCATCCCTGCCTCCACATCGCCGTTGCAGGCGACCACGCGCACCACTGCCGCTTCGCTGGGGCTCAGGTGCTCGATCACGGCCGCGGCGGCTGCCTTGGTGCGGGTGATGAGCACCACCTTGCCGGCCTGGCCCTGGGTGACGAACACCGACGCTGCGCGCGCCAGATGCTGCACCAGATGCTCGCCGACCAGCCACACGGTGCGTCCGCGCATCAGCTCCAGCCGCTCGCGCTTGACGCTGCCGAACAGCTCGCGCTCGGTGATCGAGCGCTCGAGGTTGAGCCCACCCGAGGGCTGGAAGGTCTCGCCGGAGATCGCGCGGTCGGCGAGGAAGTACACCGTGGCCAGCGCCACTTCGGTCTCGGTGGGCATGCGACGCAGGTGCAGCAGGGACAGCACGCCGTCGCGGATCTTGGTCGCCTCGCTGCGCACTTGCGCCGGTGGCAGGAAGGGCTCGGGCGGTACGACAAGCTTCGCCACGCAATCTTCGCCGGCCGCTACACCCTCGTCGCCGACAAGGTAGCCCGCGCGGGCCAGCCGCGCGACCAGCTTGCGCGCGATCGAGGCGTTGACCAGGAACTCGCTCCAGGTCGCGCCTTCTTCCTTTTCTGCGCGCACGGTCTTGGCCAGCCGCGCCAGCGGCGCGGGAGCGTCGCCGTCGAGGATGCGCGCGACGCTGTTGATCGCGATCCAATCCAGCAGCGTGTCCACCGGCTCGCCGGCGCGCAGGCCACGCACCACTGCGGCATACGCCGCGTTGAGGCGGCGGTTGTCGAGGATCAGCCGCCCGCGGCGCTCGAACAGGCCGGCCTTGCCGCCCTTGCCCTTGAGCCGCTCGCCCTCCACGGGTCCGGGTGCGATCGCGTTGATCTGGATCTCGGGGCCGACGAAGCGCGCGAGGCTTTCGGCGAGTGCGCGCTGGCCGGCCTTGGATACCGCGTAGTCGGAACGGTTCGGGTACGGCGTGGCGACATACTTCTCGCCGCCGAAGTAGGACGACACATTGAGGATGTAGCCGCTGCCCTGCGCCTTCATCAGCGGGATCACGCGCTGCATCAGCGCGTAGTTCGACACCAGGTTCGCATCCAGCGTGTAGCGCCACGCATCCAGCGACATGTCGACGACCATTTCTTCCGCGCCGGCGACACCCGCGCAGTTGATCAGGATGTCCACTCGACCGAAGGTGTCGAGCGTGACCTTGACGGCGTGCTCGACTGCGGCGAGGTCGCCGACGTCGACGCCGGCCAGGGTCTGCACGCGGCGGCGCGCGCCCCAGTAGCCGCTGTCCTCCAGTTCGGCCACGATCGCATCGCGCATCGCGGTGAGGCTCTCCGCGCCCCGCGCGACCAGCATCACGCGCGCGCCGGAGGCGGCGAGGAAGCGGCCGATCTGGCCGCCGATACCGGACGAGCCGCCGGTGATCAGCGCGACTTTTCCCTTGTGCAGGCCGTGCAGGGTTTCGATCTCGGGCACTGCGGCGCGGCGCGCGCCGGTGGCCTCGCGGATCGAGCGCGGCACATAGATATCGATCGGCTCGATGCGCCGATGGGTGAACAGCAGGCGCGCGACCTGGCGGGCGGCGAACGGCAGGTTCTCCGACTCCGAGTTGCTCCAGCGCAGCATCTGGTTGCCCCACTGCACCACGCCGGGTTCGCCCTCGCGCATGTCGGCGGCAGACTCCTGCCGCCAGACCCGCAGCAGCTCCTCCACCGCTGCGCGCAGCACGTCGGCCACCGCATTGCCGGCGCCGTCGTCGCCGTTGCTTAAGAAAACCACCCGCGCGCCCTGATCGAGGCCGGAGTAGCGGTGCCAGAAGCGCGACAGTTCGCGCGCCAGCGCCAGCATGCCGATGATCTCGCGCTCGATGAAGGCGGCGATCTCGGCGTCGGTGACCAGCGAGAGCGGGCCGCGCAGCGCGTGCGGCCCGGCTGCGGGCAGGATGATCGCGCCGGACAGCCGACCGCTGCCGGCCTCCGGTGCGAGTGCGGCGGCCACCGTGTGGGGCCGCGTGCGGTCGACCAGCACCGGCTGGATGCGGCGATCCTCGGGCGTGGGATCGAGGATCCCGGTCGCCTGCTTGACGAGCTCTGGCGTCGGCAGGCCGAGCAAGACCTCCGCACCGCAACGCGCCTGGATGCGCGCGATCTCCAGCGCATCGGCCAGCTGCTCACCGGCAGCGATGAGGATCTTCGCGCCAGTGCCGTCGACGGTGCGCAGCGCCGGCCGCGACATCCACGAGCTCTTGCTCTCCACCTCGGCGGCCATGCCGTGGGTGACCTCGAAGTCGTGGCCGTTGAATGCCGCCGACTCTTCGGTACCGAGGAACAGCACTGCGTTGGCCACATCGCGGATCGAGGGCAGGCCGAACTCCGGTTTGCCGCTGCGCGTGCGCGCCAGCGACATCCGGTCGATGAACTCGCGCGCGGTGGTGCCGCGGGTGCCGTGGCGCAGCTTGTCCATCGCGGCGAACACGTTGCGGATGCGCTCGCTGTCGATCGGCCCCGGCAGCACGGTGTTGACGCGGATGCCGCGCGCGCCCAGTTCCAGCGCGAGGTTGCGCGAGAGGGCGTTGAACGCCGCCTTCGGCACCACGTAGGCGGTGCGGCCGAAGTATTCGGTGCGCGAGAAGATGGTGGTGACGTTGACGATCGAGGCGCCGGGAGCCAGGTGCGGGATCGCCGCGCGGGTGACGTACCAGGCCATGCCGAGCAGGCTGCGCGCGGCGTCCTGCACGCTCTCGTTGTCGATGGAACCGGCTGCGCGCGCGGCATCCAGCTCGGCGCGATCCAGTGGCAGGTCCTCGATGCGCTGTTTGGGACCGGAGGAGCCTGCGTTGTTGACCAGCACGTCGATGCGCCCGTAAGCGGCGACGGTCGCGGCGATCGCGGCATGCACCTGCGCGGGATCGCCGCCGTCCATCGGCACCACCAGCGCGTGGTCGTGCGGGGCGCCGGCCTCGGCGAGCAGCGCTTCGCGGGTGGCATGGAGCTTGGCGACGTCGCGGCCAGCCATCGCCACCTTCGCGCCCTCGGCCAGATACAGGCGCACGATGTCGGTGCCGATGTTGCCGGCGGCACCGGTGATGAAGGCGATCTTGCCGGCGAGCCGGCCGGATGTCGCGCGTGATGCTGGCGCCGTGGTGACGGCCGCACTCGTGCGCTTCGCTGCTGACTTCGTAACCGCCTTCGGCGCGACCTTCGCCACAGCCTTCGCTGCGGCCTTCGCTGCGACCTTCGCTACGGCTTTCGGCGCACGTGCGACTGCTGCCGTGGCTGCAGATTTCGACGGGGCGCGTCGTGCGGACTTTGCCGCGCCACGCGCGGGACGACGCTCAGCCATGGTGTTCCCCTTCCCCCTCGGTAAGTTGTGCGGCCCACGCTTCGAACAGCTGTTCGCGCGAGCGCAGGCCGGTGACCGGCAGTGCGTGATTGCAGACGTAGTTCGCGCCGGCGTGGCGGTTGTCCCACATCGCCTGATGGGCGGCGGGCAGCTCGTGCCATGGCACCACCACCGGCTCGGTGACACCGAGCAGGCCGGCGTCGACCATCCGGTTCATCAGCGTCACCTCGTACGGGTTATTCAGATGCGTGCCGCGCAGGGAGATCGTCGGGCACAGCACCTGCCGGTGGCGGTACCAGACCTGCGGGGCATAGAACGTGTAGCGACCGTATTCCATGTCCTCGAAGTACACGACGCGCCCGGTGTAGGGCATCACGAGTGAAGTCGACACCGCCAGCGCATCGTGGCCGGCGCGCTCGATGACGACCTCGGGCTGTCCGCGCGGGTTGTCGGCCGAGCGCAGGAAGCGGCCCACTGCGCTGGCGACCGGCTTGAGCGTGCGCTCCTGGAATGCGCGCACCGCCTCGCGGAACTCGGCGATGTGGGTGCGGGTGTCGGGCAACTCGGGCATGCCGTCGGGCCACTCGAAGTCGGCACCGGCGCGGCGCGCGATCTCCTCGATCGAGGCCACGCCGCGGATGCCATCGCCAAAGCCCAGCGACTGCACGAACTCGCGCTGCGCGTCGCTGGCGCAGACCACCGCGATGCGCCCGCCGGCCGCGCGCGCGGCCTCGATGGCTTCGAGCCCTGGCGGATCGACCAGCTCGCCTTTGGCCAACCCCACGCCATACCAGATGAGTACCGCCTCGCCCGCGCGCATCGCCGCGCGGCGCAGCATCTCGCCGGGCGGCAGCCCGCCGCGGCGGCCGACGAAACTGAAGTAGTAGCCGGACGAGGCGCCGTAGAAGGTCACGATGCCGCCGTCCTCCAGCAGTTGCACGGTGCGCGGGAAGGCGAGCTCGCCCGCGTGCGATACCGCGAAGTCGGCGAGCCGCCCGCCGTTGCCGGCGCGCGCATCCGCGAGCAATACCTCGCCGCGCGCGACCCACTCGCGGATCGCTTCGCGCCCGCGCGGCACCACGGTGAACAGCCCCGCGTAGCGCGGGTCGCGCCGGTTGACAGCGCTCGCGCCCTCGGCATGCACCACGGCCGCGCGGTCTGCGCTGGAGACCAGACCAATCGCGGAAAGGCCATTGCGCCGTGCGGCCTTGAGCGCTTCCAGACCGGTACCGGTGGCCGCACCCTCGACGAACAACGTGCGCCCGGGCTTGACCTGCAACACGGTGAACAGCGCACGCACCGCGGTGCCGAGATTGAGCACGTAGGAGCCGGCTTGCTCGAGCGTCAGATCGCCCGGCAGCGGATGCAACTGCGGCGCCTGCACGCGCAGGAACTGCTGGTGGCTGCCGTTGGGCGTCTCGTAGCCCTGGATGTGGAAGTCGGCGAACATCGGATCGAGGCCCGCGATCGGCGCGAGCAGGTCGTACTGCCCCGCGAACACCACGCACAGATCACCGACCTTCAGCCGCCCCTCGCCCTTGGCCGCCTCGCCGAGCGAGACCACCAGGCCCATGCCGCCGGAGCCGGTGACGTGCACGTCCTCGTCGTGACTGTCGAAGGGCGAGATCGGGATGCCGACCAGCGCCCACACGTCGTTGAAGTTGACCTCCGAGGTGAGCACGTAGACCAGCGCTTCGTTCGGGCCCGGCGTCTCGACCGGCACGATCACCTCGCGCTCGGAGTGCTGCGGGTCGGCGAACACCGGCTCGCCGCTCTCGGGATCGCGGAGCACGCCGAAGGCGTACTGCAATGGCGGGATCGGCGTGAAGCCGGGAAAGAACGGCGCGCCGAGTGGCAGCAGCTCGCCGCGCGCGATCAGTTCAGGCGCCGGCGGTCGTTCGGGCGCGGCGCGCGTCGGCAGCGCGGCACTGCGCCGCTCGATGAAGTCGCGGATACCGCGCTTGCCGCCCTCGGGATCGACCACGGCTTCGGCGAACAGCCGCGCCTCGCGCTCGAGGCCGGCGTCCAGGCCGCGGGTCCAGCCGGTGGACAGCGCCTCCAGCAGGCGTTTTGCGGCGACCTCGCGGCCGGCGAGCGCGGACTGGCGCAGGATGCGCGCGATGTCCGGATCGGCGAGAGCGGCCTCGAGCGGAACCGGTCCCGGCTTCTGCCACGCGGCATTCTGCGCACGCCGTCGCGCGTGCGCGTCGACCAGTGCGCCCGTGCCGGCGACGAAATCGCGTGCCAGCGCCACCGCGTGGCTGACCACGTCGGAAGGCGCGGCCACCACTTCGTCGACGAGACCGATCGATGCGGCATCGGCGGCATCCAGGGTGCGCCCGCCGAGCAGGACCTGCATTGCGCGCACCAGCCCCGCTGCGGGATCTTCCGCGCGGTCGGCGAGCAGACGCGGCAGGCGCTGCGTGCCGCCGTAGCCGGGCAGCAGGCGCAGGCGGATCTCCGGCTGGCCGAACAGCGCGGTCGCCTCGGCGATGCGGTAGTGGCAGGCGAGCGCGAATTCCAGCCCGCCGCCGAGTGCCACGCCGTTGATCGCGGCGATGCTCGGCTTGTCCATGCGCTCGATCTTGCGGAACGCAAGATGCGCGTTGTTGGGCAGCGGCTGCGCTTCCTCCAGCGTGTGCACGTCGTCGAGCAGCTGGCGGATGTCGGCGCCGGCCACGAACGAGCCGGTGCCGTCGCCGGTGAACACCACCACCGCCACGTCCTCGCGCCGCGCGAGGTGGTCGACCACGGTGACCAGTTCGTCCAGCGCGCGCTCGTTGAGCGCGTTCACCGGCGGGTTGGTCACCGTCACCACTGCCACCTTGCGGCCGGGTGCGAGCGGGTGATACTGCACGCGCAGGAAGCGCCAGGTCTCGAAGCGGCGCTGCGCCTCGCTGATCCGCTGGCGCTCTTTCCACGCCGCGATCGTGATCGCGATCTCGGCGATCGACTCGGGGTTGCGCAGGGTGCTGGTGTCGCCGACCGGCTGGCCTTCGACCAGCGCGCGCAGCATGCGCCGCATGTACTTGCCGCTGCGCGTCTCGGGGAATTGCGTGACTTCGATGAAGTCTGCGGGCACCGCGGTCGCACCCTTTTCGCTGCGCACCAGTTCGGCGAGCCTGCGGCGATCGTCGGCAGTGAGGCGACGACCAGCGACGGGCTTTACGAAGGCCAGTGGGGTCAGACCCTTCTCGCGGTGCGGCGCGCCGACCACGATGGCATTGCCGACCGGCGAGTCGGGCTTGATCTGCTTGTCGCGCAGGATCGCGCCCTCGATCTCCTCGGTGCCGATGCGGTGACCGGAGACGTTGATCACGTCATCCGAGCGCCCGTGCAGCGAGAAGCCGTCGTCGTCGTAACGCACGGCGAAGTCGCCCTGGGTGTAGGCCAGCCGACCCTGCCAACGCATCCAGTAGGTCTGCGCGTAGCGCGCAGCATCGCCGCGCCAATGCCCGGCCACGCGCAGCCCGCCGTCGACGTGCTCGACTGCGAAGCCGGTGGGGTCGCCCCAGATCGTGCGGCACAGATAGGGATAGGGTGCGGCGATCACGATCTCGCCCTTCTCACCCGGTTCGGCCGCGCGCGCGGGCACGCGGCCATCGACAGGCTCGCCGTCGGCGACCCAGACCTCGCCGAGCACCCACGGCAGCGGGTAGGTGTGGGCATCCGCGCGCAGCGGGAAATCGCCGTTGCCGTAGAAGTGCGTCCACACGATGCCACCATGCTCGGTGGCCCAATAGGAATTGATGTACCACGGGCACATCAGGTCCATGCCGAACTGCTGTACCGACGGCGAGGTGGGCTCGGCGCAGAAGGTGCACACGCGCAGACCCGACAGGTCGTAGTGGCGCACGTCCTCGGCGTTCTGCGGGTCCTGCATCACCGATTTGAGAAACGTCACGCCGGCCTTGAAGATCGACACGCCGTAGCGTTCGATGATCGAGGCGAAGCGACCGGCGGAGGGAAACACCGGGGCTGCCTCGGCGATCACGCTGGTCACGCGCGTGGCGAGCGCTGCACTGATCATGTAGCTCTGGCCGGTGATCCAGCCAGGATCGGCGACCACGTACATCACGTCACCAGGTGCCGCGTCGAAGGCCACCCGCATCGTCTCGGCGATGCCGGCGACGTAACCGCCGTGCACGTGGAACACGCCCTTGGGCTTGCCGGTGGAGCCCGAGGTGTAGATCAGGAACAGCGGATATTCGGCGTCCACCGGCTGCGGCGGGCAGGCCGCCCAGATGGCGGCCACGAATTCGCGGTCGGGCAGCGAAAGCAGTGCGTCCTCGTCGGCGACGGCAACGCCCGCGGCGCGCGCGGCGGTGAGCAGTTGGCCGGTGGCGCCGGCGAGCAGCTCGTGGCTCCAGCGATCACGCTCGGACCGCCACAGCAGGTTCGGCTGCGCGGTGTAGCGCACCACCACTACCGCGGATACCCGCGGCGGGGTGTCGACCAGCGCGCGCGCAAGCCCGGTGCGGATGCGGCTTGCCTCGGCGGCGTCCAGCGGGTCGGCGCCCGAGGACAGCTCGGCCAGCGCGCGGCCCACGCCGCGCATCAGATCGCTGCGCTCTACCGTGATCTCGCCGCTTACGGCCTCTGCCGCACGCTGCACGATGCGATCGGCGCGGGCCTGGCCGACGCCCATCGCGGCGAGGCTCGCGCGCAGCACCTCGATGGCGACCTCGACCGGCACGTAGTTGTCCAGCGCGGCGTCGGTGTAGACCTCCTTGAAGGGCACCACCTGCGCGCTGCGCCAGCCGCCGTCGGCGGTGATGACGACTTTTGCGCCGGCGTCGTGGATACGATCCGAAAGGGTCTTGTCGGAGAAGCCGCCGAATACCGGCGTGTACAGGATGCCGAGCCGCTTGGCGGCCTCGGTGTAGTAGACCTGCTCCGGGATGTTCGGCATGTTCAGCGCGATGCGCTCGCCCGCGGCCAGCCCCAGTCCGCGCAGCACCAGCGCGCACTTCGCCACTTCCAGCAGCAGGCGCCGGCGGCTGATCGGGTAGCCCACCACGGGCCCGCCGCGGCCGTCGTTGAGCGACTGGTCCCAGCGATCGCCCTCGAACAGGAGCGCTGCCTCGTCGCCGTGGCCGGCCAGTACGTGGCGGTCGACCTCGTTGAAGCAGGCGTTGGTCAGCCCACCCTCGAACCAGCGATATTGCGGCGCGTCGCGGTCATCGAACGCGCGTGTCCAGGGTGCAAAGTCCGCGCCCAGCGCGGGCGTGGTTGGCGCCCCGGTAGCGGCATCCCAGCCGCTCCAGCGCGCACTGCTCTCCTCGAACGACAGCCATGCGCCGTGCGGCCCGACGGCGGGCACGAACCAGTGCAGGTTGCGGCGCGCAACGGCGGCGTGGAAGGCACCGGGGTCGGCGAGTACGGCGCGCCGCATGGCCTCCCAGTCGGCCCGCGTGCGCAGCGGATTGTGGCGCGCACTGAGCGGCGCAACCGCAGGCGGCTGGGAATTGGACTCAAGCCCACGCGACATTCGCACCCCCCTTCGTGCGTCCGGCGAGCGGACGGAGATAACTGCCGCTGGCCAGCACCCGGAGGGGTTGCACCGGCGCGTTGCGGCGGGCGCACCGGGGGATCAGTGTGGCGCAGTCGCGGGGGTTCCCGCCAGCCGTCAGGCGAAAAAACTGCGGGCAGCACGGCGCGCGGGCAGGCACATCGTGAGCACGCGCAAGCCGACGCACGGTCCGCGCAGTCGGTAGCGCGTCGCTGGCTGCACGGTGGGCCCATGCCGGTGTTGGTGGGCCCACCAGGATTCGAACCTGGAACCAAGGGATTATGAGTCCCCTGCTCTAACCGTTGAGCTATAGGCCCGCTGGGCGGCCGGGCAATTGTAGCGGCGGTTGGGCCATCGCTTGCGGATTCCGAGCCGAGGCCATGCGCGCCGAGCCGCCGAGCAACGTCGCCGACACCGAACGCGCCTGGCGCTGGTCCGGCGCACTCTGCCAACGGCGGCGCGTTCCAGCGCACGCATGCGCTAACCTGCGTTGATCGCAACGCCGCAGCAGCACGATGCAAGCCGATCACAAAGCCCTGCTGCAGATCCATGTCTGCGTCGTTCTGTGGGGATTTACCGCCATCTTGGGAAAACTGATCAGCCTGCCGGCCGCAGCGCTGGTGTGGTGGCGCATGCTGATCGTGAGCGCGGTGCTGTTGATGGTGCCGCGCGTGTGGCGCGCGCTGCGCGGGATGCCGCCGCGGCTGATCGCGATCTACGCGGGCATCGGCGTGATCGTCGCCCTGCATTGGCTGACTTTCTATGGCGCGATCAAGCTGGCCAATGCCTCGGTGGCGGCAACCTGCATGGCGCTGGGCTCGGTGTTTGTCGCGGTCGTGGAGCCGCGTCTGGTCGGGCGCGGCATGTCGAGGCGCGAGCTGGGCCTCGGGATTGCGGCGCTGCCGGGGGTTGCGCTGGTGGTCGGCGGGATGCCATCGGCGATGTGGGTCGGGTTTGGTGTTGGCGTGATCTCGGCGCTGCTCACTGCGGTGTTCACGGTGCTCAACAAGCGCTGGGCCACACAGCGCGATGCGCTGGCGGTGACCTGGGTCGAGATCACCAGCGGCTGGTTGTTTGTAAGCCTGTGCCTGCCGTTGCTGCAGTTCTTGCCCGCAGCGGATGGCAGCTTGCCGGTTCCGGATTTGCGCGATGCGATGCTGCTGATGGTGCTGGCGATTGCATGCACGGTGGTGCCGTTTGCGCTGTCGCTGCTGGCGCTGCGCCAGGTGTCGGCGTTTTCGATGCAGCTGGCGCTGAATCTGGAGCCGCTGTATGCGATTACGCTGGCGATGGTGTTGCTCGGCGAGCATCGAGAGCTGGCGCCGGGGTTCTATATTGGTGTCGCCATCGTGCTCGCGGCGGTGTTCATGCAGCCGCTGCTGGAGCGTCGCGCGCGGGGTTGAGGGCGGATTTTTGCAGGAGCGCGCCGCGCGCGCAGCGGGCTTGCTCGATGCGGTGGTGTTCGGCTCGGCATACGTCGCCAATCCGGATCTGGTCGAGCGTTTCGCAAA
>Ga0105049_10008131_pt1 | contig 12170 bp, 10 predicted proteins | sample MAT06_FD_78087 | JGI IMG/M metagenome (GOLD analysis project Ga0105049, IMG submission 78087) | Freshwater microbial communities from Lake Fryxell liftoff mats and glacier meltwater in Antarctica - MAT-06 | ecosystem: Environmental > Aquatic > Freshwater > Ice > Liftoff microbial mat | place...
CGATACCTTCGATGCCAAACCCACGCGCGGCGACGGTAAGAAAGTCGCCGGCTGTTACTACGACATCATCGACACGGCCATCCCGGACGCGAAGTTTTGCGAGCACCTGCCGCGGCTGGCACGGCTCGGCGAACACCTCATCCCGGTGCGCACGGTGAATCACAACGTCATCGACGAACACGCCGCGGCCACCAATCGCATGCACACCGGTCGTCTGCCGAGTGGGAGCGTCGTCTATCCTTCGATCGGTTCGATCATCGCGCACCAGCGGGGCGCGGCGGCGGATGGAGTGCCGGCTTACATCGTCATGGGTTACCCGAGCGCCACGCGTGGCCCCGGTTTTCTCGGACCCAAGGCGGGTTACGTGTACCTCACCGACACCGAGAGCGGACCGGCGGGGCTGACCGTGCCGGGCGACCTTTCGCCCGAGCGGCTGGCCCGGCGCAAGGCACTGCTCGGGACGGTGCGCGGGGACTTCCGGGCTCGCGTCGCAGATGCCGCGCCGCGCGATTACGACGAGGCCATCGAGGAAGGCTTCCGCCTGCAAGGGGGCGATTTCATGAAGGCCTTCGATCTCGGTGCGGAGCCCGGGGCACTGCGCGCCAGCTATGGCGGGGAATTCGGTCAGCGCTGCCTGCTCGCGCGCCGGCTCATTCAGCGCGGGGTGCGTTTTCTCGAGGTTGGCTTCAATGTGAACTTCGTGAACGGCGCAGGCTGGGACACCCACAACGCCGCGCAACTCGAGCAGCACAAGCTCATCCAGGGTCTCGACGAAAGCCTCGCCGCACTCATCACCGACCTGAAAGCAAACCGCCTGCTCGACAAGACGCTCATCGTGGTCGCGGGCGAGTTCGGTCGCCCGGCGCATTTCGACAGCGGCGGCGGCCGCGGGCATCACGGGAAATGTTTCACCGTGCTGCTCGCCGGCGGCGGTCTGCGCACCGGCCAGTGCGTCGGCACCAGCGATCATCTCGCCATGGAATCGGTCGCCGAGCCGGTAAGTGTGCCCGATCTCTTCGCCACCATCTGCGCGACGCTCGGGGTGAATCCGAACAAGAACTTGATGGACGGCGAGCGCCCCGTGCCCATCACGGATGGCGGCAAGCCGGTGGCCCGGCTCCTGGGGTAGCGCGCGGCGCGGTCACTGCGGCCACTGCCCGTCCACGATGGGTCGGAGCGCAAGCCGGGCTGGATCGATCACAACGTGTTTCACGCGCTGGCGTTTCCAGGTGTAGGTGAGGTGGACGAGGCCGTCCCTGGTCTGGATGATCGCGGGGTAACTGTATTCCCCCGGGTCACTTTCCAGCACCAGCGCCGCACTCCAGGTCTGCGCGTCCTTCGAGGCGGCGAGGTTCAGCGGCGTCCGTTTGCCGCCCCATTTCCCGGGTGTACCGCCGATGTGGTTATAGACGATGAGGTGGGTGCCGTCGGCGAGGGTCACCGCGTCGGTGCCGCTGTTGTTATTCGGCAAAGCGCCCAGCGTCATCGCTCCCCATGTTTTGCCGCCATCGTCACTGCGCACCTCAAAAACGCGCTCCTGCCGCGAACGGCCCAGCGCGAGCAGCTTGTCACCACCGAGGAAAAGGAGGCTCGGCTGGATCGCTTGAATGGCGACGCCGTCATTTACGGGACCGATCTTCTGCCAGGTCAGGCCGAGATTGCTGCTCCGCTCAAAGTGGACGCTCCACTGACTCGGCTTCTCATGGGTCTCGTTACTCGTGGGGCAAAGGATGTCACCGTTCGCGAGTTGCACGGGCTTGTTTTTGATCGGACCGAGGAAACCCTCCGGTAGCCGGCGCGCGGGGCTCCAGCTCTGGCCGCCGTCGCTGGAGGTTTTGACTTCGCCCCACCATTGCCCGGGAGTCGGCCCGACTTTGTAGAAGAGCATCAGCGGCGCGTTCTTCGGCTGGAAGAGCACGGGATTCCATGTCGGATGCCGTGTGCCGTCCGGCTGCACGCCATTCGCCGTCTCGACGCTCGCCGTCCACTTCCCATCCACGAGCCGCGAGACCCAGATACACACGTCGGGATTTCTTTCCGCGGTGCCGCCAAACCACGCCGCGACGAGTCCCGTCGGCGTCTCGACGATGGTCGTGGCGTGGATCTGGGGATAAGGGCCGCTCTCGTAGATGAACTCGGACTTGAGCAGCGCGGCGGAATCCTCGGCGCGGAGCGGAAGAGCGAGAGCAGTGAGCACGAGGAGAAGGGCCGCGCTCGCGTCGAGTCTCCGCGATGGAGTGAGGCTCTTTGGTTTCATCGGTGCGTGGGTTGTTGGATGGCGATCGGCGTTCATGGGATGAGTTGGTTATCGAGGGCGTGAAGCTGCGTGAGGATCTCGCGCACCTGCGCGCGCTCGGGGTCGTGGAAGCGTTGAAAGGGCTCGGCCATGAAGTCCTCGCACACGCCGTGGAGCGAGAGGGCGCACTTGAGGCCCTGGATGATGGCCGCGGAACTGCGACCCACGTGGTAGAGGTTTTCGCTCACAGCCATGACCAGCCGCTGGAGCGCGCGCACCCGGTCGAGGTCTCCGGCGCGGGCTGCTTCAAAGAGCTGCACGTAGAGCTTTGGGAAGAGGTTTGCCCCACCGTTCACGCCGCCGTGCGCCCCAGCGAGCACGGCATCGGCGAGTAACTCCTCCGGCCCGGGCAGCACCGGCCAGTCGGGCCGATGAGGCAGTAACTCGAGGATCCGGTGGAGATAAAGCATGCTGCCGGAGCTGTCCTTCAGGCCGATGATGCGCGGGTCATCCATGGCACGACGGACGGTCTCGGGCTCGATCGTTACCTTGGTCAGCCCGGGCATATTGTAGAGGAAAAGGGGCAGCGGAAGCTCGGGCACGAGGCGCGCGAGATACTCCTGCAACTCCGGCTGCGACGGCGGCAGATAGTAAGGCGGCGCCACCACCACCGCGTCCGCACCCGCGTCCGCGGACCAGCGTGCGACATTCACCGACTCGATGAAGATGGTATCGGTGATACCGACGAGCACCGGCACGCGACCTTTCACCTGCCGGCAAGTGTGCTCGATGAGTTCCCGGCGCAGCCGATAGCCCAGGCTCGGCCCTTCGCCCGTGGTGCCGAGGATGAAAAGGCCATGCACGCCGCCGGCGAGGAGGTGTTCGATGAGGCGTTCGAGTCCCGCGGTGTCGAGGGTGTCGCGGTCGCGCAAGGGCGTGACCATGGGTGGGATGAGGCCGTGATACTTCGGAAGTTTCATTTAGGAGGTCGGTGTTTCGCGCGGTCGGATGAGCAGGACATTGATAATCGAGAGCAGAGCCACACCCGTGAAGCAGCCAAAGATGAGCGTCAGCGGCACGCCCTGGCTTTTCAGCACCCCGAAGCCCCAGTCGCCAAAGCCGCCGCAGGAGATGCTCACGAAGTTCATGATGCCGTAGCCCGTCGCGCGCAGTTCCGGCCGCGTGATCTGGCAGAGGATGGGCATGTTATTGCAGTCGAAGAAACCCCAGCCGATGCCGAAGAGAATCAGGAACACGATCGCCAGCGCAACCGTGCGCGGATTGCCGAGACCGAAGAGCGCGGGCAGGAAAAGGGTCATGCCGATCGCGCTGACAAAGATGCGGCCGCGCGGCGTCTTGCGGGCCCAGCGATCGGCGAGGGCGCCGCCGAGCAGGGCGCCGCCGATGGTGGCGACCTGCACATAGAGCACGGCGATGACCCCGGCCTCACCCTGCGGCAGGTCGAACCGCTCCTTCAAGATCACCGGCATCCAATCCTTGATCACCCATCCGGCAATGGCCGGCAGGGTGAAGTAGAGGACGAGTAACAGGTAGTTGCGGTTGCCGAAAAGTTCGCCCAACGCCCGCCCCGGGGTGAGCGCCGGCGCGGTGGAAGCCGCCGCCTGCTGGGGATTGCGCAGCAGCGCAAAGAGCGGCAGCGCATACAGGATCCCGACGAGGCCCGCCGCGCTGAAGGCCCAGCGCCAGCCGAGGTGCGGCACATCGGCGACGTGTCCGGCGAATCCGCCGAGGATCAACCCGAGGTAGATGCCGGTCTGATGCATCCCGATGGCGCGCGAGCGGGTCGGACCGGAGTGGTAATCGGAGATCAGAGCGAGCGCCGCGGGAATGTAGAAGGCCTCGCTGATCCCCATGAGCGCGCGCGCGGCGATCAATTCGTGGTAAGTGGTGACGTGTCCGGTGAGCCACGTCATCAGCGACCACGCAAAGAGACTCACCGAGATGACGTGCCGGCGACTAAAGCGATCCGCGATGTACCCACCGATGGGACTGAGCGCCGCATAGACCCACTTAAAGGAAGCGAGGACGAAGCCCCACTGCGCATCGCTGGTGATGCCGGAGAGGTCGCCAACCATTGAGGACTTCATCGTCGCGAGCATCTGCCGGTCGAGATAGTTCAGCAGCGCGACGGGAAAGAGCAGGCCGACCACGATCCACGCGTAGTGGAGCGGCTGGGGGGAGGATTTTTCGGGCATGGGAAAAATGCTCAGCGCAGATGCGGCGCGAAGGCTTTCTGCAACGCCGCATCGGCGCGCAGGAGGATGAGGTCGATCGGCAGGACCACGCCGTCGCCATCCTTCACGAAGTTGCCAGGATGCGCGTCGAAGGCAGCGACTTCATCGAGATCGCGGTAAAAAGCGAGCGCCCCGGGACGCCCAAGCGAGAGACCGTGCAGCGGGGCGAACCAAAGCCTCCCCATGTAGTCGCGCATTTCGCTCTCCGAGACTTCATCCCCGATGATCGCCGGTTGCGAAGTGACGATGAGGATTTCCTCGCCTTGGATCGCCACTCCCTCCAGCCGGATGTCGTCCTGCAAAATTTCATTCTGGAGCCGCAGGCGTTCGAGATACTCGAGCGGGAGTGCGCCGGTAAGTTCCGGTTGATTCCCCGTCTCATCCCCGCACACGACGATGAATCCACTCCTACCCGAATGGGTAACTTTCCAGTATCGCGAGCGATCGTCCGGCGTCGCGATGCGCACTTCTTCTCCGCCCGGGCGCAGGTCGGGCAACCTGATCGTGATGTCGATTACGCGGCCGATTTCTTCCGCCCAGGCCCGGAGGTCGCGGCTTTGGCGGCGGCGGAAAACCTCTCGGCGGCCAAGCGCAGACGCTCCTCCTGGGCTCGGAGTTGCTCGGAGGTGGCGCGCGGCTGATTCAAGCGCACTTTCAGCATTTCCTCCGGATTGCTCAGGTAGATTGGCGTTTTCATCGGGCATAGAGTAGCGGCGATTTGGGGATGGTCAAAGGCAGCCTTCCTTGCGGGGGCATCTGTGTTCACGAGGGTGTAGCGAAGAACTCGCCAAGCCGTCGATACTCGCGGTAGAGCGCGGTGTAGGTGGTGCGGTGGGCGCGGCTGGGTTTGAAGACGGGCGCGGTGCCGCGCTCGGGCGTGGCCATGGCGCGGATGGCGTCGCGGGGCGACCCGAAGGCACCGGCGGCCAGCGCGCCGAGGATGGCGGCGCCGAGCGCGGAACCTTGCTTGCTCGGATGCACAGTGATCGTTTCGCCGAGCACGTCGGCATAGACTTGCACGACGAGGGGGTTGTGGTGCGGCAGACCGCCAGTGGCGACGAATTTCGTGACCGGCACGCCACCGTCGCGGAGTAACTCGACGATCCAGCGCACCCCAAAGGCCGAGGCTTCGAGCAGCGCGCGGTAGAGATGCGCGGGACGATGATGCAGCGCGAGGCCGGTGAAGGCGCCGTGCAGCGACCCATCCATGAGCGGCGTGCGGCAGCCATTGAACCAATCCACACAACGCACGCCTTCCGCGCCCGGAGGGAGCGCGGCGGCTTCGCCAGCGAGGGCGGTAAAGTCGCGCTGACCAGTGAGCTTCCGCAGCCAGTCGAAGGCATCTCCGACTGCCGCCTGCCCCGTTTCGTAGCCGAAAAAGCCCGGGAGGATTCCATCCTTTACCACACCCGCCACGCCGGGGACGCTGCGCTCCACCTCGCTGTTCAGCATGTGGCAGGAGCTGGTGCCCAGGACCATCACGAGCGTGCCCGGCTCCGCCGCACCGGCACCCGGCACTCCAGCATGCGCGTCGATGATCGCCGCGCTGACCGGCGTGCCTTCGCGCAGACCGAGCTTTTTCGACAGCGCCGCCGTGAGTCCACCGGCGGCCACGCCCGGCGCGATGAGCCGTCCGGGCATCTTGTCTTTCACGACCCGGGCAAACTTCGGATGCACCGCCCGCAGGAAATCTTCCGATGGGTAGCCATCGCTCGCGCTCCACATACCCTTGTAACCCGCCTGACATGTCGAGCGCGGCAGGGTCTCCGCCGCTCCGCCGACGAGCTGCCACACAAACCAATCGCCCGCCTCGAGCCACACCTCCGCCGCATCGTAGGCGCGAGGCGCGAGTTCGAGGGTCTCGAGCATTTTCGGAAAGAACCACTCGAGCCCGATGATGCCTCCGTAGCGCGCGAGGAAACTTTCGCCGCGCTGGCGGGCGACGGCGTTGATCCGGTCGGTCTGCGCCTGCGCGCCGTGATGTTTCCAGAGCTTCGGCCACGCGAGCGGCTCGGCGGCGAATTCCTTCAGCAAGCACAGCGGCGTGCCGTCGCGCTTCGTCGGCAACATCGTGCAGCTCGTAAAACCCACGCCGATCCCGAGCACATCCTCCGCGCCCGCCTCGGCCTGACGCAGCGCGGCCCGCGTGGCCTTTGCCGCGGATTCGATCCAGTCGCCCGGATGCTGCAGAGCGTAGTGCTGAGGGAGCTTCTTCTTCGCGCCGCGCAGCGTCTCGGTGATCTGCCCATGCACATACTTCGCCACCGCGGAGGCGTGTTCGCGTCCACGCAGATCCACGAGCACCGCCCGCACGCTTTCCGTGCCGAAGTCGAGACCGAGTGCCAGCTTCATTTCGTTCGCGGATTTTTAAGGAAGTAGAAGCGGCCGTCTTCCGCACCGCCGAGGAAATCCATCACGCCATCGCCGTCGAAATCGACGACGGTGGGGCTCACGTCGTGACCTTCGATGTTCGTTTCGGCGATGAGGCCCAGGTCTTGGAAAAACCACTTACCCCCGGCTGCGGAGGTTTGTCGAAGGACGTTGGCATTGGCGGAGTTGAGCAGCAGGTCCACTCGTCCATCGCCGTCCCAATCGGTCGCGCACAGCTTCCGTCTTCCGCTTTTCCCGGCGATGCCGGAGTTCAGGCGCAGCGGCTCGCCGGACATCATGGTGATGGGCGTTTTTTCCGGGAGTTTTGGGGCTGCCGTCCCCGACTTCGGCGCCGCGCAGAACGTACGCACTGGAGCGAGGAGCACGAGTTGGCCACCACGTTTCGTGCGTTCGAAAAAGGCGAGATAACCTTCCTGATCGAGCATCACGAGGTCGGTGAGACCGTCCTTGTTCCAATCGATGCCGACGGGGGTGGTGCGCCATTGCGTGAGTAATGCTTTACCCTCCGGTCTCAGCCACCCATAGGCGAGGGTGGGTGGCAGGCCCTGCCATTCGACTTCGATCGGCTGAGCGGCGGTGAGCTTCGGCGCGGATCGGGTGCCGGCGTTTCGATACCAGACGACTTTGCCGAGGATGGAATTCACGAGCAGATCGGGCAGTCCGTCGCCATCCCAGTCCGCCACGCTCAAGGTCGTGTAACCCCATTTCGCTTCGCACGGTCCCTGAATGCTGCCGTTCGGGCCGGCCATGATGCGCAGCGTTTTTCCGCCCGCGTCGAGCCGCTTCGCCGCGGCCCACTTCGGCTGCGCGATCGTGGGTCCGCTGAGATTTTCGAAGAAGCCGATGTAACCTGCGGTGTTGCCACTGAGGATGTCGGTGTCGCCGTCGCCGTCCCAATCGACGCCGACCGGCGTGGCGAGCGCGCCAAACTTCAAGGTGTCGGCTTCCTGCTGAAAGTAACGCGGGGCGAGGAACTGCGGCACGCGCCCGGCGGAAAGCTGGCCGGTGTTTTCGATGAAGGCCACGCGTCCGTCCTCGTCGCCGACGATGAGGTCGAGGTCGCCGTCCTTGTCCCAATCGAGCGCGGTCGGCGTGATCATCTCCAGGTCCATCGTGAGATACGTGCCATCCGGGGTTTTGACCCGGCGGACCAGCGCATACTTCGGTTTGGTGCGTGTGCCGGTGTTTTCGAAGTAAGTGAAGCCGTCGAGGAACTCGCCGCAGAGCAGGTCGAGATCGCCGTCGCCGTCGAAGTCGGCGAAGTTCGGCGACGGCCAGCCGTAAGTCTCGACCGGGCGATCCTCGGCCATTACTTTCTTCGGCTTGTCGTAAGTCGGCGCCGCGGTGCTGCCGGTGTTGCGGATGAAATATACGTAGCCACGCAGCGGACCGTTCATCCAGCGACCGTTCGCGTCGTAGGCATTGTCCCAGCCGTATTCCGTCCAGTCGCCGACGCCGACGATGAGATCGAGTGCGCCGTCGCCGTCGTAGTCCACGGTGCGCCACATATTCGCGCGGACTTTGTTGGGGTGAACCTTCGCGTCGATCGGCAGCTTCACTTCCTGATCGAGGCCGGTCTTGAGGAAATCGGGATGGGCCTTGCCCGGCGAGAGCACCACCGGCTTTCCGTCCACGTAGCTGACCTGGACGTTCTGCATCCCTTTGCTGATGCGCTTGGCCGGCTTGAAGACGGGCATCTTCGTCGTGCCAGTGTCGCCGCTGGCGTTCTCGAAGAAGTAAGTGCCGTTGTAAGGCTTGTCCGGGCAGTTCACGACGAGGTCGAGATCGCCGTCGCCGTCGAAGTCCATAGGCAGTGGCCAGGCCCAAAGTCCAACGCCGAGGTCCACGACGAGGCCTGGGTTGTTATACCTGAGCGGCTCGAGGGCGAGCGCGGAGAGTGGTGCGGCGGCGACGAGGAGGGAAGTGAGGAGACGCATGGGGGATGGATAAGGTTTCTCAGGCCGGACGCTTGCGGGACTTGCCGGTGGTTGGCGGCGGGGCGCCGCGTTCGATCCGGTCGAGATCGGCGAGCAGATCGTCGGGCAGACCGAGTGGGATGCCGCGCGTGTCGGTCTGCGCGCGATCGTAGTGTTCGAGCGCTTCGCGCATGCTGGCGCGGATGTGCTCGGCCATGAGATCGCGCGCGGCTTCAGCGTGGCCGCGCTTCACGGCGGCGAGGATGCGGTTGTGAAAGCGGTGCGTTTCCTCGATGACTTTCAGATCATGCTCCTGCCGCGGCGTGCCGAAGATGCGCGTCAGCACTCGGGAGTCGGCGATGATCTTCATCAGCCGGACATTGCCCGAGGCGCGGAGCAGGACCATGTGGAAGGCGAGATCGGCGGAGAGCAGCCGGCGCATGAGGGTCGCATCCACCGCCGGGCGCTTGGATTCTCTCACGAGTTCCGCGACGGCGCCGATCTCGTCGCAGAGCCGGCCGAGCATCGCGAGGTCGGTCGCGCTGACGCGTCCGGCGATTTGCGCGACGGCGTAGGGTTCGAGGGCTTCGCGGAGTTGGTAGATTTCCTCGAGATCGCGGCGCTGGAGACGCCGCACGATGGTCCCGTAGCGCGGCACCTGTTCGAGGATGCCTTCCTGCTCGAGGCGGCGGATGGCTTCGCGGACGGGGGTGCGGCTGATGCCGATCTCGCGGGCCAGGGAGTGCTCGGAGACGACCCGGCCGGCGGGCAGTTCCCCGGCGAGGAGCTTGCCGTGGATGTGCTTGTAAGCCTGTTCGCGGAGGGAGTCGATCGACATGTGGGCGGGAGGAAGTGCCTTTTACATCCCACTGGTATCCCAGGGCAAGCAGAAGTCGGCCCGCTCGAGAAAGAAGGCCGGTCCGGTCGGCGGAACCGCGCAGCTCAGCGCCCGGCTGCGAACCGCAGCGCGAACGGCTGTCCTTGAAGCCAGCCGCGCAGGGCCAGGTCCTCGACCGCGCGGCCGGAGCGGTCCATGCGCGCCGTGCCGGTGACCGCCCCGGTGCCACCGTCCGATGCGTGGAGGACGAGATCGAGTTCTTCGCGCGAACCACTCGAGCCCGCGGTGCCGTCAAAGCGGAAGGTCCTCCCGGCGCTCACTACCCGGACGGAGACGCGGCCGGTCCCGAGCAATTGCACGTCCGCGGCGAGAATGACGATCGGCGCTGCACCGGACTTCTGCAGCACCCCATGGCCGCGGCGGCCGCGATCGAAATCGCCCGTGGCCCGGAAGGGCTGGAGCGGCACCGGGGGCGGACGCGGTGCGCTGGTCGATGGGCCGAGTCGCACCGAGGGCGGTGCGCCCGCGAGGAGGGCGCCGCTTTTGAACCGCACCCGATAGGCCCCGCCGCGTGTCGAGCCGGAGACTTTCACCGACTGGACGGTGCCCCGCGGCCCGAGCTGGAGTGCGCCGGATCCGCTGGCGGGAGTGTTGTTCATATTGGACACGCGGAGGATTACTTCATCGCCCTGCCGCTGCCACTGGCCGGTGATGACCCATCCCATGCGTCCGGAGACCGAGAGGGAGAAGTGATGGTCGATGGGGTGGAAAGTCGCGCGGTTGACCTCGGCGCGAATGTTGCGGCCCTGCTCAAAGGTGCCGGAGCCGGAGACGGTGTGTTTTACGAGCGATCCCGGACGCCCGGCGGCCACCGCCGGGAGGCTGAGCAGCACGGTCACGAGGAGCGAAACGAGGGCGCGGGACGAAAGCATGGACCGGAACGCGGTTGCAGGATTCAGGCCGCGGGCACGGCGGCGACCTGCCGGGCGAGGAATTCGTCCGCGAGGGCGCGGTAGGCGGCGGCGCCCAGTCCTGTGGGTTCGTAGCGGATGATGGGCAGCCCGTGGCTGGGCGCCTCACCGAGCCGGACGCTCCGCGGGATCACCGTGCGGTAGATGATTTCGCCAAAGTGGGCCTGGACTTCGGCGATGACCTGGGTCGCGAGATTGTTGCGCATGAACATGGTCATGACGATGCCGCCGATGGTCAGGTGGGGATTGGCCCCACAATCGCGGATTTGGGCGACGACATGGTGAATCTTCGAGAGCCCCTCGAGCGCGAAATACTCGCACTGGAGCGGGATCAGCAGCTCATCGGCGGCGGCCAGCGCATTCGTCATCAGGATGCCGAGCGAGGGCGGGCAATCGAGCAGGATGAAGTCGAACGGGGCATCCGCGCGCAGTTCCTCCAGCGCCGTGCGCAGGCAGGTGAGGTGATCTTCGGTGCGGGCCATCTCGACTTCCGCTCCGGCGAGATCGAGATCGCCGGGCACGAGGAAAAACCGCTCCCAGCGGGTCGGGATGACTTTTTCCACGATGCGCCCGTCGCCCAGCAGCGGCCCATAGACGCTCTCGCCCTCGATCCCGCCAAAGCCGAGTCCGCTCGTCGCATTCGCCTGCGGATCGAGGTCCACGAGCAGAACCCGCTGGCCGCGATCCGCCAGGCAGGCCGCCAGATTCACGGAGGTAGTGGTCTTGCCGACGCCACCTTTTTGGTTCGCGACCGCGATGATTTTCATGCGTGGAGTGAGGAGGACTGGAGCTGTGGCGGTCTGTGGTGCGTTGCGCTTCTCCATTCCGTGCCCCGGATTTTGCAGTAAAGAAAACCCCGTGACCGGATGGGCGCGTGGGACTAAACCCGCCCGCCACCGAACACTCAACCCTCAACCACATCCACCTCTCCTGATCCCGATCACGGAACGTTTCCTCTCCGACTGCGGCGGCTGGCAGGCGCTGCGCGAAGCCCGCTCCATGCACGACGCCGGCCGCGTGCTGGAGGTGAGCTACGCGCCGCCTCTCCTGCAAGGTCGCGTCCAGACCGCGGACGCGGAAGTGCGCGCCGGGCTGAAGATTCTCTCGGTCTCGCAGGTGGAGAATCTCTGCACCTGCCGGGAGGCGCGGCGCGAAGGGCGCATTTGTGCGCATTCGCTCGCGCTCGGGCTGGAGATCGCCAAGCCCCGCCCAAAGCCGGCTCCTCCGCGGGTCGCGACTCCCGCCGCGGCGTCGGCGCCCACGTCGCCGTCGGGGCCGCAGTTTTCGACCGAGCAGGGGATCCCGGCCACTTTTCAGGTCATCCTGCCGCCAGATTTTGCCGCAGCTTGGGAAAAAGGCAGCCTGCTCGTGGGCATCGAGGCTCAGGTCGAGGGACGACGGGTGATGCTCCAGGCGCTGGACAAGACGAAGACGTACCGGGTGGATCTCTACGATCTCGCGCTCGCGGCGAAGCTCAGCAGTCTCGTGGGGCAATTGCCCGGCGTGGTTTCGCTGCCGCGCGAGGCGTTCCTCGCTCTGCTCACCGCGCTCGGGGGCAGGCCG
>Ga0105049_10008132_pt1 | contig 12169 bp, 12 predicted proteins | sample MAT06_FD_78087 | JGI IMG/M metagenome (GOLD analysis project Ga0105049, IMG submission 78087) | Freshwater microbial communities from Lake Fryxell liftoff mats and glacier meltwater in Antarctica - MAT-06 | ecosystem: Environmental > Aquatic > Freshwater > Ice > Liftoff microbial mat | place...
GACTGGGCGCTGCAAGTCCTGTTTAATTTGGATTGCTCCAAAATTCTGATTCGTCTAGCTCCTATGAATCTTTTACCTACTGCTAGGAGGAAACTAGAACAATGCAGTAGAACCGCATAGATTCAATTGTCAAGGTTCAGCGCTTTGTCTTTCGACGGCTCGGTTTTTAGACAGGTTGGTTACCGTTCCTGTTAGACTTAATTGTAGCGCAAAGAGACAACAATGACTAGACCTAAAGTATACAATTTGAGGCTTTCAGATGAAGAGTGGGAGAAGTTAAACGCTTATGCGGAATCTAAGCAAGTTTCTCCGGCTGAAGTGCTACGCGATTACATTAAGCGCTTGCCCAGTCCAAGAGCTAAATGAATCTGGCTGTTTTCGGGGTATCGAACCCCTCAACAGCCGCGAGAGGGTTCGCTACATCCCACGACTGAAGCCAGTGGGTTTTGCTCCCCTCTCGAACTCTCCCACCGTATAATCTTCCATATGCCTTCCAGAGACGTAATCCATAGTAGTGAAGCAAGCCCTAATCTAAGAGGGTGTCTGAAAAGTATCGCCAATCATCGGTAGGGGAGTGGCATTCGGCACAAAAGTTCTCGGACTTACCGAAAAGTGGTCGCCCGAATGCCGCGCCCTTACATCCTGATGTCACACCGAAGACTTTTCAAACATCCTCTAAGAGGTGACTGGCGTGACGGGTAACCTAGCGATCGCTTAAATAACCCTCCATTAACAAGTCAACCCCCACCGATCGCCACTTGACCCGCTCCAACTCTAACGCCTCGGTCATCTCAGCCAGCCCCAAATCTCCAATGGGCGAAGGAGCCTCAGCCCCACCAATAATTTTGGGCGCAATGAAAGCCATGATCTTTTGGATGGCGTGATCCGCGATCGCTTCAGCCGCCAACCTACCGCCGCACTCCCACAGCACCGAAAGAAAGCCGCGATCGGCAAGGTTTGTCATTACTTGTGCCGGAGTCAGCGACGCAAATTCCACGACTTCCACTCCTTGCAGAGCCAGAAACTTCTGAAAATCTGGATTGGCTCCCGCTTCAGTAAAGACAACCGTCGGCGCTATATCCGTCTGCCAAAGGTTTGCTGTTTGGGGGAGTGCCAGCGATCGGCTCATGACCACCCGTAAAGGATTATGCCCTTGCCCATGACTCGTGAGATGAGGATTATCGCGCCGTGCCGTATTGCCGCCAATGACTACAGCATCACAGCCCCCACGAAGCTGATGAACCCAGGCACGCGCAGGCGGCGCTGTGATCCAGGCGCTATGACCTGTTGTGCTGGCAATCTTACCATCTAGGGTCATGGCGTACTTTAAGATGCCCAGGGGGCGTTGATGGTGAACCCGGTACACAAACGCCTCGTTAAGCTCTTGGCAAGCAGCGGCTTCTACTCCCACCACCACCTCAATGCCAGCATCGCGCAAGCGGGCAATCCCTGATCCGGCAACTTTGGGGTTAGGATCGACCATGCCAATCACAACTTTGGCAATGCCTGCTGCAATCAGGGCATCGGCACAGGGAGGAGTACGACCAAAGTGGCTGCAAGGCTCTAAGTTAACGTAGGCGATCGCCCCGCGCGCCCGTTCTCCTGCTGCCCGCAAGGCAAAGACCTCAGCATGGGGTTCTCCCGCTTTAGGATGAAACCCCTCACCAACAATTTCTTCGCCTTGCACAATAACAGAACCCACCAGTGGGTTAGGCGAGGTTTGCCCTAATGCCCGACGCGCCAAATCAAGGCAACGAAGAATCATCCGGCAATCGAATTCTAGGCTCATTGTTTGTTACGCTTGATGACTTACATAGAGTGTTACGCAATACTCAGGGGCTTTACTCTTTTTTGAATTTCTCTGTAGAGAGAGACAAAGTAATGGGTATCTTATAGAAGCCTGAACATTAAACCCATTGGCATAACTGATATTTAGCGTTACTAATATCAAGAGGCTGACGACAATTGACTTAAAAAGTGAGGCTTAATTGAAAATAGTCCTTTTATCAAGTCAAATTTAGTTCACCCTCCCGATCGCTTCTACTCCGTTTTCGTTCCTGCCCTGTCCGATCACTCTTTTACTCAATGTCTGCTGTGCCTGCTCCCCGACAGCCCTCCCAACCTTCTGATTACGCTGGTGGCAACGTGCCGCCAGACGTAACTCCTGTGTTTGCGCTTAAGGAGCTGGTTTCCAGGCTGAGCCGAGAGCAGAATAAAATTCAAGATTTGCTAAGCTCTTTGGGGTTTGCACTACGCAGCTTTAAGAACCTCAATCAGTTTTTAGAATTAACCCCTCTAATTGCCAGTCGAGTCACCGATGCCGATGGTGGCGCTTTGGTGTTATTCAAGCCTAATGGACAAATGCGTCTAGAGCGTCTGCACTGCCAAGACAACCAGTGTCAAGACGTCCGAGTTGCGTTGGAGGCAGCGACTCGGCAGCTCACCGTCAGTGCTGCATCTTCCTATGAAAAGGTGTCGCTGCCTTTTACCAGCCCAACGACAGCTTTAGATCAGCAGGTGATTAGCTCTTTAGGGCATTCGGTACAGCTTTTTGGCACACCTATTCTAACGAAGAATTTAGAGCGAGGACGGCTCTACGTCTTCAGCCGCGACCCAGAATACACCTGGACAGACACCCGCCAGAAGTTAGTGCGGCTGGTGGCAGACCAAACAGCAGTTGCCATTGAAAACGATGAGCTAACAGTAGAGCTACGCAAGAAAGAGCGCCTAGATCGGGAGTTAGAAATTGGTGCAGAAATTCAGGTGCAGCTTTTGCCTCGGAACTGTCCCAAAATCGATGGGGTTGAGTTGGCAGCACGATGCAAAACGGCAAACCGAGTCGGGGGCGACTATTACGACTTTATTCCCGCTAACCACGACCAAATTAATAAGAAAGCAGGCGTGGTCGAGTCGGGGCGCTGGAGTTTGGCGATCGGCGATGTGATGGGGAAAGGCGTGCCCGCTGGGTTAATTATGACCATGCTGCGAGGCATGTTGCGGGCTGAGGTGCTCAATGCCCACAGTCCCTCACGAATTTTGCAGCACCTGAATCATGTTATGTACGCCGATTTGGAAAATTCTAATCGGTTCGCTACGCTCTTTTATTCAGAATATGATTCGCAAACGCGCTTGCTTTCTTACAGTAACGCGGCTCACCATCCTCCACTCCTCTGGCAAGCAGCTACGGGCACCTTGAAACGGCTAGATACCCAAGGGATGCTGATTGGCTTGGACATGGACAGTCGCTACGATGAGGCACAGGTACATCTGCAACCAGGCGACACTTTAATTTATTACACGGACGGGTTTACCGATGCCTCTAACCAAAATGGCGATCGCTTTGATGAAGAAAGCCTTGCCCACCATTTCCAAATTGCCTGTCGCCGCTTAGACAACCCCCAAATTATCCTCAACTATCTCTTCGACCAGGTGCAAGAATTCATTGGTGCCGATCGCCACAACGAAGACGATATGACCCTAATTGTCATGAAGGTCAACTCCGAAAATCTTTAGTAAGGATATTAATCTTTTGTCTAGCACTCCAAATTCACTATGCTGTGCCAAACTTAGTGCTTGTTAAAGATCCTGAGACTTCTTAAGGGGATGCCATGATTGCTATTGATTTAATGCAGCAAATGACTGGATGGGCTGACCTTCATCAAGGATTACTTTTACAACTACACTGGGACTGGAGCCATTTAGCTCAATTTAATACAGATGTTTTTGCCGGAACACGAGGCTGGTTTGACAACTTCCTCAAGTCAGGACAAATCTGGGCGCTGATTGTGGGCTTTGTACTGGGGTTTATTTTTCGCGGAATGACCAGCTACGGCTAGAGGGACGAACTTCGACTAAAGGAGCAAACCTTCTTGTCGATCAATTTGGTATCAAAATCAACCTAGCAGTAGGGACTTTCTCGACTATGATACACGGCTGACCCTGTGTTGATTTTTCCTCAGAAAGTAACTGATTACTCCATGAACACCCCTTCCTCTCCCCAGACCTGGAGCCAGCGCTTTGAATCGGCATTGCATCCGGCGATCGCCCGTTTCAACGCCAGCATTAGCTTCGATATTGAACTGATTGAATACGATATTACGGGTTCCCAAGCCCATGCCCAAATGTTGGCGCACACTGGCATTATTTCTGCTGAAGAAGGGGTGATTTTGGTAGACGGGCTGGAGGCAGTTCGGCAGGAGTATCGGCAAGGGCAGTTTACACCGGGCGTGGAGTCGGAGGATGTTCACTTTGCCGTAGAGCGGCGGTTAACAGAATTGGTTGGGGATGTGGGTAAGAAGCTGCATACGGCGCGATCGCGCAACGATCAAGTAGGCACTGATACCCGTCTTTACTTACGGGATCAAATTATTCAGCTACGTCAGCAGCTCCAGGGCTTCCAAGCCGCGCTGATCACCATTGCCGAACAGCATGTGGAAACACTGATTCCGGGCTATACCCATCTACAAAGGGCACAGCCCCTCAGCCTTGCCCATCACCTCCTGGCATACGTGGAAATGACCCAGCGGGATTGGGAGCGCTTAGGAGATGTGTATCAGAGAGTCAATATTTCGCCGCTGGGCTGTGGGGCGCTGGCAGGGACGACGTTTCCTATTGATCGGCATTACAGCGCTGAGAAGCTGGGTTTTGAGCGAGTCTATGCCAATAGTCTGGATGGAGTCAGCGATCGCGATTTTGCGATCGAATTTCTTTGTGCTGCCAGCCTGATCATGGTGCATCTCTCTCGGTTGTCTGAGGAAGTCATTCTTTGGGCATCGGAGGAATTTAGCTTTGTCAAGCTGAATGATAGCTGTGCTACAGGTTCTAGCATTATGCCCCAAAAGAAAAACCCCGATGTGCCGGAGCTGGTTCGGGGAAAGACTGGGCGAGTTTTCGGACATTTGCAAGGAATGCTGGTGCTGATGAAAGGGTTGCCCTTGGCGTACAACAAGGACTTACAAGAAGATAAAGAAGCTCTATTCGATGGAGTCAAGACTGTTCGATCCTGCGTGGAAGCCATGACTATTTTGATGCAGGAAGGCTTGGAGTTTCGCCCCGATCGGTTAAATGCAGCCGTGGCGGAAGATTTTTCTAACGCGACTGATGTGGCGGATTATCTGGCGGCAAAAAGCGTACCTTTCCGGGAGGCGTACAACATGGTCGGTAGGGTAGTCAAGACTTCTTTGGCGGCTGGAAAACTGCTAAAAGATTTGAGCCTAGAGGAGTGGAAAGAAATCCATCCCGCTTTTGAAAGTGATATTTACGAGGCGATCGCCCCTCGCCAGGTGGTTGCTGCCCGAAATAGCTATGGCGGGACAGGATTTGAGCAGGTGAGAAAGGCGATCGCGGTGGCAAAACAACGGTTTCAAGCTTAGAGGATGTCTGAAAAGTCTTTACCAAGCACTTCAACCTCGAAGATCCCCCTAAATCCCCCTTAAAGAAGGGGGACTTTGAAGCTCTGAAGTCCCCCTTCTTTAAGGGGGGTTGGGGGGATCGAGTGTAAGAATCTCGTGATTCATTCCTTTTCAGACATCCTTTTAGGCGCTTCAGGCACTCAATGGCGCTTCTAACTCCAACATCAACGCCTCTGCTTTAGCCAAGTCGTAGGGGAAGGGCTTTTTGAGGGGTCGGTAGTCTTTGGCGTGGGCAACCCCGTGTCGGAGCACAGCATTGACTAAAACACAGGGTTCTGAATTCAGGTTAATGGCCCCGTGGGGCACTCCGGGAGGAATGGTGACAACAGTAGGATGGCGATCGCTCAAAGGAATATATTGATACTGACGATTTTGCAACACCACTAACACCATGCTTCCCCGCACGACTAAGAGTTGATCGGTTTGAAAATGATGGACAAATAAATCATCAATCATGTGAGCAGGAACCTGTGCCAGCACGGTCTCGTGACTAGACTGAGGCGTATAAAACTCGACCATCCCGCCCTTGATCGAATCTAATAAGCGGATCTCGACGCGATTGATTAGACCCATATCAAACACCTCAATACGCACCTTACATACACATAAGTGTACATCGGTCAATCATAAAGAAGTGTAACGAAAGAAACAGTCTCTCACCGATTCAGTTGCCTCTGAGTAGTTGGGTCTAGTTAAGATGGCTTCTGAACGATATTCTCCAAAAACTCCATCAGACTAGCGTGAGATAACACAACATCCGGCTCTCGCTGAATGGCGTTGTAGTATTTTTGCTCAAAAGAGTTGCCCGTTTCTGAAGGGTTGAGCAACGTCTTAGCTTGGTTCACCAATCCACTGGCATGGGTTAAAATCTCTACTTCTTCAGCCTTCAGCAGGTCGTCAATTTCAATCACTAGCCGAGAAATGGGATGGAGCCAGTCAAACCATTCGTCGTGCATCACCAGGCGCAGCAGCTCGTTGGGGCTAACGCGCCCGTGGATTTGTTCGTAAGAATGCCGTTCGCCATCAAGCAACAGTTTATGAAGCCGCAGCAGTGCAAGGCGGAGATTTTTAAGGTTGAGGCGATCGGTGATGGCTTGATTAGAGGAGGTGGGGCGATCGGTAGTCATGGGTTCAATTCCTGTCTAGATCAATTAGCAAATAGATCTATGATTACCTTTCTAGAGAATCTGTGACAGAAATTTTTGAGTTCTTTCTTCTTTGGGATGATTGAAAAAATCGTCGGGCGTGGCTTGCTCTACTAACAAGCCGCTATCCATGAACACGACGCGATCGGCGACCTCGCGGGCAAATCCCACCTCATGCGTGACGCAAACCATCGTCATGCCCGAACCCGCCAGCGTTCGCATCACGTCCAGCACTTCCCGCACCATTTCAGGGTCGAGCGCCGAAGTGGGTTCGTCGAACAGCATAATTTTGGGCTGCATTGCTAAGGCACGGGCGATCGCCACCCGCTGCTGCTGCCCACCCGACAACTGCCCCGGAAACTTTTTCGCCTGCTCCAAAATCCCGACTCGATCTAGCAACCGCAGCGCCTCTGCTTCTGCCTTCGCTTTAGTCCATCGCCTCACCCAAATAGGAGCCAGCATCACATTCTGCAACACCGATAAATGGGGAAACAGGTTGAACTGTTGAAACACCATGCCCACTTCCCGCCGAATGGTTTCAATATTTTTAAGATCATGAGACAGAAGAATCCCATCGATCACGATGCTGCCTTTTTGGTAGCGTTCTAGCGCGTTAAAGGTGCGAATAAAGGTAGACTTTCCCGAACCCGAAGGGCCCATGACTACGACCACTTCGCCTTTGGTTACCGTCAGGCTCACCCCTCGCAAAACATGAAAATTATTGTCGTACCACTTCTCCACGTTCTCGGCAACAATGACCGCCTCTGAACCGACTGTGCCGTTTGTCATTTCGTCTGTCTGCATCTGTGCCATCCTGCTTATTCTCCCTATATTAATGCTCTGAATTAATGCCCTAATTTAATGCTCTGTATTGAGTTGTTTTTCAATCTGACGGCTGCCTACAGACATGGCATAACAAAAAACCCAGTAAATAACCCCAATAAAAATATACGCCTCAGCATAACGCCCAATAAACTGCGGGTTTGCCAGAATCGTGCGGCTAATGCCCAGCAGGTCAAACAATCCCAAAATTGAAACCAGGGTTGTGTCTTGTAACAAACTAATAAACTGACCCACGATCGCCGGAATTGATACTTTCAGCGCCTGAGGTAACACAATCAGCGCCGTGGTTAACCCCGGATTTAAGCCCAGGGCATTTGCCGCCTCCGATTGCCCTCTAGCAATAGACTGTAAGCCTCCCCGAACGTTTTCTGCCAGGTAAGCAGCGCTAAACAGCGTCAAGCCAATGATGGCTCGAGTCACTAGGTTAGGACGAATGCCAATCGGCAGAAACAGCGGAATCATATTGGAACCGACAAACAGCAGTGCAATCAGCGGTACACCCCGCACCACTTCAATAAACCCAACCGATAGCCCCCGAATGACGGGTAAACTGCTCTGTCGTCCCAGCGCCAGCAAAATTCCTAAGGGAAAGCATAATAAAATACTGACTACAGCCATGAACACGGTCAGCATTAAGCCGCCCCATTCGCCTGCGCCTACTGGCGTTAGCCCTAGCCCTCCAGCAATCAGCCACCAAACTACAAAGAAAGAAAGCGACCAGGCAAAAGCCAGCCACTGCCCTAGTTTAGGACTGCGATGCCCGATCATCCGTCCGCCCCAAGCCATTGCCACCACCAAACCCTCGATCGCCAAAAGCAAAATTCGGTACGGTACAGGCGCAGGCATTAAAACGGCGATCGCCCCCACGACTCCCAGCAGCGTTAGCGTCGTTCGGCCAAAAAGCTGAGGCACATTGCGCGCCAACACCCCCCAGGTCAAGCCACCGAGAGTGGAAATCAATGCCAAAGCGACCCAAATACGCCAGATCTGACTAATAGGATAGCGCCCGACAAAAAACAATGACAAGTTGGCTGAAATTAACTGCCATTTGGCTTGTGTGGTTGCCCAATATAGGAACCCAATCAAGGTTCTCCCTATTACCAGCACCAACACCACGGTTAGAAGGGTATTGAGCCAGGTGCTAAACAAGTTTTTGCGAACCCAGGCGATCGCCCCTATCTGAGCAAGAGGCGGTGGTGAGGCAGTGGGAGAATGGGTGGTCGTCATAGCAGCTATTACTCTCAAGACTAAATCTAAAGCCTAAAATCTAAAACCCAGCCGGGATGATATTACCGTTCTTTAAACTGCACTACACGGTTCAAGGTATTCATCACTAACGAAATAATTAGGTTAATGGATAGATAAATTGACATAATCAGCAGAATCACCTCAACGGGTCGCCCTGATTGGTTCAGCGTCGTTTGGGCAGTCGCAAAAATTTCGGGATACCCGATCGCCAATGCCAAGCTAGAGTTCTTCGCCAGGTTGATATACTGACTGCTCAGCGAGGGCAAAATTACCCGTAACGCCTGGGGAAACACGATTAACCGCATGACAGAATTGCTCGGCAATCCCAAAGCTCTAGCTGCTTCCCACTGCCCCTTAGACACCGACTGAATGCCTGCCCGCACAATCTCGGCAATGAAGGCGCCCGTGTAAAACACCAGCCCGAACAACATGGCTCCATACTCCACCGATACCCGCAAGCCGCCTTCCACGTTGCCAGCCGCCGACATTCTGGGCATTTCCCAGCCCAGCCCAAACAGCACAATCAGCAGACCTACAGCCGCCATGCTGAACAAAACAAGCTGCTCTCGCTTTCCCGATGCAGCCTGCTCTTCCATGCGGGTGATGCGGCGCTTCCAAATGAAATAGGCGGCGATCGCCCCGCTCAGCAGAACGCCCAACAAGACGACCAGCAACGGCGAACTGGCAGGCCAAGGAATCACAATTCCCTTCTTACTGACAAAAATTGAACCGGGTAACTGAGAGGTTTTTCCCTTGTCTGAGAACCCAAAAAATACCGCAAAATACCAAACAAACAACTGAAGCAAAAGTGGCGTGTTGCGAACCACTTCCACGTAAACCATGTTTAACTTGCGCAACAGCCAGTTATCTGAAAAGCTGGCAACCCCTGCGACAATTCCCAGAACTGTCGTCGCTGCAATTCCTACCAGGATGAGGCGCAAGGCATTCAAAAAACTAACAAAAAACGCCCAGTAGTAAGGAGAAGTCGTGTCATAAGGCACGAGCGTTTCCCCAATGTTAAACCCCGACTGACTGAGCAAAAACGTAAAATTAAACTGCCGTCCCTGCTGTTCCAGGTTACGGAACATATTGCCGAGACAAAACTGCCCTAGGGCAAAAATAGTGAGCAGTACAAACACCTGAAACGCGATTTGGACATATCGCTCATCTCGCCAAATGGGAACCTTTTCGCTGCCATGCATGGGTCTGGCTCCTACCAATTGCCTTTATCTTGTCGTTGAATCAAGGGGAAGAGTTGCCCTATTAGAACAACTCTCCCTGTATTAAAAGAGACGATCGGGTTGAAACGTCTCTGTCGTTTCTATCGTTTTAGCGGAAAGGAGGAGAATACATCAAGCCGCCCTTGCTCCAAAGGTTATTCAAACCCCGATCGATTTTCAACGCTGAGCCAGAGCCAACATTGCGCTCATAAATTTCGCCGTAGTTGCCTACCGCTTTAATGACCTTGACCATGTAGTCGTTCGGCAATCCAAGCTGTTTGCCCAGATCTTTCTCTCCACCTAGGAAGAGCTTGACATCAGGACTCTTGTCATTGACCTTTTCTTCTACGTTGGCTTGGGTAATTCCAAACTCTTCCGCTTGGAACAACCCGTAGGTCACCCACCTGACCACATCAAACCAGCGTGAATCGCCGTTAATGGTCACAGGTCCCAAAGGTTCCTTAGAAAGGACATCTTCTAACAAAATGTTGTCACTTGGGTTGGGAAGAGAGGTGCGCTTGGCAGCCAGTTGAGAACGGTCAGTCGTAATCGCTTCGCAGCGTCCTTCTTGATATGCCGCAAAGTTTGCATTCGAGTCTTGAAACTTAACCTCATTGATTTTAATTCCGGCTTCGGTAGCACGGCTTGCCAAATTCAACTCGGTGGTGGTTCCGGTTTCTACACAAACTGATTTGCCGTCCAGATCTTTCAAAGATTTGATGCCGCTGGCTGTAGTTGTCAGTAAGCCTTGACCGTCAAAGAAAGTCGTCGGTGCAAATTCCAAGCCATTGCCGCCAGCAGCGTCGCGGCTGGAAGTCCAGGTTGTGTTACGAGACAACATATCGACTTCGCCGCTGGTGACAGCAGGAAAGCGGGCTGTAGAATCTAAGTTGCGGTATTCAACTTTTTCGGGATCACCAAAAATGGCAGCAGCGACTGCTTTACAAACATCCACGTCTAAGCCTGTGTACTTGCCGCTAGAGTCTACGAAGCTAAAGCCTGGGATGGTGCCTTCCACACCGCAGATTAGTTTACCTCGAGAAATAATGGTGTCTAAGCGACTGGGTGCGCCAGCGGCTGCGGGTGCACCAGCGGTGGGTGAACCCGCTGTACCAGTGGGAGCTGTTGATGCACAGCCCGATAGTGTAGCCACTGAAAGCGTTGCTGCTAGCAGCACAGAACTCCATCTATTCATAGGTATTTTACTCACTTCTCAATCCAATAAAACGAACATTATTTCAAACAATGATGATTCCAGAAGGGTCTAAAGCTCTTCTGTCCTCTCTGTTTAAGCAATATAGTCCATTTATCCGACCCAAATAAATGGACATCTACAACAATGAGACAGAAACATTCAAAAGGTTGAACATTGGCTTCTCAGAAGATTTCTTCTGGCTTCCATAACATTCCACTTCTTGTCACTTTCTTTTGTATCAAACTTCACATCTTGCCACTACACAATAAAAAAGGGAAAAACGTAATCTATCGACGCTTCTCCCTTTGCTTGAAATTTTTAGTTGAATAAATAATTTAATATTAATAAATTCTTGCCAACCTGAGCTATGCTGCTTGCTCGAGTTCACGAATGAGAGGAAGGCGATCGCGGATGTAATTAATCAGAAGATCGGTTTCTTCATTATTGAGTATGCGTCTGGCGCGCATCTGTCGCAACAGCCATTGAATCAAGCTGTGGTCATCCATTGCCAGAGGGATTTCGGCATAGATTGTTTCAACGAGTGACCAAAATTGGCGGAGCATACTTGGACTCATAGCAACCTCTGACTTAATGATTTCTTTAGGTTTCCCTACCTTACACTACTAATCTCTCCAGACGACTTTTATGTAGAAGGGTATAATAACGGTTACAAATACTTAATAAAGCGATCGCTTTCTTGACTCAATCCACGCTAGTTTTCACAATCGGTGAGATGTAGTCATTCCATAGTAGTCCTTCCATAATAGAGAGATGCCTCAGCCTCAGTGGGTCTGCTCAGCTCATTTGCCTCACTTACATTACTATGGGTTGTGTTAAATTACGAATTCAGAATTTGGCAGACGCAAAGGGTTGGACACTCGAAGATGTTGCCAACAATGCTGGCATTCAGTACGGACTCGTTCAAGATTACGCTCAAAATATTCTCCAGACCGTTGACCTGTCAATTGTTTACAAAATTGCTCGTGCCTTAGAGGATGTTTGAAAAGTCTGATCAAGCACCTCAATTCTGGAGATCCCCCTAAATCCCCCTTAAGAAAGGGGGACTTTGAGTTCCGAAGCCCCCTTTCTTAAGGGGGGTTGGGGGGA
>Ga0105049_10008139_pt1 | contig 12165 bp, 7 predicted proteins | sample MAT06_FD_78087 | JGI IMG/M metagenome (GOLD analysis project Ga0105049, IMG submission 78087) | Freshwater microbial communities from Lake Fryxell liftoff mats and glacier meltwater in Antarctica - MAT-06 | ecosystem: Environmental > Aquatic > Freshwater > Ice > Liftoff microbial mat | place...
AAACTCACCCCCGAAGAAGCCCGCGCCCTCGCCGAAAAAGCCAAAATCCAACGCATCATGGACATCAACCTCGGCCGCATCCCCTTCCCCGGCACCGATCCCTTCTCCATCCGCTGATCGCCAGAGTGCGGGGTCACGACTCACGCTCACGCTCCTAAACTTGTCTCCCACGATCTCGTGGCCTGCTGCCTCCAAACTCTCGTTTCGAGGAAACTTACACCCCTGAATGTGGCGATCGGTATTTGGGGGGGGTGCTCGCAGCCGCATACCATTCAGGGGGAAGTCGGGCCATCCCCCGGCATGCCTGACAGATCGCTAACTCAAGCAGATGGAACTACTTAACGAAAACAAGATGCGGTGGCCCCGGACCCCACCGCATTTTCGAGCCATGCAAAGCAGGTATCTGCTGGCAGTCGGCTGGGCAGGTAAAGTCGGCGACGGCGGTTGCTTTGGTGAGGGTCAAGCCGTCCTTGGCGGGCGACTGGCATCTACCGTCCTGCATCCCATGAAACGAAATGCCCGGATGAAGCGGTATGAAATCTCAAGAGGAAGCGATTCAGGAGATCACGCGCCGCCTCGTCAAGTGCTACCAACCGTTGAAGGTCTATCTCTTCGGGTCCACCGCGCGCGGTGAAGACGGACCGGACAGCGATCTTGACTTCTGCCCCTTGCTCTGCCTCCGCTCCGCATAGCGTGGTTATGTCCCTGAATCGGCACTTCTGCGTTAGCTCTCCATCTCGTGAGTGTAACTTCAGAATGCGGCTTATGCGACATCGCCCCCCTTGAACCTGGGCCTTGCGCCGTGGCGGATGTGCAGTACTTCGACCTGCTTCTGCTTTTCCAGGACGCGGTAGATCGCGCGGTAAATGTATGGCTTGTTGCCGTACAGCAAGTTCCTGAACTTCTCACTCTCCGGCGTCGCCGGGCACCGGTTCGGCTGCTCTTCGAGGCTGAGTATCGCTTCCTTGAAGCCGCGATACCATTTCTGGGCCCGCGTCGGAATCCTCGGCGTTCATCTGCCCGTAGAGGAGAGCGAGGTCGCGCTCGGCGCGGCGGGTTAGGTTAGCGAGGTATGCCTTAGGTGGCTTCAAAATCCGCGAAAAACTCTTTCGCGGGCCGCACCTTACCTTGTTTTGCGTCCTCCAAGCCCTGCCGAATACCCTCCTCTGGCTCGGCACGGGCGGCAACGTCCAATAGGCGCTGATAGGCTTCGACGTCCTGTACGATGGCTGCCGCCTTCCCCTTCACGGTGAGCACTAAGGGGCGCTTCGTTTTCTTGAGTTGTTTCATGAAGTCACCGGACCGGCGGCGGAACGTCGACGACAAGGGCCTCAGTGCTAAATGCTTTTGCCTCGCACCGGGCGTGGCGGGACGGCTGCTTTTCGAACGGGTGCGAGGGCTTGCGATGCCATAAGCGCTACTGTACGGCCCGCCCGAATTGATCTTGATCCATATAGATTCTATGCTGTATCTGCTTCGTGGCTCGGGAAGTCAGAGTTCACTGTAGAACCAATCAAGCGGTCGGCCTACTACTTTTGCCCGATCGAGAACAAAGGCGGCCCCAAGACGGAAGCCCGCGGCACAATCCCTAGCCCAGGCTCTGTCGACGCCGCGAGCCGTCCGTGCTGGCGCTGGGGCGCGCCTTCCGCGATGCTCACCGTCACGTAGCTGTTGAAGTCCGTGGCGGAGAAGAGGAGTTCCGTCGGGGTGCTGTGTGCCAGGTGCGCGATGGCGGCCGTGATGATGTCGCCGCCCCAGGTATCTTCAATCGTCATGGCGATCCCCAGCGAAACGCACAGGTCACGAATCTGCCGCGCCTTGGTGAGGCCGCCGACCTTCGAGATTTTGAGATTGATGACGTCCATGGCCTGGTCCGCCACCCCGCGCAGCACCATGCTCAGGTCGTCGATCACCTCGTCGAGGATAAAGGGACGGTCCGTGTGGCGGCGCACGGCCAGGCACTCTTCGTAGCTGAAGCACGGCTGCTCCAGGTACACGTTGACGTCCTTGACGGCTTGCGCGACGCGCACCGCCTCATGTTGCCGCCATCCGGTGTTGGCATCCGCCACCAGCACATCGCCGCGCGTGAGCTTCGCCGCCACGGCGTGGATACGCTCAATGTCGGTATCCGGATCGCCGCCCACCTTGAGTTGGAACTTCGTGTAGCCTTCGGCGCGGTAATCGGAGACCTTGGCTGCCATGCGCTCCGGCGTGTCCTGGCTGATGGCGCGGTAGAGCGCGAAGTCTTTGCCGACGCGGCCGCCCAGAAGGGTTACCACGGACTGGCCGGTGGCTTTCCCCAGCAGGTCCCAGCAGGCCATGTCGATGGCCGACTTCACGTAGGGGTGCCCGCGCATCGACTGGTCCATGCGCCGGTTCACGTTGCCCAGTTCCCTGGGATCGAGCCCCATCAGCCCTGGGGCCAACTCGGCAATGCCCGTGCGCGCACCGTTCGCATAGGCGGGCAAGTAGGCCGGGCCCAGCGGGCAAACCTCGCCATAACCCACGAATGACGTGTCGGTATGTACGGCCACGATGGTCGAATCGAAGACCTCCACCGAGTTGCCGCCGGACCATTTGTAGCTGCCCTCGTGGAGCGGCAGTTCGACTCGATAGACGCTGATGCCTGTAATCTGCATGGTCTGGCTATTTTAACCTGGACCCGTGTAACAATTGCGGGAATGCTCAAGTCGCTCACCTTGATCGCGCTCGGCCTCAGCACGCTGATTTATGCGGGCATTTGGCTGCGGGCGCTTCTCCAACGCGGCCAACTCCAGCGGCCGACCGCCGCGCAATTTGCCACCGGCGCCGTCACCAATTTCTTCGACACCCTCGGCATCGGCTCCTTCGCGACTACCACGGCCGTCTTCCAGTTCACGCGTATGGTGCCCGACGCCCTGATTCCCGGCACGCTCAATGCGGGCCACACGATCCCCGTCATCCTGCAGGCTTTCCTGTATTTGGCGGTGATCGAGGTGGAGCCGGTGACGCTGGTGTCGATGATCGCGGGCGCGACGCTCGGGGCCTGGTTCGGCGCCGGTTGGGTGGCCGGGTTGCCTTTGCGGCAGGTGCGGATCGGCGTGGGCTGCGCGCTTTTGGCCGCCTTTGTCGCCATGCTGATGCGGCAGTTGGCGCTGTTTCCCGCCGGTGGCGAAGCCCTGGGGCTGACGGGAGGCAAACTCGCCGCCGCCGTCGCCATCAACGCGTCGATCGCGGCTATCAGCACGCTGGGTATCGGCTTCTACGCCCCCTGCATGACCTTGGTGAGCCTGATGGGCATGAATCCGGCTGCCGCGTTCCCCATCATGATGGGTTCCGGAGCCTTCCTGATGCCGGCCGCGAGTTCGCGTTTCGTCCTGCGCGGTAGCTATGCGCCGCAAGTGGCCATCGGCTTGACGCTCGGCGGCTTGGTGGGCGTGCCGATCGCCGCGTTCATCGTCAAAACATTGCCGCTGGACGCCTTGCGTTGGCTGGTGATGGCGGTGGTGCTTTACGCGGCGCAGGGCACGCTACGCAGTGCTAAGCGCGGGTGAAGACCGGGCTGGTGAGCGTGGAGGTGCTGTCGGCGAACGCTTCCTGCTCAACGCCCATCGACCGCAGGATGCTCAGGTAGAGGTTCGACATGCGGCTCTCGCCGTTGCGCCAATACTGCCCGTGCTTTAGGCCCATATTCGCGCCGCCCACCAGCAACGTCGGCAAGTTGCGCGACGTGTGGGTGGTGCTGGCACCGCTGCCGTACATCACGATGGTGTTGTCGAGCACGCTGCCGTTGCGGTCCTGGTAGCCGTTCAGCCGCGTGAAGAAGTGCGCCAACTGCTCGCTTAAGAAACGATCGTACTTGGCGAACTGCAGTTGACCTTCCTTGTCGGTCGCATGCGACAGGTTGTGGTGCGTCTTCGACAGGCCCAGTTTCAGCGGGAACGTGTCGCTGATGCCCATGCCGTCTTCGCGATTGAGCATGAAGGCCACCGAGCGGGTAATGTCGGCGTCGAAAGCCAGCGCGATCAGGTCGAACATGTTGCGGTAGTACTCGCCGGGCTCGCCTTCAGGTGTGGCGTCCAGGTTCAAGTGCGAGTAGTCCTGCTTCTTCAGCGGAATGTCGATCCACTTTTCGGAGGCAATCAGGCGGGACTCTACTTCGTTGAGCGAAGTGAGGTACTGGTCCATCCGCTCGCGGTCGTTCTTGCCCAACTGAGTGTCGAGGTTCTTGGCGCTGGCCACCACCGCGTCCACTAGTTTGATGCGGCGCTGGAGGTTTTCGTGCTCGCTTTTCACCGAGGTCCGGTCGCCCTTGAAGAGGCGGTCGAAGATGCGGCGCGGGCTGCTTTCAGCGGGAATCGGGCGGCCTTCGAGGTTGTAAGCGATGGTGCCGGTGCGCGACAGGAAGCCCGTGCCGGCGTCGATCGAGAGCACCAGGGAGGGTTGCCGGCAATGCTGCTTCGTGTGCTGGGCGATCATCTGATCGAGGCCGACCGAGTTGAACGTGCCCGGCTTCGGGTTGTGCAACGGCGCACCCGTCAGCCACATATCGGAGCAGAGATGCGGATCGGCCTTCGGCCCGCTGGGATGGTGCATGCCGCCCATGAAGCTGAGTTGCTTCCGGAAAGGCTGCAACGGCTCGGTGGATTTGCCGAAAACAAATTCGCCTTCCGCCGTTTTGGCAGTCGGGAACCAGTGCCACTCTTCAATCAAGTGCTCCGCCCGGGGCAAGGACATGCCGTTCGCGGTGTAGATCGCGCAGAAGCGGCGCGGCGCCTGCTCGGTGATTTCGGCGCCCATGGCGTCCAGAACGGGCAAGGCCAAGGCAACACCCCCCATCCCGGTGATGAATGCGCGGCGGTCGAGTCGGGTAGAGGTGCTCATGCAGGTAAACTCCGTATCATTATTCTACTATTTTTCCTGAAAGGCTTTGCTATGCACTACGTACCGGACCATATCTTTCATCCGGTAGCCACCGGCGCGCAGTTTCAGCGCGTCCTGTTTCAAGAAAACCTGCTCACTGTAGGTCAGGTTGCGTCCGCTGGCGTAAGTGGCCAGGTTCTTGAGCGCGCTGTAGGCCACCTGATCAATCCGGTCGTCGCCGAGATAGCGCTTGAGGTCGAGCACGCCCGAAATCTCCGTCTTATCCGGCAACGTGGACCGCGCGTCGGTAGGCTCCTTCTTCAGGCGCCCGCCCGCGTCGAACTCTTCGAGCGCCACGCCCCAAGGATCGATCTTGGCGTGGCATTGCTGGCAGCCCGGCTGATTGCGATGCGCCTCAATGCGCTGCCGCAACGTCAGCGTCCCACCGTCTTCTTTGAGCGCCGGCACATTCGGTGGCGGATCGGCGGGCGGCTCGGAAATGATCTTGCGCGCCAGCCACGCGCCGCGCTTCACCGGATTCGACTCACGGCCGTCCGACAAGCCGGCCATCAAAGCCGCCTGGGTCAGCACGCCGCCTAACTCCTTGCGCCGATGCACTACCGGCACGAACTGGAAGCCGCTTTCCACGCGATCGCCTAAGTCGTAATAGTTCGCTACCGCTTCGTCCGCCACAATAAAGTCCGAATCGATCAGATTCCGCACCGGCAGGTTATTGCGGATCAGATACTCCACAAACTGCACCGGCTCCTGCTTTAGATGGGTCCGCATGTCGCGCGTCAGCTTGGGGAAGCGCTTGCGGTCAGGCTCGAGCACCGCGAACTTGTCCAGGCTCAACCATTGCGTGGCGAACTCCTTCGTGAAGCGCGAGAAGTTCGGGCTGGCAATCAGGCGGTCCACTTCGGTATCGATCTGCGTCTTGAGCGTGCCCGCCGCCGCCAGATTCAGCGTCGTGCGATCCGGCGGACCGTTCCAAAGGAAGTACGAAAGCTTCGACGAGAGTTCATACGGGTCCAGCGGCTCCGGCTTCGGCGTCGTGCTCCTTTCCACCAGAAACAGGAACTGCGGCGAGGTCAAAATGACTTGCAGTGTATCCTTGATGCTGCGCTCAAACTTTTCGCCTGCCGCATACGACTTCTGGAAGATGGACATCAGCGTCGCCTCTTCCCGCGCTGTCACCGGACGCCGGTAAGCCCGCGTCGCAAAGCGGCGAATGATCTCGCGCGCATAGGCCGGCCGGTCCTGTTTATTGGGGAAATCGACAAAGATCGCCTTGTGCGGCGCCGGCGGCCAGCTCTCGTAGAAGGGCCCTTCAAACTCAACTGACCGCAGAACGAGCCGAGGCATATCGCGCCCATCCGTGTACTCGTTGCGGATGGCAATCTCGCGAATACCGGCCAGATAATTCACATTGTCCTTCTCGACATCCGGGCTGGGATAATTCCGAATCGCGCCCTCAAACACCAGCCGGGTCAGCTTCTCGCTCGCTACGGTTTGCGGCGTGCCCACCGGCGCGAACGTATGGCCGCAATCGCGACGCAAGCCCATGTGGACGCCCACCCGCGGCACACGCTTCTCAAAAGCCGTGAAGCGCTTGCCGAGCTCACTTTCGGCCGGGATCGGCGTCAGCACCGCGCGATCGAGTGCCGTAACGCCCGCGTACTCCGCCTCCAGCGCCACCGGACCCGCAGGCAATCGCACTGCCACAAAGGCCTCCTGCAGTTTACCCGCGAAGCGACGCTCGCCCAGCTTCACTGTCAGTTCCTGTGCCTTTTCCGCCGGCGGAATTGCCACCAGCTTGCGACCCGGCTCCACCAATGCCTGAATTTCGCCCTCGCTCAAAGCCCGGCGATAAAGCCGCACCTCATCCAACTCGCCCTTAAACCGCCCACCACCCGGAATCCGACCCAAATGCAAACTCAGCTGCGGATTGTCCAGATTCGCCGTGCCCACTTTGCCCTTCGCTACCGGATAGCCATTCACGTAGAGCCGCGTCTCCTTGGTGCCGCGCCGTACCACCGCCGCCACATGCTGCCAAGTGTCGACCTTAATCATGCCGGCCGCCGAGGAGACATTGCCATTGGCCGCCGGGGTCCCGTTCAGCGAATTGGCCGGTCCGGCCGTATCGAGCCGCAACATGCCGCGTTCGTTCGGCATCTCCAGGCTCCAGCCTTGCTCGCCGCTTTTGCCCGCCGCGCCGAGGCCCACAATGCCCGCCCGCCGCAATGCCGTCGGATGGATCCACGCTGACAGGGTAAAGTCACCGGTGCCGACATTCACGCTTTCGTCGCGCGGAATTACCAGCGCATCGCCTTCGCCATCGAGCGACAATGCCTTCCCAAACGGCGACTCTACAAACTTCGCGTTGCCTTCCAGTTTGCCTAGTGCGGCCCCATCCAACGGCCAGGAGCCGCCCAAGCCATCGTTCAGCCGGGACGAATCCAAGGGCGCCAAAGCGGTACGGGGGGCAGGGAAGACGTCCACCTGATAGATGCCGGCTTTGGGAATCGTCAGCGCCGGCTTCTTCAGGTCCACGGTAATGGCGCCTTCGGCTTTCTGCACTTTCGCGCTTGCATCGAGCAGCAGCCCATCGTTATACTTCGCCGCCATCACGGTGACGCGGAAGCGGCCATCGTCCGGCAACTGCCGCAGCGAGATCTTGAAATTCGCCTTCGCCCCGTAAGTGCCGTCGGCATCGAACATCTCTTCATTCGGAATCGCCGGACGTAGCAGCAAACCCTGCGGCACCACGTCGTAAGGGTTGCCCTTGGGATACCCCGCGCTACCCCGCATGCACGCGAACACCGAGTGATAAATGCTGTCGTACTCTCGCCAGCCGCGCACCGTGTCGTTGCCCGCATAGCCCTCAATAAAGCGATACTTGGTCCGAATCGTGTCGGGCTCATAGGCGAAAAGTTTGCGCGGTTTCAGTTGCGTCACCGTGAAGTCCGGGTTGTCGATCAACATGCTGTTCGCACCCAGAATCAATTGTTCGGGCAGCGGCGCGGGGTTGACGTTCTCGCCCAAGTCCATGCGGAAGCTCTCAATCTTCGGCTTCCGCGCCGGGTCGACGATCGTCCGGCTGAGCGCTTTCTCCGCGATTTCGAAGTAGCCTTCGAGCAATAGCGGCGACAGTTGCAGCGTGTCCTTATTATTGACAAACCCATCGCGCGAGACGGCGTCGGGCGGTACAGCTTCGGTGAGGTCATCCTCAAGCTGCAGCAACTCCCGCAAGGTATTGCGATACTGTGCCACCGTCAAGCGCCGCACCAGTCCATTCTTCGGTGCCGGACGCAGCTTTGCCACCTCAATGGCGTGCGAAATCCACTCCACTACCTTTTGCCGATCGGCCGCCGTCGGCGGCTTCATGCCCTTTGGTGGCATGGTGCCATCGCTGATGCGATGCCGGACGCCTTCCCACACGGCGATCTGCTTGTCGTCGAGTGTGGCATCGAGCTGATCTACCTTTACGCCGGCCACCGCCGCCTCCGAGTTGTGGCATTGCAGACAGTTTTGCTTGAAGAACGGCTTCACCGTTTGCTCAAAGCCGGGTTCGAGCGATGCGGCCGTGTCGGCGGCTTGGGCTTCCCGATAGCGCAGGGCAAACGTCGTCCCGGCTAAACCCAGCAAAGCCAAAACGGCAAGATTCCGATAGCGAAGTTTGGAAGGATTAGGAGAGATCATCGGCGCTTTCATATTATCATTGCGCCCTCTTGGGTCCTGCGCGCATTGTTTGCGATAATGAAGAGGACGCAAACGGGAGAGACTGTTCACGACAGCGCCGAAGGAGCAACCGCCCCGGAAACTCTCAGGCAAATGGACCGTTCGCGAACGAGAAGATCTGGAGAGAGATGCTTGGCACAAGCCGCGCATCCGCCGACGGGATAACACTCTCAGGCAACAACGACAGATGGGGCGCTTATCTTTTTTGGAGGAAAGCGCTACATGCGACCAGATACCGCCGCGACCACTTTCGACCGCCGCCACATCGGCCCCTCACCCCGCGATATTGACGCGATGCTGGAGGCGGTGGGCGCCGAATCCCTTAATAGCCTCATCGCCCAGACCGTTCCCGCCGGCATCCGGCAACAGCAGCCTCTCGCCTTTGGCGAAGCGCTGAGTGAAGTGGCCGCCATCGCGCGCATGCGCGAAATCGCCAATAAAAACGAGGTTTTCACTTCGCTCATCGGCACCGGCTACCATGGCACCCTGCTGCCCTTCGTCATTCAGCGCAATATCCTTGAAAACCCCGCCTGGTACACCGCCTACACGCCTTATCAGCCCGAAATCAGCCAAGGGCGACTGGAAGCCTTGCTCAACTACCAGACCATGATCTGCGACCTTACCGGGCTCGACGTCTCCAACGCCTCCTTGCTGGACGAAGCCACCGCCGCCGCCGAAGCCATGGCCCTGGCTCAACGCGTCGCCAAAGCTAAAACGACCGCCTTCTTCGTCGACCAGGACGTCCACCCCCAGACGCTCGCCCTCATCCACACCCGGGCCGAGGCTCTCGGCTGGACCGTTATCGCCGGCGACCCGCACACTCACCTCGCCCCCGCCGATGTCTTCGGCGCCATCTTCCAATACCCCGGCACCCACGGCCACGTGAACGACTTAACCGCTGCCATCGCCGCCCTTCAATCCAAAGGCGGCGTCGCCGTCGTCGCGGCCGACCCGCTTGCCCTAACGCTCTTGAAAAGCCCCGGCGAAATGGGCGCCGACATCGCCATCGGCTCCACGCAGCGCTTCGGTGTCCCCATGGGCTACGGCGGTCCGCATGCGGCTTACATGGCCGTCAAGGATGCCCACAAGCGCTCGTTGCCTGGCCGCTTGGTTGGCGTTTCGATCGACGCCAAGGGCCACTCCGCCTATCGCCTCGCCCTCCAAACCCGCGAGCAACATATTCGCCGCGAGAAGGCGACTTCCAATATCTGTACCGCGCAAGTCCTGCTGGCCGTGATCGCCTCAATGTACGCCGTGTATCATGGCCCCGAAGGGCTTAAGCACATCGCTGGCGAGGTCGCTTTCAAGACCGCTGTGCTAGCGGCCGGTCTGCGCAAGCTCGGCTTCACCATCGCCAACGACACTTTCTTCGACACGCTGACCATCGACGCCAGCCCGGCCGTGATGGCTGCCGCCCTGGCGCATCGCCTCAACTACCGCGACCTCGGCGGCCAAGTGGGCATCTCCCTTGACGAAGCCACCACCCCTGAGCTCATCGAAACCATCTGGAAGACCTTCGGCGGAGGCCTCGCTTATGCCACCATCGCCGCCGAAGTGACAGCCAACGGCCTGCCGACGGCCCTCGCCCGCACCAGCGAGTTCCTCACTCATCCCGTCTTCCACCGCTATCGCAGCGAAACCGAACTCCTCCGCTACATGCGCAAGCTCTCCGACCGTGACCTCGCGCTTGACCGGGCCATGATCCCCCTCGGCTCCTGCACCATGAAGCTCAACGCTACCGCCGAGATGATGCCCGTCACCTGGCCCGAGTTCGGCAGCCTGCATCCCTTCGCCCCGCTCGGTCAAGCCCAGGGCTACGCCGAGATGTTCGAGGACTTGAAGGCCAAGCTCTGCGAAGTCACCGGTTATGACGCCGTCTCGCTCCAGCCCAACTCGGGCGCCCAAGGCGAGTACGCCGGCCTGCTCGCCATCCGCGGCTATCACCGCAGCCGCGGCGATGCGCACCGCGTCGTCTGCCTGATTCCCAGCTCTGCCCACGGCACGAATCCGGCTTCGGCGCACATGGTCGGCATGGACGTGGTGGTGGTGAACTGCGACGCCGAAGGCAACGTTGACGTCGACGATCTTCGCGCTAAAGCCCTGCTGCACAGTGCCCAACTCGCCGCCCTGATGGTGACTTACCCCTCTACCCACGGCGTCTTCGAAGAGCGCATCCGCGAGATCTGCCAGATCGTTCACGACCATGGCGGCCAGGTCTACTTGGATGGCGCCAACATGAACGCCCAGGTGGGCGTCTCCCGCCCCGGCGACTACGGTGCCGACGTCTCCCACCTCAACCTCCACAAGACCTTCTGTATCCCCCACGGTGGCGGCGGACCCGGCATGGGCCCTATCGGCGTCAAAGCCCACCTAGCGCCCTTCCTCCCCGGCCACCCCTTCCTCGATGGCGGCCATTCTCCCGTCGGCCCCGTCTCCGCGGCGCCCTTTGGCTCCGCGTCCATTCTGCCCATCTCCTACATGTACATCCTTATGATGGGCGGCGAGGGCTTGCAACGCGCTACCGAAGTCGCGATCCTCAATGCCAACTACATCGCTGCCCGCGTCAGCGACTCGTTCCCTGTCCTCTACCGCAACCACAACGGCCGCGTCGCCCATGAGTGCATCCTCGATCCGCGTCCCTTGAAGGACTCATGCGGTGTCACCGTCGACGACATCGCCAAACGCCTGATCGACTATGGCTTCCACGCCCCCACCATGAGCTTCCCCGTCGCCGGCACGCTGATGATTGAGCCCACCGAGTCTGAAGCCAAGCAGGAACTCGACCGTTTCTGCGAAGCCATGATCGCCATTCGCCGCGAGATCGCCGAGGTGGAATCCGGCAAGCTCGCCATCGTCGACTCGCCCCTGCGCCATGCGCCCCACACCGTGCACGACCTGGTCGTCGCCGACTGGAACCGCAAGTACTCCCGAGAAGAAGGCTGTTTCCCCGCCGGCACCGCCCGCGTCGACAAATACTGGAGCCCCGTCTCCCGCATCGACAACGTCTACGGCGATCGTAACCTGGTCTGCAGTTGCGTCCCGATCGAAGAATACGCCCAAGCGTAAGTCAACCTACATATAAGCGGGAACCGGGATGCCCAGGATATCTAACGTTCGGCGCAATTGGCGTGCGAAGTAGTCGGTCATCCACAAGAGCAGAATCTTCTTATTCGGATTCTTCTCCGACAGCACCGGGTAGTTTTCATAGAAGGTGCTGAACGCCTGGGCTAGTTGGAAAGCAAAGCGAGCCATATGCGCCGGTTCGCCAGACGCGATACTTCTGGCCAAAGCCGACTCGAGCTTAGAAACCGCCAATACCAATTGCCACAGACCTTCATCGGCTAACTCAGCCGCGATGGCCCGAATCTCGTCCGAACTCAAGTTCGCGTAATCCGGTAAGGACTCGTCCTGGTCTTTCAACTTAGAAAGAATCCGCCTCGCCCGGACCGCCGAATACTGCACATACGGGCCGGTCTCGCCGGTGAAGCTCAAAGCCTCTTGTAAGTCAAAAGCAATTACCGTGTTGCGAGTAAACTTCAGCATAAAGTAACGCAACGCGCCGATGGCGATCTGGGTGGCAAT
>Ga0105049_10008141_pt1 | contig 12163 bp, 8 predicted proteins | sample MAT06_FD_78087 | JGI IMG/M metagenome (GOLD analysis project Ga0105049, IMG submission 78087) | Freshwater microbial communities from Lake Fryxell liftoff mats and glacier meltwater in Antarctica - MAT-06 | ecosystem: Environmental > Aquatic > Freshwater > Ice > Liftoff microbial mat | place...
CCATCGCGGTGGTGCACCAGAGGACGAGGAACAGTGGGATCATGAGCAGAACATGGGGAAAACGCATGCGGCGCTTCTATCCACTGATGCCTGGATTCCCAGCTCCGTGCGGCGCGACTGCGGAAAGGTGCTGATTCCCTTCCGCTGGAGCTGTTACTCCCGCACTACGCTGAAGGGCGCGCTCGTGAGGAACCGTACCACCACGCCGATGACACCGATGATCACCGCCAGCTCCATCCACACGCGACGATCAGGGGAACTGCGTCCGCGAATATGGACCGCGGTCACCAAGGTCGACACCAACAGCAACACCAGGATCGCTGCGCCCCATTGCGGTTTGTACTCCTGCCCTTTGCCGTCGACCACGTACGGTGCGATCAGCCGGGCAAAGGTGAAGTACGGCCACAGCAGCGTCCCCTGCGTGATCACCGCGACCTTTCACGGATGTCCCGGCCGGCGACCAGCCAGGCACCAGCGCCGCCAGCAACGAGACGCGCGACGGCGCTCGCTCAGTTGCGCACCTGCGAATAGCCGTTGTCGAGCAGGTATTGGATGGGGCGGGTCTCACGCTTCTCATCGACGATCACTTCCATCCGCACCGTGTTGCGGTCGTCGATTTTGCTCATGACCTTGCGCACACCATGGAGGGCCTCCAAAGCCTTCTCGTCATCCAGCATCGCCTGCTGGGTCATGTTCTGCTTGGTGTAGGTGTAGCCAACCCGCGGCGCGCCACAGGCGACCAGGGTGAGCGAGAGCACAAGAACGCACAGGATGGCACGCATGGGAGGACTCCTCGGCCGGCATAGTGGAGCGCTTGGGCCAGGAGCCAAGGTGTGGGTGGTGGAACGGTGTGGAACGGTTGGGACGTGGTTCCACAGGTTCGCCAGCCGGGTGGCGTTGACCCCGGACGGCGACAGGATCGCCGCCATGGCACACATCCTGGTGGTGGAGGACGAGCCGGCGATCGCGGACGCGATCGATTATGCGCTCAGCACAGAAGGTCTGACCGTCACTCGAGCCGGCACAGTGCAGGCCGCGCGCCAGCACCTAGGCGTCGTCGACCTGATCGTGCTCGATGTCGGCCTGCCGGATGGCAGCGGCTTCGACCTCTGCCGCGAGCTGCGCAAGACCTCCAGCGTGCCGGTGATTTTCCTGACCTCACGCGCGAGCGAGATCGATCGCGTGGTCGGACTGGAACTGGGAGCCGACGATTACGTGGCCAAACCATTCAGCCCACGCGAGCTGAGTGCACGGGTGCGCGCGGTGCTCCGCCGCTCGCAGACTCGCCAAAGCGCACCGGCATCAGCGCCGGATCTGCTGCTGGACGAGGAGCGTCGCAGCGCCACCTGGCATGGCAGCGCGCTTGATCTGACACGTTACGAGTTCCGCCTGCTGGCGGTGCTCGCTGCGCGCCCAGGGATGGTGTTCCCGCGTGCGCGGCTGCTCGACTTGATATGGGAGCGTCCGGAGGGTCCGTTCGATCGCACGGTCGACACCCACATCAAGACTCTGCGCGCCAAATTGCAGTCCGCACATCCCGGCAGCGATCCGATCCGCACGTTGCGCGGTGAAGGGTATGCCTGGGAGGATTCCGCGTGAACGCATGGTGGTCGCCGTTTCTTAGCCTGCGCTGGCGCCTCGCGGTGGTGGCGATGGTGGTCATGGCCGGCGGTGGCTGGTGGATGGCCTCGCTCGCCGCCGATCAACTGCACCGCAACTACCAAGAAGCGATGGAAGAGACGTTGGTCGACAGCGCCCACATCCTTGCCGCGCTGATCGCCGAGGAATCGAACGCCGGAGTGGTCTCGTCGCGTGGCATCACCGCCGCGATGGAAGCCGCGGGGCAGCTGAAATTGTCGGCGCGTATCTATGGCCATGAGAAGACCCACGTCAGTACCGCAGTGCAGGTGACTGATGCGACCGGCGTGGTGCTTTACGATTCTGACGAGCCCAACAACAGCGGGCGGGATTTCTCGCGCTGGAACGACATCGCGCGCACGCTTCAGGGCCGTTACGGCGCGCGCGCTACGCGCAGCGATCCCAATGATCGCAGCACCGCGATGCTGCACATCGCCGCACCGATTCAGCGCGAGGGGAAAATCATCGGTGTGGTCAGCGTGTCGAAGGGCGTCGACAGCGTCTCGCCGTTCATGGAGGCTGCCCGCCAAGGCATGCTGCGCGCCGGCATCGTCGCCGGTCTGGCGGCCGCACTCGTCGCGTTGGCCACAACGGTGTGGATCACCCGTCCGCTCGCGCGGCTGGTGCGTTGGGCCGAAGCGGTGAAGGCCGGCGGTCGCCCACCCGTGCCACGCGTCGGTAGCGGCGAGGTCGGACGCTTGGGCGAGGCGATCACCGGTCTGCAGGCGAGCCTCGACGGCCGCACTTATGTCGAGGGCTACGTCCAGCACCTGACGCATGAACTGAAGAGCCCGCTCGCCGGCATCCGCGGGGCATCGGAGCTGCTGAGCGAGGACCTGCCGCCCGAGATGCGCCGGCGTTTTCTCGCCAACATCACCGCGGAGAGCGCTCGTGTGCAGGATCTGATCGATCGTTTGCTCCAGCTCGCCGGACTGGAGAAACGCGAACGCGCCGTAAGCGCGGAGGACATTCCTCTCGCCGCCCTCATGCGCGAGGTGACCGATGATTTTGCGCCACAGGCGGCGCAGGCCCAGGTGATCATTACGGTCGACGCCGAAGTGGGCTTGGTGGTGCGCGGTGAACGTTTCCTGGTGCGCCAGGCGCTGGGCAATCTGCTCGCCAACGCCATCGACTTCGCCCCTGCCGGATCGGTCGTCACCATCAGTGCACGCGGCCAGAACGGCAAGGCGGTGCTGACGGTGCGCGATCGCGGTCCAGGCATCCCGCCGTGGGCGCAGGAGCGCTTGTTCGAACGGTTCTATTCCCTGCCCCGTCCACAAAGCGGCCGCAAGGGCACCGGCCTGGGCCTGTCGTTTGTGCACGAGATTGCGGATCTACACGGCGGCTCGGTGACGCTCACCAATCACCCGGACGGTGGCGCGCTGGCGGAATTGCACCTGCCAGGGATGTACGTCCACACCGGGACCTGAAAACCGACTTCACCGTCCCTTCACCGAGGCTCCTTCTCCGTTTCATCGTTACGCCAGCGCCATGGTCTTGATCGCACGCAACCCAGGAGGTTGCCATGCGCACCCATACGCTGCTGCGATCGCTGCCCGCGTTTTCCATCGCCACCCTCATCGCGATCATCGTCTGTGATCGGCTGCTGGGCGTTACCTCACCCGGTTGGGTGATTGCTCCGCTGCTTCTGTCAGGCGCGGTGTTGGTGCTGCTACGCCATCCGCACTTGCTACGTGATCCACCCGCGCTCGCGTGGTTGCTGCTGCTGGTACCACTCGCGGGCGCGTGTGTCTTCGCTCATGGAGTGCTCGCGCCCTTGCTGGGCACAGTGGTGTTAGTGGTGGCGGCGTGGTGGGGCAGAGGCGCACGTTACCGTGGTGCATGGCGATGGCTGGGCGCCCTGATGCGGGCGCCGATTTCTCTGCTACGGCAGATCGCAGCGGATCGTCGACTGGTGAAAGCTTGGCGTCTGTTGCACGGCACGCGCCTGCCGGGAGCGGGTCTGCTGGTGTGGTTGCTGCCACTCGCACTCGGCGCGGGTTTCAGCGTGCTGTTCGGTGCGGCCAATCCGGTGATCGGTCAGTGGTTCAGCGCACTCGGCCAGTGGTTGGCGTCCTGGCTGGATGCCGAGCACCTGCTGCCCACACCGGCGCGCATCGTGTTGTGGTGGGGCGTCGCCGCCGGCACCTGGGTGCTGCTGCGCGTCCGTCCACCGCGCCTGCTGCCGGTGCGCAGCGCGATCCCGACGGTGGAGGTCGACCGCAGCGGTCTGGTGCTGCGCTGCCTGCTGGTGGTCAACGCGGTGTTCGTGGTGCAGGTCGGCATGGATGTCGCCTACCTCGCTGGTGGTTTGCGCCTGCCTGATGGCATGAGTTATGCCACCTACGCTCATCGCGGCGCCTGGCCGTTGCTGATCGCTGCGCTGGTGTCGGCGACGCTGGTGCTGGTGGCGTTCCGACCGGATGGTGTGGCCGAACGTTCGCGCTGGGCGCGGCGCCTAGTGTTGCTGTGGCTTGGACAGAACGTCGCGCTGACCCTGGCGGCGGCGTGGCGCCTATGGCTCTACGTCGATGCCTATGGCCTGAGCGAGTTGCGCCTAGCGTCGGCGATCTGGATGGGGCTGGTGGCGACGGGGCTGGTGCTGATCGCGTTGCGCATCGCGCTGCGGCGCGGCAATCGCTGGCTGGTCGATGCCAATGCGAGCGCGACGCTGGCGACGCTGCTGCTGTGCTGCTGGCTCGATATCGGTGGCACGGTGGCGTGGCACAACGTGCGCCACTGCCGCGAAGCCGGTGGTGCTGGCGTCGCGATCGATTTGGACTACCTGCGCAGCCTTGGCAGCGACGCGGTGCCCGCGCTGACGTGGTTGGCGGCAAACAGTCGCGACGCGCAAGTCGCGCGGCAGGCGTACGCCCTGGCCGAGGATCAGCGCGCCGAGGTGCGGGCCCTGCTCAACGACTGGCGCGCCTGGACCTGGGTGCGGGCGCAGGCAGCAGAATCGCAGATCCTGCGCTGAGCCCAGGATCCTGGGCGGATTCCCACGCCGGTGGACAAAGTGCTCGTGCGGCGAGGAACCCAACGGGATGACTCGATTGGAATTACATCGCATCGGCCACGGTGGCCCAAGCACCTTGGCCTTGACGGGTGGGCACCCAACGATTGACGGCGACCGGCGCTGGCCTTAAACGCATGACTATGCGTAGGTGCCGAATTAAGTGGATGGATGCCGAACAACGCCAGCCGCGACCATCCGAACCGCGACCAGCCGCCCAATAATGGCGTTAGGCGTAAAATGAATCGTCGCATACTCATTTATCTCATTTTTTCCGTGGCAACCGCCGCGGCAGCGCTGGCGATACTCGTCGAAGTCATCAACCCACACAGCTCCTTGCTTCACAATGGCGCGTTTGCGCGCTCCATAGCCATACTCTGTGTTATTCCTCTCTGGCTGTGGTTGTGCGGGAAGGAAAAGAGTAAACTAAAAGCTTGCGGCTGTGCAGTCCTGGGGTTCGTGTCTTCGATCTATTTCATTTATGCCATAAATGCCCTACACCAAGATAATCTGTATAAAAAACAAGTTGACGACTCAGGGACATTACTGCCGTGATCAGGAATCTGCCTATTCAGATTTTTAAAAACGAAATTTGACACCTAACCAACGCATGCAGCGGATCTGCTCATGTGTGGTTATCGCTCTGTCCGTCGCTTGCGGTCGCGCCCGTTGATGCTGGGTGCCGGGCCTCATGACCATCTGCGCAGGGATCGCCAACGACGCCGACGCTTTTCATCAAAGATCACTTCACCACGCAACCAGCATGATCGTCGTGGCGGGTGAACGGATGATGCGTAGGTTCCGTACCACCCGTCGCCACCAGTGGAGACCCCATGCGCTCATTCGTCGCCTTGTCGCTGATTGGTCTGGGTTGCTGGTTTTCCGGTCTGTCAGCGGCCGAAACCTGGGCGCCGGAGGAGTTCACCGTCGTTTCCGGTCCCGCCTCGCCGCGGGTGGCGTTGGCCGTGCGGCGTGAAGGACCACGTCTGTCGCTGGCGGTGGAGGCTGCCTTGCTGCCGGGTGGCGAGCCGAGCGTGAAGCTCGGCGTGGCGGCGGCGAAGAACGTCACGCTTGATGCCGCACCGGAGAAATCCGCTGGCGCCGTCCGGCGTTTCACCGCCACCATCCCGGCGGCTTCGCTGATCGGCTCAGACGCAGATTGGAAACGCCTGCGCATCGCCCTGGCAACGACCTGGAACGGCGGACCCGACAACCAACCACGCTTGAGCGAACGTTTCCGCCATGTCGGCGGCGCGGCGCATCGTGGACTGGCGAGTGAGGTGAGCGCCTGGCAACCGTTCGACCTCGACGAGAACGCCACCCAGGTCGCTGATCGGAGGAACCGCATCATAGTGGCGATCGATCAGCCCATCGATGGACGTGCCTCGGTAGTGATCGAATCGCCGGATGGCAAACGCCTGCGCAATCTCGTCGGCGGCATCGACGTGGCGAAGGGTAAACACCAACTGGTGTGGGATGGCTGCGACGACGACGGCCAGCCGCTGCCGCCCGGCACGTATCGCTGGCGCGCAGCGCATCATCCCGGACTGACGCCGCGCTACCTGATGACCTTCGGCAACGGCGACAACACGCCGGCGGACTTCAACGGCTGGGGACCGAACCACACCATCTTGACCGCAGCGGCGGCTTCGGGCGACTGGACGGTGGTGTGTTCGCCGATGACCGAAGGTGGTGACAACATCGTGGTCGTGCGTCAGGACGGCACCAAATCGCAGGGCTACGTTTCGCCGCACGGCACCGGCATGTGGGTTATCTGCCCGGTGATCATCGGCGACACGCTCTATGCCACCAACGATGGCATGGCCTGGGGCGACCACTTCGACGCGAAGAAACCCGGCGCGGTCGGCAAGCTGAAGATCGGCCTGACGCGTTTCGATCTCAAAGCGGATCGTCTAGTGGAGTACAACGGCAAACGGTTCACTGAACTCTACAGCGTCGACGTCGGCCCAGGCGCAGCGGACAAGGACTGGGAAAAGGTCAGCCTGACCGGCATGGCCGCGTTTGGCGGCAAACTCTACGTCGGTAATCGCCGGTTGAATGCGCTGATGGTGATCAATCCGGAGGACGGTGCGGTGCTGGAGCAGATCCCGCTCGTAAATCCCGGCGTTTTGGCTGCGACGGCGGATGCGCTCTATGTGATCAGCGATGGCGCGTTGGTGCGCGTCGATGTCGCGACGAAGAAAACCACATCGGTCATCGCCAAAGGCGCGAGCGATCCGCGTGGCTTGGCCATCGATGCGCAGGGACGTTTCCTGATCACCGATGGCACCACCCACACGTTGCGGGTGTTCGACAAGAACGGCAAACCGGTGAAGCAAGTCGGCAAACCCGGCGGCCCGTATGTTGGGGCGTACGTGCAGGATCGTCTGGTGAATCCACGCGGCCTCGCGGTGGCGAAAAACGGCTGGGTGTGGATCTCCGAAGATCGTCCGGATCCCAAACGGGTCTCGGCGTGGGATGTCGAACGCGGCACCGTGGTATGCGAGAAGTTCGGCACGCCCAACTACGGCGGCTCAGGCGCCGGTATCGATCCCAAAGATCACACGCGCTGGATTGGCCTGGGCTGCGAGTGGAAAATCGACATCGACAAGAACACTGCGGTACCGACCTACGTGCTGGGCAAGGCCGACCACCCGCTGCACTACCGCTACGTCTACCAGTTCGACGCGACGTGGGTGGTCTCCATCCAGGGCACCACCGGTTTCTACCGCCGGTTGGAGAACGGTTCGCTCAAACACGTCGCAGAAATTGGCCAGGGCCATCGCCTCTACCACTACCACGAACGCAAACCGCCGCAGGCCTACATCGACGCGTTTAACCGCGCGTACCCCGACCGTCTCGGCAAACATGAAGAGAAAGGCCCAGGGTTCCTGTGGCTCGATCGTAGCGGCGACGGGCAGATGCAGAGCGAGGAGTTTGAGTTCTCCGTCGGCCTGCGCGAGTTCGGCGGCAGCTACTGGGGCCACGATGTCGGCACCGATCTGACGCTGCGCCTTCCGATCGAAGTCGAGGGTAAACGCAAACTCCTCTCGCTCGTCCCCGCAGGCGTGAAAGACGGCGTGCCACAATATCCGTCGATCGCCGAGGCGGTGAAAACCGCGGTTCCGATCGATCTGAACACCACGGGGCAAGAGACCTGGGTCGATTCCCGCGGCACCTTCATCGCCAATAGCGATCCGGAGATGAAGGCCTTCATGCCGGATGGTCGCCTGCGTTGGAGTTATCCCAATCGTTGGAGCAACGTGCACGGCTCGCATAATGCACCGCTGCCGGAAACCGGCGTGATGCAGGGCTGCCTGTTCCCGCTCGGCATCGCGCCACTCGATAAAGATGGCGACGTGTTCGTTATGGTCGGCAATCACGGACGCTACTTCACACTCACCAGCGACGGCATCTACCTTGACGAATACTTCAAAGACGTGCGCATGGGTGGCAGCCGCGATGCCAACTACATCGGCGGCGAGGCTTTCGGCGGCAACTTCGCAAAATCGGCCAAGGACGGGAAGTACTACCTGCAGGCCAACGGCTACCGCGTCTACCGCATTGATGGCCTCGATCAGGTGACGCGTTCCGCGGGTACGCTGAACCTGACCCAGGCGCAAGCCATCGCGGCAGAGCGTATCCGCGCTGGGCGTCAGGCAGCAACGGCAGCACCGAAGATTGCCGGCATCCCGTTCCTGACCAAGGCTCCCACGATCGACGGCAAGGACGACGACTGGAAAGGTCAGCCAGTGCTCGACTGGGACCGCTCGAACCAGTTCAAGGTGCAAGTCAGCCTCGGCCACGATGGCACCAACCTGTACGCCTGTTGGCGCGTGAACGATCCCTCGCCGTGGATGAACACCGGCAAGGACTGGACGCTGCTGTTCAAGAGCGGCGACTCGGTCGATCTGCAAATTGGCACCGACGCCAACGCCAATCCGCAGCGTTCGGGTCCAGTGCCGGGCGATCTGCGCCTGATCATCGCGCCGAACGAAGGGCAGAACCTTGCGGTGCTCTACCGCCACCGCGTTCCAGGCGCGAAGGATCCGGTGACCTTTACGTGTCCGTGGCGCGCAGAGAAAGTGGATGAGGTGAAGAAGCTCAGTTCGGTAAAGATCGCCGTGGTCACCGAGCGCGACAAATACCGCGTGGAAATCGCCGTGCCGCTCGCCGACCTCGGGCTGGGCACCGACGCTGCGCCACGGCGCTTCGATGTCGGCACGTTGTTCGGCGATCAGCAAGGAACTGCGACCTCGCTGCGTTCCTACTGGGCAAATCAGAACACCGGCCTCGTGAGCGATGTGCCTGGAGAGATCATGTTGTTCCCGAACCTGTGGGGCACGATGACGATGGGAGTGAAGCCATGAAGAATGTCCGATGTCCGATGTCCGATGTCCGATGTCATCTCTACGATGACGCTCACCGTCATCCGTTCGTTCCCACCACCGATCCACGTCTCACACGACATCGGACATCGGACATCGGACATCGGACATCGTTGTGCGCGCTGTTGATGCTGGTGACCGGACTGTCCTCAGCCGCAGATGTCGTCTGCGACGGCGTGCTCGGTAACTCCGGTGAACAGGGCGCTGCGCTCGTTCGTTTCGGCGAGCAGAGCGCCCGCGGCATCGGCGTGGCCGTCGATCGATTCGGCTCGTTATGGGATCGTGCGGGCAAAGGTGTGCTCAACCGCTACGCAGCGGATGGCCGTTTGCTCGGCGCTTACCGCATTCCGACCGGTGAAAACGGCAACGACCAGATCGCCATCGTCGGCGACACGCTGGTACTGCTGCTCGGTGGACGTCTGCACACGCTGGCGGTCACCGCTCCGGCAAACAGCGAAGCCACGGCGACCAAGGTCGAAGCCAAGGCCTTGTCGTTCGCATCGTACAAGGGCCGCGTCGCATTGGTGCAGGGCGACAAGGTGGTGTGGTTCGATCCCGCCACGAGCGCGATCGAATCCATCGCCGAGATGAAGGACCTCGACGCGGTCGAGGTTGGCAACGATGGCGTGGTCTACGCGCGCAGTCGGAATGAGTTCCATCGCCTGGGTTCTGCTCCCAAAGGCGCGAACAGCGGCTGGCCGAAGGTTTCTCCCGGTGAACGCCCGCAGAATATCGACGGCTGGTGGTACGGCCACGCGTGGCACGGCACCATCAAACGCAACGATGCGAACCTTGATCCGAATCCGGGTGTGGTGCTCGGTGGCGCATCCGGGTCGTTTATCGGTCACCTCGACCAGAACAGCGAACTCTCGAATGCGCGTGGTATGGCCAGGCTGTGGGATGGCGCATTCGCGCTCTCCGGCATCGGTGGCATCCTGCAGTTGGCGTCGTGGGACGGCGCGACCAAACAATTCACTGTCGTGCGGCGCATTGGCGCGGTGCCGTCGTGTCGTGGCCTTGGCCTCGATCGCGACGGGCGGGTATTCCACCACACCGGCGTATGGCAGTGGCACGACGGCCCGGATGTGCCGATGAAAATCCAGATCAATGCACCGGAAGGCCTGGGCCAGGTGGTGATGCTCGACGACGAGCGCATGGTCGCGGCAACCTACGTATGGGGCAAACCCGCGTTCCTCCGCGGCGATCTCACCATTGAAGCCAAGACTGATCGTATCGAAAAGGACTGCGCGCTGCCGAAGGACACCGCCGGTGCCGCGCTCTACCAAGGCGACGGCGGCAGGACGCTGCTAACCATCATGCCGGATGGCAAGGCCAACGCCTTTGCACTCGACCCGGAAGGTCGTTACCGCGCCGACCGCGCGCCGGTGACGCTCACCACCACGCAGCCGGTGAAGGAATGGACCTCGCTGGCGATGGCCGGCGACACGTTGCTTGCCGGTGGTGATGGCCAGGTCATCGCCTTCACTCGTGATGGTCAAAACTGGAAGGAATCCAAACGCTGGAACTCCTGGGGCGACAAGGCCGACCAAAAGTTCGGTGCGCGCATCTACATCAGTGGTGACGGCAAGACGCTGGTGATTGCCGACCGCGAACGCCACCGCGTGCTGGGCTTCACGCCGACCGGCGGCGCGCCGCAGTGGAGCTTCGGGGCAGTCGACAAGGCCGGCACCGATCTGGCGACCATGGAACACCCGGAAACCGTCGCGATCCGTAATGGACGGGTGGTGGTGTACGATGCGGGCAATCAGCGCCTGCTGAAATTGCGCCTGACGAACGCGCGGTGATTGTCCACCCTGGATAGGGGTAGGAACGGCCCTTTCGGGCCGCCCCTACCTCCGAACTGTACGGGCGGTTTTCCCGCATACGGCTCTCCAGTCAGTGGTCTCACTACGAGAAGGGCGTGCTGCTGGGAATTCGTGGAATTAATCGTGAAGAATGATGCCGTCGCCCTGCTGCTCAGTCCCTTCGCCGAGGACGCAGCGCGACTGTCAGCGTCAGCGTCAGCATCAGCGTCTGCGAAGGTGTCAGAGGCAGGGTTGGTGTGGACGACGCGGTGAAGTGATGTCCATCCGGCAGTCGTGCAGGCCAAACCGGATTGCCCCGACCTCGCCGTTGCCCAGCTCCAGCAGCATCAGTTCGGTCTTTTGCCGTTGAGTCTGGTCGAGCACCACAAAGGCGGCCGTCAGCCCGGCCGAAAAGTCACGAAAGCCAGCCGGCTTTTTTTCGCGAACGGCGCCGGCACCTCATGTCGTCTGGTCACGGCGCAGGCACGAGCTTGAAGATGCCCCAGTTGAGCGAGCGCCAGCGGGCCTCGGTAGGGATGTCGCTGGTCATCCAGGTATCGAGGTTGTTCCAGCAGGCGCGCTGGACGTTTTGGGTCCCGTTGCCGCGGATGATGCCGATGTCGCCGAGGATCATCGTCTTATCCTCGTGCCAGTCCTGCTTGCCGAGGTCATTATCTTTCACCGGGCCCCAGGGCTTGTCGGACCGCTTGTGGCGCAGGACGCGGTCTCTGGGTAGCGAGAACTCGAAGTTGCCCTTGCCATCTTCGGCGAATTCGAGCCCGTCGGTGATCTCAGTGACTGATTGGAAGACATCCTTGCCGATCGGTGAGACGAAGATGCATTCCTCGCTCTTGGCGGCTGACGGGAAGACTGGGCGATACAGCACTGCCGTGGGCTTGCCCTTGATCTTGGCGATCAGGACCCGGCAGTCGCCCTCTTGGTAGGGATTGTTTTCGTACAGGCGGCCCGGGTCGCATTTTGCGCCGAAGAACAGATCGATGGCCCCGCCGAACTTGAACAGGTAGCGCGGGTCAGCGGCGACGTTGTCGAGCAGGGTGGGATCGTTAGTGCGGTAGCTGCCATAGATCTTGCCGTTAGCGAACCACAGCGCCGCCTTGGTGCGGGTATCCACATCGGCGGTCGCGACGGTCTTCCACTCGTCGAGCTTGCCATCGACCACCGGCGCGGTGCCGCCAAAGGGGACTTCCAGGGTTTTACGGGTCTGGTTACTCACCGGCTCTTCGAGGATCTCGGGCAGACCCTTGAGCATCTCGGGGGTGATGGTGATGGAGCCGAAATCCTTGCGCTTCACCGTCTGC
>Ga0105049_10008145_pt1 | contig 12160 bp, 7 predicted proteins | sample MAT06_FD_78087 | JGI IMG/M metagenome (GOLD analysis project Ga0105049, IMG submission 78087) | Freshwater microbial communities from Lake Fryxell liftoff mats and glacier meltwater in Antarctica - MAT-06 | ecosystem: Environmental > Aquatic > Freshwater > Ice > Liftoff microbial mat | place...
CCGAATTTGCGCTCATCGTCAGCGATAGCTATCAGCAGCGCGGTTTGGGAACAGAATTATTGAGGCGGCTGCTGCAAATTGGTCGGGAAGAGAAGTTAAATGCGATCGTCGGCTACATTCTCACTAGCAATTACAAGATGCAGAGTCTCTGTAAAAAATTAGGATTTGATCTCCAACTAGACCAAGGCGAAGGAATGTTAAAAGCTGTTTTTGTCTGCTAGCTAATCCAGTCCTGCGCGCACACTCTATCTGTAGGGTGCGCACTGCGCACCGGTGGAGTTTGTAGCACTGGGCACCGGTGGACTAACTTTGATCGTTTAGATTTTGAACCCAAGCTGCTTGCCAGATCGAGATAGCAGCTCAGATCACAGCCTAAAGTTTTGCTAAAGCTCGATCGATATGCACTCTCATTTTTTGGGCCAAGAGAGGGACATTGGGTTCTTGAAGGATAGTTAGATGATCTCCAGGGATATCATATATGTCTAATCCTTCAACCAACAGTTCATTCCAGTTTTCCAAAGTGCTAAAGTGACTTTCCTCCATCGCCCGGAACAGAATTGCCCTGCCTGGGTAAGGCTGTGGCTTGTAACTATTGAAAGCGTACTCCCGAAACTCTAATCGAGGATCTACCAGATTATTATTAACATTATTGCTAATATCAGGAGTCGATTTAGTCTTCGATTCTAGTATCTTTTGGAACAAATATGAAAGCCCTTTTTGGCGCAGCTTTTTGATATGAAAAGCCAGCTTCTGACTCAATGACAGTTGATTTTTTCCTGGAATCGCACTATCCAAAAGGCAAAGTAAAGCTACTTCCTCACCTTGTAAACGAAGTTGATGTGCCATTTCAAAAGCTACTAAGCCACCTAATGACTCACCCGCTAGGAGATAAGGGCCTGTAGGCTGATGTTTTTGTATTTCTTTGAGGTAGCGAGTTGCCATATCTGCAATACTCACTAACTGCGTTGGTGATTCGTCAAGTTGATCCCCTTGGAACATACTGACTTCCTCCTTGAGATAGACTCCATAACAGGTCTGGTCTTTGCCGAGGTGTCTTGACAAATCATAGTAAAGGAATATGCCGTAAATGAAAAATAAAGGCAGTTTGGAAGTTCCTTGCTGAATCGTGACTAAAGCCTGATCGGAAGTCGAGACTCCTTCTTCACGAAGGGTTTTAGCCAACTGCTGAATCGTCGGTGATTGGAAAAGAATAGCTAAAGGTAGCTCTTTGTGGTAGATGGTCTCTATTTCACGAAGTAGGGATATCGCTAATAGGGAATGTCCTCCCATCTCGAAGAAATTATCTGTCGTACTGATGGGTGAAATATTCAATACTTGTTCCCAAATATTGATGAGTTGAACTTCCAAATCATCCTGGGGACTGGCAATTTCTCTTGGCTTTTCTGGCTTTTCTTGAGTTGTATGGGCGGGCAAATCTAGAGCCTTTTGAGTGGCGGGTATGATTGCTGCTTCGCGAGATTGTTCAGGTACAGGTAGAGCTTTACGATCTACCTTACCATTAGGTGTTAGGGGTAGAGCTTCCAAGAAAACAAAGATAGACGGCACCATATATTCTGGTACATACTCCTTGAGCAGACTTCGCAGTTCTTGGATGCTTGGGTTCCGATTGTTGAGAGCGACAATATAACCCACTAGACGCTTGTCGCCAGGAAAATCTTCCCTGACGATGACCACTGCCTGCTGCACGTTGGGATGTTTGACCAAAACAGACTCGATTTCACCGAGTTCGATCCGAAAACCGCGAATTTTGACTTGAAAATCTAGGCGACCTAAACACTCAATATTTCCATCTGGCAAATAACGTGCTAAGTCCCCTGTCTTATATATTCGTTCGGTTTCTCGAAAGGGATTAGGAATAAATCTCTCAGTGGTTAAATCGTCACGTTGCAAATAGCCTCGCGCTAATCCTGAACCACCAATATGTAATTCCCCAGCCACCCCAACGGGAACGGGTTGCAGGAGAGAATCTAAGATGTAGATATCGGTGTTGGCGATCGGCTTACCAATTAAAATTCGCTGTTGGGTGTCTTTGACTTGATAAACTGTTGACCAAACTGTTGTTTCCGTCGGCCCGTACATATTCCAAAGTTCCGTACCTTTGGTTAACAATTGGGCAGCCAATTCTTTCGGCATGGCTTCCCCACCGGAGAGCATTTTCATCGGGAACTGACCTTCCCAACCCGATTCTATCAATAATCGCCAAGTCACTGGAGTCGCTTGCAGGATCGTAATGCCTAATTGGGCGATCGTCCTTAATAACTTTCTGCCATCCATCGCAGCTTCCCGACTCAGGATCACAACCTGCGATCCCACAGTCAGGGGTAAGAACAGTTCTAAGACTGCAATATCAAAAGAAAGTGTTGTGACAGACAGCAAAATATCCGTCGCACTGATCCCCGGTTGCTCGCGCATCGACTTTAAAAAATTGACTGCCCCACGGTGGAGAACTTGTACGCCTTTGGGCTTACCCGTAGAACCAGATGTGTAAATGACATAAGCCATATTTTCTGGGGTAACGCTGGCGATCGGCATTTCCTGACTCTCTTGAGCAATCAGTGGCCAATCCGTATCCAAACAGATGACCAATGCTTTTTTTGCTTCTTTGGCAGGCAGGCTCTTCACAAGCTGCTGTTGTGTTAACAATACTTTGGCTTGGGAATTCTCGATCATGTATTCCACGCGATCGGGAGGGTAGTTGGGGTCTATGGGAACATAGGCTCCGCCCGCCTTCAGCACACCCAATAATCCCACCAGCATTTCCAGAGAGCGATCGACACAAATGCCCACTAAATCATCCGGCTTCACCCCTCTTTGTTGCAAATAGTGGGCCAGTTGATTAGAGCGTTGATGTAGTTCTTGGTAAGTCAATGTTTGACCTTCAAAGGAAACCGCAATTTTCTCTGGAGTTACTTCTGCTTGTTGAGCTATTAACTGGTGCAGGCATAGATCTTGCGACTCATCTTTTTGAGTCTGATTCCATTCCACAAGCAACAGATTTTTCTCTTGGTCTGGCAACAGCGGCAAGGCAGAAATAGGTTGTTCTGCATGAGCCACAATCCCTGCCAACAAAATCTGGAAATGCTCGTTCATTCGTTCAATAGTTTCTGCATCAAACAAATCCGTGCTGTAGTACCAACTCCCCTCCAATCCTGCGCTAGTTGATTTCAAGAATAAAGTTAAGTCAAACTTCCCCTCGTTATTTTCAATCACCCAAGGACTTGCCGTTAATCTTGACAGATCGATTGTTTGGAAGGGAATATTTTCCTCAAAGACAAACGTCACTTGAAACAGAGGGGAATAGCTCAAGTCGATCTCAGGACAAAATTGATCGACCAACAAGCAATAGGGCGCATCTTGATAGGCTTGCGCTAACAAAACGACTTTCCGCACTCGTCCCAGAAACTCTGGGAACGTGGGATTACCCGACATATCTGTACGAAGGGGGACAGCATTCACAAAACTTTCTGAATTCACACGGCTCACAAAGGGGGAGCCAACAATCACATCTTCCGTACCTGTATAGCGATAGAGCAAGATATTAAACGCGGCTAACAGGGTTGTTGATAGGGCGACGCCTTCCTGCCCGCCCAATCGGCTCAGGGCCGTCGTGATTTCCCCAGAAATACCAAAAGACAGAGAAGCTCCCTGGAGGGATTGCTCTGGGGGGCGTGGCCGGTCAGTAGGTAAGGGTAATAAAGGAGGGGCTCCGGCAAGTTGTTTTTGCCAATAGGCTAAGGAGTCTTGAAGGGGGAGCTTGCGTAGCTCTGACATCAGAGTTGTATAGGATATTTCGTAGATTTCCCGATCGATACATTGCAATTTGGGATCGTAATACAAGATCAATCTCAGAATACCCAACGCTGCCACCCATTGTTTAGTTGCTATATATTTCAGGATTTCGTAAGGCAATCGATCGCCAAAAAGCTTAGTCCAATACTGTTTTCCCTGTTCGTAGGCTACTTCATATTCTTTTTTTCCAGATTGTTGAATATAACTCCATTGCTGAGCATGATCTCGGATTGCATTGATCAAAAAGTAGGCTGATTTACTGGATATGTTATTGCCAGTGTAGCGATATTGAGAAACGACTTGACCGTGAAAATGGATAGGAAAATTACGAGCAACTCGCAGACATAAATTGAAATCTTCTGTCGCTAATACACTTGGGTCAAATGCGCCGACAGACTCAATGGCGACAGCATCCAGGGCCACACGGCGAAACATAATACAACCGCATTGAATCCTATTCCGGATAGCTAAAAGGGTTTCATAATTAGCAACTTCAGGCTGATCCTCATATTTCTCTTCTACTTTGTATGAGCCATCAGGTTGAATGGAATAGAAGAAATAACGACCAAATACAAAGCCCACCTCTGGCAGGGCGTTGAGGTGTTTGACTCCAATCTCAATCGCTTCAGGTAAAAGGCAGTCATCACTATCCAGGAACAGAATATACTCTCCTGCACTAACCCGCAGACCAGTATTGCGTGCAGTAGCATGGCCTTGGTTTTTTTGATAGTAGTATTTTACTTTCGGGTAGCGATCGCAAATTTCTTTCGTTTCATCAGTAGAACCATCATCTACGACAATAATCTCAAATACGGGTAGAGTCTGCTCAAGTATACTCTCAATTGCTTCCGGTAAAAATTGGGCGCTATTATAGGATGGAATCACTACTGATACGTTTTTTGTCATTTTCTATACTCCAAAAGGTTGTGTTAAATGTTTCGGCATCCAATATTAAAAATATATCTCTCCAGACATCTATCTGTCCAGATCTCTATCTATCACAATATTGCTATAGCAAGGGGAAACGTCCCGATTTTGCGAGGAAAGGATAGTATAACTCTCCTTTCCTCGCTACAAATGGGTTTATAAATCTTCACAAATTAGATACCGTGTGAGGCAGTGGAATTTCCAAAACTACCACACCTATTCTTACATCCACTTATTAAGTAGGTAGGCGATATTAAACTTCACAATATAAAAATATGTAAATAAGGCTAAAGAGTGTTGCTAGATGTGCATTTGAATGCTTTACAATCGTTTACATATTTGCGTTTTACAGCGCCGACCTACTTAAGCGAACCTATTAAGCTAGTAGTCAGAACTTCAGTCCTCGGAAATAAACAATAAAATCCTCACTACAAACTTAATAGATTCGTAGTGAGGACTTCAATCCTAAAAATCAGATGCTACTAAGCAGCAGCCAAATTTGCTGCTGCGAAATCCCAGTTAGCCAAATTGTCGAGGAAATTAGCAATGTAATCGGGACGGCGATTTTGGAAATCCAAATAATAAGCGTGTTCCCACACATCCAAAGTCAGCAACGGAGTTTGGCCATGTGCTAGCGGGGTGTCAGCATTAGCAGTTTTGGTAACTTTCAAAGTACCGTTGTCCAAAACCAGCCAAGCCCAGCCGCTGCCGAACTGAGTTGTCGCCGCAGCCTTGAATTCTTCTTTGAATTTGTCGAAGCTGCCGAAGTCGGCATTGATTTTATCAGCTAAAGCTCCTGTCGGAGTGCCGCCGCCACCCGCTTTGAGCGAATTCCAAAAGAAATTGTGGTTCCAAACTTGACCTGCATTGTTGAAGATGCCGGCTTTTGATGGGTCTTTAGCAGATGCCATCACAATTTCTTCGAGGGATTTGCTGGCTAGTTCGGTGCCTTCAATCAGTTTGTTGAGATTGGTGACGTAAGCAGCGTGGTGCTTGTCGTGGTGGAACGAAAACGTGTTGGCCGACATATGACCTGACTCTAAGGCGTCAGCGGCGAAGGGTAATGGTGCGAGTGTAAATGCCATTGTGTTCAATCCTCTCTTGGTGGCTTTTTTGGGTTGACTTTCCGGCTTTTGTATGATTTGAGCCTAGAGTCGCTAGCTTGAGTTGATCAAGCTGTCGTAAATAATTCTTTACAATTTTTATATTTTATCTCAGTTACAGCATTTTAGGATTTTGAATTCTGATTTTCACCAAATTTACTAATACCAGATTTCACATAGCACAAACATTGGCAACAAGTCAACCCGCCTGCGTGATAAATAAAAGTTTGTGGAAAATTCTCAACAGACAGAAGTTTGATGATGGTTATAAATAAATTAAACCTGTTTTTTGTCAAAGATCAGCTCAATTTAACTTAAGCTGTAAGCAAGTCCAACAGATTCCCGGAGCAGTCAATGGAAAACCGTTCAAATAACCAGACCAATTCCCCTCCTAAATGGTTGAATTTGAAACTAATAGTCAGCGGTCTGGAAACTGTTCAAGACTTAATTGTAATTTCTTTGTGTATTGGTTTGTTCTGTTTCATGGTACTCGAACTGCGAGAAATGTTTTTCTCGCTGTTGCCTCCTTTGAATTTTCAGGAAGTGACTGCTGATATTCTCTTTCTCTTGGTTTTGGTGGAATTGTTTCGGCTACTGATTATTTATTTGCAAGAGCAGCGCGTTTCTATCGGCGTGGCGGTTGAAGTTTGTATTGTTTCAGTTTTGCGAGAAGTTATTGTGCGGGGTGTGCTGGAAACTCCCTGGGTTCAAATATTATCAACAGGTGGATTTTTGCTGGTTTTGGGAATATTGTTGGTCATCCGAGTTTGGTTGCCGCCAACTTTTGAGGGGATTGACCCGGAACGCCGTCTTGCTAGCCGAAAAAGAAATCTGTCAGAGCCGGAATCTTCTTCGGAGCCTGTTGCCGTAAATAGTAAGTTCAATTCTCACTGAATATGGCGGGATTGGCGATTTTCGATTTGAGATTGACTTTATAGCTTGTCTCGTTACCAGGTATCAAGTGTCGTAAAATAATTAAATTAATGTCAGGTTTGTAGTGGGGTTTTTAGTCGGATTTAAAATCCTGAATAAGGGCTAAAGTCCTCACTACGAACCTATTTGATTGCGGTTATTTAGGTGACACAATATTAGCTGTTAGTCTGCAATTCGCTTAAACGAGCCAATACTTCTTTGGAGTGAATCGCCGGATTAACTTTGACAAAAGTTTCCCGCAAAATCCCATCAGGGTCAATAATAAAACTGTGCCGGGACGAGATAAAACTCATCCAAGAACCGTAAGCTTTACTGACTTGGCCGTCGGTATCGGCTAACAGCGGAAATTTCAAACCTTCTGAGTCGCAAAATTCCGCGTGGGAGTTGACATCATCAGCACTGATGCCGATGATTTGAGTGTTTTTTGCTAAGTATTTCGGCAAGTCTTGCTGGAATCGACGTGCTTCGATCGTACAACCGGATGTAAAATCTTTGGGATAGAAGTAGACTACCAGCCACTTACCGCGATAATCGGACAGCGAGACTTGCCCGTCGCCGCTGTTTGTCGGTAAACTAAAATCTGGTGCGGTTTGATTCACTGCTGGCAGTTTGCCACCGAGGGCAAAGGCTGGAGGAGCAACATTGAAACTCACAAAGGCTAGACAAATTGCCAATAAAGTGCTAAAAAATTTGCGCCGGGAAATCATAAATTCACAAGTAGAACTGTACATAACACAAGTTTACAGTTTTCTGATTAAATGGGTAGTGGCAATTCGCGAATTGCTTCTAATACTAAATCCGAGTTACCTACCCTTTTATGATTCGGCGGTTAAAACCGCTTCTATACAACGAAGCCGGTGTTTGCGGGCTAAGAAGTAAAGGGGATATTTAGCCAGGATTTGGTATGAAACCCAAATATCACTCACTCAAATAGCAATTTATTTATGAGCGCTGCACTCCCGTTAACAGGCAAAGTTACAGTAGTCCAGGTAATTAATGGTCAACCGGTGGCGATCGAAGTAGACGGCACTAATGCGCCGATTACTGGGGGCAATTTTGTGGATTTAGTTGAACGCGGCACCTACGACGGGGTGATGTTTCACCGAGTTGTGCGCCAGCCCGATCCTTTTGTGGTGCAAGGGGGCGATCCGCGTAGCAAGGATACTAGCATTCCGGCGGGTCAATTGGGAACGGGTAATTTTATTGACCCGGATACGAATCAGGGGCGTTTTATTCCTTTAGAAATCAAGCCAGAAGGCGCGGCGCAACCTGTTTATAACCAAGTTGTCACTCAGAAGCCGCAGTTGCCTCACACTCGCGGGGCTGTGGCAATGGCTCGTTCTAATGCTTTGAATTCGGCTTCTTCGCAGTTCTATTTTACTTTGGATGTTTTGCCGTTTTTGGATGGGAATTATGCTGTTTTTGGCAATGTAATTCAAGGTTTTGACACGGTTAATGCGGTGCAGCAGGGCGATCGCATTTCCAGCGCTAAAGTCGTTGGAGGAATTGTCCCCAGTCGGACTTCCAGCATCATTACCAATGCTGCTGTGCTGAATAGTTTGGTCAATAATACCAATTTTGTAAATCTGCCTTTGCGATCGGTCAAATTGCCTGATGCCCCGAACACCTATCAAGTCACCGCCCAAGATTCTCAGCAAAACCCCATCGGCGTGCGGGGAGGTAGCGCAAACGATCGCATTATCGGTTCACCGATTGATGATGCCATTAACGGCGGCCAAGGCAACGATACTCTCACGGGCGAAGCGGGCGACGATTTTATTAGAGGTGGCAAAGGTAGCGACTTAATTAGTGGCGGTATTGGTAACGATATTATCAACGGAAATCTCGGCGACGATACTGTCAATGGCGATGCTGGTAACGACTTTTTGAGAGGCGGTAAAGGGAATGACGTGCTAACTGGTGGCGATGGCAATGATATTTTGATGGGAGATGTAGGCAACGATACTCTCACTGGTGACGCAGGTGCAGATATTTTTGTTTTAATTGCAGGTGGTGCAGAAACAGACACAATTACTGATTTTATATCGGCCCAGGGCGATCGCATTGGCATTGGCGGTAGCAGTTTGTCAAACGTCGCTTTCACTCAGTCTGGAAGCAATACTTTAATTCAAGTTGGAGGGGCTACTTTGGCCACTGTTCAAAATGCCACGCCCGCCGCAGTTCAAAGCGCTGCTTTTGCAATTGACTTTTCTACTATTTCTCGTCCCAATGACTTGCCAGTCGGTGATGCTGCCTTAAGAATTGGCTAACTTTAACAATACTCATGCCATAATTATAGGTGTAGGGTGCGCAGTGCGCACCTTGCCACACGATCCATTTTCCATTCCCAAATTTCAAAGTGATATCCGTACTCTTAGGGACGTGATAAGTTTGATGAGATTGGGTGATGCGCGGGGATTGACTTGTGTGCTCTGAGTTAGGCTTAGTTAGTGATGTCGATCGCAATTAGGGATAATTGCTGCTATAACCCGCTAAATCTCGTAGTTGCAGGCGAACTGGGCGGTTGATTGCTGCCCAGATTCAGGAGAAGGAAAGAGGAGAGAAAGGAGGAAAGCGAGAATATTTGACTGTGGAGGCGGAATAGTTTATTGAAATATACAATTTAAATGGGCAAAAGCTTAGTACGTTGTAATGATCTATGCTATCAGTAAATCCCGATCGCACTTGCGAGCATCTGATACCGGGTTTCGGGAAAAAAAATGTCTGGCACCGACGCATCTGTGAAGCAACCCGTTTTCTAAGTAAGAGGATTCGCCCGTGACTGGCCGAGTTAAGCTGGGGGCTGGGCTAACGGCGATCGACATTTCACTAATATTTTTGAGTAATATTGCTGATGAAAGTTGCCGATTCTTTGGTATGCTTTGATTATACATCAAGAATCTATTGCCAAAATTAGTGTCAATGAAAAGAGTTCTGAGGTTAAAAACTTTAGCGGTGGCAGTATTGGCGATCGTCCTGTTCACTCTCTACTTAACTCCTCCAGTTCTGGCCGCGAATGCCGAGGATGTGAGTCAGCTATTAAAAGATAATTGGTGCGTCAGCTTTTTGTGGAAGCAATGCGATTTGAGCGCTGCCGATTTGCGAGGAGCTAATCTCCAAGAAGCCAACTTGAGCGGCGCTAATTTGTCCGGCGCGAACTTGTCCGGCGCTAATTTAAAAAATGCTGACCTTTCTGACGCAGATCTCAGTGGCGCTAATTTAGCAAATGCTGATATTTTGGGGACGGATCTCAGTCGAGCAAATTTGACCGAAGCTAATTTCAACGGAACTAAATTGTGGGATGCTAATCTGACTTTAGCCAATCTAAGTCGCGCTAATTTACAAGATGCTAATTTGTTGGATTCTCGACTTTGGGGAAGCAATCTCACTCAAGCTAATTTAACTGATGCGACGCTGCACGGTGCTGATTTGCAATATGCCAATTTGGCAGACAGTAATTTGACAAATGCTGACTTACACAGCTTCTTTTTCCGAGGTTCCAAGCAAGTTACGAATCTCAGCAATGCTAATTTAGAAGGCGCTAATTTAACGGGAACAAATCTCAGAGGTGCGCTGCTGAATGGGGCAATAATGCCCGACGGCTCTATTAATAATGAAGAAATTGGCTTGAATTTAAAGAAAAGTCGGTCTGAATAATGTCAGTTGACAGTTGACAGTTGACAGTTGGCAGTTGGCAGTTGGCAGTTGACTGTTGACTGTTGACTGTTGACTGTTGATAGTTGGCAGTTGACAACTGACCGACTAATGACTAAGCTGTTGCACATTTAAACTGCATATTCGGGGCGGGCTAGAAGCCCACCCCACAAGAGTTTGATTATTTCTTGACATACAATTTAAATGTAGAACAGCTTAATGACTAATGACTACTGACTACTGACTAATGACTACTGACTACTGACTACTGACTACTGACTAATGACTACTGACTACTGACTTAATTCGATCGCCAAACTTCATCCCAAGGCCCGCCGCCAACTTCCAAACCGGCCAAAGAACTTTGAGCCTCTAAGATAATTTTAGAGCGATGCTTGCCATTTTTTTCAACATTTGGGCCCAATAATTCTCGCAGTTGCAAGCGTAATTCGCCGTGCGTCGTATCCCGGCAACAAAAAGCCATACCCTCGGCTGTAGGAGTTCGCACATAAGTACCAGAACTTTTTGTAGTGCCAATTAACTCAACTTCAAACTGACTGTTTCTCGCCTGGATTTTCCAGCTTCCCCAAGGTTCAATATTCCAACTAACTTGCGAATTCCAAGGCACAAATTCGTATAATTTGCCTCGGTAATGGATGCCAATCATTGCTACCGATTCCATCCACCACAGCACGCCACGCTTGCCGCCACCAGCAGTTAAAGCTAAATCGCTTTCGCCTTGAAAACAATTACAATTAATCCAAAACCACTTGTGCGGAAAAGCACCGCCCCAGTTTTTTTCGCTGTAAGCGGGAGCATCTGTAAATTCGTAGCGTTCGCCGTTCCAATCGATCCATCCTGTGGCTAAACCGTGAGCCATTAAAATTTGCCATCCCGGCTCAAATACGGGCAGAAAAGATAGCATTCCCGCCGTAGATTTTTGGAGTTCAGCAGAGTTTCCCCAGCCGTAAATTGGTTTAATTTCGTACTCCCAATAACAGTGACTGCCACTTCCGGGATCATGCAGATAACCTTGATTTAAGGTAGCAGTAGCTTGATAGCCTTCTTCGATGTGGCTGTCGAATATTTGCGGCTCTAAATATGCGGGTTTAATTTGTAAATTTGTTTTGCCCCAATGTCCTAAACCCAAGGTGTCTCGGTGCGCCCAAAACTTATTTACATCGGGGAAGGTGCGGCACAAATAGCTATCTTTGGGGCCGAGGATTTGAGCTACACCGCCGCTGTAAGGTTGACCGCCTCTGGGGTCTTCGATGGAATACATGAAGGCAAAGGATTGTCCGTGAATTGGTAATGTTATTCGGTAGTACCAGCCTTCAAAAAAGCGCCGGGAACTGCTGTCCCAGTGGTAGCCGCTGTGGGGAGTTTCAATGGTTTTGAGTTTTGAGGGTGAATTTGACATAAAATTACCAATAGCAGAAAGAAGAGTCATGGGTCATTGGTCATTAGAAGACCGGGCGGTTTCAACCGCGTCTACACAAACCAAACCCGGATGGTGCACGGGTTGAAGATCGAGTGGTTAAATAAAATTACCTTATTGTCTTCAGTCCGCGGAGGCGGACTTCGTTTGTGTAGACGCGGTTTCAACCGCCGTCTTATCGATTACCGATTACCGATTACCAGTTGAGTAGGTGGGTACAAATAAACATTAGATGGGTCGGGCGGGTTTTGCCTGCATCTTCTGGCTTGTTTCAGAGATTTTTAGCTAAACCCGC
>Ga0105049_10008146_pt1 | contig 12160 bp, 9 predicted proteins | sample MAT06_FD_78087 | JGI IMG/M metagenome (GOLD analysis project Ga0105049, IMG submission 78087) | Freshwater microbial communities from Lake Fryxell liftoff mats and glacier meltwater in Antarctica - MAT-06 | ecosystem: Environmental > Aquatic > Freshwater > Ice > Liftoff microbial mat | place...
GGTCGGTAATAAAGGGAGAAATGACCGTTGGCGGCAAATGGGTGGATATTCGGCGCGGGAACTTTCATGTTAACGAACGATTGACAAGCGCCTAATCCACCCCTACATCCACGTTTCGAGGGGCATTTTCCTGTTTTTCTTCACGTCTTCATGCCTCTCTGTTTATTTTATTCTGTTTCTATACCTGAGTAGTCACTCTGAATCAAGACATGGGTGAAGGGATTCTCTATGGCGATGTTCGCGGCTTCACCCGCTATTTATGGGAAACTTGGTCGCCTTCGTGGCAGTTTTCCAATGCGACTTTTGAAGCCACTGCTCTCTCTTTCGACAATCCAGATTTTGTGCCTGTGGTATTACAGGCGTACCGTGCCAGTTATGGAACTGCCCTCAATGATCCGCGTTATGACGCCATCGAAGCACAATTTTTAGAGCGTCCAACAATTAATGTCCCCACCACTATCCTGCTTGGCGCTGAAGATGGAATTAACATCTTCGACCCGTCCATGCTCGAATAGGACAGCGATTTCACGGGAGCTTACACTGCCACTGTGCATGAAGGTGTCGGGCATTTCATCCACCGCGAGCGTCCCGATATTGTGGTCGATGCGATTGTCGCAGCGAGTTCTTAGGTTCACGTTTATCAACGTTTTCAACGGCTTGTAATAAGGAGATTATGTTCATGACTCAAACCACTCAATCGCGACCCGCCGCCTTCGAAATTATCCATAACGACTTGCCCTATACCATTCGTCCTGCCACCCCCGCTGATATCCCGTTTCTAGCAGGGATGCAGTACGAGGCGTCACTACCCCCTTCTAATTTCTCATTTTGGGATTACCCACTGATGGGATTAGGCGTGGAAAGCCTTCATTTTATCGAGACGGTCATGACGCTAAACGCTGGGGTATGGGGTGGGGTGGAGGATTTTCTCATCTTGGAAGATCAGAATCACCCAATTGCGGCGGCGGCAGGGATCGCAGCAGACGCCGATTTTGTGCGCGGACCCGTCCGTATCAACCAAATCGATGCGATTGGCGCGGCGCTCGGCTGGTCAGCAGAGACAACCGCCACTTTTCGCGCACGCTATGAACCCAACTGGCCCGACCCACAAGGCAACGCTCTCCTCTTGCCGCAAGCATCGTGGATTATTGAAAGTGTCGCGGTCATTCCTTCGGAACGGGGTAAAGGTCTCGTCAAGCCATTGATGACGGCATTGTTGGAGGAAGGAGTCCGGCGCGGGCATCATGACGTGGGGATCACCATTGCCAATGGCAATGATCGGGCGCAGAAAGCCTATGAAAGTTTGGGGTTTCAGATGTACCTCGCGTTTGGTCCAGCTTTCTTTGGTGAGCCGGGATTCGGCGGCTATACCAAGTACAAGCGTGCGCTGTCGTAAAGCCTGCCTCTAAAAATCGCCCCTCAGCCCTTAAAAGAATGAGGGGCGATTCGTCAAAGTCATGTGGTTTTAACCGAGGATGCGCTCAGCTTGTGCCCGCAGAAAGACCAGCTTGCTGAGCAGATCATTGTCCCCCCGGTGCGCCAAGGCTGCTTCGACAGCATCCATCGTCGCGACCAGGTCGGCACCAAATTCTTGCGCCCGCTTCACCAAGAGATTGAGGGCATCTTCATCGCTGGGGGTCGCCAACATCTCGTTGATAAAGCGTAAGGTCGGCGGCATCGAATCTTCAATGATCGCGCTCACCCGTTGATAAATCTCTGCCAAGCGCTCGAACAACATTTGATCGCCGCCGTGTTGTGCTTGTTGCAGATTGGCTTCCAAGACCGACAAGAAGGTGCCGTCGATCAAGGTGATGTAGTTGCGGAGCGCCTCATCAAGATCGGGGGCATTCACAATTTGCTGTAACAATTGCACCGCCGCCCGAATCGCTTCTTGGGATTGCGTGTCTGCTTCTTGGATCATCTTGGTTAAGGTGGTGCGCAGGGTTTCTAAGTTCAACCGTTGATCGGCAGGGGCACGCCCTATGGCGACATTCATCTCTTGGAAGAAAATTTCATCAAACACCGGACGCACCAACCCGACAAGGGCGCGCAACCGTACCGGGTCGGATTGATAGTGAATGATCATATCGAGGAATTCGGGGCGGTCGGCATCAGCACCGAGCGCTTCGACTTCATTGGCAATTTGTTCCACGATGGCTTCTTCTTCGCGCACGCGCTGCATGGCTTGTTTGCCATAGCTGGACAGTTCCGCCACTCGTGCTTGAACCATCACCACTTGTTGTGCCACATCGGGCGAGCCGGCGCTGGCGAGGCGCTGTGCCATCAAGGTCATGGTTTGGAAGAACGCGGCGTCGATCTTGGCGTCGTTTTCTTGTACCAAGACCGCCAACGCAGGTTCTGCTGCCTCCATGATCTGTTCGATCAAGCGGGCACGGGCTTTTTGGGCTTCGATCATTTCCGGCGTCACGCCATCCGCCTGTAAAACTTGCTCGACCAAGTGCTGCATCGACAAGGCGCGGCGGGGCTGAAAGAGATACCCCCGAAACTGATTTTGAGGGATGCGCGCGGTCAGTTCACGCATCAAATCACCCAGTGCTTTCTCTTGCTGATCATTGTTCATGTTCAGTTCCATCGGCACAAAGCCGATCAAGAGGTCTTTGCTGGCGTCGTGATACAGCAACGGCGAACCCACCATCATTTGATAGCTGCATTTCGGACATTGCATCACGTTTAAGCCGCCGCTCAAGAGCCGCTGTTTGGCGGTGGGGTCTTGGCTGGCGTCCACCAATGTTTCCACGATTGCCCCAAACTGATTACCACAGTTGGTGCATTGAATCATCATTTGTTTAGGCACTGACCGCTCCTTAGGGCGAATGTCTACCGTATTTCTGGGTGGGGCAAAATAGTGAATCGTTCTAGCTGGTTATTCTAATGGCAGGGTAAAGTAAAAAGTGGAACCCTTGCCGAGTTGACTTTCTACCCCCAAGTCGCCGCCGTGTGCCCGCACTAACTGCCGGGCTAAATATAATCCTAGCCCGGTTCCTTGTGTTTTGCGGCTAAGCGTACCATCCACCCGATAGAAGCGATCAAAGACTTTGGCTTGGTCATCAGGAGCCAATCCCACCCCCTGATCCCGTATTTGGATCAGGATTTGGTCGCCCATGACGTGACCTTGGAGGATGATATCACCCCCGTCGGGCGAATACTTGATCGCATTCCCGATCAGGTTGTCAAAAACCTGAAGTAAGCGTTGTTCATCGCCGCGCACAACCGGAAAATCGGGCGGGAACTGCATTTCGAGATGATGTTTTTTGGTTTGCGCTTGGAACCGTTCGACGGAGCGAGCGGCGATCCGGTCGATACGGACATCATCAATGTTTAATTCAACCGTGCGTTGCGCCTGAATTTTACTGGTCGTCAGCAAATTGTTGATCAGCGCGGTGAGGCGGTCGCTTTCTTCTTCGATGACCTCTGCCATGTCGCGCACTGTTGGCGTATCCCATTCTACATCGTCGCGCCGTAAAGTCGCAGCATTGCCCTTGATGAGGGCGACCGGTGTCCGCAACTCGTGCGAGATCATGCTGATAAACGTGCTTTGCATTTCTTGCGCTTGGCGAAAATTCGTGATATCACGCACATCAGCGATGATATTGACCAAATGCCCATCCACACTGAACAAAGGGGCATAGATGATGGCAAGGCTAATGGTCATGCCATCCCGCCGTTCCAGATCGCCCTCGACATACAAGGGTTCCGGCGGGGTGAGGCTACCACTTTCGCGCAGCCACCCGCTATCCAGCGCGGTGGTCAAATCACGGCTCTCTAGCTTGCGCCAGACGATCACATCATCATGCGTCAGCCCGGTGGCATCGGTCGCGCGCCAGCCGGTCATCCGCTCCAAAGCATGGTTCATACTTAAAATGGTGGCGCGGGCATCTAAGATGAGGACGCCATCGGCACTGTGTTGCAAGATTGCCGCCAGTCGTCGTCGTTCGTGGTCAATGCGGGCGTAGAGCTGCGCATTGTGAACGGCAATCGCGGCTTGATCGGCAAAACTTTGCAGCACTTGCACATCATCTGGGGTGGCGCTGGCAAGATGAGCGCGAAACACGACCAGTACCCCCATCGGCTCGCCCGCCCAAATAAACGGCAGGGCAAAGGTTTGCTGCATTCGATCATCTAACGAGACCGCCATTTCGCGTAGGCGTGCCTCCATAGCGGCGTAATCGAGGGTCGCCGCTTCATCGAAAATTGCTGCGATCTCATCGTTTAGCCCCGCCACCCGCGCCGGATCGACTCCGGTCGTGGCGCGCACCCGATACACCCCCGCTTCATCTCGCAAGGCGATCATCCCAATTTGCCCGCCTAGCATCGCCACCGACGCATTCAAGACGCGCTTTAAGACTTCGCTCAGATCGAGTTGAGCGGTGATAGCGCGCGAAATTTCGAGCAAAAAATCGCGCTGCCTTACCCGAAAATCCAAAAGAGTCAACATAATCCTCAAGATACCATGCGACTATATGAGGATTATTTGAATTGAGTCAATCCTTCGCAAGTTTTCCGGTCATGCCGAATACGTCGGCATGGTTGCGTTTCCATTCTTTACGGACGTGCCAGTAATGCTGCGGTGGTACGCACCCACGCGGACGCTCCAGAGTTCGCAGCCAGCGCCGCAAACGTCAGCCGCGCTTGGGCACGTTGCCCGCGCTCAGATAATAACTCTGCTGCTATCAAACGCACTTCCGGCGCAGCGGCATTAGTGCGCGCTAAGGTCGCCTCGGCATCATCCAACAACCCTAAGGTGATTTTGAACCGTGCCAAGATCGCAAAGAACAACGGGTCATATTGATTGTTCAAGAGCGTGTTGATCTCATCAATCATTTGCGACGACATCTCTTGACGGGGCAAGTTCGTCGCCAATTCGTAGAGATGGGTGGATGCTCGTAAACGCACCAAAAGATTCAGGTCGGTGCCGCTTGTCCAATTCAGCAAATCATTGTAAATAGCAGTCAACATCGGGGGAGGTGATGGCAGCGTCGGCAAAATTGTCAGCAGTGTGACTTGATATTGGGCGACGTTTTGGGCGACGTTTCCCCCTTGCCGGATCAAGTCAACATATTCTTGGGGAGGAATATGTGAGCGATCTTGAATTCGAGCGCGTACCAGCGCTAAATAGGCGGTGGCATTTTGCGGCTCTTGCTCCACCAATGTTTGCGCTTGATTAACCGTCAGTTCTGGCACCTCTAACAAAACGACATTCGGGGCAATGGGGGCAATGCTTTCGACCAAGCGCGTCATCCCGCCACTGGAATTATTGCCGTTATTTTGTTGTGCCTGCGCAGTGGGGGGCGCTCCCCCCGCAGCCAACGTGGGTGCGAAGGTTTGGGTCGGAAGCAGAGTCGCAGTCGTCATTGGAATGAGGGTTGGGGTGGGTGACGCCGTTGGGACGATGACCACTGCAGGCGGTTCTGTGATTGATGGCTGGACGGTCGGCAATACCGCCCGAGTCACCAACGGCGTGACGGGGGCACTGCGTGATTGGATCACGGCAACGGTGACGCCCACGACGACGACGAAGGCCACCGCCAATGCCGCAATACCGAGAAATCCGGTAAGGGGGGAAGCCGTAGCTTTGGGTGCTGACGGCGGGGCGGGCGGTGCTTTGGGTGCAGGAATCGTCAGCACGATGGGAGCGCTGATCGCCAAATTTGTCGTGGGGGGGAGGGGCGTGGTCATGCTATCGAGCGTGACACTGGGATTGGCGGGTGTCGATGCTGAGGGTGCGCGCAACCGCACGACACTTTCGCGCGCTTTTACCTGAGACTTTTCCAAGACCAAGTAAATGGTCTGGCGCGTGCCCGGTTCCAGCCGCGTCACGCGCGATGCGGCAAAGGCATCCCGTAATGCCACCACCATCTCGGTGGCAGAACTATAGCGATCATCGGGGTCTTTGGAGAGCGCCTGCAAAATCATCGCATCCACCGCCGTTGGAATCTCAGGATTGATGGACGATGGCACGGGCGGGATTGCCATTTGATGATTGTGCAAAATTTTGTAGGTTGTGCCTTCAAACGGCAATTTGCCGACGATCAGTTCGTAAATGACGATCCCAAACGAATACAAGTCGGAACGAAAAGTGAGTTCTTGCGTCCCTGCGCCTTGTTCGGGCGACATATACGATGGCGTGCCGATGAGTTGCCCTTGACTGAGCGAGCTTTCGCCCATGCTGACCGTCCGCGCCAAGCCAAAATCGGTGAGATAGGGCTTGCCCTTCAGGTCGAGCATGATGTTGGAGGGTTTGATGTCGCGATGCAAGACGCCTTGGGTGTGGGCATAATCGAGCGCCGACGCGACAAGGGGCAAAATGGTCAAGGTATCCGCCAATTCTAGCGGTCCTTCCGTGAGACCATCTTTTAGTGTGATCCCGTCGATGAAGCCCATAATCAAATAGGGTTGCCCTTGATCTTCGGCAAAATCATGAACGCCAACGATATTGGGATGGTTGAGGCGGGCGATGATTTGGGCTTCGCGCTCAAAACGGGTGATAAATTGGGCATCCGCCAAAAACGACTCGTGCATCATCTTCACCGCGACGAAGCGATCCAATTTGGCATGGTGCGCTTTGTAGACCGTCGCCATGCCACCCTGACCAAGATAAGACACGATGCGATAGGGACCGAGGAATTGACCAACTTCAAGCATAATCTGCGCCATCGAGTGAAGTGAGAGTATGCGCAGATTATAACTGATTTATCCCATCGGCAAGACACCTAGATCGGCAAAACACCCAGATCGGCAAGGTGGACTTACTCGGCATCCAACTTGCGAGCGACGCTAGCGACATCTTCGACGCCGCCGCGTGTGACCACCAGCGCGGCTGCCCCGATGACACTGACATTTTCGCCCAAGACAGCGGGTTTTAGCTTCAGCGTATCGATATACGAGCGGTCGATCACATGGGCTTCCATCGCTTCGCGCATGGGGTCAAACAGCAAGTCGCCCAACAAACTGACGCCACCGCCGACCACGATGATTTCGGGATTGAAGACATGCACCAAGCTGGCGAGTCCCAAACCAATGACAAAAGCCGCCCGTCGGACGACTTCGAGCGCCAACGGATCGCCTTGTCGCGCCGCCAACCCGACGATAGAGCCGGTGATCTTGGTGAGATCGCCTTCGACCAAATCCGCGACTGATGACGAGGTGCCCGCCTCGATCCGTGCCCGCACTTTCCGCGCCAGCGCGGGTCCTGCTGCTTCTTTCTCCAGCGTGGTGACGCGCTCGCCGAGGCTCCCCTCGCCCGTGATCGCCATCGCCATATGACCGATTTCGGCGGCAAGTCCATCTTTGCCGAGTAGCAAACGCCCATCGCTGACGATGCCGCCGCCAATACCGGTGCTGACGGTCATGAAGATGACATGGCGATAGCCCTGTGCCGCCCCGCGTGACGCTTCCGCCAGCGCCGCGACATTGGCGTCATTGCCAATATAGGTGGTGAAGCCGAATTTGCGCTGAAACATCTGCACCAGCGGCACATTGTGCCACCCATGCAGATTAGGGGGGGCAACCAATAATCCCGCCGTAGGGTTCACTGGACCGGGGCAAGAGATACCGATACCGCTGATGGTATCGTTGGGAGCCAGCGCCAGCGTACCGGCGACAAAATCAAGCATATGTTGGACGGTGACATCTAGCCCGCGATCGGCTTGGGTGAGGGTTTCGCGGCGTTCAATAATGTTTAAGTCACGGTCGAGCAATGCCGCCCGCAACCGAGTGCCACCTAAATCAATCCCTACAATTAGTTCTCTCATGATCGGTTCCGCCGTCTGTGCCACGAAAATTCAATACCCATGAGTGTAACGCAAGTCGGGCTAAACGGCATAGCCGATCCCTGATAGGGCGGGTATTGGTCGGTATTTTGAGGATGATTTCCTGTATAATTAGACGGTAAATCACAGGAGGAAAATGATGTCGGTTGCCGAGATTATCGAACAGGTGAAAACACTTAACTTCGGAGAGCAGAAAGAGGTGCTAAAAGCGGTGATCGATCTGCTGGATGCGCCGCAAGTGCTTACAGATAAGCATATGCCCAAGACGGGGGCAGAGATTGTCGCAATGTTGGAAGCGCTAGACGAACCGATTGAGATGGTTGATGCCCATATTGAAGACCCTGTAGAATGGGTCAAGGCTCAACGCGCTAAACGTAAAGAGAAGCTGAAGCCCTATTGGGATGGTGAAGCCTAATGGATGCGCTGCTTGATACAACCGTCATCATTCATCTGACACGCCGCTATCAACCGGCGATGATGTGGTTCAACAATGCCAATGTCTATGGGGTGACTTCTACGACTTGGATGGAAGTCATGGAGGGGGCAGCCAGTAAAGCCCATCAAGCACATGGCAAAGGGATACTTGAGCAATTTGATATCTTGTACCCCACCTCGACCGACCAGCGGTGGGCAATGGAACAGCTTGAGCGTTTCCAGTTCAGCCACCACATTGGCAAAGATGATTGTTTGATCGCATCCGTCGCTTATCGCTTGCAAGTCCCGCTCTATACGCATAATTTGAAAGATATGGTGCCGATGATCGGATCGCTAGCGATCCAACCCTATGCCTAAGCTCTTGGCGCAGCAGCTTTCCCTTTGTCTCTTTGCACCCGCTCCGCTTTGCGTTATGCTCTTTCTCTGAATTATTTTCATTCCCTGTCGACTCAAACGAATAGTAAATAATCCTATGACTCCACACGTCACGCCGCTGCGCGCGCAGTATTTAGAAGTCAAGCGCCAATACCCCGACTGCATCGTGCTGTTCCGGTTGGGTGATTTTTATGAGACCTTCGACGAAGATGCCGAGATCGCCGCCCGCGAATTGGATCTCGTGCTGACGGGACGCCCCGTGAGCAAGTCGGAGCGCGTACCGATGGCAGGGGTGCCCTATCACGCGGTCGAGACGTACATCGCCAAGCTGATCGAAAAAGGCTATCACGTCGCACTGTGCGAGCAGATCACCGAACCCAACGGTAAGGGCTTGGTTGAGCGCGCGGTGACGCGGGTCGTCACGCCCGGCACCGTCACCGAACCGACGCTCTTGGATGAAAGCCAGCACAATTATTTGATGGCGATCTTTCCGGTGGGCGATCCCGCGCGTTCCACTTGGACGATGGCGGGCGTCGCCTATGCCGACATCAGCACGGGGGACTTTGCCGTCACCCAGATCACTGGCGATGATGCTGGGTTGCGCGTCACCGAAGAGATCGCGCGCCTCAGCCCGCGCGAAGTCTTGATCCCCGAAGCGTGGGCGACAAATGCCACCATGCCGCCCGGCACACATATCACCACCGTGCAAGATTGGCGTTTTGAACACGGGCACGCCCAAACGACGCTGATGGAACATTTTCATACGCGCACGCTGGATGGTTTCGGCATTGGCGATCAGCCGGCGTCGATCTGTGCAGCGGGGGCGCTGTTGGCGTATTTGCAGACGACCCAGCGCGGGCAGATCGGGCAGCTTACGCGCTTGCGCCCCTACACCACCGCTGATTTTATGGTGCTTGACCCCTTTACGCGCCGCAATCTTGAACTGACCGAGACGATTCGGTCGCGCAATGCGCGCGGGAGCTTGCTGGGCGTCCTCGACCGGACGGTCACGGCGATGGGGGCGCGCCTGCTGCGCGAGTGGATCAGCCAACCGCTCTTGGATATCAAACGGTTGAATGCCCGCCTGAACGCGGTCGAGGCGCTGAAAGACAACGAAATTTTGCGCCATGAGATCCGCGATGCGCTCAAGGCGATCTCGGACATGGAACGGTTGACCAACCGTCTGATCATCGGGCGGGCGATGCCGCGCGAACTGTTGGCGTTACGGCAAACGCTCGACATGGTGCCCCGTTTACGCATGATGATCACGCCGTTCCCCGCGCTCGGCGCGCTGGCAGAACGGCTCGATAGTTGTGAAGAAGCCGCCCTGCTGGTGACCAACGCTATCGCTGATGAACCGCCCGCCACGCTCGAAAAGATGGGCGTCATCCGCGCGGGCTATGCGCCGGAACTGGACGATGTAATGCACGCCACCCAAAACGCCCGCGATTGGATCGCCGGCTTGGAAAAGCGGGAACGGGAACGCGCTGGCATCCCGTCGCTGAAGGTCGGCTTTAACAAAGTCTTTGGGTATTACATCGAGATCACCCATGCCCACACGGGCAAGGTGCCCGCCGATTATGACCGCAAGCAAACGCTCGTCAATGCCGAACGCTACATCACCCCCGAATTGAAAGAGTACGAGACGCTCGTCCTCAATGCCGAGGATCAGATCATGGCGATTGAGGGGCGTTTGTTTGCGGAATTATGTCAATCGTTGGCGGGCTTTTCGGATCGATTGCTGCGCACCGCCAAGACGGTCGCCCACCTTGACGCCTTCTTGTCGTTGGCGGAAGTGGCGGCGCGGGAGGGCTATTGCCGCCCGACGCTGACCGAAGATGACCTGCTCATCATCAAAGATGGACGGCATCCGGTGGTGGAAAAATTGCTGAAGGACGGGGCGCGTTACGTGTCGAACGATACGCATTTCGATACCATGAACCGCGTCCACATCATCACCGGACCCAACATGAGCGGCAAATCGACGTATATCCGTCAAGTCGCCATCATCACGTTGATGGCGCAGATCGGGGCGTTTGTGCCCGCCGATGAAGCCGTGATCGGCATGGTGGATCGCATCTTCGCGCGCATCGGGGCGCAAGACGAGATTCACGCGGGCTATAGCACCTTTATGGTCGAGATGATCGAGACGGCGCGTTTGTTGAGCGGCAGCACCCATCGCAGCTTGCTGATCTTGGATGAGGTCGGGCGGGGGACTTCGACCTATGACGGCTTGGCGATTGCGCGGGCGGTCATCGAATTCATCCACAACAGTCCTCGCCTGAACTGCCGGACGTTGTTCGCCACCCATTACCACGAGTTGACCGAACTGCCCAATATTTTGCCGCGTGCCCGTAATTACAATGTCGCCGTCACCGAACAGGGCGAAGAGATCGTCTTTTTGCATCGCGTGATCGTGGGTGGGGCGGATCGCAGTTATGGCGTGCATGTGGCGCAATTGGCGGGGATGCCGCGCCCAGTTGTGGATCGGGCGACGGAACTGCTCAAACAATTGGAAACGGGCGGCAATGATTTTGAACTACCGACTCAGAAAAGGCGCAAAAGTAACCCGTCGCAACTCAGCTTCATGAATGAGGAACCGCATCCAGCGCTGAAGGCGCTGCGCCACATGGAGATCGACGCGCTCAGCCCGATTGAGGCGTTGACCAAGTTGTACGAATTGAAGAAGATGGCGTCCAGCGACTAGAAAATAACTGAAAGTATTCGATTTAGCGGACACCCCGTTGGAGTTGCAAGAGTCGGGCAACCACATTGGGTTGCCCCTACGAAACACGGCGCTGTAGGGACGCGCAACGGCGCGTCCGCTGCACGGAGAACCCTTTTTCAACAGAATCCAACGGCGCGCCCGCGTTTTTCAGATGAAACGATTCATCCAATCTGTGGAAAATTTTATCAGCCGCCTATTTGCCCCTCACACCAAATTCAGGCAGGGATAGAATACTGATAATAATCCATAACAATGAGGCATTGAGTATGACGCGCACCCGTGACCATTTTCCGGTTACTTATTTCACCAAACAAGACCGCACCACCGACGCCCTGTTTTACATCAATGCGCGCAAAGTCGTGCATATCGACACGGGGGCGATCAACGCGCTGACCGCGCAGTTCGCGCAGTTATTGCCACAGGGGGGCGTCTACCTTGACCTCATGAGCAGTTGGCGCTCCCACTTGCCCGACAGCCTGAAGCCCAAGCGGGTGGTGGGCTTGGGGATGAATGCCGAGGAAATGCGCGATAACCCCGTGCTTGGCAAATATGTGACCCATGATTTGAACGATAACCCGACTCTGCCGTTTGAGGATGGCAGTTTTGACGCCGCGTTTTGCACGGTATCGGTGCAATATTTGACGCAACCGGTCGAAGTGTTTCACGATGTGGCGCGCGTCCTGAAGCCGAGCGCGCCGTTCGTCGTGTCGTTCTCGAACCGTTGTTTTCCCAGCAAAGCGGTGGCGGTCTGGACAAATACCAGCGACAGCCAACATCTAGCGCTGGTGGCGCGTTATTTTGAAGCGGCGGGGTTGTGGACGGAGATCACGAC
>Ga0105049_10008149_pt1 | contig 12159 bp, 2 predicted proteins | sample MAT06_FD_78087 | JGI IMG/M metagenome (GOLD analysis project Ga0105049, IMG submission 78087) | Freshwater microbial communities from Lake Fryxell liftoff mats and glacier meltwater in Antarctica - MAT-06 | ecosystem: Environmental > Aquatic > Freshwater > Ice > Liftoff microbial mat | place...
AATGTCGCAATCCCTTATGCAGAAAGGCCCATACAACGTTCCAATCGTATTTGGGCTGATCGCAATTACACGTATGAAGTAATTGCAGCCCGGAGGTATCGGATGGTTCTGCGGCACGATCAGTCCCGACACATTTCCTTTTGGGATTGTGCCAGGAGGATAAGCGGTATTGTCGGGGCTCGTTCCAAGTACATTCGGGTTTGGTGGGAAATTTCCATTGGAATCTGATAATTGTGCTACGTAAGTATTATTATTAAATACCCCTTCAGAGTAAAACGGAACATCGATCACACTTCCCACACAAACGGTATCTGCTGGGTTAGAAAGCACGGCAGGCTGCAACGTCAGGATTGTATTGGGACAATCAATTATGGAAAGACAAATACTGGTGTCAGAAACGATAAATGGAAATATATCGACCCGCATTATCCTCACTTTGAAACACGGATTAGCATTTAGATTAGTTGGGGTAGGTAAGCTAAACAGGATCTGGTTGGTAATCTGGTTATTCAACTGGTAAATGCCTAAAGAATTGTAGACGGAAAAACCACCGAATTGATCTGACATCTGAACTTCATAAAATCCCGTGCCGCACAATGGAACCGGATTACTAAAGAAAATAAGGAAGCCTTGTCCCTTACACACCGGATTTGGTGTTATACTGTCGATTTCAAGCCTTACATTATAGACATCGGGCGAATACCGGCCAACAATCCGCACACCGTCAATTGCCATCGACCCAGTTGGATCCGCAACAGTGGATGAATTTTGCCAACGGAAACCGAAACGAAGGTTGTTGCGGTTATTAAAACCAGGGTCGAAGAACTCCGCGTAATTCCACTTTGGAGTATTATTAAAAACTGCTCCCGGGACAGCCACCCACGCCCCATTTTCGGCGCTGTAATACAATTGCGCTGAGGCATCGGGGCCACCAATGCAATTAAAATAAAATGCTATCCTTACACTATCAAGGCCCAGCGTACAAAAATTGGATGTTTCGGTAAAACGGTCAGATGCGGATTGGGGATCGAAATTAGCATTTCCAACATTTTCATTTGCAGCGGTAATTGAATCCTGAATATGAAGATAATAGCTGAACGGAGCAAAATTGATCAGGCCTCCCACTGTGCTGTCCTGACTGATCGTGTTAGGGTAAATCGGCTGACCCGAATAAAGGTTATTTACTATCCATCGATTGGGGCCGGAGTTATTTGCTGCGGCAGAATCTGTATTGAGCAGGAAGCTGCCTGCGCCGTTTTCAAAATCCTCCGAGTAAACGAGGGTTGTCTGACCGTTAACAGAACTGTTAGTCAGCGTTATAAAACAAAGTATGGCAACAAAACAGGTAAAAATGTGCTTCATCCGCTAAGTCTTTTTTACAGGCTACTGTTTGTCCTGCATGCATGGGCTAAGTTATTTAAAAATTTGGAAAACCTGTCATAAATCCCCGATTTTGAAACCTCTATAATTTTCTTGCGCTAAGTTGCCGGGCAACAGGCTTTCGTCGGCTTAACAATATATGCTTAAATTTTATAAATTTACCGTGAGATGAACCGCACCGCCAGGTTGTTACTACTCTTTCTTTTTCTGTTGTCCGGCGGAGGTGCAAGCGCATCCCACCTGATGGGAGGAGAGATTACCTGGTTGTGCCAGGGAAATGGGAGTTACATCTTTCAAATGAAGGTTTACAGGGATTGTAACGGAGTACCATTTAATTTTACGGGCGTTGTTATTCGTGTTCATAACCATCCTTCGGTTACTGAAATTCCTGTGTCTCTTTTTAGCCAGACAGATATATCGCCCCAATGTAATGGTGTGGGCCCAACGATTAATTGCCAGAACCCTGCCGATGGCGCGGTGCAGGAGTTCATCCTCAGGTCTTCGCCGATAAATCTCCCTGGAATTCCACCACCTCAGGGATGGGCCTTCACTTTCACAGGGTGTTGCCGTAACCTGGCGATCACCAATCTCGATATCACTGGTTTAACCGGCTTTACGCTCAGAGCAATTATGTATCCTTATGCTGGATCAAATACTTCGCCCTGCTATGATTCTTCACCGGTTTTCGCTGAGCGTCCTACTACAGTTCTTTGTACCGGCACCCCATTTACATATAATCATAATGCATATGATGTTGACAAGGACTCACTTGTTTATTCGTTTGCCCAACCATTGGATTCAATGTACGAGGGATCTGTCTTTTCTTCCGCCTCATATCCGGCTGCGATTCCGTGGGAAGATGCATTTAATGTCAACAGTCCTTTTCCCGGTCCGGAGTTAAGCGGAAGTGTTCCGGCATCTCTTAACACTTCCACTGGCGAAATCTCTTTCACGCCTAACGAGAACGGAAACTATGTGACTGCTGTAAAAGTAAGTGCTTATCGCTGTGGAACTTTAGTGGCTGAAATATTCAGGGAAATTCAGACCGTGGTTATTCCCTGCGGCATTAATCTGCCGCCGATTATTACTGCGCCGTTTGTTAATACCCAAACGGGCTTACAGACATCATTTACAGACACAGTAAACGCCGGCGACATGGTTTCCTTTACCATCACGGCAACTGATAATGAATTTCTACCCATCGGAACCGCGCAAAGTATCAGCGTTAATGCTTCTGGTGGGCAATTTGGAACAAACTTTAACAACCCCAACGCTGGTTGCACCGATCCGCCCTGTGCCACATTAGATCCTGCGCCGCCAGTCATTCTTCCGAACAATGGAACTATAACATTTAACTGGCAAACCGGCTGCGATCATGTGGCAAACAACGACAATTGCTTTACTCCTATAAATATACATACGTTCGTTCTTACTTTCAAGGACGATTATTGCCCGGCACCTTCATATAGAATTGCGACAATTTCAATCGTTGTGGTTGCGCCTGAGCTGGTGCCGTCTCCATCGTTACGGTGCCTCGCTGTTGCCGCGAACGGTGATGTTGAACTAACCTGGATGCCATCGGTTGATCCTATTGGCTATTTCAACAGCTACCAGATTTTTAGCGGTCCTTCTGCCAATGGGCCTTTTACAGTGATCGACAGTATTTTTGACATTTCACAGAATAGCTACACAAACACTGCTACAAACGCAAATAATGCGTCGGTCTACTATTATATCAGAAGCCGCTCGGGTTGTGGTGGAAATGTGATGGCTGCTGCTGCCGACACGCTACAGACGATATTTCTTGAAGCAACGGACGCTGGTTCAGGGCAGATCGAAATTAACTGGAATGCACTTTCACAGCCATTGTTGCCAACCACGATTTTACCTTACCGGGTGCTGAGGCAATATCCTCCGGCCGCAATGCTTGATTTTACTACAACACCAGCGCTCACTACTGAAGATTTTATGTCGGGGTGCCTACAGGATATTTTTTACAATGTCACCATTGAAGATCAAAGCGGTTGTACTTCTGTTTCAAACGTAAACGGCGGACCTTTCAGTAACGACCAACCGCCGAACCCGCCTTCGATTGATTCTGTTTCTGTGAATTATACCGATAACTCTGTGTATATCGGTTGGACGTTATCTGCTTCAGCCGACACAAGGGCATATATTATCTACCAGATCATCAACGGAGTTCCCTCCCTTGTGGATACTGTTTTTGATCAAACAGCCACTTCCTATCTTTTCCAGGGTGGGAACCCAGACGCCGGTCCTCTTTCATTTATTGTAACCGCTCTCGACGAATGTGATCTTGAAAGTTCAGATCCGCCAGACCATTCAACAATTCACCTCGACTATGAACTTTTTTCGTGTGAAAACAGGGTTACACTAAGCTGGAATCCTTATGATTCCTGGGCTGGAGGAGTTAACCAATATGATGTTTATGTGAGTGAAAACGGAGCTGTTTATGAGGCAGCCGGAACGAGCCCCAACAATTTCATTAATCTCAGTAATCTCGAACAATCTGCTGCCTACTGCTTTATCGTCCGGGGAATCAGCAGTCAAGGCAATGCCAGCAGCACTTCTAACGAAATATGTTTTTTTGCTGATGTGCAGGACCTTCCGGAGTTTGCTTATCTGCGTAAGGCGACGGTATTAAGTGACGGAAGCGCTTTTTCGACCTGCGTAATTGATACTGCATCAGACGCAGCATTTTACAAGGTGTTGCGTTCACCATTTCCAGGAAATACTTTTGATACACTCGTCACTGCAGCAATTCCGCTTGCGACAAATGAGGTAAGCTATACAGACGTTCAGGCACTTACCGGTTCACAGAGCTACACCTACGTTTATGTTCTTGTAGATAAGTGCAACAATGAATCTAAAATTTCCAATAATGGCAGAACAATCCTCCTTCAGGGAATTGCAGACGACGGATTTGTAAATAGAATTCGTTGGAACACATACGGAAATTGGGACGCAGGTGTAAATCAGTACCGTTTATACAGGTCGATGAACGGGGGTGCAACTTTTGACTACCTGGCAACAACGGCATCTGATACCACGTTTGTCGACCGGGTTTTTGACGAGGTTGATACAAGTCTGGTGTTTTGTTACATTGTTGAAGCGATTGAAAATACAGGCAACCAATACGGTTTCCAGGATACGAGTTGGTCCAACAAGCTTTGTGTTACTCAGAAACCAACCGTTTATATTCCCAATACCTTTATTCCTCGTTCAAACACAAATAATACTTTCAAAGCGGTTGGTCTTTACGAAAACCTTGCAACCAATCACGAATTCATTATTTTTAATCGCTGGGGTGAGGAGATATTTTATACAAAGGATACTCATGAATCATGGGACGGGAAATATATGTCAGCTTATGTTCCCGGTGGTATTTATGTTTACCGGATAAGATTTAATTATCCGGACGGAAGCAGCTTCGATCATAAAGGAGCCGTTCTCGTACTTGATTAGGCGGGTGTTTGAGAAGGTTGACAGATAAATATTCTGCCGGTGTTCTTGTTTGCTTTCTTTTAATAAATTGCTCGTCCAAATCAGCCTATGAAATACATCCTACCTGTAATTGTTAATTTGTTTTTTATTAAAGCTTCTTTCTCGCAGAACATAAGGTGCGCAACGGATATTTTGGTTTCTCAGAGAGAACAATCAGATAGCACATATGCGGGCAGGCTTGACGAAACATACAAGCAAATATCCCAGGCTGCCAATCATTCCGCTCTGCACAGATCTGGAGAAATAAAACGTATCCCCGTTGTAGTTCACGTGGTGTATAATAATGACGAGCAGAATGTTTCGGATGAAGTTGTGCTGGACCAGATTGAAACCCTTAACAGAGACTACCGCCGTAAGAATGCAGATACAACGTTGACACGTGCAATTTTTTCACCCGTGGCCGGAGATGCGGGAATTGAATTTTTTCTTGCAGAATGGGATCCTCAGGGTTTGCCTACGAACGGCATTACCAGAACTCAGACAGATGTGGCCACTTTTATTAACTTTTCATTCGATTTAACACTGATGAAAACGGCTTCAACTGGCGGTGCAGACGCTTGGCCTGTCAGTAAATACCTTAATATATGGGTTTGCAACATGGCGATACCCATCCTCAATGTTCCCTTTATTCTGGGATTTGCCACACCGCCCGACGGCGCTCCCAACTGGCCGGCAGGTTCATCCGCTGAGCAACCTCAATATGATGGTGTGGTGGTTCACTATGAAGTTTTTGGCAGTCACCCGGATGCTAGCGGGCCGCTTGCAACAACAAACCGTGGAAGAACTGCGACACATGAAGTCGGGCATTACCTTGGACTTCGCCATATTTGGGGAGACGGGCAGGGTGCAGATGTTTGTGTTGTTGATGATGGAATTGATGATACACCGAAGGCTGCTGCTGCAAATCAGCAGACATGTGATTACCTGGCAAATTCATGTCAGGAGGGAAGTGAAGATCTCCCTGATATGCTCGAGAATTACATGGACTATTCGGATGAGAACTGCCTGAATATGTTTACAAAACAGCAGATATCGGCGATGCACTATGTTTTGGACAATTTCCGCCAGGATCTTCTTGTTGCTGGTGAAAATAGTCCGTCAGCTGAAACAGGACTTCGATTATATCCGAATCCAGCGAGCACTATTCTAACGATTAAGAATGAATTGATTCAAGGAAACGCATTTTCATTTTCAATTTATCAGGCTGATGGGACATGTGTGATGAAGGGTGCAAGCTCGGATAGATTAGACATTTCGGGACTTTCCTGTGGCTTATACTCGCTGGTGATAAATGATAATGCAAGGTTTTTTTCCGGGCGTTTTATTAAAGACTAATTTCTTTTGCTGATTTACCACATTAACAAACAGCATGTTAAAATTTCAGCCTATTTTTTAAAAGAATCTTTTTCAACTGCAATGTTCAAAATCATCAATTGCTGAAAGAAAGGCCATTTCACCTTTTTTTATCTCGTCAATCTGATTATTTTTGCCCGTCGCATAAACCTATTAAGTATGAAACGAAGCTTTTACCTGGCTTTAATTTTCGCTGGTCTTTCTTATTTCAATCCTGTCGCTGCAGCTGAAATTAAAACATCAGGCGTGCCTTCCGATGAATCGTCGGATATTCTTGCAGGAACTTGCCAAATCCAGACAAGTAATATCAACCTAACCGGTCTCTCATCACTTTGTCAGGGCTCAACAGTTGTTGTGGAGTTTACGGCGCTCGGAACATACAATTCCGGAAATGTTTTTACAGCTCAGTTATCCGACGGAAGTGGAAGTTTTGCATCCCCGACTAATATAGGTAGCTTACCATTCTCCGGTGTAATGCCGGCTCCTGTTCCAGGAGTGATTGGAGCTCAGTCCTATATATACTGTCAAATTCCTTCGGTTCCTTTTGGTTCTCAGTATCGTATCAGGGTTATCAGCTCGGATCCTGAGAATATAGAAATTGGTTGCGATAACGGAACAGATCTTACCATCAAAAACCAGATAGCACCTCCGATTCCAGGCGTAATTGTTAACGGACCACGCGAATTTTGTAATAATTCTGCAACTACTTTTCTTTTGTCAACCGTAACTGGGAATAATTGGTTTCCAGACGGCTCAAGTACCAATCCATTTCTTTTGGTTACGGGAACCGGATGTTTTTATACACAGATTACCGGAGCTAACGGATGCGCGACATCTTCCATTCCTGAGTGCTTTCTTGAGAATACAGGGATAATAGCAGGAATGTTTCTTTTTGAGGAGGGCGGGAAAGTAAGCCCCCCTACGTCGGATTCAACTGTCGTAGTATGTGAAGGTGATTCTATCCAATTGGGAATAATAATAAGTGGAGGAACGCCGCCATACGATATTGTTTATACCGCAGACGCTGGCAATACATTTATTACTCTTGAAGATGTAGGTAATCCGACACCATCAGGAAACAATACAATTACGTTTTTTATTAATACTCCCGGCACATACCAGCTGATTGGGTTAACAGATAATTTTTCGACCAATTGCGGAGGAACAATAAGTACTTCCGGAGCTATCGTTTTCGAATCAACTCCGCGACCTGTTGCCTCATTTAGTTATAATTCATTTTGTGGTTCTGTTTCGCTGGCTCCTTTTTTAGCGCCAGGCTCTCTGTTAGGAGGCACTTTCTCGTTTGATCCGAATCCTGGAGACGGCGCAACCGTTGATGCTGTGACAGGCATTATTTCTGGAGCGTTCGCAGGAACTACATATAATGTTGTTTACACTGCTCAAGGGCAGTTCTGCTCTGCAGACGCAGCTGCATCAGTTACGCCGAATGATTCGGATATCGTTTCGTTTGACATTGTTCCTTTCTGTGCTAATAGCTCATCAGCTGCCCCGGTAACTGCTCCTGGTTTTGCTACCGGCGGAACGTTCTCTTTCGCAATAGGGTCCGCAGCAGGGGCTGTAATCGACCCAGTTAGCGGAATCATTTCAAACGTATCACTTGACTCCTTATACATAATAAGGTATGAATCTCCTGCAGGTGTTTGTCAGGGAGTTTTCACCGATTCCGTTACAACCAATGCTGCTCCGCGGGTTACTGAGAGCCTTGCCGTTAACACAACTTGTACTCCAGACACAGGAAGTATTGAGATTATTACGGTAAATGACGGACCTCTTGATTTCTTCTCATTCAGCTGGTCAAACGGAGAAGTTACTTCAGCTATCGACTCACTCGATGCAGGAGCTTATGCATTAACCATCACCGACAGTAATGGGTGTACATTCGATACCTCGTTTACGATAGTTAATACGAATCTCCCGGTAATTACATTAACCCCAACACCGGCCACATGCGGCGCTGCCAATGGGGTGATTTCTCTTGTCACAGATCCTGAATCTGTAAACTATGTTTTTGACTGGAGTAATGATGCCGTAACTCAGGATCTGACAGGTCTTGCGGTAGGTACTTATTCGGTGATTGTTGTCGATACTGTTACAACATGTTCTGTAAGCGGGGCCGCAACAATCATTAATGAGGCAGCACCGGTGGTTACATTGGATAGTATTGTTAATTCGCTTTGCGGACAGAGCCTTGGAAGTATTTTTATTTCTGTTACTGGTGGCGAGGGCATTATTTCCCACAATTGGAGCAACGGAGCTGTAACGCCAGACCTGGAGGACGTTGCTTCCGGAACTTATACAGATACTATCACGGACGAAAACGGTTGCCAGGTTTTATTCACTGCAACAATTGAAAACACAAACGAATTCTTTGCAACTGGCACTGTTACTCAACCAACCTGCATTAATCCGGGTAGCGGAGCTATAAGCATCACCATTGACGGAGGAGCTGCGCCATTTATTTATTCAGTTAATAATGAGGTGCCTGTTGTTTCTCCCACAAACCAATTCAATTTACCCAATCTTTCTCCCGGCGCTTATCAGATTATAATCACCGGTGCCGCACAGTGTGTTGACACAGTATCACTAACAATCGCTCCATTAAATACAATCACGCTTTCGTCAGACACTACGTCGGCTACCTGTCAGAATGAAGACGGCGCAATTGACCTTACCGTGAATGGAGGTTCTGGAAGCTATACATATATATGGAGTAATTCCGAAAGCACCCAGGATATTGATTCTCTACTTGAGGGAACTTATTCTGTTGTGGTTACTGATTCTGCAGATGCTACCTGTACAGCTGCACTTAGCGTTACTATTATCAATGGAAACTTGCCTAATCCTGAATTTGATGTTACAAATTCGTGTCTCGTTAACTCTGGAATTATTTCAATAACAATTCCTAATGGCTCAGGTGATTTTGACTTCAATTGGTCAGGCCCGGACTCGTTCTCAGATTCAACAGCAACAATAGATTCACTTGCTCCAGGAACTTACGCGGTTACTATTACAGACAACGTAACAAACTGCGTGGTAAATACAAGTGCGACTGTAATTTTCAGCAATCCGTTACCTGATTCGGTAATTGTCCTCAATACGACATGCGGTCTGAATAACGGGCTCATCGATATTACTATCGGCGACCCATTGTTTACGTTTTCCTGGAGTGATAACGCTTCAGCAACGCTTGACCGGATCAACCTCGCTCCGGGAACTTACATTCTAACTCTTATCAACGATGAGTTATGCTTTAAAACAGACACATTTACAATTGCACCTAGCATTCAGCCAACATCAACTGAGCCTGTTATTGTAAATCCTTCGTGTGGAAATGATACTGGAAGTGTTTCATTTTCTCTTGTTAATGTTACAGCGCCTGTGATCTGGACAGTTAACGGGGCATCAGTTGCAAACTCTTCAGATGTTACAAATACCGGGATAACAATCGATTCGCTGGCAGCTGGAAACTACATTATTACTGCTGCAGATGCTGCAGGTTGTACCGTGAGCAACTCTGTTTCACTCGTAAACCCAGATCAACCGTTCGTTGAGAGCCTTACTGTAACAAATACTGAATGTGGTCTTTCAACCGGACAGCTTGACATTAATATCAGCGGTGGATCAGGGTCTTTTACTTTTTCAATTGTAAATGAGCAGGGTGATACAATTCCTGCTTCTCCAGGTGTTTCTGACCTTTCGTTCGGCTGTTATCAGATCATTGTTGAAGATGCAAACGGCTGTTCAGTAGATACCGCTGCCTGCATCAGGAACAACAATTCACCTGTTATTTCCCTTGAAGTTGTGCAGCCAAGCTGTGGACAAAATAATGGTTCCATTACGGCACTTATCACTGCTGGTGTTCCTCCTTACACTATTAGTTGGACAGGAAGCGCTGACACGGATTCAGCTATTACCGGCCTTTCATCAGGAACGTATACAATTTTTGTTTCAGATGAGAATGGTTGTCAATCTGATACTTCAGTTACCCTGATTGGGACAGGCGTTCCTATTTTAACGGCAGAGCAGATCAACACAACATGCGGCAATTCAATCGGTTCGATTAGTATAATAGTGTCTGGTGGCCTTCAGCCATATGATTTTGCCTGGTCGAACGATTCTACCACGGCGAATATTACAGGATTACCTGTTGGAACTTATTCAGTTGTTGTAACAGATTCGGCGGGTTGTTCTGTTCCGGGAGAATTCCACATTACAAATACTGACGGTATTCAGGCTTCAGTGACGAACCTTGCACCGGCAACATGCGGCGCTTCTAACGGTGAGATAAGCATCGCTATTACTGGAGGCTCTGGTGTCTTTACTTTTGAATGGACAGGAGCCGGTATTAATCCTGATTCTTTAAATCAGGTGGGTCTGGCTGCAGGAAGCTATTCATTTGTTGTGACAGATGATTTTACTGGTTGTGTAGATTCATTGACAATTACAATTACCGATGAAGGATTCACTGTGGAGTCGGTTGTTTCGGATGCGGGATGCGGCCAGACCAATGGTGAAGTTGCGCTTTCAATTACTGGCGGAACCGCACCTTACACGATTACTTATTGTGATGGAGTTTTAAACGGTGCCGCCGCTAACGTCACCATCTCAGGTCTTTCGGCAGGTTTATGTGCTTTCACTATCACCGACGCTAATGATTGTGAGCAGACTCTTTCAGTAACAATTGGCGGTGGAAGCGCTCCTCAGGCGACTTTCACGCAGATAAATACGACCTGTGGAAATGACACTGGTTCTGTTGACATTACTGTTACAGGTGGCGTGTTGCCTTACTCTTTTGAATGGCAGTTTAATAACGGAATTATCCCGGATACAACAGAAGATCTGGATTCTCTTACGGCCGGAGCTTATATTGTTACAATCACCGATTCTGCGGGATGTTCCTCAACTTTAAATTTCACCATCATTAATTCCGACGCACCTGTTGTTACTGGAATCATTACCACTCCAAGTTCATGCGGTGACTCAACTGGAACTATAACTGTTAATGTAACTAACCTGGTTCCGGGAGCTGTATTCAGCTGGGCGGGGCCTAATGGTTTTACTTCGTCAGAACAGAATCTGGATTCTCTCGCTCCGGGCACATATGTGGTAACAATAACCTCAGGAGCTTGTGACCTGGTAATTGATTCAGGCACCATTACCAATACAGACGCTCCAACTGCGAGCCTTTCTGTTTCTGAAGATACCATTTGTTCAGGTGTTTCAGCCACACTTACAGTTGAACTTACCGGAACAGCTCCATTCACAATTGTTTACACGGATGGAAATCTACCTGTTACTGTAACCTCTTTTGATGGACTCACGTTTACGGTGAACGTGAATCCAACTATTACGACAACTTACTCGCTGGTATCGCTTGTTTCAGACAGCAACCCAACCTGCCCCGGCACCTTGCTGGCGGACTCTGCTACGGTTGTTGTAAATCCAACGCCTGCTGCACCTGTTGTAACTGCTGGTGGTCCTTTGACTTTCTGCCAGGGCGACAGCGTAATTCTTACTTCCAGCGCCCTTGCGGGAAATAACTGGAATGTTGCGGGTGCAGATTCTTCTGATCAGTCAATTACTGTTACAACATCAGGAACTTTCTTTGTTACGTTGACTAATGCGTTCGGTTGTGCTGCAATTTCAGAGTCTGTAACAGTAACAGTTGGAGGCGGAGGAACGATCTTCGCAGGAAACGACACAACTGTTTGTGCAGGCCAACCGGTTCAGCTTCAAGCTGTTGGTGGAGGCCCTGATTATATTTGGAGTCCTTCTATTTACCTTTCTGGAACGATCATTTCAAATCCACTAGCGATTCCTTTTGAAACCACGACATACACAGTCACAAGTGATGGAGTATGTGGGTCAGCAACTGGTACT
>Ga0105049_10008153_pt1 | contig 12154 bp, 13 predicted proteins | sample MAT06_FD_78087 | JGI IMG/M metagenome (GOLD analysis project Ga0105049, IMG submission 78087) | Freshwater microbial communities from Lake Fryxell liftoff mats and glacier meltwater in Antarctica - MAT-06 | ecosystem: Environmental > Aquatic > Freshwater > Ice > Liftoff microbial mat | place...
CGGGGTCGCATTAAACGTGGCCGTGAACGTGCCGGTTTGGCTCGTCATCGCCGTGTTCGTAAACACGCCACCGGCGGACACCACCACTGTGCCGGGGGCCACAAACGTGTAGGTCGCCGAGGTCACCGCGCTGCTCGTGAGCCCAGTCTTGTAGGCGATGCCCTTGATCGTGGCGTTGCCGCTGACCGCCAGCGGGCCGCTGTAGACCGTGCCCACCGTATCCGAGGGCGTGCTGCCGTCCGTCGTGTAGCGGATCGAGGCGCCGCTCGTCGAACTGCTCAGCGTCACCGACTGCGTCGAGGAATACGTGCCGCCAGCCGGGCTGAATGTCGGGGTCGCAACGGTCGGCGTGCCACCGCCACCGCGGACCGGCATCATGGTTGCAAAGGTTTCGGAGCTATTGCCCAAGCGCACTTCATCAAACCAAGCCACGGCACGATAAGAACTGGTGGAGTTGTTGCCCGACCATGGCCACTTGTAGATGCCATATTTCCAGTAGTTTTGCGTCTGGTCAGGATAGCCGATGCTGATGTTGTTCCGGGTTAAGGTCGGTGTGCTCTCACTGTCGCTATTGAGCCAGATAACCAACTGGCCGTTGCCCGAATTGCTCCAGGTGATTTTGACGATGAAATCATTCCATTGATCCTGTAATACATTGGCAAAAGATGAGCTGTCACCGCTGCCCTTTGGATCACTTGAAATATCCCAACGCCAGCGGGCACGCCATTTTTGCTCCCCACTGAGCAATTCTCTCGTCATATCGAAAGGGGGACGGCGAAAAGTGTCGTCGCCATGGATCTGCCCCAAGATTTCGGAAGTGCCATCATAATTCGAGTTGCTGGGAACATAAACGCTCCAAGCATACCATGAGGTGCCGCTCTGGCTGGTGTTGCCCAAAGACAACTCGCTGCGAGATCCGCTGGAAACATCATTATCCTCGCGACGAAGCTCAAAACGAAGTGCATTCGTGCCGGGACGGCCGGAGACCGGCGCTGGTGCGGTCAGAACCTGCGTTGAATGTCCGCCGGGATTGGCCGATTGCTCTCTAACGCTCAGCGATCCGGTGCGACTGAGTTCGGTAGTTCCGGTGGTATCAAAATCCGCCGCGTAGTGAATCGTGCCATAAACCGGCACACAAACCAAAGCATACATCAAGGCGATAGCCTTGGCGTAGAGAGATATCTTTTTCATGTTAATCACCTATGTTTTTTCGTCCCTCTAAGTAGGGATGGGTTGGGGGTGGGGGGTAATGACAATAAAGCGACGAGAGACCTTAGATGATACTAATCTCAGGCAATCGATTCGCGGATAATTTTTTCAATCGAGCGGAGTATCTTATGGGTATCTGGATTTTTTTTGATATGTGTTGACTGACAAAAAAGGGGACGGAGAGGGAGCGCGCGCCGCGCAACTGAGGGGGGCGCTCCGTCTGAACCGAGGACCTCGTCCCGGCTGGAACCGTTGAAGCGTTTAAGTCACGCGGGTGTTTTCATAAGTGGTGAAATCGTTCTTGGAGCTGACGCCCACCTTGCGGCTGGCAGGAAAGCGGCGGGGTTTGAGGGAGAAAGTCAGAATGAAAAAAAGTTCGGTATCGTAAAACCCCCGACGCTTCCGCCGGGGGGGCGTGTTTGAGGAGCGAGCGGGGCGGTCGCGGAGATCATGGCGGTCGCGTGGATCGCGCCGGAGGCGATGAGTTCGAGCGCCCGGTGGTAGTCTTCGGGGGTGGCGCCGCAACTGCCAAGCAGGCTGATCTCGCGAGTGACGACGGCTTGGAGAGGAAAGCGTTGAGTGGCGGGGGCGAGGTTGCCGACGAGGGTAACGTGTCCGCCGCGGCGGGCGAGATTGATGGCGAGGTTCAGGGTTGGTTCCATCCCGACCACCTCGAACACGTGGTCGGCGCCGTGACCGCTGGTGAGGGCGGCGACTTCCGCGGTCGGGTCACCGGACCGTGAGTTGATGGTGTGGGTGGCACCGAGCTCGCGCGCGACGGCCAGGCGATGGTCCACAAGGTCGAGGGCAATGATGTTTCGAACGTCGGCGGCGCGGAGGGACTGGATCACCAACAGACCAATCAGCCCGGCTCCGATGACGACGACCCAATCGGTGGGCTTGGTGGGGGCCCGGCGAATGGCGTGCAACGCCACGGCGGTGGGCTCGACGAGGGCGGCGTGTTCGAATGATAAGGTATCGGGCAGGCGGTAAAGAAGGCGGGCGGGCACGTTGAGGAATTCAGCGAAGGCTCCGGGTTGATTATAGTCGGCGGGCGCGACGCCGAAGACCCGACGATGCGCGCACAGGTTGGTGTGGTCGGCGCGACAGTCGGCGCATTGACCGCAGTAGAGCATGGAGTCGAACGTGACGCGGTCGCCGACGGTCCAGCCGTCCACGCCGGGGCCGAGGGCGGTGATCTCGCCGGCGGCCTCGTGACCCATGATGAGGGGGGGGGTGGCGACGGCCGCTGGAGCCGTCCCAACCGTGCAGGTCGCTGCCGCAGATGCCGCAGGCGCGGATGCGCAGGAGCACTTCGCCGGGGCCCGCAGAGGGCGTCACGATTTGGGTCAGCTCTAATTGTGAAGGGGCGGTGAGGAGGAGCGCTTGCATGGCAACTAGGAGAGGGTTGGTAATGAGTGCAGCAGGGATCGACCAGCAACAAATGGGTGAGGGGTTGCACACCGGTCGGCGCGGGAGTCGGGTTGGGTGAGTGCGGACGTTAACGATTATAAGGCGGGCGGGGTAAAAGGCAAAATAGTGGTCCGAGATCCGAAAGAAAAGACCGTCGAGATGAAGGTGAGGCGCAGTTCCCGAGGGCAAGTCGCGCCGGTGATGTGCGATGCTGACGAGAGCGCGGGCATAAATTTATAGCGCTTCAAAAGAGCACAAAAATGAACCCCGAATCCAGGAAGGGAGCGACCAACGACTTTGCGCGGGGATGAAAACGGGACGCAGGGTTACTCAAAATGCGGTCGCGTGCCATGGTCGGGTCTGGACCGGCAACCGACAGATCCAGCGGTGCTTGATCGCCGGGCCGAAAATTCACGGCCGCAGGCGGGACTCCGCCGGGGCAATCTGCCCGATGAATGGATTTAGGGGAATGCACTACGCATGAACGGCGGCGGGCGACTTTTTAGAGGAATTCATAAGTTTATTATGGGTAGGTGGATAGGCTGGCGAGAATCGAGTTGGTACGAATTAGGCGACGGAGGAAGGCAGCTCGGTCGGGCGTGATGTTCAGCCTAGCGTGTAAGCTTTATGAAAAACATTCCCGCACTCGCTATTCTTATCGTCGGCATCGTGCTGCTGATCCTTGGGGTCAATGCATCGGATTCGGTTGGTTCATCGATTTCGGAAGCCGTCAACGGAGCGCCAACCGACAAGAGCATGTGGCTGCTGGGGCTGGGCATCTTGGTCACCGTGGTGGGAGCTGCGGGCATGGTGCGCAGCGGCAAGTCGTCTTAAAAGCGACGCGACTCCCCCTGCTTTCGTTGGATTCTCCAACTGTTCCTAACCTCCTAACCCAGAATAAAAATTATGAAAACAACTGCTACTGAAAAATCCGCCAAGGAAGTTTCTAACGATCTGCGCGTGCTGATCGCCGACGCCGAAAAACTGTTCTCCAGCGCGGGAGATGATGCTAACGATCAGATTGCTGAACTGCGCGAAAGGATGCGGACGGCGCTCGACGATGGGCGTTCCAGCTATAACCGCTTGAATAACCGGGTGTCGGAAACGGCGTCGGAGAAGGTGCATCAAGCCGACGATTACGTGCGTACGCATCCCTATCATGTTTTGGGCGTGGCGGCCGGGATTGGTGCGTTGGTCGCTTTGCTGGTGTCGCGTCGCGACTGAGCCGCGATCCTGACGCAGGGCTTGCAGATCACAATAACCGAGAGGCGTCGTCCCGCGGGACGACGCCTTTGTCGGCGGCTCGCCTCGTTTGGCGGGCGGTGGAAAAACGGGCCGCGTTGGCCGGCCCTCGAAGCTGCCGAGGCGGGAGAGTCGGGGCTGCGTCTATCCTTGGGCTGCACCGCCGTCCTGCTGACCGCTAAGCTCACGGCTATCTCGCTGCTGGTGCTGGCGGTCGGGTTGTCGTGGGAAACTGCATACCGGGTAGTTGTGCCGGTGGTTGCCACGAACACGACGGGCGTTTTCGCGGTGGGGTTGTTCATTTGGTTGCTGATGAGGCTGCGCGCGTGGCGTCCCTTTGATGCGCCCCGAAAGCAATGGACGAAGGATCTAAATGCGTTTGAGGCGATGAGGCCGGATCGAGAGGATTCGTCGTTGGAAAAGGGGGAAAACTCATGACGCGCGACGACCATAAACGCCGGCTGATGATCGTGTGCACCTGTGATCGGCTGCAATGGACGGCCGGGGGCGTGAAGCGGAGAAGTGGCTCGATGGCCACGGGTCGCTGTTGGGCTTGTGACGCGACCGGCGAGGGCGCGCGGCGGGCCGGGCGGAGCGAAGTGATCGGGGAGGCGACGGTTATTGGAAGTCGATGAGTTCGATTTCGAAAACGAGGGTGGCTTTGCGCGGAATTTTGCCGCGGATGCCACGGTCGCCGTAGGCGCGCCAATACGGGATGATGACGGTGCGGATTTCGCCGCGGCGCATGGTGGGGAGGATCTCGTCCCAGCCGGAGATGACGCGGCCGGTGCCGAGTTGGAAATTGAAGGGTCCTTCGTTGGAGTCGTGGCTGTTGTCGAAGGGCGTGCCGTCGAGGAAGGAGGCGCGGTAGTGGGCTTTGATCCATTGGCCGGGGCGGGGGCCTTGGTCGCCGGTGCCGGGGCGCTGGATGATGTAGCGCAGGCCGGTGGGAGTAATGGCGGCTTCGGGCGGATCTTCCTCTTTCTGATAACCGGTCCCCGCTGTTGTCAGACGGGGTAATTTACTGAGGGGAAACGGTGGTTTTAAACTTTATTTTTAGACGTCGTTTGATCGGTTTTTTTAATGACAACAAAGGGCTGCCCAGAGTGGGGAGAACGGCGAGGATTTCCTGTTGAGCGGAAGGCATGGAGTCCGGGAGGCGCCATAAGTTGTGCGCCTCGGGGCCGAGCCCGACCAAGCGCACGCCGAACTCGGGTTTGCCAAAGACCACGTGGGATAGGGCTCATCCTCCCACCATACTGGGTAGACAATCATCTACCCCGGAACTAGTGTCGCTCGACATGAGGTATACATCAATTCGAGTAGCGCCGCCTTTTCGGGGTTGTCTGCTTCGACGTGCCTTTTGTCGATAATCCCATGGGGTCACCAAGCGCAATCCAGGCGCCCCAGTCTGATCTGATTCGATCCGATGCGGCGAGAATTGCGCCCAGTGCGGAACCTCTTCCCCACCTTTACAGTGCTAACACGGAAAATATCATGTTCCGACCCTTGGTCAAACCCGCCCAGCGGCTCTTGACGATGGCCTCTTTATTTGGCCGCGCGGATGGCTTCAACGCACCGCTGGCTTTGGCCGACGGCATCGTCTCCTTCGTATTCGATCACAGCCGATCCATTGAAGGGTAGCGTGCGGAATTTCTCCAGAAAGGCAGGGAGATCCAGCGCCCCCTGACCCACGACGACATCGGTGTGAGCACCATCGCGACTGAAGATGAAATCCTTAAAGTGCACGCCATAAAGGCGGTCGCCAAAGGCGTCCAGCCACGCGACTGGGTTTTCTCCGGCTTGCAGACACCATGCCGTATCGAGGCAGAGCCCGATACTTGATCCACTCTTTTCCAGCAGGTACTTTAAAATCGTCGCGTTACCCAGCCAATGCTTGCCCCCATGATTATGGATGGCGGCCCGCATATCGTATTCACCGCACAAGCGCTCGAGCATGGCGAGGACAGCCTCATGGCCTTCCGGCCCGAAGGAGCAACTCACCACGTCGCATCCCGCGCGCCGGGCAAACTCGAAGAAACGCCGATTGAACGCTTCGTCGTCCTTCGCCCCGACCACCCCGATGCCGGAAATCCTGATGCCCGCCTCGCGATAGATTTTGATCGTGCGCTCTTGGGCGTCCTGATCGTCGTAATTAACATGGCAGGCTGAAAGATCGATCGTCGAAGCACCACACGCCTTCACCGCAGCCGCGACGTCGGTGTTTTCCTCGATGGCTCGGAAAGAATAACTCTTAATGCCGATTTCTTTGTTTAGGTTGTACATGGATTTGAATTTTTACGGTTTTCAGTCGTGCCGCGTCCCCTCGGGGAACGACCTTCCGGCCAGCTTGTAACATTGCTGCAGAATGGCGACGCGCCGGCGGACCGATTGCGGCGTTATTTTTTGCGGAGCAGCCTCCCGGATGATGCTCCAGAGGTCGGCGTAAGAATCGAGTGTCGGCTGGTCGCCGGGAGCGGCCCCCGCTCCGCTGTCTGCAGCGGATTCCGCATCCCAGAACCCTTCCCGCCAAGGCAGTTTTTCTTGGTTGTACGTTCGGCCGGTCGTGGGATTGGTGTCGAGCGACCGCTCCGGCATTTCGCTCCAGTCCACCCATTTCCATTCCAGTCGACCGGCATTGCCCCGCAGGCCGCCCGCCGTCCCACAAACGTACCAGCGATCCAGGGGATACGCTGCTGTGGCTAGCAAGTTGATTTGGATCACGGGAGCATCCTTAGCACGGAGTAGGATTTGCACTTCGTCCTCCGCATCGCCGCTGGCCAATGAACGGCGCAGGTCGCACCACACCTCGGGCTCGGTATCCCCGAAAAGCTCAAGCGCGTGATCGAGCGGGTGCGGACCATTGTTGTAGAGCTGTCCACCACCGAATTGCCTCGAAGTCTGCCAGTCCCACCGCCGGGAGAATCCCGCCCACGAGATATTTATGAAGGTAATCCGGCCCAGCAGCCCGCTGCCGATGAGTTCTTTCACCTTAAGGAAATCGGGCTCATAGCGTCGCTGCTGGAACGGCTGCAGGACCAGTCCGCGCTGCTCGGCCGCCGTCCTCATCGCATCGACGTCAGCGGTCGTATAGCCAAATGGTTTCTCGCATAAAACGTGTTTCCCTGCCTCGAGCGCCGCCAGCGTCTGGCGAGCATGGAATTTGTTTGGCGAAGCCACCACCACCATCTCGACATCCTCTAAACCCAGTAATTCTTCCGACGTCGCACAGGCCTTCGCCTCCGGCCAATCCGGGTGGATCCTCCGCTCCAGCAAAGGATCGTAAATCGCAGCCACCCGGAACCGATCCTGCATCTGCAAGTAGGCGTTAGCGTGAATGCTGCACCCGCTTCGGCCGAAACCGATGATCCCGACTGCAATGGGCTTTTTCATTAACCCCATATTACAGAATTTCACTCTCTCTCGCGTTCGGAATCTGCTCCGACCATGTATGAAATCTGCTCATCAACCAGCGACGAAGGGGCCCGCCCGTAAAGGTTGCGAAAAGCGGTAGCGAAGTGTTGGGACGATGAGAATCCCGTCGCGTGCGCAATCTCGGTCACCGACCGTTTCCCCTGCCTGAGCCACTCCCTCGCCTGTCCTAACCGGATCTCCCGAAACCGCGCGGCCGGAGACGTGCCCTTGTGTCTCTGGCACATCCGCCCCAAGGTCGCCCGTGAAACTCCAATGATATCAGCCATATCGTCCAAGCGCAGCGGATTTCCCACGTTAACGGCCATGATCCGCTCGAGTTCCTCAATCACCCAGAGCCCCGGCGTCTTCTGGGAATCCGTAAGAACTGGTTCGTTCAGCCGAGCGAAAGCTTTATCGCCGAGCAGCCGGAGGCAGAGAGCATGGAAGGCAATGGCTTGCTCGTGGTGGCCGCGCCCGGCGAGATCCGCGCATCGCTGCGCATCCGCGAGTGCGGCGGCGTTTAGCTTCACAGGTTGCCCTTGGCCCGCCCCTAGCTCGGCCCAAGGAGAGCAAAAGGTAACATTGAGGTAACGGCCTCGCGGCGCATCCGCCCGCGGCTCGCGCTCAACTGAAGGTGCCAGCCAGATCGCGTCGCCGACCGTGAGCCGGTGCGCTTTCCTTTCCACTACCGTGCACACCCGTCCTTCGAGAACCGCGTAGAATTGGTGCCTCGAATGGACATGACGTGGAAACGCGTAGGTCGCTCCGAAGCTCGGTGCGACTATCTGAATGCCTTCAATAGGATACGCCAGCGAAGGAGTCCGGGGGGCGCCTGAATTTAGGTTCAACATTGGTCACTCATCCGAGACGTTGCGATCGCGAAACTGATCAATCTGGTCAACGGCGACCTGATTCTACCACCGTATTGATTCATATTTCAGATTTTAAAGACGTCATGGTGGATCATTTTAAGCGCTTCATTGTAAAACTTTTAGCGATTCCGCCGTCGGCTAAGACGTCAGTTCGCTTAAGACGCCGACCACCACCCGAAACTATAGAAGTCTCGGAAAACGACCCGATGATTCTTGGCGTGCATGTCCAGGGTCAAATCCGCCGTTCCCGCTATCCGGTGCAATTGCCGGTTGCAGAAACCACAAGGTGGCGGGGACCACGTCACCTCATTCGCCTCCCCTTGGCTACGAAACGCCAGCAGGTGGACCAATTCGTCAGCCTGGTCGAAAACGGCAAACCCACAGAGATTCGAACCGTTCGGACACTCACCGAAGGGCTGGACCCAGCCTCCGTGCAGCGTGTTTCGGTGACGTTTCCAATGCCCAATCATTATTGCGAGATCAGATCCAAAGTTCACGCTCAGCCCCGTGTTTTCAAACCACGCCAGCGGCGAACTCAACATCACCGAGGCGAAAAGCCAGTCCGCCCGATAGTGTGCCGGGGCGAGCGGATCCGACCCGTAAATTTCCTGGTTCCGCTCCGGGTTCAGCAACTCCATCCGCAGGCGAGCGGGATGGACCGTGGCGCTCAGTGTCCATAATGACCGAAGGGTGGCGTGAGGATAGTAGGTCCCCCAATCGGAATACCTGTTTTCTATGAAGACGGTCGCGCCATCGGGCACGCCCCAAACGCCCAGTCGAGCCTCGTCGGTGAGATCCAAATCAAGTCGTATCACTCCCCCCGAAAGTCGGCTCAAACGTTCGAGCAGGCAGCCTAAACTTTCCTCGCCGAGCCGTGAATCCAGCTTGATTGCATCGAGCTTAAAATGCGCGATACCATGTTCACGCCAAAGTCCTAGGATCACATCGGCATCCCGAGACCAGTGGCAGAACGAATCGGTTGAATCGGGTGCGAACCACAGACCAAGTTTCAAACCCAAGTTTGTTGCCTCCGCAACCAGCGGACCCAGACCACGCGGGAAACGCTGCGGGTCGGTTTCCCAAAAATGAGGCGTTTGCGCCCAGAATCCGTTCCACACTCCACCTTTTTCGACGGTGTTTGATGTCCGTCCAGTTTGCCAGCCATCGTCCAACTGTACAACCTCGATCCCTAGCTCGGCGCCGCGACGAATCTCGGCGAGCGCGAAGCTTTCGTTGAGCCGAGCAGCCCGGGAGCGATCACCCCAAGTGTTACTCAACAAGAGCCCATCAAGGACGGCTCCATGATTGAGCTGATAGCGATGCAAGGCGCGAGTTAGGCCCGCGGCTCCGCCTTTGAAGTGAAGAATCACCTCAGGATAGGCGACGTTGCAGGTCCCCGGAACAAAACGCCAACAGCTCCCTTCCCGAACGAGTCGCACGTTGGGACCGGAGTCCCAACTGCGAATTGCAGAACTTGGGGCACGGCGGAGCCAAACCCACCCGTTTCTATCGGCAGGATTCTCCACCGCTATTACGTTCGCGCTTAGAGCTATTTCCTGATCGACCGAATCAAGCTGCCGTGTGTGCGACCAAGCGACCTGGCCACAATTATCGGTTCGATCAGCAAAATAGTACTCCGTTACCAACATATGCGAAAATATCTGCATCGGAATACAGGATTAAATGACAGCGCCCTGTCGTTGCAACAGCTTCATGGTCACCTCACGTCTTACACGACAGCAGTACCTCTTTGGTCTCCACGGAAAAGCAAACCTAGCTCTGGAACGCTGCTGGAGCGGAAACGTTAAGCAAAGGGCATTTTGAAGAATTCGGTTTCGCGCCAGATGAACACGATTCATGATTAAGGCCGGAGGGATTTCAATCCGAGGCTGGGGATTTCCCGCGAAGAGGACGACTCGATTCAAGGGGTCGAGCAGCAGCCCGGGCCCCCGGGGGTATAGGAGTCTCCGAGCTGCGCCCATTTTCGATGCGTCTTGGCTTATCCCGACTGCAAAATCGGCAGGTTGAGCAAGCGAGCGGGTAGGTCGCAGGTCATGTGCCGGAGCGCCGCAGGCGTGATGTGGTGATCCAAATAGTAACGGTAAATCTCGCTCCATACCTCGGGCCACTGAGGGTTCTCGACTTGGCCGCAATCGCTGTCGAGCACGGTGCTCTCGGTGCCGAGCGTCTCGATCGCCTGCAAGTTGGCCTCGAAGTTCAAACGGTAGTGCCCGTCGCCCCCCGGGTGCGAGTAACAGCGCTCGAAGATCACTGGCCCCTCCGCGAGCAGGGCCGCTTGTTGCTCGACCGACATTGCCACGACGGGGTGCTCAGGGTGCGTAATGAGAAACTTTTTCACGCCTAATGCCCAAGCCACGCGCGCCACGATCACGCTTTCGTCCGCCGAGAGGTGTCCAGTCGCAACCGCGATGTCGGCCTCTGCAGCCAGACGCAACACCTCGGCTAGGGCGGGGGTGACTCGCCCCTCGTGCACGACCGGCTCGCCGCCGGTTTTACCCTCATAGCGCCGGTGGTTCTCCGCCATAAGCGTCGGCAACCAAATGATCTTGGCTCCCATCCGGATGGCGTGGGTGACGACCGCCGGGTTGACCCCGCCCGCCGATGAGTTGAGCACGAGGCTGCCATGGATCTCGGTGCCGGCATATCGGGCGCGCGCCAGCCAAGCCCGTTCGGCAGTGCACGAGTTATGGGATTTTAGCACGGCGCCGCGCGCACCGCTCGCCAGCACCGCAGCGGCCAGCCCGTCGTCCGTGAATTTCCGGACGCGAACGTCGGGAGCAGTGTGAACATGCAAGTCGATTAATCCGGGGAAGTTCATGGGTCTAAAGTATGCAGGAAGGTGATGGCGGTCCGAAGAAAATCAGGGCTGCCGAAGCTGCCGGACTTCAACACTAAAACTAAATCGAGCCCGATCGCGCGTCCCGCTGGCTCGCCGGGCATCATGACATCGAGCAGAATGAGATCGGGAACGGTGCGGACGAGGACCTCGCGGGCGGCGCCGGCGCTTTCGGCGAGGAGCACACGGATGCCCTCGGAGCGGAGGCTCGCGCAGACGACGCCGAGGGCGGCCGGGGTGTCATCGACGACGAGGAGGGTGGGGTGCGGCGGGAGCGGCGACGGCATGAGGGGGAAACCGCAGACCGTGGGGGGAAGCGGGCGGGGCGCAATGGCGGGCGAAAGGGCGCGGGAGGTCGGAGGCGGGAAGGTCGGCCACGGAATACACGGGATACGCGGAATTCAGAAATCCAGGGAAAGCGGGACGAGAAAAAAGAGGGGCGGGAGAGGAAGACTTGGGAGGAAGACGAAAGGGCAAGTTTCGACCCGCACGGGATTCGTTTGGCCCGAGAAACCGAGCGGCCGCTCCGCCGCGTTTTCAACCCGCCTCGTTCAGAGCCGATTCATAACGGTTTTTCATGCTCAGGTCGCCCGATCATACACCGCGAGGGAAACCGCGCCCTCCGGTGTTTCTCCGGCCAGATACCGCTCGATGTTTCGCAATGCGAATTCACCGCAGAGGTGCGCGCGGTCGTCGGTCGGTCCGGCGAGATGGGGGGAAAGCACCGCGTCGGGCAGACCACGCAAGGGCGAATCGACCGGCAACGGTTCGACATCGAAAACATCGAGACCCAAGCGGAGGCCGTTCTCGGCCGCCACCCGCGCAAGGGCGGCTTCATCGACCAAGCCGCCCCGGCCGACGTTTACAAAAACAGATCCCCGGCGCAATCGCCGCAAGAGCCCCTCGTTCACCGCTCCCCGATTTTCCGAGGTCAGAGCCTCGGCCTCGATCACCACGTCCGACCACCCGAACAATTCATCAAGGCTGTCCGCGCGCTCGACGCCATGGTCGGCATACCAGTGTGCCGGAACTCCCGTTGTGAAAACCTTTATCGGGCAACGAAACAGCCGCAGCATGGGAATCAGTGACCGGGCTACGCTGCCGAACCCATGCAAACCGACACGCCGGTCAAAAAGACTTTGCGTCC